>Ga0265340_10000137_pt1 | contig 36621 bp, 33 predicted proteins | sample 4CB225metaG_FD_202082 | JGI IMG/M metagenome (GOLD analysis project Ga0265340, IMG submission 202082) | Rhizosphere microbial communities from Carex aquatilis grown in University of Washington, Seatle, WA, United States - 4-CB2-25 metaG | ecosystem: Host-associated > Plants > Roots >...
GGAGTTGCACGGCCTGAGACTGCCGCCGGCCGGCGAGCGGGCCGCGCTGGAACGCTGGCGGGAATTCCGCGACCATGGCCTGGCCGATTACGGACAACGACGCGACCAGCCCGGCCTCGACGGCACCTCGGGGCTGTCGGCCCACCTGAAGTACGGCGAGATCCATCCGCGCACCCTGCTGGCCGATCTGGCCCGAGCCCGCCGCGGTCAGGCCCATGATCAGAATCAGGCCCAGAATCAGGATCAGGCCCAGAATCAGGATCAGCACCGTGGCTCGGGGCCGGGACGAGATGGCATCGACGTCTTCCTGACCGAATTGTGCTGGCGGGAGTTCTACGCCGACGTGCTCTGGCATCGGCCGGCCACCGCCCGGCAATACCTGCGCCCCGAGTACGCCCGAATGCGTTACGAGCAGCCCGGGGCGCCGTTCCTGGCCTGGTGCCAGGGCCGGACCGGTTACCCGATCGTGGATGCCGGGATGCGCCAGCTCCAGGCGGAAGGCTGGATCCATAACCGGGTCCGGATGATCGTCGCCAGCTTTCTGATCAAGGACTTGCATGTGGAATGGCAGCACGGCGCCCGCTGGTTCATGCACTGGTTACGGGACGGCGATCTGGCCAGCAATCAGCACGGCTGGCAGTGGGTCGCCGGATCGGGCACGGATGCGGCACCGTTTTTCCGGATCTTCAATCCGGTGACCCAGGGACTCAAATTCGACCCGGACGGGACCTATGTGCGGCGCTATGTCCAAGAATTAACGGATTTGCCGGGTGCGGCGGCGCACGAGCCGTGGAAACAGCCAGGCGGACCACCCAACGGTTACCCGGAGCGGATCGTTGATCACGCTATCGAGCGAGAGGAAGCGCTGACCCGGCTTCGGGAGATCAAGAAATACCGGACGATCAAGAAATACTGAGCGACCAAGGAATATCGGGAGACCTAAGGAATAGCGACCGGAATCCCGAGGCAGCGACCGGCAACAGCCCGAATAGCAGCCGGCAACACCCCAATTACAGCAGGCGACAGCCCGCAGGGTGCCAATCTTGGCGATGCCACGCTGGACGAGGCGTGACCCCTGCGGGCTGCGGTGACTGCCTGGAACTCGCCGGCCGCTGGCGGCCGTCGAAAGCTCCTGAACCAGAAACTCCGAAACCCAGAAAGCTGAACTCAGACCCTCGAACTTCCGAACTCCAGCTCCTGAACTTCAGTGCCCTGGCCCGGGAGCAGTCCGTCCCTGTCTGGCGGCTAGCGGGCAGCCACCTCACGCGTCCGATGATTACTCACGCTTCGGACCACCTCCTTTCCCGTGTAGTGAAACCGTACGACTGCCGGTGCGCCGAAGGCAACAGATTTATCCGCCACCATTGATAACTCTAAGTGCGCGAATGGCTACCAAACGGGGGCCAAATGCTCGATCCTGGTGGGGAGGAGGCATCATCGTCCAGGTGACCGGCGTGACTGACGAGATCTGGCAAGCCATCGAGCAAGCCGACGGCTTGCCGCATGGCCGAGCCCGGATCGCCCTCCTGGAAGAACTGATCTTCCGGGCCGACGAACTGCACGACGCTCAGCTCGGCACCGCCATCCGGGTCTCGCTGATCCCGGCCTGCCTGTTCGGCGGTGAGCATCAGCGCGTTCCGGGCCTGCTGGCCTGGCTGCTGAGCCAGTACGACGACCCACCGGCCTGGTTCGGCCCGATGGAGCGGCACAGCGTGCTCTTCAGCTTCAACTGGGCCACGGTCGGGTTGATGCAATATCCGGATGTTCCCCTCGCCCAGCTCGACCGGATCCTGGGCACGATGGCCGACCGATACCGCGCGGCCGGGGAATCGATAGCCCCGGTACTGCGGGCCCAGTTCCTGCTCACCCGGCACGCCTTCGGCCCGCAACAGGCGCAGCCGTTGTTCGAGGCCTGGATCGCGGCCGAACCCAGCGCGCTGTCCGAATGCGAAGAATGCGAACGAGCCGAGCAGGTCCGCCAGCTTGCGGCCATCGGTCGCCATCAGCAGGCGGTCGAATTGGCCCTGCCGGTCATCGACGACGTCGTCCTGCTGGCCGGCGGCCCGGCGCATACCGGCGAATCGGAAGATGGGTGCGCGGCCCACCCGGTGGCCATGATCGCCGCGGTGCTTGGCTCGCTGCTGGAGACCGGCCAGGCCGAACGGGCCGCGGCCGAGCACATCCGCGCCGTCCGAATGCTGCGTGACCTGCCCGACGACGTGGCCCCCGCCCACACCGGCCGCGCCGACCACCTGCTGATCTGTGCCCGGGGCGGTCACCTGGAGCAGGGCCTGCAACTGATCGAGAACTGGCTGCCCTGGTACGCGCGGGTCGGACCGCCGTCCACCCGGCTGGAGACCGCCGCCGCGGCCGGACGGGTATTGCGCGGGCTGGCCGAGACCGGTCATGGCCACCTGGTGCTCACCGCCGCCGGCGACGGGGCCGAGCCGACGACCGTCGATGAGCTCGGAGCCCGGCTGGCCCGCGAGGTCCGCGATCTCGCCACCCGATTCGACGCGCGCAACGACACCAGCGCCGTCGGTGATCAGGTCGAGCGCGTGCTCGGTGCGACCCCCCTGGCCGAGTTACCGCTGGCCCCGCTGAGCCGGTCCCCCCGCTCGGCCCGGGTGCGCCGGCCACCGAATCAGGCCCGGCCGGCCCGGCGGTCCGCCAGCTCCGGCCCAGCTTCCGGCCCGTTCCCAGTTTCCGGCTCCGGCCCAGTTCCCGGCTCGGGCCCAGCTTCCGACTACACCCCCGCCTCGAGCTACAGCCGCGACGCCGGCTACAGATCCGCCGCCAGTAACAGCCTGGCCTCCAGCTACAGCCCGGCTTCCAGCTACCGGTCCGCGGCCGGCTACCGCCCGGCCCCCGGCAGCGACCCGGCGGCCGCGCTTCCGGTCAACGACCTGACGGCGCTGGCCGACACCTTCGACGACGGGCTGAAACGAGATTCAGCGCGGCTCTGCGAAGCCGTCCTGGACACCTGGCGCGAACTGCGCGGCACACCGCTCGTTCCCGGTTCTCCCGACGCCCGGGCCGCGGCCCGGCTCGACGGCTGGCTGGCCCTGGAGGAATTGTCCGGACCCGAACTCACCGAGCAGAGCGCCCAGCAGGGCGCGCTGGCGGCGGCCGCGCTGGCCACCGAACGATTGCGCTCGGCGGGCCTGGTGGTCGAGGCGCTGCTGCACGAGCAGGCCTTCCTGCTGGCCGCGGCGCAGGCCGGCCGGGTCGACCTGAGCACGGCGGTGCTTCGGATCCAGCAACTCACCGTCGAGATAGGCGCCAACGCCGGGTTCGGGGATGCGGGCCTGGCCCTTTCCCGGCTGGTACTGATCCGCGAGGTGGCGGCCGCCGCCGGGCTCGCCGCCGCGGTAGCGCCTCTGGTCAACCGGTCCGGCGCCAACGGTTCCGCCGGTATGTTCGCCGCCTCGGCCCTGGCCGAGGCCACTCCGTCGATGCCGAAGGAACGCATGCTGGCCTCCGCGGAGGGCGCCGACACCCTCGAAGCGGGCCTGGCCGCCCTGGCCGCCGCCGGGGAAGCCCAGCTGAATCATCAGCAGCTTCGGGCAGTGTGCCGGCTGCTGCGGCTACGGGCCGCGGACGAGCCGCCCGAGGACGCGATCACCACCCTCAGCAAGGCCGTGGCCGTCCTGCCCAACGGCATCCGGCCGCTGGAACGAGCCCTGGCCGGCGCCGATCTGGCCGGAGCACTGCACGCCACCGACCCGACGGCGGCGCTGGCCACCTGGGATCGGGCGATCGCCGATGCCGAGCTGGCCGAGGCGACCTCGCTGCTCGGCAACCTGCTGGCGGCGAGCGCAACCCTGCGTCACGCTCTGGGCAACCCGGTTCGCGCCGCCCGGGATCTGTTGCGGGCCGTGCCGTTGCTGGACGAGTACGGCGCCGCACCGCTGGCCGCTCAGGCGCGCTTCGATCTGTCCCGGGTGCTGCTCGACCTGGGCCGGTCGTACGAGGCCGCCGAGGCCGCCGAGTCCGCGCTCGCCGACCTCACCGACCTGCTGCGGGAACAGGGCATCGTGCTGACGCCGCCGGGCGTCGTCCGGGATCACACTCTGGATGCCCAGGGCGACGCCGGCAGCGCCGAAATTCATCTGGCCGGTTGCTCGGCGTTCGTCGCGGCCGAGGCGAATGCCGCGTCGGGGGCCTTCGACCGGGCCCGGGAGCTGGCCATCCGCAGCGCCGATTGGCATCGCCGCAACGGCAATCTGATCGCTCAGGCCGAGGCCTGGCAGTTGGCCGCGCGACTGGGTGGCCCACCGGCCGAGGTGGCGGCCGATCTCGACCGGGCCGCCGATCTCGCGGAGGCCGGCGGGGACTGGCACCGGGCCGCCACCTGCCGGCGCGAACGGATCACGGCGATCAAGGACGCCGAGGGTCTGGAGGCCGCGCTGACCGCGCTGGCGCACGCGGAGGCGGCACTCGGGGCCTGGGTCGAGAGCCCGGCCGGCCGGCACGTCTCGGAGGAGGAAGCGACGACCGCCCGCCGGCAGTTGCGCTGGCACCGGCTCGCGGTGGCCGAGCAGCGGGCCCGGATGCTGGCCGTCAGTGGCCGGTTCCGGGAGGCGATGGCCGAGGTCGACGGCTTGGAGGACGAGTACCAGGAGCTCGGGGATTCCTGGTCGGCGCGTGACCTCAAGGGCCTGCGCGGGCAGTTGCGGGCCGAGCTCAACGATTTCGCCGGCGCGATCGACGATCTACGCCGGGCCGCCGAGGAGGCCGAGGCCGCCGGGGACGCCGAGCAGATGCACGGGCTCGGCGAGCGCCTGGCCGCCGTGCTCGACGAAGCCGGCCGGCCGGGCCAGGCCGAGCGGGCCTGGCAGCGCTTCTGTACCCAATTCAGTCCCGCCTGATCCGGTGACGTCGGCGCCCAGCCGCGCAGCCGCGCAGCCGCGCAGCCGCCCAGCCGCGCATGATCATCGATCCGGCCAAGGAATCGGCCACGACTGCGCCCACTTTCGCGGGCAGGACCGGTGATCATGGTCGGGGTGGCTCATGGTTCGCGGCGCTCGATCCGCCAGGCGGCGGCGTCGTCCAGAGCCGGCAGTATCCGGCCGGTGGAACCGGCATCGGCAGCGTCCGGGACACCAGCGGCGTCCGGGGCGTCGGCGATGAACACCAGGCGGTCATGCATCCGGCTGGTCCGGCCCTGCCAGAATTCGATCTCCACCGGCCGGACCACATATCCGCCCCAGTGCGGCGGGACCGGCACATCGTCGGGGCGTCCGTGGTCGGGCCAGCGGGCACTCAGTTCTGCCCAGCGCCGTTCCAGTTCGCCCCGGGACGAGACCGGCCGTGACTGGTGGCTGGCCCAGGCCCCGACCCGCGACCCCCAGGGCCGGGAGCCGAAGTACTCCTCGGTGGCGGCCGCGCTGACAGGCTCGACCCAGCCCCGCGCGCAGACCTGCCGGTGCAGCGGCAGCCAGGCCATCACCAGCGCGGCGATCGGGTTGGCGGCCAGATCGGCGCCCTTGCGCGAATGACGGTTGGTGAAAAACACGAACCCCAGATCATCGGCGTGCTTGAGCAGCACCGTGCGAGCGGTCGGCATACCGGTGGAATCGACCGTGGCGAGCGTCATCGCGTTCGGCTCGACCACCTGCGCCGCCACCGCCTCGTCGTACCAGCGCCGGAACTGTGCGAGGGGGTCGGGAGCGAGACCGGTTTCGTCCAGGCCTTCCTCGTCGTCGTAGGGGAGTCGTTGACGACCGAACACGGGATCGATCCTCATATTTACGGAAAGCGATGTGTTGGGGAGATTTCCTCGGCCGGGCGTAGTGGACATGGCGTCATTCTGGCGTTCAGAGATTTTCCCCACGCAAACAACGTGCATTGACATGGACACAGGTTGTACTCATGAGTTGGGTAGGCACGGACGAGTTGGGTAGGCACGGATCGGATCCGGACGGAGAAAGTTGTTGATCAAGGAGTATCGATGAGTGATTTCATCCCCGGGCTCGAGGGCGTGCTGGCCTTCGAGACAAAGATCGCCGAACCGGACCGGGACGGCGATTCGCTGCGGTATCGAGGGGTCGACCTGGTCGACCTGGCCGGCAAGGTGTCGTTCGGGCATGTCTGGGGCCTGCTCGTCGACAATGCCTTCAATCCGGGTCTGCCACCGGCCGAGCCCTTCCCGCTGCCGGTGCACACCGGGGATGTCCGGGTCGACGTGCAGAGCGCGCTGGCCCAGCTTGCGCCGCTGTGGGGGTTCCGGCCGCTGCTGGACATCGATGTGGCCCAGGCGCGCGAGGATCTGGCCCGGGCCTCGGTGATGGCCCTGTCGTTCGTGGCCCAGTCGGCCCGGGGGCAGAACATCGCCATGGTGCCCCAGCGCCAGGTCGATCGGGGAACCACGATCGCCGAGCGATTCATGATCCGCTGGCGCGGCGAGCCCGACCCCCGCCACGTCGAGGCCGTCGACGCGTACTGGGTCTCGGCCGCCGAGCACGGGATCAACGCCTCCACCTTCACCGCCCGGGTGATCGCCTCGACCGGCGCCGATGTGGCCGCCGCCCTTTCCGGAGCGGTCGGCGCGATGAGTGGCCCGCTGCACGGCGGCGCGCCGTCCCGGGTGCTGTACATGCTCGAGGCCGTCGAGCGCTCCGGCGACGCGCTGGGTTACGTGAAGGGGCTACTTGATCGGAACGAGCGGCTGATGGGCTTCGGCCACCGGGTGTACCGGGCCGAGGATCCACGCGCCAAAGTGCTCCGGGAGACCGCCCGGCGGCTCGGTGCCCCCCGCTACGAGGTGGCCCGAGCCCTGGAGAAGGCCGCTCTGGCGGAACTGCAGGCCCGTCGGCCGGACCGGGTACTGGCCACCAACGTCGAGTTCTGGGCCGCCGTGGTGCTGGATTTCGCCGAGGTTCCGCCTCGCATGTTCACCCCGATGTTCACCTGCGCCCGGACCGCCGGCTGGTCGGCGCACATCGTCGAGCAGAAGGCGACCGGCCGGCTGGTCCGGCCGACCGCGCGATACATCGGCGAAGGCCCGCGCGGGGTGGAGAGCGTGGCCGGCTGGGATCAGGCCCGGGCCCGCTAGCGCGCGGTCGTCGTCCTCAAAGGACGATCGGCCTACCGTGATCGAATGACTTGATCGAGATGGCATAGCGGGACCGGCACCGACCGTCTCCCTCCGTGGAGGTGGTCATGAATCCGCATGACGAGAGCGCATTCCGGGTGTTCGTCGACACCCGATCACGCTCATTGCTGCACACCGCGCGCCTGCTCACCGGCGACGCGCACGCGGCCGAAGATCTGCTGCAGGAGACGCTGGCCCGGCTGGTACCCCGGTGGGGACGGCTGGACAACCCGGAGGCCTACGCCCGGGTGACGATGCACCGGTTGCAGATCAGCCGCTGGCGGCGGCGCGGAGTGCTGATCGAGGATCCTTCGGGTGAACTGCCGGAAGGGCGCTCGCGCGAGTACAACCGCGCCGGCCAGGACCACAGCGGGGCCGTGCAGGACCGATTGGTGCTGGCCGCGGCTCTGGCCCGGCTGACCCCCCGGCAACGTTCCGTGCTGATCTGCCGGCACATCGAGGACCTGGACGAGCGGGAAACCGCCCGCCGGCTCGGCATCCGGGTCGGTTCGGTGCGCTCGATCAACGGACGGGCCCTGACCCGGATGCTCGCTCTCTGCCCCGAACTCGCCGACTTCCGCTCGGAGGTAGCACTGTGAACGACCTCGAGTCCGCTCTGCACGCCCTGAGCGACGATGGTTCCGGCAGCTTGCCCCGCCCCGACCTGGCCGACCGGGTCCTGGCCCGGGCCCGGCAGCGCGGCCGGCGCCGGGGTCTGCTGGCCGCGACCGGCGCGGCCACGGTTGCCGTCCTGATCACCGTGGGAGTGAGCGCGGTGGGCCAGCCGGCCCGGCACCGTTCGGCCCCCGGCCCGGCCGCAGCCACCTCATCGATGTCCGGTTTCTCCAAGGTCCGGGAAAATGTGCTGCTGATCGGGTCGGACGCCGGCTCGGACCGGACCGGCGTGCGGCCGGACACGATGATCGTGGCCAGCATCGACACCCGCTCCGGCGCGACCACCCTGGTCGGGCTGCCCCGGGACCTGGAACGGGTTCCTTTCCCGGCCGGCAGCGCCCAGGACGCCGCCTACCCGAACGGCTACACCTGCTTCCGCCCCGGCATCGGCAACAGTTGCATCCTGAACTCGCTGTGGACCTGGGCCGAGACCGCCGGGGCGAAGTTTTACCGCGGCGACAAGAATCCCGGCCTGACCGCCACCACCCAGGCGGCCGAGCAGATCACCGGGCTGCCGGTGGACAACACGGTGGTCCTGCGGATGAAGGGCCTGCAAGAGCTGGTGGACGCCGTCGGTGGGGTCGACGTGAACGTCCGGCAGCGCCTGCCGATCGGCGGAAACCCGGAGAATGACCAAGCCACCGGCGGCTGGCTGGAGCCGGGACAACAGCACCTCAGCGGCTACCAGGCCCTGTGGTACGCCCGGTCCCGGTGGTCCACGACCGACTACGACCGGATGGGCCGCCAGCAATGCCTGATCAGGGCGCTGGCCCAGCAGGTGGACGGGCGGAAACTCGTGGCCCGATTCCCCAAGATCGCCAAGATACTGCGCAGCAACCTGCAGACCACGATCTTGGCCAGAGACCTACCGCACTGGGCCACCCTGGCCCGGAAGATGGCCACGGCCCGGCTGCAAGGGATCACGCTGATTCCGACGAACTCGAATTCCCCGGACTTCGCGAAATTCCGGCTCACGGTCAAGCAGGCGCTGGCTACCGGCAAGCCTGGGCCCGGGAGCAACCCGACGCCGTCGGCAAACTCGGCGGCCGATCCGAACCGGGAGTGCTGACCGCGGGATACCTCTGATCACCGCATCCCGCCGACCGGCCGAACCCGGCCGATCAGCCTCCCCCGAGGACGGATCCGGACCACAAGTCTTCACCGGCCGTTCTTCACCGGCGCGACCCCCGAGGGTGACAAATCAGTCAAACTAAGCCTCCGGGGGCCGCGCTCGGCGAATGGGGTGGTCATGTTTCCGGCGGACGACGACGCCTTCCACCTGGCCCGGCGGCGTTTCTGGCGCACCGCCACCCTCACCGTGGTCGGCACGGTGGTGGTGGCCGCGCTGGTGATCGCCGGAATCCGCCTTCTCGGCGGCCCGTCCGGGTTGAAGCCGAACACCGTGACGCCGAGCGCGGCGGCGGCTCCGAGCAAAGGCGCCGCCACCGCCCCGAGCCTGCCGCCGTCCTTCAGCCAGCCGCGAGTGAACGTGCTGCTGATCGGCTCGGACGCCGGACCCGACCGGGTCGGCGTCCGCACCGACACCATGATCGTCGCCAGTATCGACACCCACTCCGGGGCGATGGCGATGTTCGGTCTGCCCCGGAACCTGGAGCATGCGCCCTTTCCCCCCGACTCCCCGCAGGCCGCGCGGTACCCGGACGGATACGTCTGCCCGGCTCATCAGTGCCTCCTGAACAGCCTGTGGACCTGGGCCAACGGAGCCGGCGCCCAGTACTACCGGGGAGAGAAGAACCCCGGGCTGACCGCCACCACTCAGGCCGCCGAGCAGATCACCGGGCTGACCATGGACGACACCGTGGTGGTGAATCTGGCCGGGCTACCGGAACTGGTGAACGCCGTCGGCGGGGTGGACCTGAACGTGCGCGAGCGGTTGCCGATCGGAGGCAACTCCGAGCACCCGTACGCCCTGAGCTGGATCAAGAAGGGCCATCAGCACCTGAACGGACACCAGGCCCTGTGGTACGCCCGGTCCCGATGGAGCACCAACGACTTCGATCGGATGCACCGCCAGCAGTGTCTGCTCACCGCCCTCGCCCGGCAGGTGGATACCGCCCGGCTGCTCCGGTCCTATTCCAAGGTCATCAAGGCGGTGGACGGAAACCTGCAGACCTCGATCCGCCCCGCCCAGATACCGATGTGGGCCGAACTCGTGGCCAAGGTCAGCACCGCCGACATCCACCGGGTCGGCCTCGGGATCGACGGCGACCGCGCCAACCCGAACTACCCCCGGATCCGCACCCAGGTCAAGGCGGTCCTGCAGGCCCCGGCGCTGGACAACTCGGCCACGGCGAGCAATCCGACGGCGACCGCGACCGCCGGCCGGCCCCGCACTTCGGACTCGGGCTGGGGATCCAGCCCGGCCTGCTGAACCCGCCCGGCTGAACCCCGCCCGGCTGAGCTCTGCAACCAGGTGACGGGCTGAGTTCAGCCGGGTACGCCGAATACGCGAGACTGGGACCCCCGTTCCCGAACCGAAGGTGCCTCCCATGAGTACCTCGACCGACGCCGCGGCCATCACCATCCCCGCCGCCCTGCTGCCCGCCGACGGACGCTTCGGGTCCGGCCCCAGCAAGGTCCGGCCCGAGCAAGTGGCCTACCTGACCTCGATCGCCACCACCGTGCTGGGCACCTCGCACCGGCAGCAACCGGTCAAAGATCTGGTCCACCGGGTCCGGGCCGGCCTGGCCGAGCTGTTCAGCCTGCCGGACGGCTACGAGGTGGTTCTCGGCAACGGCGGCGCCACCGCCTTCTGGGACGTCGCGGCGTTCAACCTGGTCCGCGAGCGGGCCCAGCATCTCGCCTTCGGCGAGTTCTCGGCCAAGTTCGCCAGTGTCACCACCCGGGCGCCCTTCCTCGGCGCCTCCACGATCATCAAGGCCGAGCCGGGCTCGCTGGCCACCGCCCGGGCCGAGGACGGTGTCGACGTCCACGCCTGGCCGCACAACGAGACCTCGACCGGAGTGATGGCCCCGATCCAGCGGGTGCCGGGGACGGCCGCTCCCGCCGACGGTGGTCCGCTGGTGGTCATCGACGCGACCTCGGGCGCCGGCGGCCTGCCGGTCGACGTCAGCCAGACCGACGCCTACTACTTCGCCCCGCAGAAGAACTTCGCCTCGGACGGTGGCCTGTGGCTGGCGGTACTCTCCCCCGCCGCCTTGGAGCGGGTGGCGACGATCTCGGGCTCCGGGCGCTGGATCCCCGATTCGCTCGATCTGACCACGGCGATCGACAACTCCCGCAAGGACCAGACCTACAACACCCCGGCCATTGCCACCCTGGCCATGCTTGTCGTCCAACTGGACTGGATGAACTCCCAGGGCGGCCTGGACTGGGCGACCGCCCGAACCCTGGACTCCTCCTCCCGGCTGTACGACTGGGCCGAGCGGACCTCGTACACCACCCCGTTCGTCACCGAGCCGGGCGCTCGTAGCCGGGTGGTGGGGACCATCGACGTCGACCCCTCGATCGACGCGACCACGATCACCAAGGTGCTGCGGGCGCACGGCGTGGTCGACGTCGAGCCCTACCGCAAGCTGGGCCGCAACCAGCTCCGGGTGGCGATGTTCCCGGCCGTCGACCCGGCCGACGTCACCGCGCTGACCGAATGCGTCGACCACATCGTCACCCAGCTCGCCCCCTGAACCCGACCCCGGCCCCGGCCCCGGCCCGATGATCACCGGTCGTGCCCTCGGAAGCGTCACAGCAATGGCACATCCGAGGGCCCAGCCAGCGATCATGCGGTGGTCCCAGGGCTGAATCCGGCAATTCCGTGGGCTCAGCCGACGATCATGCGACGGAGCGGGGGCGGGTCCGGGGGCGGCAGGGGAGGGGAGGGGAGGGGAGGGGAATCTTGCGAAACAGTGGCTGCGCCGTCGTCGATGGGGTTATTGTCTACTAGTCCGATAGAAATGATGCGTCTGCGAGTGACGGATCCGGAATCTAGGAGCTCCCCGATATGGACGTTTTCCGCCAGCGTGGCCGCGTGGTCACCGTGCTCACCGTCGCCGCGGCCGCCGCGATCGGCCTGAGCGCCTGCGGGTCCAACTCGGGCTCCAGCAGCAGCGGCAGCAGCGGCTCGAAGCAGGTCAACGTCGTCGGCTTCTCGGTGATCAAGTCGGCGTACGACGACCTCGGCACCGCCTTCAAGAAGACGCCGGCCGGGCAGGGTGTCACCTTCAACGGCTCCTTCGGCGCCAGCGGGGCGCAGAGCCGCGCGGTGATCGCCGGACAGAAGGCCGATCTGGTCGCTTTCTCGCTCGAGCCGGATCTGAAGGCCGTCGCCGACGCCGGCAAGGTCGACCCGAACTGGGCCACCGGCCCGACCAAGGGAATCGCCTCCAGTTCGGTGGTGGTGATCGCCTTCCGCAAGGGCAACCCGAAGCACATCACCGGCTGGAACGACATCATCAAGCCCGGGGTCGGGATCGTGACCGCGGATCCCGGCACCTCGGGCTCGGCCAAGTGGAACCTGCTGGCCGCCTACGCCTCGGCGGCCGGGGCCAACAAAGATCAGGCCGCCGGTAAGGCGTACCTGGCCAAGTTCATCAAGAACGTGGTGAGCTGGAACGACAGCGGCCGGACCGCCACCGATGCGTTCTCCAAAGGCACCGGCGACGTGCTGATCTCCTACGAGAACGAGGCGATCGCGGCCCGGGCGGCCGGGGTCGAACTGGACTACCTGGTTCCGGACACCACGGTGCTGATCCAGAACCCGGCCGCGGTGACCAAGACGGCGCCACCGGCCGCAGCCGCGTTCCTGTCCTACGTAGAGAGCGCCGACGGGCAGAAGGTGCTGGCCGGCGACGGCTTCCGGCCGGTCGACCCGAGCGTCACCGCCACCGACGTGAAGGGCGCCAACGACCCGGCCAACCCGTTCCCGAAGGTGGCCCACTTGATCACGATCGACGATCTGGGCGGCTGGAGCACGGCCAACACCACGTTCTTCGACAAGACCAACGGCCTGGTCACGAAGCTGCGGAAGTAATCCATGAGCCTTCAGGAGCCGATCACCGCGCCACCGCCGCCGAGGCGGCGGCCCCGCAGCGTCGCCTCCGGCCGGCTGACGTCGGCGTCCGGCCTCGGGCTGGGCGTCGGCGTGCTCTGGCTGTCGCTGATCGTGCTGCTGCCGATCGCCGCGATCGTCGTCACCTCCTTCCAGGATGGCCTGTCCACCTTCTGGACCAGTGTCAGCACGTCCGAGGCCCTGGCCACGCTGCGCCTGACCGTCGGGGCGGCGCTGCTGGTCACCCTGCTGAACGCGATTTTCGGAACGCTGATCGCCTGGGTACTGGTCCGCGACCAGTTCTTCGGCAAGCGGGTGATCGAGGTGATCATCGACATCCCGTTCGCGCTGCCGACGATCGTCGCCGGGCTGGTGCTGATCTCGCTCTACGGGCCGCAGGGCCCGTTCGGGGTGAATCTGGTCGGCACCCGCGAAGGGGTGTTCCTGGCGTTGCTGTTCGTCACTTTGCCGTTCGTGGTCCGGTCGGTGCAGCCGGTGCTGATCGAGATGGAACAGGACGTCGAGGAGGCCGCGGCTTCGCTCGGGGCCAGCGGTTTCACCATCTTCCGCCGGATCATCCTGCCGACGATCGCGCCGGCGATCCTGGCCGGTGCGGCCCTGTCGTTCGCCCGCGCGCTCGGTGAATTCGGCTCGGTCATCCTGATCTCGGCCAACTTGATCGGTAAGACCGAGGTCTCGTCCGCGTACCTGCTGAAGCTGATCGAGTCCGACGACCCGGTGGGGGCGGCCGGGGTGGCAACGCTGCTGCTGATCGTGGCCGTCGTCGTCCTGGTCGTCCTCGATTCGCTGCAGAAACTGACGGCCCGCCGTGACTGAGACCAACGTCAGCGACGCCGAGGTGGACCGGCCCCGGGTACCGGCGCCGACGATCACCAAACCCCCTCGGGCGGCCCGCCGGCTCCGCCGGGGCAGTCCGGTGGCCCGCTGGACGCTGCGGCTGATCGCCGTCGGTTACGTGCTCGGCCTGGTCGCCCTGCCGGTGGGCACCGTGGTCCAGCGAACCTTCGCGGGCGGCCTGCACCCGGTACTGGAGTCGCTGCAGAACCCGGATCTGCTCGCCGCCGCCCGGCTGGGGCTGATCGTTTCGGTGATCTCGGTGCTGATCAACACCGTGTTCGGGGTCGGCGCGGCGGTGCTGCTGGTCCGCTACCGGTTCCCCGGCCGCGGCCTGCTGAACGCCGTCATCGATCTGCCGGTCTCGATCTCCCCGGTGGTGGTCGGGATCGCGCTGATCCTGGTGTACGGCGAGAACGGCTGGTTCGGCCCGACCCTGACCAAGTTGAACATCCAGATCATCTTCGCCACCCCGGCGATCGTGATGGCGACCGTGATCGTCGCCTTGCCGCTGGTGGTGCGCGAGGTGATCCCGGTGCTGGAGGAGGTCGGCACCGAGCAGGACCAGGCGGCGCAGTCGCTCGGGGCCAACGCGGTGCAGCGTTTCCTGCGGATCACCCTGCCGACGATCAAATGGGCGCTGGCCTACGGTGTCGTCCTCAGCCTGGCCCGCTCGCTCGGTGAATTCGGGGCGGTCCGGGTGGTCAGCGGCAGCGTCCCCGGCGTCTCGGAGACTCCGACCCTGTTCGTCAACGACAACTACCAGCAGTTCGGGCCGAAGGCCGAGCAGGCGGCCTTCACCATGGCGTTCGCGCTGATGCTGATCTCGGTCCTGTTCATCGTCGTGATCGCACTGTTACGGCCGAAGGAGCAGAACCAATGAGCATCGTCGTGTCCGGTATCAGCAAGAACTTCGGCGATTTCGTCGCCCTGGACGATATCAATCTCGAGGTTCCCCGAGGTGGGCTGACCGCACTGCTCGGACCGAGTGGTGGCGGCAAGTCGACCCTGCTGAGGATCATCGCCGGACTGGAGTTCCCCGACCGGGGTGAGATCAGGATCGAGGGCAAACCGGCCACCTGGCTGGCCCCGCAGAAACGCAGCGTGGGGTTCGTCTTCCAGCACTACGCCGCGTTCAAGCATCTCTCGGTGTACCGGAACGTGGCCTTCGGCCTGGAGATCCGCAAGCGCCCCAAGGCGGAGATCCGCAGCCGGGTGATGGAACTGCTCGAACTGGTGCACCTGGAGAATTTCGCCGACCGCCTGCCGTCGCAACTGTCCGGTGGCCAGCGGCAGCGGATGGCGCTGGCCCGGGCGCTGGCCGTGCAGCCCGAGGTGCTGCTGCTGGACGAGCCGTTCGGCGCTCTGGATGCCCAGGTGCGCAAGGAACTGCGGGACTGGCTGCGCAAACTGCACGACGAGGTCAATGTGACGACGATCTTCGTCACGCACGATCAGGAAGAGGCCCTGGAGGTCTCGGACGAGATCGTGGTGATCAACAACGGCCGGATCGAGCAGACCGGCTCACCGACCGAGTTGTACGACCACCCGGCCAACGACTTCGTGATGGGTTTTCTCGGACCGGTGACCCGGCTGGACGGCCGGCTGATCCGCCCGCACGACATCGAGGTGCTGCGCGAGGCCACGCCCGGCACCACCGCGGCCACGATCACCCGGCTGCTGCGAGTCGGCTTCGAAGTGCGGGCCGAGTTGCGTACCGAGACCAGCGAACCGTGGGTTCAGCTCACTCGCGGCCAGGCCGAGGACCTGGAGCTGGCCCCCGACGGGACGGTCTGGTTGCGCACCAACCACAAGGCGACGACGCTGGCCGCGACCTGAGCTCACGATCCAGGCGACAAGATAGCCACCGTGCAGATCTCCGCCAAGACCGACTATGCCGTGCGCGCCCTGCTGATGCTGGCGGATCGTTCCCCGGAGCTGGTGAAGGTTGACGTGCTCACCGCCCAGCAGGGGCTCCCCCGCAAGTTCGTCGAGGCGATTCTCAGCGAGTTGCGCCGGGCCGGGCTGGTGCGCAGCCAGCGCGGGCCGGACGGCGGCTACGCGCTGGCCAAACCGGCCGCCGAGATCACCATCGGCGCGGTGATCCGGGTGGTGGACGGACCGCTGGCCGAGGTGCACGGCCTGCGCCCGCACGAGACCACCTACCGCGGGGTCGCCGCGCATTTGCCTGACGTCTGGGTGGCGATGCGGGCCAGCCTGCGCACGGTCCTGGACGAGACCACGCTGGAGCACGTGCTGACCGGAGAGTTGCCCGAACACGTGCGCCGGATGGCCCAGGACCCCGACGCCTGGCTCTCCCGCTAGGGAGCGGGTGTGGGGAGACGGGTGTGGGGAGAGTGGTGATCGGGTGGAGGGCTGGAAGGATGCTGGAGTGCCCGAACCACTGAACGCCGCGCTGACCGACCTGCGTCCGCTGCTTGTGGACGCCGCCGGCCTGGTCAAGGCGGTCGCCTCGGGGCGACGCCGGGTGGGGGCCCCGGCCCACGTTCGGGCCGAGTTGCGGACGGTGGAGCTGAAGGCCGGCCGCCGGGTACAGCTCGTGACCACTGACGGCCGGACCCCGACCACCACCAACCTGGAGCCGGAGGCGCTGGCCGCCGCCGTGGACACGTTGCTGGCCGAACCGTTCGGGTCCTGGCACGTCGAGACGCTGACTCAGGTGGTGCAGTTGCGGGTGACCAAGCGCGGCGAGGCCCAGGTGCATCACGAGCACCGGGACGCGGACGCGGTCACGGCGACTCTCACCGCGCACGATCGGCCCAAACAGCACCTCATCGACCCCGCCGATCCGCTCTTCACGGTGCTGGGCGCGGATGCGGCCAAGCGCCGTCAGGTCGACGCCTTCCTGCGTCAGTTGGCACCGATCGCCCGGCGGCTGGCCGTGACCGGCGATCCCTTGCGGGTGGTGGATCTGGGCTGCGGGAATGCGTACCTGACCATGGCCGCGCACCGCTATCTGGTGCAGCACGTCGACCCCCGCGCCCGGACCCTCGGGATTGATCTGCGCCCCGAGATGGCCGCGCGCAATACGGACCTGGCCGGGAAACTGGGGTTGAGCGGCCTGGCCTTCGTCGCTGGGTCGATCGAGGACGCCGCCGGCCGCGGTGAGCCGATCGATCTGGCCCTGGCCCTGCATGCCTGCGACACGGCCACCGATGATGCCCTTACCCTCGCCGTCCGGGGCCGGGCCCGGGCGATCCTCGCCGCACCCTGCTGCCACCACGACGTCCAGCGCCAGCTCGAGCAGAACCAGCGCCAGCCCGAGCCCGACCAGAACCAGCCCGACCAGAACCAGCCCGAGCCCGACCAGAACCAGCGCCGGCCCGAACCGAGCCCGACCAGGGCGCCGCTGCCGTTCGCGGCGCTGACCCGGCACGCGATTCTGCGGGAGCGGTTCGCCGATGTCCTCACCGATGCCGTCCGGGCGGACCTGCTGCGGTTGCTCGGGTACCGGGTCGAGGTGGTCGAATTCATCGATTCCCGGCACACCCCCCGGAACGCGCTGATCCGCGCCGTTCTGACCGGGGCCGCACCGACCGCCCGCCGGATCGCGGAATACACCGATCTGGTGACCGGATGGCAGCTACGCCCGGCCCTGGCCGACCGGCTGGACGCTGAACTGAGCGTTGTTCTGGCCGGGGTGAAATGACGCCTCAAGCCTGGTTACGCCGGACCCGGGCCGGATTGACCGTGGCCGGATTGATCGCGATCGGATTGATTGCAACCGGCCTGCCCGGCGTCCCCGCGAATGCGGCGAAACGCACGGTGGACCGAGTGATCAAGGACAGCCGGATCACCGAATCATCCGGTCTAGCTCCTAGTTTGCGGCATCCGGGGATGCTCTGGACCCATAACGATTCCGGCAATCCACCGCTGATCTATTCGATCGAGAAGAGCGGATCCACCGCGTCGACCCTCCGGCTGGTCGGCGAGCCGAACATCGACTGGGAGGCCATCTCCTCCTTCCGGGGCCCGGCCGGCAGCATCGCCGCCGGCCAGGCGCTGATCGCGATCGGGGACATCGGCGACAACAACGCCGTCCGTGCGAGCGTCCGGATCGCGATCGTCCGGGAACCGGCCGAGCTGCGGTCGGCGACGGTCCGCCCGATCCGGGTGCTCCGGGTGCGGTACCCGGGTGGCCCCCGCGATGCCGAGACGCTGCTCAGCGATCCGCACACCGGCCAGCTCTACATCGTCAGCAAGACCCTGTTCGGCTCGGCCCTGTACTCCGTGCCCCTGAGCATCTGGCCCGGCGGCGGCTCCGGGACGTCCAAGCTGACCACACTCACCCGGGTCGCCTCGATGACGGCGAGTTTCATCACCGACGGCGTGTTCCTGCCGAACGGGCGGATCCTGCTGCGCGGTTACGACCGGGTATCCGTGATCGAGCCGCCCGCCGCAGTGCACAGCGGACGGCTCACCACCCTGGCCAGCTCCATGCTGCCGGACCAGGACCAGGGAGAATCGATCGCGTTGGTGGACGGCGGCGTCCGGGCCCTGATCGGATCGGAGGGACGGCGGGAACCGGTGCTGCGGATCACCGTGCCGACGGTCGACAGCGACCGTTCCGGCGCGACGGCGACCCTTCCGGGCAGCACCGGCTCGCGCTCGGCCGCCGGCTCGTCCGCCACTCATCCGGCCGGCTTCGCCGGGGTCGCCGATCTGCGGATCTGGGTCGGCGTCATCGGCGCGGCGTTCATTCTGGTCGCGCTGACCTTCATGGGGTTACTGCTCCGGAGCCGACGGAACTGAGGAACGGACGGAACTGAGGAACCAGCACAACCGAGGAACCAGCGGAACTGAACTCGGCCACAGACAGGCGCACAACCTTTGCCGGGTCTGGAACGTCGTAGCGAGGTGACAGTCACGTCAGGACAGGGAAGCAGTCTCGATTTCGAGCCGTACGCCGACGCTGTCCTCAACGACCCCGACATCGCGGTCACGGCTCTGTTCGACGCGCATTACACCCGGATGCTCCGGGTCGCGGTCGTGTTGCTGGGCGATCAGGCCGCCGCCGAGGACGTCGTCCAGGATGCGTTTCTGGCGCTGCACACGGGCTGGAAACGGGTCCGGGACAAACGGGAAGCGGTCGGGTATCTGCACCGCAGCGTCGTCAACGGTTCCCGGTCCAAGCTCAGACGCCGGGCCGTGGCCCAGCGGTTCCGGCCGCTGTACCAGGGCGACACGATCAGTGCCGAGGATGCCGCTCTGTCGGGGATCGTGTCCGGGCCGCTTCTCACCGCAATGCGAGCGCTACCGCGGCGGGAACGAGAGTCCGTGCTGTTCCGCCACTACCTCGACCTCTCGGAGCAGCAGACGGCAGACGCCCTCGGACTGCGACCGGGGTCGGTCAAGGGGTACGCCTCCCGGGGCCTGGCGAAGCTGCGGTCAGATCTGGATCACTCGAACGACGCTCGAAAGCAGGAATCATGATGGACGACGAGCAGCAGCAGGTGAGAGCCCTGCGTGAACGGCTGGACCGCGAGCTGGCCGAAGTGCGGGCCAGCGCCCGGTCCCGGGAGCGGCTGCGGATCGGGACGGCCGCACGGGCCCCCGCCGGACGCAGGCTGGATCACGGCGTGGGTCGCTGGCGCTCGCCCATCGCGATGCCGCTGGCCGCCGCCGCCGTCGTCGTCACGGTGCTCGCCGTCCCCACGTACTTGCGGCTGCATTCTTCCGCCGGCACCCCGGCCCCGGCCGGGAGGCCGGCGATCAGTTCCTCGAGTCCGGCGCCCGCGCCCACCACGGCGCCGCCTTCCCCTGCGGCAACCGCGAAGTCGGCCCTGGATGCGAAGCTGGCCAAGGAGAAGGCGAGCGCGCAGGAAAAGATCCGGGCGGCGGCCGCGAAAAAGGCCAAACTGGAGGCCGTCCGGGGGCGGTTCGCGGTCAAAGTCGTTCCGTCGGTGTCCAAGCCAGGTGGGCTGGTCCGGATCACCCTGGCCGGTTCCGTTCCGGCTACCGGTGATCTCACCGTGACCTGGGGCGACGGCGCATCGACCGCGCCGGTGACCGGCAGTTGCAGCTCGAATGTCGCGCTGGCTCGGAAAGCCCGGCAGCAGGCCCTGACCCGGACCTCGCACACCTATCGTCAAGCCGGGCAATACTCGATCACAGTCGTGATCTCGCCCTGCGGATCGGGCCAGGGCGGCCAGGGGTCGGCCACCGTGATCGTGCGCTGAGAACAACTTTCGGGCCGGCACAACCTTCGGGTGGACCAAGGCGTCGTGCGGGTGGAGACGTTGTTCAGCGCCTTGTGACCGGCACTCGCCGGGCCCGCCGGACAGAGCTCCTGGAGGTCAGATGTTCAGCAAGACAGCCATTTCGACGATCGTCGCGGTAGTCACCGGCGCCACTTTGATGATCAGTGGACCGGCCTTCGCGACGGCGGCCTCCGCGGCCAAGGCCAGCACGACCCGGGCCGCGGTGGTCAAGGCCGAAACCCCGAAGGAGCGCAAGGCGCGGGCCGCCGCGGTGGCCGCCAAGGAGCAGGCAGCCGCGGTGGCCACCAAGGAGCGCGCGCTGAAGCTCCGGGCCCTGGAGGCGCTGAAGCTCAAGCGGGCGGCCGAGGCGAAGGCCGTTCAGGGCACGCCGCGCTTCACCGGCTGACCAGGCATGTCCCCCAGCTCTCCCGGGTGCGCCGCTGGACGTCAGGTCCGGCGGCGCACGCGCCCGGGACCCCGCCTGCTGCTCGGCGGTAGTGCCGCTGCGATTGCCCTGCTCATCGGCGGCTGCGGTTCGGCGGCCCCGAGCACGGTCAACCCGGTGGCGGCGTCGACACCACCCACCGGGACGACGGATCCGGCCGGGAAGGTCGTGGACGGTACCACCGTGATCGCCACGGCCAAGATCGCTCGGCTGGCGGTGCACTCGGCGCCGGCTGGTGGGGTGACCCACCGGCTGAAGAACCCGACCGCGATCGGCGCCCCACTGACGTTCATGGTCCTGGACAGTCAGCCGGCGGCCGGTGCTGGATCGGGCTGGCTGAAGGTGGCGTTGCCGCTGCGCCCCAACGGTTCCACCGGATGGATCTCGCAGGCTGACGTCACCCTCACGACAACTCCTTACCGTTTGGTGGTGTCGGAGTCAAAACATCAGCTCGAGGTGTTGTACGAAGGTCAGAGCAAGGCCAAATACCCGGTCGGAGTGGGTAAATCGGTCACGCCAACCCCGCCGGGCACCTACTACCTGACCGAGCTGATCCAGCCACCCGACCCGCACGGATCATACGGTCCGTATGCTTTCGGGCTGTCGGCCTATTCGAACACGCTGCAGACGTTCGCCGGCGGACCGGGCCAACTGGGGCTGCACGGTACGGACACGCCGCACGGGCTCGGGCACGACGTCAGTCACGGATGTATCCGGGTGGCCAACTCGGTGATCTCGCGCCTGGCCAAGGAATTGCCGCTCGGCACCCCGATCGAGATTCGCGGGTAGCCGCTCCCCCGACCGGCCCCCGGGCTGGTCGGCGGGTCCGTCCTCGCGGAGCGCCTGCTTCGGCCGGCGCTCCGCGAGGTCAACGGCACGGCGACGCCGGTGAGCACCTGCGCCTGAATTGTTTCGTCGGTCGGTAACCTGCCCATGATGAGGTAGGAATTCCAACCGAAGGAACGTGGTGTCGGTGCCCACTACGGATACCCCCGGGTCCGCCGTCAGCGTGTTCAACGCGCTGCCCGACGATGCGGCCACCGAGCAGTTGAGCACCTGCCTGCCCGCGCCGGGTTGGGCGGCGTCGGTACTGGCCGGGCGGCCTTACCCGGACCGCGCCAGTTTACTGGCCACGGCCTACCGGTTCGGTGTGGTGCTGGACGACGCCGACCTGGCCTCGGCTTTGTCGGCGCATCCACGCATCGGCGAGCGACCGACCGGTACCGACCGGGCCGCCACCCACTCCCGGCAGGAGCAGAACGGGGTCGAGATCTCCGATCCGGATCTGACGGCCCGGTTGCGGGCCGGCAATCTGGCCTACGAGCGGAAGTTCGGCCAGGTGTTTCTGATTCGGGCGGCCGGCCGCAGCGGTCCGGACATACTTCTCGCCCTCACCGAGAGACTGGCGAACGATCCGGAGACCGAGGCCCGCGTCGTCCGTGATCAACTGGCTCAGATCGCCCAGCTCCGACTGGGCGCCCTGCTCGACGAACTGGTGGTTTCGCCTTGAGCCTGACCCTCACCCAATGATCACGATTTCGACGCATGTCCTTGACAGTGCGACGGGGCGCCCGGCCGCCGGAATGCTGGTCACGCTGGAGACGACCAGCGGCCGGGGCGGCGGGGACAGCGGCGGCTGGCACCCACTCGGTCACGGTGTCACCGATTCGCAGGGCCGGCTGAAAGCCTGGGACGGCACCGGGAACAGCGGCGAAACGGGTCTCGGCATAGGCGATTACCGGCTGATCTTCGAGACCAAGGAGTGGTTCGGCCACCACGGCCGGAAGTGTTTCTACCCGGAGGTAGTCATCACTTTCACCATCACCGACGATGGCTCCCACTACCACGTCCCGCTGCTGCTGGCGGCCTACGCGTATTCAACCTACCGAGGGAGCTGACTCGTTCGTGGGAATCATCCTGGGCGAAAATCAGTACGGCAAGGCCGAGGTCCGGCTGGTGCACGTCGACCGGTCCCAGCCCCAGCACGTGATCACCGATTTCAACGTCACCACCCAGTTACGCGGTGACTTCGGCAGCACGCACCGGCAGGGCGACAACTCCGCGGTGCTCCCCACCGACAGCCAGAAGAACACCGTGTACGCCTTTGCCCGGGAGTACGGCGTCGGTGAGCCGGAAGACTTCGCCCTGCGACTGGGCCGGCACTTCATCGCGACTCTCCCTCAGGTGAACGGCGCTCGGATCGCCATCGACCAGTACCCCTGGGAACGCATCCCGGTCGGTTCGGCCGGGCCCGACCATGCGTTCGTGAAGCCCGGCGGTGAGCGCCGCAACACCGTGGTCACTCTGGACGGCGACGACAGTTGGGTGGTCTCCGGCCTGGCCGATCTGGTGGTGCTGAAAACAACGGGCTCGGAGTTCGCCGGCTTTCCCCGGGACCGCTACACCACCTTGGCCGAGACCACCGACCGGATCCTGGCCACCTCGGTCACGGCCCGCTGGCGGTACCGGGCCGAGGTGGCCTACGGCCAGGTCTACGCGCCGATTCGTACGTTGCTGCTGGAGACCTTCGCCCGGACCCACAGCCTGGCCCTGCAACAGACCCTGTACACGATGGGGTCAGCGGTGCTGGAGGCCTTCGACGACGTCGCCGAGATCCGGATGTCGATGCCGAACAAGCACCACTACCTGGCCGATCTGACCCCGTTCGGACTGGACAACCCGAACCAGGTGTTCATCGCCGGCGACCGCCCCTACGGCCTGATCGAGGCCCAGGTGACCCGGGACGACGACATCAGCGACCCGGGCCGGGCCTGGGAATCCGTCCCCGGCTTCATCTAACGCCGTGACCACCAACGCCGTGACCACCAACGCCGTGACCACCAAAGTTCACCGGCGCCCGGCACCCTGCTTGATCGCCGATTAGGCCCGTGAAACTGGCCCAGCTTTGTCACTTCTGCGGGCCGAACCGATGATCGCCAGGGCTGGGCGGCCAGCAGCATCGCCGTCCACCAGCGCCGCGAGTTCTCCGGTGGCGGAGCGGTGCAGTAGGGCTGAGCCAGGCAATGGGCGAGAATCGACTTCACCGGTAAGGCTCGGAGCGGCAGAGGAGTCGACATGACGGCGGACGGCACCAAGGCGAGCAGCACCTCAGCGGGCGGAACCTTGATCGACGGGCCCGAAGTCCCCGGTCAGGCCGAGATTCTCGAGCCCGAGGCGGTGGCTTTCGTTGCCTCCCTGGTGCGTAACTTCGGCGAACGACGACGCGAACTAGTGGCCCAGCGGGCGGTTCGGCGCACCGAACTGTCGGCGGCTGGCGGACCCGATTTCCGGCCTGAGACGGCCGCGATCCGGGCCGACCCGTCCTGGATGGTGGCCCCGGCCCCGGCCGACCTGCTGGATCGGCGAGTCGAGATCACCGGTCCGACCGAAGCCAAAATGGCGATCAACGCGCTCAACTCGGGGGCCAGGATCTGGCTGGCCGATCTGGAGGACGCGAACACCCCGCACTGGCACAACGTGATCGAGGGACAGCTCAATCTCCGCGCGGCCGCCCGCCGAACCCTGCGGTATGTCAGCGACGAGGGCAAGGAGTACCGGCTGCGCGAGGACGGCCCGCTCGCCGTCACCCTGGTCCGGCCCCGCGGCTGGCACCTGGACGAGCGTCACTTCCTGGTGGACGGCGTCCCGGCTCCAGGAGCGCTGGTCGACTTCGGGCTGCACTTCTGGCACAACGCCGCCGAACTGCTCAGCCGCGGCAGCGGACCATATTACTACCTGCCCAAGATGGAGAGCCATCTCGAGGCCCGGCTCTGGGAAGACGTTTTCACCTTCGCCGAAACTCAGCGGGCCGAGGTACCGGCCGGGTCGATCCGGGCCACCGTGCTGATCGAGACGCTGCCGGCCGCCTTCGAGATGGAAGAGATCCTCTACGAACTGCGCCCACACATCAGCGGGCTGAACGCGGGCCGCTGGGACTACCTGTTCAGTGCGATCAAGACGCTGCGGGATGCCGGGCCCGAGTTCGTCCTGCCCGACCGCGGCGCGGTGGCGATGACCGCTCCGTTCATGCGCGCGTACACCGATTTGCTGGTCAGCACCTGTCATCGGCGGGGGGCGTTCGCGATGGGCGGGATGGCGGCCTTCATCCCGACCCGGCGCGACCCGGAAGTGAACGCCCGGGCCCTGGCCCAGGTCCGGGCGGACAAGGAACGTGAGGCCGGCGACGGTTTCGACGGTTCCTGGGTTGCTCATCCGGATCTGGTTCCGATCTGCGCGGAGGTCTTCTCCACGGCCCTCGGGGCGCGGTCGAACCAATTGAACCGGCAGCGTCCCGAGGTCCACGTCACGCGCGAGCAACTCCTCGCGTTCAGCGACACACCGGGAGGGACGACCGAGGCCGGGCTGCGCACCAACGTCTCGGTGGCGTTGCAGTACCTCGCCGCCTGGCTGGGCGGGTCGGGTGCGGTGGCGATCAACAACCTGATGGAGGACGCCGCCACGGCCGAGATCTGCCGTTCACAGATCTGGCAGTGGGTGCATTACGGCATCCAGCTCGACACCGGTGCGGTGGTCACCGTTGGCCTGGTGGAGCAGGTGCTGGATCAGGAACTGGCCACCCTGTCGGCCGCCGCCCCCGAGCGCAAGGAGGAACTGGAGCAGGCCCGGGAACTGTTCGCCGAGGTCGCCCTGGCCCCCGATTTCGCCGACTTCCTGACCGGGCCCGGCTACGCCCTGATCGATTGACCGGCGATCACGTGGCTGACTTCGGCGAACCGATCGGGCGGGTGGCCACGCTGACCCGGTATCCGGTCAAATCGATGGACGGTGAGCAACTGACCCAGGCCCGGTTCGGTGCCCGTGGCCTCGACGGGGACCGGAACTGGGCGGTGTACACCGAGGACGGTGGGATCGGCAGCGGCAAGACCAGCCGGCGCTTCCGCCGAGTGAACGGGCTGCTCGGCCTCCAGGCCCGGATGGACGACGACGCGGCCGGCGGCGTGCCCACGATCCGGTTCCCGGACGGCGCCGAGCACCGGGCCGACGACCCGGCGGCCGGGGCCGCGCTGAGCTCCCTGCTCGGCCGGCCGCTGCGGCTGGCCGAGGAATCGCTGGTCCCTCATCACGACGACTGCCCGGTGCATCTGATCACCACCGCGGCGGTCCGGCACCTCGGGAAGCTGATCGGGGAGCCGATCGACGGCGTCACCCGGTTCCGGGCCAACCTCGTGCTCGAGATCGACGGCACCGGTTTCGTGGAGGACGACTGGTCGAACCGCAAACTCCGCCTGGGTGAGGAGGTGGTGCTGGCCCTCGGGCCGGGCATGCCCCGCTGCGTCATGGTCGGAATGCCCCGGCCCCTGGACGGGCTACCCACCGATGGCCGGTTGCTCAAGAAACTCGGTCAGGTGCACCAGACCGACTTCGGCTTGCAGGCGGAGGTGATCCGGGGCGGCACGGTTCGGCCCGGCGACCAGGCAACATTGCTCTCCTGATCCCGGGCCGTCGCGGTAACCCGCGTTCATTACCGAAGCTGAGCGTTCATTACCGAAGCTGAGCGGCCCGCCGCAGCAATTCGCCGACCGTGCGGGGCTGCGGCTCGGCCGCCGGCGACAGCTCCGGCTCCAGCGAGGCCCGGAACCGCCGGGTCAGGTCGGCCCGCACGAACGAGCCCTCCCCCTGGACGACCCGCAGCAACTGCTGGTTCTTGTCTTCCTCGGTCTGCTGAGCGATCCAGGCCGCCAGCTCGCCATCGCTACCGGCACTGCTCTCGACCGGTTCGCTCCCCTCGGCGGCGGCTTCGAGCAGGCCCGGGTCGATCCGGAGAAAGTTCGCGGCGCTGTACAGGGCGCCAGGCAGATCGGCCAGGCCCGACGGAACCGGCGGCTCCGGTTCGTCGTCGTCCAGCATTCCGATATCGGCCTGCAACAACCAGCCGAGGTAGAGCAGGCGCAGATCGCCGGCCATCAGGTCGGCCCGCGCCGGGATGATCCCGCCGAGCTGGCCCTCGCCGCCGTCCCCTTCGTCCCAGTACCCGTCGCCCTCGTGCTCGCTGGCCAGGTCGACGATGAGATGGTCGCCATGGACCCAGGCTGTCGCCGCGTCGGTCAGGCAGTACTGCTCCACCGTCGCCAGATCCAGGAGCCGGCTCGGGATCCGGAACATCAGCCGCCGGGTGCCCCAGTTCGCGGTGTAGAGAAAAGCGTCGAAATACTCCTGCACCAGGTCCTGAGGATCGCCCTTGAGATCACCCCAGTGGTAGGTGTTGATGAAGCTACTGGCAGTGATCATGGCCCGGGTCGACATCGCCCGGAGCTGGGCCTGCTGATCCCCGCTCAGCGGACGATCGACGGCCAGGAACTCGTAGTACTGGTACTCACTCATCGTGCCGGCATCCACTCATCGGGCCAGGAACTGCTCATTCTCGGCGCAATCATTGCATCCTGTGTTCAGCGCACCGCCACCGCCAGCGGATCGGCTCCATGCCACCACTTTGCCACCACTCTTGGTACGCTGAGGATATGGCGATGACCTTGCGGCCCACGGAGCACACCGAGGCGGCGCTGGAGCGACTGGCGAGATTGTGGGGAATCAGCAAGCACGCCGCCACGATCCGGGCGATCGAGGAGACCGAGATGCGGGTTGCCGGGGTCTCAGAGGTGGAGGCGCTGGCCTTGCGCTCCCTGGAGCAGTGGTCTGACGTCTACAAGGCGCTGGCGCGCACGTGAATGTCCGGTACCTGAGCATCGACGACGCGATGGTCTTATGCCGGGTGCTGGGCGAGTTGAAGGTGCGAGATGCGGGCCTGCTCGATTCCGCCTTGCACCGGCCTCAGTCCGGTTTCGGCGGGTTTGAGGTCTACGAGAGCCTCCCCCTGAAAGCAGCGGCGCTTTTGCATTCACTCGCCAAGAACCATGCCCTGTTCGACGGCAACAAACGATTGGCCTGGATGGCGTCGGACGTCTTCCTGGCTCGCCACGGGCTGACTTCGAGCCTCAGCCAGCAAGAAGCCATCGACTTCATGCTGGCAGTGGCCGGCAGCCAGGACGACCTGGCCATCGAAGACCTCGCTGAGGGGTTACGCATCGTTGAATTAGGCGACCCGAATCGCCCGTCCGAGATTGCCCCGCCTGAGACAACACGGTCACGCCCATTGGGTAAGACGACGCCGAGGCCAAAGCGTTCAATGCTCTCGAGGCGACGACAAGACTCCCCACCCACGCCTGGGCGCGCACCAGGCCGCTGAGCCGTGACGCGCGCAGTTCATCGGGTCGACACAACCCGGCGACACAATCAGGCGGGAAGACTGGAGACGCCGTCGCCGCTTCGGCCGACGGCGAGGCGTGAGGTGCAGCATCGGCGAAATGAGGCTGGATGACGGGCAGGGCACTGGGCGGACGGCTGGACCAGGGTTTTCTGGCCGACGTGGACGCCTGGCTGGCCCCCGCCGACGCCGAGGCCGCCCGCTACCCGGGTGAGTCGAGCCTTCGGCAACCGGTGCACACCGTCTATGTCCCGGCCGATCGGTTCGCGGCCGACACCCCGCTGCGCTGGGGTGGGCAGGCCCTGGCCCTGCTCGACGAGCACGGTTCGGGCCCGGTTGGTTTCGCCGAGGTCGTCGGCCTTGACCCGGTGTACATCGACGAGGTCATGGTCCGGGTCCGGGCCAAGCTGAGCACCCAGCCGATCGAGGATCTGCGGGTCGATTTCGAGGACGGTTACGGGATTCGGTCAGGGGCCGAGGAGGACGCCGCCGCGCTGGCCGCCGGGCGGACGCTGGCCACCTTCGCGGGGGCCGCCGGCACCCCGGATGCAGCCGGCACCCCGGAGCACGCCGGCACCCCGGAGCACGCCGGCACCCCGGAGCACGCCGGCACCCCGGAACCGACCGCGAGCGCCGGAGTGCGAGCGCCGCTGATGGCCGGGGTTCGGATCAAGGGTCTGCCGGCCGCCACCCGCCGCCGAGGATTGCGCACTCTCGACCTGGTCGTGCGAGGCGCCGTCGAAGCCGGTGGGCTGCCGGACCGGTTCGTCGTCACCCTGCCCAAAGTGGCGCACCCGGCCGAGGTGACCGCGGCCGTCCGGATCTGCGCGCGGCTGGAACAGATCTACGGGCTCAGCCCGGGGGCGCTTCGATTCGAGTTGCAGATCGAGGTACCGCAGGCGGTGATCTCCGCCGACGGCGCGGTCACCGTCGCCCGTCTGATCCACGCCGCCGACGGCCGTTGCGAGGGGTTGCATTACGGCACCTACGATTTCAGCGCCGCCGCCGGGGTGGTGGCGAGCGAGCAATCACTGGAGCATCCGCTCGCCGACCAGGCCAAGGCGATGATGCAACTGGCCGCCGCGCAGACCGGGGTCAGGGTCAGTGACGGCTCGACCAACGTCGTTCCGGTCGGTACCACCGAAGAGGTCCACGCGGCCTGGCGGCGGCACGCCCGGCTGGTCCGGCGCTCGCTGGGCCGGGCGCTCTACCAGGGCTGGGACCTGCATCCGGGCCACCTGGTGACCCGCTACGCCGCGACCTACCAGTTCTACCGGGAACAACTCGAGCCCAGCGGTTCCCGGCTGATGAGTTACACCCGTCGGGTCGAGTCCGGCGTCCTGGATGAACCGGCCACCGCCACGGCCCTGGCCACCGCCGTCCTCCGGGCAGTCGACTGCGGGGCCTGCGACGATGCCGAGGTGACCAAGGTTTCCGGGCTCAGCCGGACGGCTCTGCTGGCGCTGGCCCGGCGGAGCGGGCCCGGTCCCGGAACCGGCCCAGCACACTAGACCGACCAAGCGCACAAGATCAGCCAAGCGCACGAGACCGACCAAGTGCAGAGACCGACCAAGCGCACGAGACCGGCCCGACCGAGGAGTGACGATGCTGGATCTGGTCTTCCGGGCGCCCCGGGTGATCACCGTGGTGGGTGAGTCGAGCCGGGCAATCGGAGTCAGGGACGGGCGGATCGTGGCGATCGAGCCGATCGACGCACCCCTGGAAACCACCCGGGAGATCGTTCTGGCCGACGATGAGGTGCTGATGCCGGGCCTGGTCGACACCCACGTGCACATCAACGAGCCGGGCCGGACCGAGTGGGAGGGATTTGAGACGGCGACCCGGGCGGCGGCGGCCGGCGGCGTGACCACCGTGATCGACATGCCGCTCAATTCCGTCCCGCCGACGACGACCGTCGAGGGCCTGCAGATCAAGCGCAAGGCGGCCGAGGGCGCCGTCTACGTGGACACCGGTTTCTGGGGCGGCGCGGTGCCGGACAACCTCGACCGGCTGCGCTTGCTGCACGACGCCGGGGTTTTCGGTTTCAAGTGTTTCCTGCTGCCTTCGGGGGTGGAGGAATTCCCGCACCTGAACACCGCGGAACTGGAACGAGCCCTGGCCACCATGCACGACTTCGGTGCCCTGATGATCGTGCACGCGGAGAACTCCCAGGCCATCGACCGCGCCCCCAGGGCCGAGGGCGAGCGCTACCGGCGGTTCCTGGCTTCCCGCCCGCGCGGGGCCGAGAACGTCGCGATCGCCGAGGTGATCGAGGCCGCCCGCTATACCCGGGCCCGGGTCCACATTTTGCACCTGTCCAGTTCCGATGCGCTGCCGATGCTGGCCTCGGCCCGGCGCGAGGGTGTGCTGATCACGGTCGAGACCTGCCCGCATTACCTGAGTTTCTCGGCCGAGTCGATTCCGGACGGCGCCACCCAGTTCAAGTGCTGCCCGCCGATCCGCGAGTCGGCCAACCGCGAACTGCTCTGGCAGGGCCTGAAGGACGGCGTGATCGACTGCGTCGTCAGTGATCATTCCCCCTCCACCCCGGAGCTGAAACGCCTCGACACCGGCGATTTCGGGATGGCCTGGGGTGGGATCACCTCGCTGCAACTCGGTCTGCGGGCGGTCTGGAGTCAGGCCCGGGTGCACGGGTCAAGCCTGGTCGACGTCTGTGAATGGATGTCCACACACCCCGCCCAACTGGCCGGGCTGAGCCGTAAAGGCCGGATCGCACTGGGGTATGACGCCGACCTGTGCCGGTTCGCCCCCGACGAAGCGGGCGTGGTGTCGGCCGCCGCCCTGGAACACCGGCACCCGATCACTCCGTACGACGGGATGGCGCTGACCGGAGTGGTCCGCGGCACCTGGCTGCGGGGACTCCCGATCGATCTGGGCGCCCCGCCGCGGGGCCGACTGCTAACGAGAGGTAACGCATGAGCAACCCTGTGTCCGAACCAATCGATCGCCCTGAACCAATCGATCGTCCCGAACCACTCGATCTGGCCTCGAGCGCGATCGGTGGCCGGGTTGTCTACGCGAACGATGAATTGTTCGCCGACCGGCGGCACCTGATCCGGCCCGAGCCCTCCGGTTGGCAGCCGGGTACCTACGGCCCGGACGGCAAGATCTACGACGGCTGGGAGACCCGGCGACGCCGGGACGACGGTGATCGCGACTATGCGATAGTCCGGCTCGGTGCGCCCGGGGTGATCCGGTCCGTGGTTGTCGACACCGCCCATTTCCGGGGCAACTATCCGGCTTACGCCTCGATCGAGGGGATGGCCGGCGAGGGACATCCGATGGCCCAGGAACGGCCCGACAGCGCCTGGACCACGCTGCTGCCGAAGTCCGCCTTGAAGGGTGACGCCGCCAACCCGTTCGACATCGTCGATGATCAACGCTGGACCCACGTCCGGCTGACGATCTACCCGGACGGCGGGGTGGCCCGGCTGCGGGTGCTCGGTGACGTCATCCCGGACCCGCGGTTCCTGACCGGGACCATCGACCTGGCCGGGCTGGTGAACGGCGGGCGGGTGATCGGCTGCTCGGACATGTTCTACTCCTCGGCCGGCAACCTGATCCGGCCCGGGGACACGTCCTCCATTGCGGAGGGCTGGGAGACCGCGCGCCGCCGGGACGGCGGCCACGACTGGGTGCTGTTCGCGCTCGCCGGGGCCGGGCGGATTCGCCACGCCGAGATCGACACCACTCACTTCACCGGAAACGCACCCGGCGCCGCCCGGCTGGTCGGCCTGGACGCCCGGGTGAGCCCGCTGACGGGCCAGGGCGCCTGGCGGGAACTGATGCCCCGCACCCGGCTTCGGCCCGACACCCGGCACCGGTTCCGGATCGGCGGCGATTCGGTCACTCACGTCCGGATGGAGGTGTTCCCGGACGGCGGGATGTCCCGGGTCCGGCTGTGCGGCGAGCTCGACGATCCGGCGCTGGAAGCGATCAGTGCCCGCTGGCTGAACGTCTTGCCGCCGGCGCAACTGGACGAGGTGCTGGCCGGGGTGCCGGAGTTGTCCGCGGCCGAGGCCGAATCGGTACGTAGCCTCCGGCCGGCGCTGAACCCGGAAGCAATCCCGGCGGCGTTGCGCGCGGAACTGCTCGGGTAGGCGGTTGCTTCTCGATGAGGTTGAGGTTTCCCGGCGAAGCAGTGAGCGGGTCCGTATTCCGCGCATTTCCCGGTCGCACTATCGTGTGCACTTGACGTCCTCCCGGGCCTGAAGACCCGGGTTTCCTCGAAGGAGATCCGATGACGATCGGGCCGGACACCAAAGACTGGACCTGGGTGCTCGATCGAGTCTGCGACGAATGCGGATACGACTCGCGATCAGTTGCCCGCGAGAACGTTCCCTCGATGACCCGGGCCTGTGCCGCGGATTGGCTCGAGGTGCTGGCGACGCCGGGAGTCCGGCGGCGGCCGGCGCCCCGGATCTGGTCACCGCTGGAGTACGGCTGCCATGTCCGGGACATCTTTCGCGTCTTTGACCAGCGGCTTCAGTTGATGCTCGAAGAACCGGATCCCCTGTTCCCGAACTGGGACCAGGACGCGGCGGCACTCATGGATCGCTACTGGGAGCAGGACCCGGTGGTCGTCTCCCCCGACCTGCTCGAGGCCGCGGATACGATCGCCCGGCGATTCGCCGGTGTCGGCGACCGGCGATGGACCCGGACCGGACGGCGAAGCGATGGCGCGGCTTTCACCATTGACAGTTTCGCCCGGTATTTTCTGCACGACCCCGTGCACCATCTGCACGACGTAACCTCGGGTTGATCCGGACGACGGGATCGCCTCGACCCGCGGGATCACATCAGCACGGATTAACCAAGTCTGGCTTCCTGTGGATAATCTCCGGCTCCTGTGGATAACTTTGGCAGCCAGTCACCAGTAGGCCCTACGGTCTCCTGTCATGACGGGATTCCTCAAGGTTGACACCGATGCCCTGGACCGGCTGGCCGATCAGATCCGCCGGGCGGCGGCCGAAGCGCGAACGGTCGGGCTGGACCCGGAACCATTGCGGTCGTCCATCCACGCCCTGCGGGCACCCGATCTGGTTCAGGCCACCAGCGCCTTCGTCGAAGCCTGGGGACCGTTTCTCGCCGGCTTGGTGATGGACGCCGGCCGGCTCGCCGACGCGATAGCTCTGGTCAGTCGCAGTTACCGGGATGCCGAACAGGACGCCGAGTCGGTGAGCAGCCGGGGTCTGCCCCGGTGAGGGAGACCAACCAGGCGGACCCGGCCGCCCGGACGAGCGCCCCCGGCTGGACGAACAGCTCGGCCCGGACGAGCGCCCCGGGCTGGACGAGCGCCGATCACCGGGCGATCGGGGCCGCCCTCGACCTCTCCCGGCACCTGGGCACGCTGGCCGGCGGGTTCCGGGCCGCGGCGGCGGGGTTCCCGGTGGATTCTCCCGGCTGGGAGGGCCTCGCCGCGCGGGCTCTGGCCGGCGTTCTGGCCGCCGAGCCGGAACGCTTCCGGGAAGCGGCGCAGGCCTGTGCCCGGGCCGGCACGGCGCTGGCCGAGCACGCCGATCGCCTCCGGGTCGCCGATTGGCTGCCCGGCCAGGCCTTCGGGAGCCCCACCGAACTGGCCCGCGAACTCGATCGCCGCGCGGCCGCACTGGCCGAGGATTCGGCCCGGCAGGCAGCCGGCATCCTGCTCGGCCTGGCCCGGTCCGCTCCGGCCCGGCCGAGCCGGCTGGATCGCTGGTGGCATCGTCTTCGCTCCTGGCGCAGCGAGATCCAGCTCGGCGCGGCGGAATCTTCCGAGCGCCTCGCCGACACCGGGCTGCGGATCGCGAGCCGATTGACCGACCCGTACCCGCCGCAGGGCCTCCACGAGCTGCGCGCGGCCGGATCACACCTGCTGGAGGAGGTCCAGCACCCGCTGCGACTGGCCCAGGCGATGTCCGACTGGGACACCTGGCGGACGGATCCGGCCCGGGCCGTCGGGCACCTGCTGCCGGATCTGGCGGCGGCGCTGGTCAGCGGGGGCGCGGCCACGGAAAGCCGAGGAGCCGAGGTGCTGTACCGCGGCCGGGTCGCCGTTCAGGAGGCAGCGGCCCGGGACAGCCAGCGGCGGGCGGCGGCCGGTTCCGTGGCGACGGCCTCGCGTCAGGCCCTGGTCCGTCGCGCGTTGCCGGCCACGGAACGTCGTCCCACCGAATCCCCCGGTCTGGGCGCCTGGCGCGGTGAGGGAGGCACCGGGCTGACCCCGGAGCAGAACGAGGGGGTGGAGGCCTTCCATGCACTGAACTGCACCCTGGAACCGGTCTTCACCGCGGCCCTGCGAGACATCACCCGACTGGAGCCCGCCGAGCTCGCCGGTTTGGGACACCGGCTGAAGGACATCGAATCCGTGAAACGGAAACTGGCCACCCAAGCCGCCACGACCGGACGCCCGCTACCGGCGCTGCTGGCCAAGGCCCACGATCTGGTCCGCTATGCGGTCGTGATCGACGATTCGGACTACGTCCGGGCGGTGCCCCGTCTGGCCGCCTATCTGGAGGAACGCGGTTTCCACCTGCTCGGGCCGGCGAAGAACGCCTGGTACTCCGGGCGCTACCGGGGAATCAACACCCGCTGGCAGGTCCCGGCCGACGGCGCGACCTTCGAGGTCCAGTTCCATACCCCGGCGAGCTGGCGAATCACCAAGGAAACCCACCCGATGTACGAGGAATCCCGGCTACCGGACACCCCACCGGAGCGAGTCGCGCAGCTACGACGGGAGATCGCGCAGGCCTACCGGGCCGCACCGGCACCGGCGGGGGTGGAGTTCCTGGGGGAGGCGAGCCTGCCACCACCGAGCCCTCCAGAACCAGCCGTCCCGCCCCCGGACCACACCGGTGGCGCCGCGATCGGCGGCGGCCTGGGCGCGCAGCAGCTCCAGTCGGACCGCCGGCGTCGGCAACGTTGATCACCGCTCGTGCCCACACAAGTGCGGAATCAGCCGCACCTCCACCGGCCGGTTCGGTGATCATTCGCGAAAGGGGGACCGGAGCGGAGGCCATCGTCGGGATGCCTCAGGTGAAGCGCCTAGGCTGCCAGCGATGAACGATGAGATGAGGATCGATTCGGCGCTCGCTCGCCTGGTCACGGCCGATCCGGCCGCGGCCGCGGATCGCCGGCAGGCCACCGAGCCGGAGCCGGAGCCGGTGGCCCGCCGTCGGCTGAACTTCGAAGTCCTGATCGTGCTGGGACTGTCGCTCGGGCAGTCCGGGGTCTACGCGGCCATCAGCCTGATCGGCAAGCTGACGGCGGGCCGGCCGCTGGCTCAGCAGACCGCCACCCTGAACTCCTCCCAGAGCCCCCGCCCCTACCTCGATCTGACCTATCAGCTCGTCGGGATCGCCTTCACGCTGGTTCCAGTCGCCCTGGCCCTGTGGCTGCTGAGCGCCCAGTCCCCGCGCGTCTTCCGGTTGCTCGGGCTGGACCGGCTGAACCGGCGGCGTCCGTGGCTCGACCTGGCCCAGGGCGCCGGGCTGGCCGCCCTGATCGGGCTACCTGGGCTCGCGCTCTACTTCATCGGCCGCGCGCTCGGGGTGACCGCAACGATCGTGCCCGCGGCCCTGGATCCGCACTGGTGGACGATCCCGGTGCTGATCCTGCAGGCCGCGAAGAACGCCGTCCTGGAAGAAGTGATCGTGGTCGGCTACCTGGTCACCCGGCTTCAGCGGCTCGGCTGGCGGGTACCGGCCGTGATCGCGGCCAGCGCCGTGCTGCGCGGCAGCTACCACCTGTACCAGGGGTTCGGCCCGTTCGTGGGCAACGCCGTCATGGGCGTGATCTTCGCCGAGTGGTACCGGCGCGGCGGCCGGGTGCTTCCTCTGATCGTCGCTCACACCATTCTCGACGTCGTCAGCTTCGTCGGTTACGACCTTTTCGCCGGGGCGCTCGGCCTAAAATGATCTTCAGGCGGCGCTTTTCGAGTCGACGAACTGATCGGCTTCAACCTTGAGCTCAGGACCCTCCAGTTCGGCCTGGCGACTGATCCGGGTCGAGACGACTAGCTGGGGCAGCGTCCAGGCCTGGTATCGGATCCGCATCCGCACACCCTGCGACCGCCGCAGCCACCACACCGCGGCGAGGGCGGTAATGATCGACATCACCCCGCCGAGCAGGATCGTGTAGCGAGCCCCGAACGTCTGCCCGATCCAGCCGATGATCGGCGCCCCGATCGGCGTCCCACCCATGAAGATCGCCATGTACAGGGCCATCACCCGGCCTCGCATCGCCGGCGCAGTGCTCATCTGGATGGTCGAGTTGGCCGCGGTCATCAGGGTCAGTGACGACAGCCCGACCGGGATCAGCGCGATCGCGAACGACCAGTAGGTCGGCATCAGCGCGGCGGCGATCGAGCACACCCCGAAGACCAGCGTGGCCCCGATCAGCAGCCGCACCCGAGGATGCTCGCGCCGGGCGGCCAGCAGGGCCCCACCGAGCGATCCGATCGCCATCACCGAGCCGAGCATGCCGTACTCACCGGCGCCCTTGTGGAACACCAGCCGGGCCATCAGGGCCGAAGTGAGCTGGAAGTTCAGTCCGAAGGTACCGACCATGCCGACGATCGCCAGGATCAGGATCAGGTCCGGACGGTGCCGGACGTAGGCCAGCCCGGCCCGAACCGAGCCCTTGCCTCCGGTCCGGGGCTGCGGGCGCAACTCGGACAGCCGCATGTGGGTCAGCGAGAGCACCACCGCCCCGAAGGTCACGGCGTTGATCAGGAAGACCGGGCCGGTGCCGAACCAGTGGATCAGCAACCCGGCGATCCCCGGACCGATCAGCCGGCCGCCGTGGAAGGAGGCGCTGTTGAGCCCGACCGCGTTCGGCAGGTCCTCGACCGGGACCAGTTCGGAGACGAAGGACTGCCGGGCCGGCCCGTCGATCGCGGCGACCACCCCGAGCAGGGCGGCCATCAGGTAGACCTCCCAGAGCACGGCCACCTGGGTGACCACCAGCAGACCGAGGATCAGGGACAGCACCCCGGAGGAGATCTGGGTGGTGAGCAGAATCTTGCGTCGCTCGAAGCGATCGGCCACGAACCCGGCCACCGGGGCGAGCAGCAGCACCGGC
>Ga0265340_10000139_pt1 | contig 36402 bp, 36 predicted proteins | sample 4CB225metaG_FD_202082 | JGI IMG/M metagenome (GOLD analysis project Ga0265340, IMG submission 202082) | Rhizosphere microbial communities from Carex aquatilis grown in University of Washington, Seatle, WA, United States - 4-CB2-25 metaG | ecosystem: Host-associated > Plants > Roots >...
CCTGCCCATAAGCGTCCAATTCGGCGCGGATGGTCTTGTAGGCGCTCGCGATCTCGCTCTCGGTGCCATCGATTAGATGCAAAATCGCGCCGCAGCGTTCGGCATGACCGAGGAACTTGTCGCCCAGCCCGACGCCTTCGTGCGCCCCTTCGATCAGGCCCGGCAGATCGGCCAGCACGAAATCGGTGGTGTCGATGCGCACCATGCCGAGCTGGGGATGCAGCGTCGTGAAGGGATAATCGGCGACCTTGGGCTTGGCTTGCGAGACGCGCGCAAGGAACGTCGATTTGCCGGCATTGGGCAGGCCGATCAGTCCGACATCGGCGATCAATTTGAGCTTGAGGATGATTGCTTTCTCCTCGCCCGGCTGGCCCGGATTGGCGTAACGCGGCGCCTGATTGGTTGCGCTCTTGAAATGGGCGTTGCCGAAGCCGCCATTGCCGCCGCGCAGAAGCTTCACGCGGTCGCCCGTATTGGCCAGATCGGCAATCAGCGTCTCGCCGTCCTCTTCGTAGATCTGCGTGCCGACCGGTACGCGCAGAAGCGCATCGGCCCCGCCCGCGCCGTGCATGTCCTTGCCCTTGCCGCCTTCGCCGGTCTTGGCGCGGACGTGCTGCTGGAAGCGGTAATCGATCAGCGTGTTGAGGTTCTCGACCGCCTCGGCCCAGACGTCGCCGCCCTTGCCGCCGTCGCCGCCCCACGGCCCGCCATACTCGATGAACTTCTCGCGCCGGAACGCGATGCAGCCGTTTCCGCCCTTGCCGGATTGTATAAAGACCTTGGCCGTGTCGAGGAACTTCATCGCGCCCGCCTCACGCCGCCCTTTTTCGCCCGAATTCTTCGCGCGTCAATGTCATGCGGTGGCAGGCGACTTCTTGGCCGCGCGCCAGGCTGCAGCGCTGCTCGGTCCCTTCGTGCCTGCCGCCGAGCTTTTCCAGCACGCGCCCGGAAGCCGGATTGTCGTGGTACCAGCCGGCCCAGACGCTCACCGCCTTGAGGTCGCGGAAGGCGAAGCCGACTACGCGCCTCGCCGCCTCGGTGGCGTAGCCCCGGCCCCAGAACGGTTTGCCCAGCCAATAGCCGAGCTCGAACTGCCCGTCCTTCAGATGCAGCCCGCTACAGCCCATGAAGACGTCGTCCTCCTTACGCGCGATCGCGAAGCAATAGCTTTCGCCGGCAGCGAGCTTCTCCGCAGTGCGCGTGACGAACTCGCGCGCATGCTCTTCGCGATAAGGATGGGGCACGCTGGCCAGATTCTTCGCGACGTCGAAATCCCCGAGCCAGGTGGTGATCGCGGGCACGTCGCGAAAGTCCGGCGGGCGCAAGAGCAGTCTCTCCGTTTCCAATCTCGGCATGATAGTTCCCTCCGTTCGCGAGGGAACAAAAAAGGGAGATGGCGGACCATCTCCCTCGCCTCAATGGGCCGCCGAATTCGTGGCGGCCTATGTCTTCAGCCGCCTATTGTGCCGCGCTCTTCGTCGCCGGAAGCATCGCAACGACGTGTACGTAGGTGCGGCGCTTGAAGCCTTGGCGGAACGCGACTTGGCCGTCGGCGAGCGCGAACAGGGTATGGTCCTTGCCCATGCCGACATTCTCGCCCGGATGGAATTGGGTGCCGCGCTGGCGCACGATTACGTTGCCCGCGGAAATCTTCTGGCCGCCGAACAGCTTGACGCCGAGCATCTTGGGATTGGAGTCGCGACCGTTGCGCGAAGAACCGCCTGCTTTCTTGTGAGCCATGATCTGGTTCCTTAGGCCGAAATTGCAGTGATCTTGATCTTGGTGAAGGGCTGGCGGTGGCCGCGCTTGCGATGGGTGTTCTTGCGGCGCTTCTTCTTGAAGGCGATGACCTTCTCGCCCTTGCCCTGGGCCACGATCTCGGCGGTAACGGAGGCGCCCTTGACCAGCGGGGCGCCGGTCTTGGCGGTCTCGCCGCCCAGCATCAGGACTTCGCCGAGTTTCAGCTCGCCGCCGACATCGCCCGCGACCTTTTCGATGGTCAGGACGTCGTCCTTGGCCACCTTGTACTGTTTGCCGCCCGTGCGGATGACCGCGAACATGACCTAAATCCTTGAAACGATATGGTTTCCCCGAAAAGGCCCTAACCCCAGGGAGCCGCGCAATATACTGACCAAAAGCGGTGGGTCAAGCGGGCGCCCTTACTTCTCCGCCTCTTCCTCTTTCCTCCCGAAGAAGAACCCAACCGCGGCGGCCAGCGACAGCGCCAAGCCGACGAAGATGCCGACGAATTTCACCGCCGTCGCCTCGACCGTCAGCAGCGCCAAGGCGGGGCTCGGCCCGTGGGTCAGCATGATCAACTGCAGGCCGTTTTCGCAGGCGTCGCACAGCGCGCCGGCGATCGGCGCCACCGCCAGAAATTCCAGAATCCGCCGCGTCCTGCCCGGCTTGGGCGCGAAACGCTCGCGCGCCGCGATGGCGCCGACGTAAAGCGCGGCGGCGTAAAGCGGCATAAACAGGTAATCGAGGCCCAGCGCGAATCCGGCGAGCGCTGAATCGGGCGGGCTCGTCCAATGATCCAAGATCACGCGTACGCCCCAGGCCCCGCGCACGCCCTGCAGGTCGGCTGTGCCGTAGCCGGTCTTGGCCCTGAGGACGGCATCGAGCCATATCAACACGATCAGCACCGCAAACGCGGCCGCGCTGGTCCAGGCCCAGCGGGCATTGAGTGCATTCCTGCTAAGTTGCATCTTGTTCCCCGCGTTCAACGGACGTATCGCACCGGTGATTCAGTCTTAACTTGCCTCATCCTGAGGAGCCCATTCGCCTCGCCCTTCGAGACGGTCGCTACGCTCCTCCTCAGGATGAGGCGAATGGGCGTCTCGAAGGATCCGAGGCAAATCAGGACCGTTCCGCTTCATGCGCCCTTTGCTCGATATTTTGTACAATTTCCACTGGGTGCGCGAAGGCGAAGCCGCGCGCGCCTCGCAGGCCCATATCGGCGGCCTTAAGCGGCTGATGAAGCGCCACGGGCTCAAATCCATCGTCAATCTGCGCGGGGAGAACCGCGATCTTAGCTGGTGGCGCTATGAAAAGCGGGTTTGCGAGTCGCTGGGGGCGACCCATCTCGACGCCATGATGGATTCGCGCCATCTGCCGACCCGCCCGATGCTGGTGCGCCTGATGCAGACATTCGAAGAAGCACCTAGGCCGCTCCTGCTCAAATGTTCGGGCGGCAACGACCGCACGGGGTTGGCGGCGGCGCTCTATCTGGTCCATCGGGGCGGCTGGGGCGCGCGCATGGCGGCGCTGGCCCAGTTCTCCGGCGTGGCCAAGCAACAGCAACGCTGGGCGAAGGCGTTCCTCTCTTATGCGGAGGAGGATGCGCGCGGCCGCCCGCTCGGCGAATGGATCGCAATCGCGTACGAGCCCGAGCGGTTTGCCGAATGGCTGCGCGCGCACGGCCTCGCAGAGAGCTTCGCGGGCATCTTCAAGACGCCTACGCGCAGCCCCTGGCAGCTATGAGGTCAAAAAAAACGCCCGACCGGGGCTGCCGATCGGGCGTTGCTTGCGCCGTTACGCGCTGCGTGCCGGGAGGGGATGACCGACACCGCTGACGAAGGATAAGTCCAGGCTTGCGAGCGGGGGGGCAGTGCCTGCCGGACTCAGGTATCCTTCGCAAGAAGGACTATATGCAATTTGGTCACAGTTTTCAACTATTTTCTGGGGCCGGAGCATGCTTAAGATATTTTTAATGACAGTTGTAAAATTGACACGATTTGAAATCAGCCCGTCAAACCGATGATTTTTCTCTCGATGGACAATTTCCAGGCATCGGACAGCGCCGGCGTTTCGTGAATTCGTCGCAATGCCTCGCGATCGGTGGATCGAGAGAACAGCGCAACGAAACTCTCGCGCACGGTGGGACCGTTGCCGACAGCGATGCGTGCCAGCGTCGCGCCGCGTGTTGGAGCTTCGCCTTCGGCGATCACGCGCAGATACCAGCCGCAGCGCGCGGACAAGGTCATCGCTTGCGGCACGTCCGCTCGGTTGCTGTGGATGGCGAGCTTGAAGCACGGCGCGCGCGGCTGGCTGATTTCCAAAATCGCCCCGCCCCAGCGAAAACGCTCGCCGATGCGCACGTCGCTTTCGTCGCCGCCGAACAGCGTGAGATTCTCGCCGAAACTGTTCGGCGCGCAGAGGAACTGCTTTTCAGCCTGCCACCACGCCCAATGCTCGCTCGGATAGGCGTAAACCGCTTTGTCGACGCCGCCATGCGCGTCGAGATCCGCTTGACCGTCGCCCTCGATGCCGAGCGTGCGGAGAAATACGCTGTCCGAGGCCACTGGTCGTTTGGCAATTCCCGAAACGACCGCCTCGCCGTTCGCCGTGCCGATGATGGCCGGCAGGCCGACGTTGACCGACAGAATGGAAATGCACGCGGCGCTCATCGGCCGAGGCTAGCAAGCCGCCGCGCGCAAATCACGCCGCGGCGGACAGTTTCACCGCCAAGGTCTTCAGCCAGCAGGGCAGCGCGGTAAGGCTCGCATACCAACGTTTGATTTCCGCGTAGGGAGCGAGAGGATATTGCGCAGCCTCCGCGGCGTTCAGCGGCGCGCCGAGCGCGAAATCCGCAAGCGTCAGCTTGTCCCCGCAGACATATTTACGGCCCTTGAGGTGATGATCGAGCACCTTGGCGTATTGATGGAAGAGTCCTTCGCCGCGCGCGATCTCCGCCGGATCGGGCACCTCTTTCAGGAGAAACGGTTTCACCATGCGCTGGAATATGAAGATCGCGGCGGTCGAATCCCAGTGCGCCATGTCCCAGAACAGCCAACGCATCACGTCGGCGCGCCCGCGCGCGTCTTGCGGCAGCAGGCCGGCCTCGGGTTTCTTGGAGGCGAGATATTCGAGAATCGCATTGGCCTCCCACAGGGCAAATCCATCCTCCTCCAGAACCGGCATCTTGCCGTTCGGGTTAAGGACGAGGAACCCCGGATGCTTGTGGGCACCCTTGGCGAGATCGCAGTAGCTCAGCTCGTGATCGAGGCCCAAATAATCGGCGACCGCCATCACCTTGAAGGCGCGTGGGCTCAGCGGAAAGACGTGAAGCTTCAGAGTCACGACGGGTCTCCTTCTATTGTCTCGGTTTCGCCCCATCTGGCGCGCTCGGAGTTTATCCTCGCAGATGTGACAACAGCGTGGAACGGGAAATAGTATTCCGTCAGGGAACCGCGATTTCCAGCAATGGAATTCTTATTCGCGCAAAGCTTCCCCATAGGCAGCAAAAATCGCGCGCGAAATCTCGTTCTCGGCCCAGCGCCATTCCGGATGCCATTGCAGCCCGAGCAGGAAGCCCTTCGCGCCCGGCATCGAGACCGCTTCGATCTGGCCGTCTGGCGCTATGGCGTCGGCGAAAAGCGACGGGGCCAGCCTGTCGATGCCCTGTCCATGGAGCGAATTCACCTGGAACGTCCGCCGCGGCACGATGCGTGCCAGCAGGCCGCCTTCGTTGACCGTGACCGGATGAGCCGGTCCGTATTGCTGGTCGAGCGGCGTGGCCTCGTTTTCGCGATGGTCGAAGCGGCCAGGCACCTCGTGCACGCTTTGGTGCAGCGAACCGCCCAAGGCGACGTTTAATTCCTGGCAGCCGCGGCAGATGCACAGCACTGGTTTCGCCGCCTCAATGGCGGCGCGCAGCAGCGGCAGCGCGGTCTGGTCGCGACGCTCGTCCTGCTCGCTATCAGCGCCCGGGGCTTCTCCGCCGTAATGGCGCGGCGAAACGTTGGACGGCGAGCCGGTGAACAAGAAGCCGTCGACGCTCGCCAACAACTCTCCAATCAGGAGCGGCGGATCGAGTGAAGGGATCAGCAAGGGCAAGGCGCCCGCCGCCTCGCGCACCGCGGCGATGTATTTTTCGCCAACCAAATGGGCGGGTTGACCATCCACCATCCGGTGATCGCAGATGAGACCGACGATGGGGACCGCAGACCGCATGCCTCAATCCCGCGATTTTACGCCGACCGGCTTCTGCAGGTCCTTGAGCAGGAACATCTGGCTGTCGACCACGACGCCCGTCTCCAGGCCGCGCAGCGCCACGGTGGTCGGCAGTCCTTGATCGTCGATGATCGTCCATTGGTGCAGTTCCAGCATCGGATCGCTGAACGCCAGCGCGAGATTGGGCTTGCTGCGGTTGGTGCTGGTGCGCGCCTGGATGATCAGCACGCCCGGCTGGTGTTCGACGGCGAGGATCGCGGGGTTGTGGCTGAGGTCGATGTTGTCGGCCAGGATCAGATCGAGCGGCGTGGCGGACAAGGGATAGCGGTCGGTCGTCTTGAGCTTGCGGTTCGCCACCGCAACCGTGCGTCCATCGGAGACGATGAGGATGGGATCGGGCGGGGCGTATTCAAAGCGGATGCGCCCAGGCTTTTCCAGATAGAAGCGGCCCTGATCGATCTGGCCGTCGGGATCGATCTGAACAAAATCGCCTTGCAGCGTGCGGATCGAATTGAGATAGGCGCTGACCCGGTCGAGATCGGCGCGGTCGGCGTCGCTGAATTCGATCAGGCGGCGGGGCGCGGGCTGGCCGGCTCCGCCGAGCCCGGCGGCCAACACGGCAATCAGAAGGAGCTTTGCAAAGCGGCGCATCGCGGGTTGTCTAAGACGAATGTGTGGCGGAAGAAAGGGAATGGCTGTTATTCGCCGGCGGCCTCGGCCATGGTGATTTCGGCGCCTCGGTGATTTATTGGCGACGCATATCTTCTTCGGCCATGAACCCGAATTGGAGTCGCCAAGGTGGCGGAAAAAGAAGACTTTACAAAGCCTTATGAGCGTATCGGCGTGATCGGCGCCGGCGCCTGGGGCACGGCCCTGGCCGCCATCGCAGCCCGCGCCGGACGGAGCGTCAGTCTTTGGGCCCTCGAACCCGAAGTCGTCGAATCGATCTCCCGCGCGCGGCAGAACGAGCCCTTCCTGCCCGGCATTGTGCTTCCGCTCATGGCCTGTACGGGCGACATGGCAGCCGCCACAGCGGATACCCAGGCGCTACTGGTCGTCGCCCCGACCCAGCATCTGCGGAACATCCTGTTGGAGGTTAGCCTGCATGCGCCGGCAGGCATTCCGCTTGTCATTTGCGCCAAAGGGTTCGAGCGGACCAGCGGCAAGTTGGTGACGGAAGTTTTTGACGAGACCGCTCCCGGCTTCGAGCCTGCGATCCTGTCGGGGCCATCTTTTGCGCGCGACGCAGCCCAGGGCCTGCCCACGGCGGTCACGATCGCCGCCAGCCTGCCCATCGCTCAGCGTCTGCAGGCAAGCCTGGGACACGCCACCTTCCGGCCCTATGCCAGCGACGATCTGCTCGGCGTCGCGCTCGGCGGAGCGGCGAAGAACGTCTACGCCATTGCTTGCGGCATCGTCGACGGCATGGGCTTGGGCGAGAGCGCGCGTTCGGCCCTCTTGGCGCGCGGCTTCGCCGAACTGAGGCGGCTGGGAGAAGCGCTCGGCGCCCGCCCGGAGACGCTGATGGGTCTTTCAGGGCTTGGCGATCTGGTGCTCACGGCCACGAGCCCTCAGTCGCGCAATTATCGCTTCGGCCGCGAGGTCGGAAAGGGCCGCACGCCCGGCGAGCTTGCCGCGCCGGGACAGCCGCTGGCCGAAGGCGTCGCGACGGCTCCCGCCCTCGTCATTCGCGCGCACAAAGAGAAGATCGAATTGCCGGTCGCCGAGACTGTGGCCCATGTGCTCGACGGAACCTTGCCGCTCGACGAGGCGGTGCTGCGCCTGATGAGCCGGCCGCTCAAACCCGAATAGGAGATCATCCAATGCTGTTCGCCGTCGTTGCTACAGACAAAGAGAATTCGTTGGCGCTGCGCCTGGCCACGCGCGACGCCCATTTCGCCTATGCGCGCGAGACCAGCGCCATCAAGCTGGGTGGGCCGTTCCTTGATGCCGACGGCGAGATGTCTGGCAGTCTGATCATCTTCGAAGCCGAGAACCTCGAGGCGGCCAAGGCGTGGCACGCCGCCGATCCCTATGTGAAGGCGGGACTCTTTGCCTCATCCGAGGTGAGGCCGTGGAAGGCGACGTTCAATCCGAGCGAGGCGAAATTCTGATGGCCACTTGGCTGTTCAAAACCGAGCCGGAGACTTGGTCCTGGCAGCAGCAGAAGAAGAAGGGCGCGAGAGGCGAGCCGTGGACCGGCGTGCGCAATCACCAAGCCAAGCTCAATATGATGGCGATGAAGAAGGGCGATCTTGGGTTTTTCTACCACTCCGGCGATGAGCGCCAGATCCTCGGCATCGTCGAGGTAATCCGCGAATACGCTGCCGACCCGACTGACGACAGCGGCCGCTTCGGCATGGTGGTGGTCAAGGCGGTGCGAGACCTTCCGAAGCCGGTGACGTTGGCTGAGGCGAAGGCCGCGCCCAAGCTCAAGGACATGACCTTGGTGTGCTTTTCGCGGCTATCGGTTCAACCGGTGAAGCCCGAGGAGTGGAAGATCGTCTGCGCCATGGGCGGAATCGCCTAGGGAGCCGCCGCTATTGCTGCGGAGGAGCATCCTGCTGCGGCGCCGCCGCGCCTTGCGTCTGGTCGGATGGGTCCGCCTGAAGGCCGGTGGCCGGCGCGACATCGTTGGCGTCCGGCGCAGCGCCGGCATCCGGCGCCCCTGCGGCGCTTTGCGTATCGCCCGCATCGGCGGCCTGGTTGCCCATATCCAATGCCGCATCGTTGTCGTCGTCGGGCACCTGACGCATCTGGTAGGTCGTCATGCCGTCGGCGCGCGCGACGTTGTATAGCGAGACGCAATCCTTGTTCTTTAGGTCCTTGCAGGTCATGTCGACCGTCAGGTTGAATTCATTGTTGTCCGCCAAGGCTGTGCATAGCCAGCGGTCCTTGACGTCGGTCTTTTTCGCGCTGCTGCTGGCTAGGCTCGCGTCACCCGGAACGACGCCGTAATCGCGGGCGCGATCGAGCGCCACCTTGCAGATGGTTCCTCCGTCCGGCCCAAAAAAGCCGCCATACATGAAGACCGCCGCCGCCGCGATCACGACCACCGCCGCGCCGCCGCCTGCCCACCACCATTTGTGCGTCTTGAACGACGCTTGGAGCGCTTCAATCAGTCTTGCAATCGTTTCGCGCACCGCGACTTCCTTTCGCTCTGGGCCGCCGAAGCGGGGGCCAATACATATCCCGCAAGGCCCGGCGCTTCCAGCCCCTCGCGGCGCGACAAGCTAAATCGTGCTTAATGTTCCTCGTGGCGCAGGGTATCGGCGCACAGACTCCGGGCCGTAAACGCTCCTTGAAACGCTCAACTCTTGAGCGCGGCGAGCACCTCGTCGAGCATCTTCTTGGCGTCGCCGAACAGCATCCGGTTATTTTCCTTGTAGAACAGCGGATTGTCGACGCCGGCATAACCCGACGCCATCGAGCGCTTCATCATGATCGAGATTTTGGCCTTCCACACTTCGAGCACCGGCATGCCGGCGATCGGGCTGGTGGGATCGTCTTCCGCCGCCGGATTGACGATGTCGTTGGCACCGATGACCATGGCCACATCGGTATCCGGGAAGTCCTTGTTCAACTCGTCCATCTCGAACACGATGTCGTAAGGCACCTTGGCTTCCGCGAGCAGCACGTTCATGTGCCCCGGCATACGCCCGGCCACCGGATGGATGCCGAAGCGCACGTTGACGCCCCGCTCGCGCAGCAGCTTGGTGATCTCGTAGACCGAGTGTTGCGCTTGGGCGACCGCCATGCCGTAGCCCGGTACGATGATGACGCTCTTGGCTTCGCGCAGCAGCTCGGCGGTGTCCGCCGCGCTGATCGGCGTGACTTCGCCTTGCGGAGCGCCGTCCGTCTTCTTCGCCACCTGGCCTTCGGCGGTGCCGAAACCACCCGCGATGACGGAGAGGAAGTGGCGGTTCATGGCCCGGCACATGATGTAGGAGAGGATCGCGCCCGATGAGCCCACCAGCGCGCCGACCACGATCAGAAGGTCGTTGCCCAGCATGAAGCCCGTGGCCGCCGCCGCCCAGCCTGAGTAGCTGTTCAGCATCGAGACCACGACCGGCATGTCGGCGCCGCCGATCGCCATCACCATATGGATGCCGAACAGCAGCGCGATCACGGTCATCACGATCAGGGGCAGCATGCCGGCATTGATGGCGGCTTGCTGATCGGCAATACCCGCGGCCTGGACGAACGCATAACCGAAGTAGATCACAATCAGAAGGCCGGCGAGGTTCATCAGATGACGGCCCGGAAGGGTCACCGGCTTGCCGCTGATTTTCCCCGAAAGCTTGCCGAACGCGATCACCGAACCTGAAAACGTCACCGCGCCGATCAACACGCCGATGTAAATTTCCATGACGTGGATGGCGTGTTCGGCACCGACGAACTTGATCGAGGTGTCGATAAAGCTGGCAAAGCCGATGGTGCACGCCGCGAGACCCACCAGACTGTGCATGATCGCGACCAGTTCCGGCATCTGGGTCATTTTGACGATGCGGGACGCAATGATCCCGACCGTGCCGCCCACCGCCATCGCCGCGATGATGTAAATGAGGCCGTTGCCGGTGACGATCGGCACCTCGGCCCCCTCGATCAGGCGCCGGCCGAAGATCGTGGCCAGCACGGCAATCGTCATGCCGATGATGCCGTACCAGTTGCCGCGCCGCGAGGTCTCCGGATTGGAGAGGCCGCCGAGCGAGAGGATGAAGAGAATGGTGGCTCCGATGTAGGAGACCGTGCTGAGAGTTGCAGGCATCGGTTTGGTCTCCCTTATTTCTGGAACATCATCAGCATGCGCCGCGTCACCGCGAAGCCGCCGAACATGTTAATTGCGGTCAGTCCAATTCCAACGATGGCGATCCAGCGGATCAGTTCTTCGGGACGGCCCGCGACCTCTGGCGGAGCGACCTGCAGCAATGCGCCGATCATGATGATGCTGGAAATGGCATTAGTGACGCTCATCAGCGGCGTATGCAGCGCCGGGGTGACGTTCCACACCACCATGTAGCCGACGAAGACGGCCAGCACGAAGACCGTGAAGTGCGCGATGAAGGCAGGTGGCGCGTAAACCCCGATCAGCGTGAAGAGAGCCAAGGCGATGACGGGCATCGTCAGCGCCGAGACCGCCTTCGCGAAGGCGCTTTTTTCCTTGACCACTACCGGAGCGGCGGCGGCCTTGGGCGCGGGGGGCGCGGGAAGTTTGAGCGGCGGGGCGGGCCAGGTGATCTCGCCGTCCTTGATCACGGTGAAGCCGCGGATCGCATCGTCGTCCATGTTGACGACGATCACGCCGTCCTTGGCCTTGCACAGCTCTTCGGTGAGGCGCAGCAAGTTCGTCGCGTACATTGTCGAAGACTGCTTGGCGAGGCGCGAGGCCAGATCGGTGTAGCCGATGATGGTGACGCCGTTCTTGACGACAGCCTTGCCGGGCTCGGTCAATTCGCAATTGCCGCCCTGTTCGCCCGCCATGTCGACGATCACGCTGCCGGGCTTCATCGAGGCGACCATGTCGGCCGTGATGAGACGGGGCGCGGGCTTGCCGGGGATCAGGGCCGTCGTGATGATGATGTCGACGTCTTTGGCCTGCTTGGCGTACATCTCGCGCTGGGCCTTTTGGAAGCCTTCGCTCATCACCTTGGCATAGCCGCCGCCGCCCGAGCCTTCTTCCTCGTAATCAACCTTGACGAACTCGGCGCCCATCGACTTGACCTGATCGGCGACTTCCGCGCGCGTATCGTTGGCACGAACGACCGCGCCGAGGCCGACGGAGGTTCCGATCGCCGCAAGCCCGGCGACGCCGGCGCCGGCGATGAACACCTTGGCGGGCGGTACCTTGCCTGCCGCGGTGATCTGGCCGTTGAAGTATCGGCCAAAAGCGTTCGCCGCTTCGATGACCGCGCGATAACCGCTGATGCCCGCCATCGAGGTCAGCGCGTCCATTTTTTGCGCGCGCGACAAGAGCCGCGGCACGGCGTCCATCGCCAGCACCGTCACTTTTCGGGCAGCGAGACTCTTCATCAAGTCGGGGTTCTGCGCCGGCCAGATGAAACTGATCAGCGTCTGTCCCGCCTTCATCAGAGCGACTTCCGCCGCGTCGGGCGCGCGCACCTTGAAGACGATGTCGGACGACGACCAGATCTCGGCCGCGCTCTTGGCGATCTTCGCACCGGCGGCGGAAAAGGCGTCGTCGAAGAAGCTCGCGCCGTCTCCGGCGCCGCTTTCGACGGTCACCGCAAAGCCGAGCTTGATCAGCTTGTCCACGACGTCCGGCGCGGTCGCAACGCGCTTTTCGCCGGCGAACGTCTCTTTGGGGATTCCAATGATCTGAGGCATGGTTTCACGCTTGGGTTGGATTGGACGAGGCGGGGGTACCCCATTGCGGGCGGCCGAATATGTCAGCGGAATGCGGCTTCAGCGGCCAGTCCGAAACATGGCGCGGGGATATATCAAAGGGGTGGCTTTAGCAACGCCGGGAACTGCGGCATTGAAGACCATTTCCCCATTGAAGGAGCGGGTTAAAGCCGCACAGGGCGGCGGTTTGCGCGCCGACGGCAGCGCCCACGAACTGTTGCGGTTTCTTTCAGCCGTGGGTGCGGAAGATTAGCAGGAACGCCATGACCGCCGCGATCCCGATCAGCGACCATTTGATCAGCCAGAGAAAGCGTTTCCAGGTGCGCTGGTGCTCGCCGATATCCATCGTGCCGGTCTGCACGCCTTTGTCGCCATGTGCGGCCATGTCGTTCCCCGAATAAGCAGAGCGGAATATAGCAAAGTCGGCGACGCTGGCTAGACTTTGCGCCGCGCCACCGAATGCTCCCAATCCGCCAATAATGCGCGCAGCGCTGCCACGAACGCCAGCGGCTGGTCGAGCATGACGTGATGCTGGGCCTGCGGAATCTCCACCACCGGCGCGGCGCGGCCCAGAAGGTTGAACATGTATTCCCCGATCTGGGGCGGCAACAGGATCGAATTCTCGCCGCGGAAGATGGCGATTCGGCATTTGGTAGCCCTGAGCCGCGCCGCCAGGTCGCCAATCGAAAAATCGCGCCAGATTGCCGGATCGAACTTCCACGAAAAACCGCCGTCCGTTTCCTTCAGCGAGTGGCGCGCCACCCAGTCCAGCAGATATAAATTTTCGCAAGTCTGCGGCGGCAAGAGGCGAAAACGCGCCAAGGCCGCGGCCAGCGTGCCATAGATTTTGTGCGGCCGGTGCGGACGCGGCGGCCCGCCGCGCGGCCGGTCGGGCGGATTGACCGGCGAATCGACGATCACCGTGCCCGAGAGGCGTTCACCGTAGAGCGCGCCGGTGAGCAACGTGACGAAGCCGCCGAAGGAATGGCCCACGATGATCGGCGGTTTGGGCGTCGTGAACATCCCGGCGTCTTCGCAGACCGCGAGTTCCTCGCGCGCGAATTGCTCCATCGTGTAGCCGCCGTCGCGCCAATCGCTGTCGCCCATGCCGGAAAGATCCATCGCCGCGACATTGTAATCGCGCGCCAGGAACGGCGCGATGAAACTCCACCAATAGGCATGCGCGGCATTGCCGTGGACCAGCAACAGGCCGGGGCGCGCCTTGTCGCCCCAGCGCAGATAATGGATGGCGGCGCCTTCTACCTCGACGAAGCGGCTCTCGTGCGGCGTCGCCACCGCCTCCGAGAACCATTGCGGCGCGGGCGGCGGCGCACCGGCCAGAGAAGCGAGCGGCGTTTCCAGATCGGGAAAATCGATCTTCCTCGCACCCGGCACTGGCGGAAGGTTCGGCGCATCGCTCATGCGCGCCGAGGCTGGCACGCTTAGGCGGGGCGCTCAAGCAAAGTCTTTTACCGTTTGTTCACCATGGCCGATCTGTCCCACACTCGGACATCTCTTAAACAGGCCTTTACTAGTGGCGGGCCACCATCGCGTCCTCACAGCCGAGGGCGCGATGGCACAGACGATTCTCATTGTCGACGACGATCCGGTGCAGCGCCGGCTTCTCGAAGCCGCGATCAGCCGCAGCGGCATGAATGTCGTCACCGCGCCGGGCGGTGGACCCGCGCTCGACCTGGTGATGGGGCCGCGCGGCGATCAGATCGCGCTGATGCTGCTCGATCTCATCATGCCAGATATGGACGGGCTGGAAGTGCTCGCCAAATTGCGCGTCAGCCATCCTAGCCTGCCGGTGATCGTGCTTACCGCCAAGGGCGGCATCGATTCCGCGGTGGAAGCGATGCGCGCGGGAGCCAACGATTTCCTGGTCAAGCCGGCCAGCCCAGAACGCATATCGGTCTCGATCCGCAACCAGCTCAAGATCGGCACCTTGTCGGGCGAAGTCACCCGCCTGAAAAAGAAGTCCGAGAACCGCTTGGTGTTCGACGATCTGGTCGGCCGCTCGGACGAGATGAAACAGGTCTTCCGGCTCGGCCAGCGCGCCGCGCAATCGACCATTCCCATCCTGATCGAAGGCGAATCCGGGGTCGGCAAGGAATTGATCGCGCGCGCCATCGAAGGCTCGTCCGATCGCGCGGGAAAGCCGTTCGTCACCGTCAACTGCGGCGCCATTCCCGAGAATCTGATCGAGTCGATTCTGTTCGGCCACGAGAAGGGCTCGTTCACCGGCGCCAGCGAAAGGCATCTGGGAAAATTCCAGGAAGCCGACGGCGGCACGCTGTTCCTCGACGAGATCGGCGAATTGCGCCTCGACATGCAGGTCAAGCTGCTGCGCGCGCTGCAGGAAGGCGAAGTCGATCCGGTCGGCGCCAAGCGTCCGGTCAAGGTCGATGTGCGCATCATCTCGGCGACCAACCGCGACTTGGCGGAGCTGACGCGCGACGGCCGTTTCCGCGAGGATCTGTTCTACCGCCTCAACGTCTTCCCGATCTTCGTGCCGCCGCTGCGCGAGCGCCGCGACGACATTCCGGCGCTGGCGCGCCACTTCATCACCCGCTTCGCCGCCGAAGAACATAAGCCGGTCGCGGGTCTTTCGCCGGAAGCGGCCGATCTGCTCGAGCGCTTCTCCTGGCCAGGCAATGTGCGCCAGCTTGAGAACACGATTTTCCGCGCGGTGGTCTTGTGCGACTCCTCGTTGCTCGACGTCTGCGATTTTCCCCAGATCGCCGCCGCCATGGGCGTCGAGGCGAAAACGCGCCGCGCCTCAGCCGGCGACATGCCCAACATCGACGGCGGCGTCTTCGCGCCTACCCTGCCCTCGACGTCGCCATACGCGCTCTCGGCCACCGATGCGCTGGGGCACATGCGCAGGCTGGAAGAAATGGAATCCGAGATCATCCGCCTCGCCATCTCGCGCTACGACGGGCATATGTCGGAAGTGGCTCGCCGGCTCGGCATCGGCCGTTCGACCCTCTACCGCAAGCTGAAGGAATTCGGGCTGGAACAGGGCGTGGATGAAATGCCGGAGTCCACGGAAGAACCGCCGCGCCAAGCGGCCGGCTAGCTGCGCATCCCCAGCGCGCCGAGATAGAGATCGAGCATCGCCTCGCGTTCCTGAAAATCGGCTTTGTCGAGTTTTCGCAGGCGCACGACCTGGCGCAGCGTCTTGGTGTCGAAGCCTTCGCCTTTGGCCTCCGAATAGATCTCGCGGATATCGGCCGAGAGCGCGGCGCGTTCCTCCTCGAGCCGTTCGATACGATCGACGAACGAGCGTAGGCGTTCCTTGGCGAAGCCGGATTTGGCCATTACATGCCTCTGAAATTCGGGGAGCGGAACCTAGCGCGCGCCGATCTCGCAGCGCAACGCCGCGCTCGGGGCTAGCTGTGAATCTTTTGCGAGGCCTATTTCTTATGGCCTACCGCTGCGCTACTTGAGGCCGCAAATGCGGCCAGCTGCTCAGGGGTCGCGTCCTTCTGATAGCGCGCCTTCCATTCCGCAGGCGCCATGCCGTAAACGATTTCGCGCGCTTCGTCCTTGGCGAGCGCAATGCCTTCCTCCGCCGCCGCCTCGCGATACCAGTCGCCCAGACAGTTGCGGCAGAATCCAGCCAGGATCATCAGGTCGATGTTCTGCACGTCGGTGCGCGCCCTCAAGTGTGCCGCCAGGCGGCGGAACACGGCGGCCTCAAGCTCGGTTCGCGTCGCCTCGTCCACTGATTCCTCCAGGGTCCAGGACGCCGCCGCCAAGCCGGCGTCGCAATTTCTGTCATGGAAACAGAACCATGAGCCGCCATACCGGGCTATACAAGCGTTGACAGAGTCGGCCACTTGGGCGACACCGTGTGAGACCCCATGCGATTGACCGTTGCCGTGCTGACCTCTGCCCTGCTCGCGACCGTTCCCGCCCAGGCGGGCTTCAAGGTTTGCAACAAGGCGCACATGCCGGCCAAGGTGGCGTTCGGCCACTTCGACGGAAAGGCCTGGCTGAGCCAAGGCTGGTGGACAATTCTTCCGCAGAAATGCCAGACCTTGCTCTCCGGCCCGCTCGACGCCCGCTATTATTACCTTTATGGCACGGACGGTGGCTCGGGGACGTGGGACGGCGACACGGGTTTCTGCACGGCCTCGGTCGGGCCGTTCGCGATTTCGGGCCGCGGCCATTGCGCGGCGCGAGGCCTGGATCGCAAGGGCTTCTTCGAGGTCGATACCGGTGACCACGCGGATTGGACACAATCGTTTTCGGACTAGATGCGGACACGGCGGGCGGAGATAAATGCGGCGCAGGCGTAAGACGAAAATTCTGGCAACTCTCGGGCCCGCCTCCTCGACGCCGGAAATGATCCGTGCCCTGTTCGAGGCAGGGGCCGATGCGTTCCGCATCAACATGAGCCACACCTCGCACACCGGGCTTGCCGATCTCCACCGCACGGTGCGCGGCTTGGAGGAAAGCGTCGGCCGGCCGATCGGCATCCTGGTCGACCTGCAGGGGCCGAAAATCCGTCTCGGATGTCTGCCCGGCGGCATGCTCGAAGTTCATAACGGCCAGCGACTGCAGCTGGTGCGCAAGGTGACGGCCGACAATCCCGCCGACATCCCGATCCCCCACGCCGAGGTATTCGCCGCGCTTCGGCCCGGCGAGAGTATTTTGGTCGACGACGGCAAGATCCGCCTCCGGATTGAGGACGTCAGCAAGGAATCCGCACAAGCAACGGTCGAAGCCGGCGGTATGCTGAAGGACAAAAAGGGCGTCAACCTGCCCGACACTGTTCTGCCGATCCCGGCGATGACGCCCAAGGACAGGAGCGACCTCGACGCTGCGCTGCATCTGGGCGCCGACTGGATCGCGCTCAGCTTCGTGCAGCGCGCCGACGACGTGGCCGAACTGAAGAAGGTGGTCGCGGGGCGCGCCGCCTGCCTCGCCAAGATCGAGAAGCCAAAGGCCATCGAGTGGCTGGCCGACATTCTCGACATCTCGGATGCGCTGATGGTGGCGCGCGGCGATCTCGGCGTCGAACTGCCCATCCAAGAAGTGCCGGGCAAGCAGAAATTCATCACCCGGGCGGCGCGCAAGGCGGGCAAGCCGGTGGTGGTCGCCACCCAAATGCTGGAGTCGATGATCACCGCCCCGGTGCCCACCCGCGCCGAAGTCTCCGACGTCGCCACCGCGGTGTTCGAGGGCGCCGACGCGGTGATGCTGTCGGCGGAATCCGCCGCCGGCCAATATCCGGTGGATGCCGTTTCGATGATGGACAAGATCGCGACCACGGTGGAAAGCGATCCGCTCTACGTCTCCATCATCGATTCCCAACGCAACGCGCCGGAATCGACCACCGCCGACGCCATCATGGCCGCGGTGCACGAGGTGACGCAGACGGTCCACGCTCGCGCCATCGTCTGCTGGACCAAGTCCGGCTCCACGGCGCTGCGCGCCTCGCGCGAACGCTCCAACGCGCCGATCATCGCGCTGACGCCGACGCTGGAGGTTTCGCGCCGGCTGTCGCTGGCCTGGGGGCTACACTGCATTTACACCGAAGATGCGCAGGACCTCGACGACATGGTGGAGCGCGCCGCGCGCTTCGCCTACCAGGAAGGCTTCGCCAAGCCCGGCGAGCGCATCGTGGTTACAGCGGGCGTTCCCTTGCGCACGCCAGGCGCCACCAACATGCTGCGCGTGGCGTTCGTCGGCCCGCAGAAATAGCGCGAACGGCAGGCTGAACAGACAACCTCGCCTCTGAGGCAACGCCGCGTTTGCGCCATTACCTGCCGTTCAACACAGACGAGACCAGCAGGAGTGACGTGCGGGAAGTGAACGACGACCGGCGCTCCAATGCGACTAGCGCCTCGGTCCTGCAAGCGAGTCCGCAACCACCCAGGCGGCGCCGATCAAAGCGATATTCAAGATGTTCTCGCTCCAGATCCAATAGCTGGAAGGTTTGGCCAGAAGCATCGGCAGATGCACCAACAGGGTGAACGAGACGAACATCGCCGTCAGCAAGATCGCTGCAAGGCGGGCCCGCACGCCACTCAGGATCGCAACGCCCGCCGCGATGTGGCCGATCCCGGTCGCATAAGCCCAGAATTCCTGGCTCGGCGGTAGCCATTTAGGGACTAGCGGAGCGGTGAGGTTCATATAAACGAAGTGCGCGGCGCCGAAAACCAGCGCACAGACTCCGAACGCCAACTGGCCCAGGCGCGTGAGGCGTGCCGCCAGAGCCGCATCGATCCTGGCGTTGGCGGCGTAGACAATCAGCCCGCCCGCAGCGATCGCGAGCTGTATGGCGAGCTCCTCATACGTACCGAACACGCCGTAATTGGCGAGCAGCACGCGTCCGTTCATCACGACGACGACTATCAGAGCGTAGTAGGCGGTCAACGCGGCCGCGCCCCAGGCCGCGGTCCGGCGCCATTCGACGGCGGCGCCCGCGACGATCATCAACGCGGCGGCGGCATAGGAAAGGGCCGTGCGATCAGGAAAGTCCTTGGGTACCGTTTGCCCCGGATCGAAAGTTCCGCACACCAAGGCGAGCACGCCCAAGGCCATCACTCCGAAGCCGTAGACGCGCCAGCCAAAGGCAAATGACTGATTTTTTGCGGTCATGACGTTTCCGCGCCCATTGCAAACGCGCTGCCCGAGCCCGGCCGCGCAATTTCATGCCTCATATTTGTATCATTGCGATCAAATGGCGAGTCAAGCCGCCTTGCCGACGGGGAACGTCTGGTTGCGCACCGAAAGCGAACCTAAATCCCCTGCCCTTCGACGGCGCGCGACAGCGCATCGATATGGCGCTGTAATCCTTCATATTGCGGATCGAGCGCTTGGGCGCGGCGGTACATTTTCAACGCCCCGGGCTTGTCGCCGTAATCCTCCAGCATCTCGCCCAATTGCTCCATCGCCTCGAACTGGCGCGGGTTGAGCGCGATGGCCCTCTGCAGCGACACCATCGCCCCTTCGTCGTCTTTGGCATCGGATTGCAGCGTCGCGCGTCGGTGCCAACCCTCGGAGTAGTTCGGAGCGATTTCGGTCAGCGCATCGGCGAGCTTGCGCGCAACGTCCTTGTCGCCGCCGCTCTCGGCCGCCGCCTCGCGTGTCATCAAGAGATCGACGCTCGGACTTCCCGATTGTTGGAACAGCCCCAGGATCTGTTCTTCGAGGGGCTTGGCCTCTTCCGGCGATCCCGCCGCGTGAAGCTGGGCCAAAAGCGCGTCGAGCGGCTTAGGCGCGGGCTTGGCCGGCGCCCCCAATGCCGTGGTGGTCACAAGCAACACGAACAGGAGGGCGGCAAGGCGCATGGCGCGAGCTTAGCGCCGCTTCACCCGAGCCGCCAATAATGTTGGAATGTTGGGGATTTAACCCTGGCGCGCCTTGAAGCGGGGGTTCTTCTTGTTGATGACATAGGTCCGGCCGCGGCGTCGGATGACGCGGCAGTCCTTGTCGCGCTTCTTGAGCGAACGGAGCGAATTGCGGACTTTCATGGCACGCCTTTTGAAACTCGGCTTTATTTGGACTTGGGTCCCCACCCGGGAGGCGCGGAAGCTAGTCGGCGGGGATTTGTGTGTCAACAGTGGGAAAACGTGTGATTTTAGCCGCAATTCCGTCAGGGAACCCATGCTAAAATCCGCGCGAACGGGCGGGAGCACACCGGCGTGCGTCTGATTGCGGCAACGATCCTAGCGATGATCCTGGCGGCCCACGGGGCGGCCGCGCAAGGCTCGTCGCCCGGCGAGGACTCGGCCTTCGCCCGTTTCGTAAGCGAGTTCCGCGCCACTGCCTTGGCCTCGGGCATCACCCCGCAGGTCTACAACGCGGCGATGGGAAAGGTCGGCCGCAATCAGCGGGTCGCCGACCTCAACCTCAATCAGCCCGAATTCGCGGCGCCGATTTGGAGCTATCTCGACAGCGCCGTCTCGCCTCAGCGCATTGCGGACGGCCGCGCCGTCATCGCGGGCGACGCCGCGATCCTGGCGCCGATTGCCGTGAAGTTCGGCGTGCCTCAGGAAATCCTGGTTTCCATCTGGGGCAACGAATCCGACTATGGGCGCTCGATGGGCCGCTTCAACATGTTCGAGGCGCTGGCGACGCTGGCCTATGACGGGCCGCGCACCGACTATGCCCGGCCGCAATTGATCGCGGCGCTCAAGATGATGCAGCGCGAGAAATACGCCGCGGCCGACATGACCTCTTCCTGGGCGGGCGCCTTCGGCCAAACACAGTTCGTGCCGACGACCTTCCTCAACCAGGCGGTCGACGGCGACGGCGACGGCAAGATCGACCTGTGGAATTCTGTCGCCGATGCGCTGGCCTCCACCGCCAACGTGATTTCCGCCGCCGGCTGGAAGAACGGCAAGCCGTGGGGCTATGAGGTCGTTCTGCCGAAAGACTTCGATTACGCCGATGCTGACGTCGACAAAGCGGCGCCGCTCGCGATCTGGATGAAGCGCGGTGTCAAGACGACGGCGGGCGAGACCTTACCTCCGGATGACGAACCGGCGTCGCTTTATCTGCCGGCGGGCGCCCGTGGCCCGGCCTTCCTGGCGTTCGCCAATTTCAAGGTCATTCTGAAATACAACAATGCGGCGAGCTACGCGCTGGCGGTGTGCCTGTTGGCCGATCAACTGAAAGGCGCAGCCGGGATCGCGGCGCAATGGCCGCGCGACGAGCAGCCGCTCAATCGCGACGAACGCCTTGCTCTGCAAACCGCGCTCGCCTCTCTCGGCTACGACATCGGTAAGATCGACGGACTAATCGGCAGCAAGTCGCGCGCCGCCTTGCGCGCTTGGCAGGAAAAACACGCGCTGCCCGCCGACGGCTTCGCCACGGAGAACCTGCTCACCCGCCTCGCGGTTGAGGCAAAAGCCGACTAAGAGCCTCAGCGATCGCGCCACGCCATGTGGTGGGCCGGAAAAAGGGAAGCTGCAGGGCCGCAACTGTCCGTCACGATCTCGTTTGCTCTGCTCTGCGCGATGAACGCCCAAAACAGACCGGCGATCAAAAATGCCAGACGCGTGAAATCGATCATGACGCCTCCTATGGTCCTCTTGGCGGGACTTAACGGGCTCAATCGGGGCGCAAGATTAACCGGCTCGTCGTTTCAGAGGGTGTGATTTTTCTGGGATAACCCGTAAGCCGCTGTTTCACATCGCGACGGAAGCCATGTGCGGGCGCGATCCCGACAGCCTGTCGGAGGGCGGAATGAGCGCGTGCAGAATCGGTTCGACCCACGCTTCTTTGTCGATGTCGTAGACGATGAAATCGTGGTCGAACTGCCAATAGGACCAGGAAAAACCGCGCGCCTCGGCGCCGCGCGCCACCGCGGAAGTCCATTTCGCCCGGTCGGCCATGGCCCCGTTTTCGTAGGCGCCGAATTCGCCCAGGAAAATCGGGCGCTTATTGGCATCGGCCCACGCCTTCACGAAATCGAGTTCCTTGTTGAGCAACGCATAGTCCGCGTCCGATCCCCAGCTGACCCCGAGCTGCTTATATTGGGGAACCCAACTGGCGCCCTGATGGGTGAATTCCATCGGGTGATAATAATGGACCGTCACGATGATGTGTGGGTCGTCGGGTAATTCAAGCTTGGGAAGAGCCTCAATACCGTTCCAATTGTCAGGCCCGATGATGACGTTGCGCGTAGCGTTGCTCGCGCGGATGATCGCCAGGGTTTCGACAAGCTGCTGGTTCCATAATTCCGCCGTCAGAGCCTCATGCGGTTCGTTGAGCATCTCGAACACGAGTTTGTTCGGGGCATCCCTAAAGCGCGGGGCGACTTGCGACCAGAATGCATTGAGCTTCACTTTACACAGCGCCGCGTCCTTACCGCAGATCTCGTAATCGTGCTCGTCGAGGATGACGGTCAGCCCCTGATCGAGTGCCGCTTGAACCATGACATCGAGCCGCGCCAGCCATTTGGGGTCGAGCTTGTACGACGCGTCCATGTGGTCGAAGCTGTTCAAGACCATACGCACGGTGCTGAATCCCGCCCTGTGAATGAGCCCGAAATGGCGCGGCTCGAAGCGCGCCTTGGCAGGATCGTCCCAGCCTGGATCGCCGGCCAGAACGGCCACGCCGCGTCCCATCTCTTGGTTCTGGGCGAAGGCATCAATCGGCGCGAACGGCTGCTCGGACAACGGCTTCTCGGCCCACGGAAAGCTCGTACAGCCCGCAAGGGTCGCAGCCAGGAATGCGCCGCCCACCAACCAGCGTAACACCTTGAAATTGGTCGTCATGGGGTTCCCTTTCGGGCAAGGACTTATCACGGTTCGCGCTTGAAGCGCACCTGTGATGAATCGCTGCGGCCTTCGGAGTCCACCACCGTGATGCGCGCCAGCCCTTCGCCCTTCGGCAGATAGAATGCGGGCTGGAAGCGGTTGAAGCTGCCGAGCAGCGCACCGTTCACCAGCCAGGTCAGCGGCGCGCGCCCGCCGTCAGCATTCAGCTGGATGGTCTTGTCTTTGGCGTTGGCCGGCGGCAGCGGGACCACTGTGCCGTTGGGCGGAAACGAGATCACCGGCGGCGGCACCACCGTCGGCTGTGCGCTCTGAGCTTCCTGCTCGCGGCGGAAAATCCTGAGCGATGGCGGAAGCTGGTCGGTGTTCTGCACCAGGATGGCGCCCGCGGGCGGCAGCGGCGCGGCGCGCTTGTCGGGCGGTAAAAGGCCGAACACCTTGAGCAGGATGGGCGCGGCAGTGTCGACCCCGACCCGGCCCGAGCGCGGCGTGCCGTCGGCGCGGCCGACCCAGACCCCGACGGTATAATCGTTGGAGAACCCTACCGACCACGCATCGCGGAAACCGTAGGACGTGCCGGTCTTGAAACCGATCGTGCGCTGGCGATGCAGACCGTCGCCCATCGCCCAGCCCTGGGGCAAATTCACCCCATCGAGAATGTCCCTCAGATAATAGGCCGCCACGGCGCCGAACAGCGGGTGTGCCGGCGCGTCGGGCGCCCCTTCGACCGTGCGCAGGCCGCGCGCCACGCCGCGCTCCGCAATGCCGGCGTAGAGCATGGTGATGTCGGCCGGCGAAATGCCCAATCCGCCGAGCGCCACCGGCAGGCTGGGGCCTTCCTCGCGTGTGGGAAACACCAGGCGTGCGCCCGCGTTCTGCAGATCGAGCGTGAAGGCGAGCGGGCCGACGCGGTCGAGCACCATCACCGCGGGAACGTTCAGCGACATGCGCAGCGCGTCGCGCGCCGTCACCGCACCCTGGAAGCCGCCGTCGAAATCGCGCGGCGCGTAATCGCCGAACGAGGTCGGCGCGTCCTCCATCATGGTCGAGGGATGCAGGATCAGATCGTCGAAGGCGAGGCCGTAGATGAACGGCTTGAGCGCCGAACCCGGCGAGCGCGGCCGCCGCGCCAGATCGATCTGCCCGGCCTTGCCCCAGTAATTCGTGCCGCCGAGATAGGCCAGCACGTTACGGGTTTTGTTTTCGACCACGACGATGGCCATGGTGGCGCCGTCGCCGACAAAGCCGCTCTCCTGCACCGCCAAGCGCTCGACCGCGCCCTGCAGCCCGGCGTCGAGCGTAGTGACAACGCGCGTGGATTTGCTTGTACGCACAAGCCGCTCGGCCAGGTGCGGCGCCGAGAGCGGCATGGCCTGGCGGGCGAACGGCACGCCCTCGCGCATCGCGATCTTCGCGTCGGAGGCGGTGACGACGCCCTCTTCGACCATGCGCGTCAGCACCTTGTTGCGGCCTTTGAGCGCCGCGATGGCGTGTCGGTCGGGGCGCTGCTTGACCGGCGATTGCGGCAACGCCACCAAGAGCGCCGCTTCGGCCAGATCGATCTGGCTTGCCGGCTTGCCGAAATAGCTGAGCGAAGCCGCGCGCACGCCCTCCAGGTTTCCTCCGAACGGGGCCAGCGTCAGGTAGAAGGAAAGGATCTGATCCTTGGAATAGCGCTCCTCGAGCTGTACCGCGCGGATCATCTGCACGAACTTCGTGAGGATCGAGCGATGCTTGGGCGGTTCGAGCAGCCGCGCCACTTGCATGGTCAGTGTCGAGCCGCCCGAGACGACATGGCCCATGGTGACCCACTGGAAGGCCGCGCGCCCCATCGCCAGCGGATCGACGCCGAAATGATCGTCGAACCGCTTGTCCTCATAGGCCTTGAGCATGGCGAGATAGCGCGGTGAGACTTCGCTCACGCTCGCTTTCATCCGCCAATAGCCGCCGCGTGACAGGAATGGGCGCAGCAGCACGCCGTGATGGTCCACCACCTCCGGCGAGACGTTCACAACATTCGACAGGTCGGGCGGAAATGCGAAGTCGGCGATTTCGACCGCCGCGATAAGGCCGAGCGCGGCGACGCCAGCGATGCCCCAGCGTGTCCGCAACAGCGAACGCGCCTTCTCCAGGAAAGGAGAACGGCGAATGGCGAGCAGAACAGCCCTCATATTACTCTACTCGCCACACCCCGTTATTATTTGACCGTCATGCTCCCCAGCGTGGTGCGGGCGAGTACGCCGGGCGCGTACATGTCCACCGCCTCGCCGGCCGGCATGACGAAGGTGCCCTCGGTCACCGCGCGCGCCACATAGGCGATGTGGAACGACGGCAGCGGTTCGGGCTTCTTCTTGTCCTCATCGCTGTGATAGGCCGAGCCGATGCTGAAAGCAGCGACGAAGCGGTCGTCCCGCTTGTCCGCCATCGAGGTGTCGGTCAGTTCATCGTTGAGGTTATAGGGCTTGCCCTCGTCCCCGGAGAGCACCTGGTCGATCTCGAGCCCGGCGGGCAACAGATCGATCACGCCCATTTGCCGGGCATAGTTGCTCGCCATCTGCCCCGACAGTTCGATGATCACCCGGTCGTTCTGGTGCAGGTTGGCCAAGTCGGCGACGCTGCCGCTCATCGTCCACACCGACTTGGTCAGCGTCAGGCCGCTGGCGGCCGCCGGAAGCGGCATCGCCGGTGTGCCCTGGACAGAGACCGTGCGCCAGACCACGGCGTCACCCTTGTTGGCCAAGGTGATCCCGGCCCCGAGCTGTCCGTAATTCGGCGCGAGACGGATCGCGCCGTCGCGCGGCTGGCCCGGCTGGCCGTTGACCAGGATGTTGAGCTTGGTGCGCTGGCGCGTCAGTTCGTAAGCGGCGCGCAGCATCCAGGCTTTTTCCTGCGTCGTGGTGGCGTTGAGCCGCATGTCGAGCGAAGCGCTCTGATTGACGAAGGCGGGAATAAGCTCTGCCTCGCCATTCTCGGCGGCAAGCGCGGTCGCGCCAGCCAGATCGCGCAACAGCGAGCCGTAATCGCTCACCGGATAGCTGCCGGGCTTGGCCCGAAGCGCGATGTCGCGTGCGCGCTTGAAGCCGTAGGTTGCGCGCGAACGATCGCCCACTTCGGCCGCCGCCGCGCCCGTCAGGGCCGCCGCGATGGCGGTATTCCATTCCGGCCCGCGCGTATCGCTGAAGTAGCGCAGGTCGGAAACGTTCACCTGCCCGCTGCGCGCCAGGAGATAGAACGCGTAGGCGCGCGTGGCGTCATCGGATGAATCCGAGGTTGCGGTCTGCCGGAGCCAGGACGCGCCGCGCCGCAGCGCATCGTTGGGCACGACATAGTTCTTCGCCTTGGCCTGCATCAGGAAATCGAGCGCAAAGGCGCTGATCCACGGATCGGCGTCGGAGCCCGGTCCCCACATGCCGAAATTGCCGGCATAGTTCTGCATATCGAGCACGGAATCGACGGCCTGCTGCTCGCGGTCGTGCAACGCCTTGTCGGTCGGCAATCCCGCCATCCCGGCAAGATCGTTGAAGAACAAGAGCGGCATGGCGCGGCTCGAGGTCTGCTCGATACAGCCATAGGGATATTTATCGAGCCATTTGAGCAGGCCCGGCACATCGCTATAGCCGTGCGCCGCCGAGACGGTGAGTCCCACCGTCTGCGTGCCCGGTATCAGATCGGCGATCAGCGCGTTGTTCGCGGTGAAGCTTGCCCCCGCCGCGAACGGCACCGTGTCGTCGCGCGCGATGTCGAGCTGCGCCGCACGCACCTGGATCGGCCAGGAATGCGTCACCGAGAACCCTCCAGGTCCGGCGAGCTTGAGCGTGATGTTGGCAATGCCGAGGCCCTTGCCGTCCACTTCCACCGGCACCAGCACACGCTGGCCGAGGTTCAGGTTTTGGGTGACGACGCTCTGCGCCGCTCCGCCCGCCAATCCCACCGGACCGCTGGCGGTGATGGTGGCGGTATAGCTGCCCGGTCTGCCTTCGACATTGTTCATGTTGAGAGCCGCGAGCGCTTTGTCACCAGGCGCCAGGAAGCGCGGCAGGACGATCTCGGCGACCACCGGATCGCGTACCGTCAGCGGCCTCTCGCCGTGGCCGAGCTTGTTGGCGCTGAATGCCACCGCCATCAGGCGTAGCTCGCCATTGAAATCGGGAACGTCCAGCGGAACGTTGACCATTCCGCCGGCGCCGACCTTCAGCATCCCCGAGAACAAGGCCACGGTCCTGGTCGGCACGACGGCGAGCGAACGGCCGCCGAACATGTCGCCGCCTTCGCGCATGGCACCGACCGCGCCCTTCTCGGCCTTGATTAGCCGGCCGTAATCGTCGCGCATCTCCACGCCCAGCCGCCGCTTGCCGAAGTAATAAGAAACCGGATCGGGCGATTTGAATTCGGTGAGCTGCAGAATGCCCTCGTCCACCGCGGCGAGCGTCACCCAGGCGTCCTCACCTTCGGACAATCCTTTCACCTGCACCGGAATGTTGAGCTTCTGGCGCGGCAGGATCTTCTTGGGCCCGCCGACCAGCACGTTCAGCGTGCGGTCGGAGTTGTCGAGCGAAAGCCAGACCAGACCGATCGAACGCACCGGCTCGTGCCCACTCGCCTTGTCGAGCGGACGGTAATCGGTCACCAGCACATAGGCGCCCGCGCCCCAATCGGCGGAGACCGGAATGTCGACGGTCGTACCGTCGGCCGGAGCGTCTACCACTTGCGAAGAGAACACCTTGTCGGACGCCACCACGACCAGCGCCTTTCCGTCCGCGGTGGGCTTGATGCGCACATGGGCGGTTTCGCCGACACGGTAGGACGGCTTATCGGCCGCCACCGGAATGCGGTCTGGCCTGTCGCCGGCGCTCGACGCCGCCCAGCCCGAATAATAACGATAGGAACTGGAGGCTCCGGTCTTCGGGTCGGTGATGGTGAGCCGATAGGTGCCCCACGCCATGGACTGCGCCAGATTGGCGGGCGTGCCCGTGCCCAACGACATGGTGCCCGATGTGATCAGCCGGTCGCGGACCGCCGACTTGTACTTCCAGCCGCCATTGTCTTGATACCATTGATACGAGGTGTCTTCGCGCACCCACGAATAGCTGACGCCGGAAAGCGCGATGCGCTTGCCGTCGGGATTCAGCGCGATCGCCTCGAAAGAGGCACGCGCGCCTTCGGCCACCGAGTCGCCGTTGAACTGCGGCCTAATGCCGATGAATACCTCATGGTTGCGGATCGGGATGTCCACCGTCTTCGCGGTAACGCGGCCGCCCGGCTCATGGATGGAAATCTTCACCATGGCTTTCAGCGGCAGCGTGGTGTCGGTGAGATCGCCGATCTGGCCGGTGGCTTCCGTCGAACCGTTGGCGTCGGTCGGCGGTACGGTCATCTGCACGTCGACATCGGAGAAGGTGTCGTCCACCCGGCCGAACTGCCAGCCGGCGTAATCTTTGAACGGCGTCGGATCTTGGGAAATCCGCGCCACGCCTTCGCCGGTGAGCCCGCTCGCGGGCGCGCCATAGAGGAAGCGGCTGTCGGCGCGAACCTTGATTTCGCTATTCTGGGTGGCCGTCTGGGTTTCGGCGGTGAGCGCCACCTTCAGCTTTTGCGGCACGAAATCCTGCACGTCGAACTGGACGCGGCCGATCGGCGTGGCGTCCTTCGAGGTGTCGATGAAGGCGGCGATCTGCCAGCGGCCGTGCGGCGCGCTGGAGGACAGCGGCAGCGTCCACGTCGCAGCTCCCGCCTGGAGCGATGCGCCGGGGATGGTGACGCGGCCGACTTCGAGCCCGTCGGGTCGCGTGGCGACCAGCGTCAAGGGCGCCGTCGCCGCCGCACCGATGCGGTCGCGCAGCATGGCGGTGAGATACACCGTCTCGCCGGGACGATAGACCCCGCGCTCTGTGTAGAGATAGGCGTCGAGCGGTCCGGGAACTTCTCGTCCGCCCACGCCGCGGTCGGTGAGATCGAAGCTGGAGCGGCGCAGATCGGTGAAGCTGAAATCCTGGTTGTCGCCATAGGCCATGACGACCACCGGCTCGTCGCCGCCCTTGGCGCGCATCAGGCCGGCGTCGAAATCGGCGCGGCCGTCGGAATCCGTCTTGACGGTGGCGACTTCGTTGTTGTCGCGCGCGACGAGCGTGAGTTTGACGCCCTCGAGCGGTTTGGCGCTGGCGTAGGAACGCGCGAACACGGTCAGCCCGCCCGCGCCGTTGAAGGTGGTCAGCGCAATGTCGGAATCGACCACCCACTGCACGGCCATGTCGCCGGAATCCTCGTCGGAATCGGCGCTGCTTTTCTTGGCGGCATCGGACGCGATCAGCACATAGACGCCGGGCTTGCGATTCTTCAGCAATGTGTCGATCGGAATCAGCGTGACGACGGAATCGTTCTTGACGTTGTTGACGTCCATCGTGCCTTGCCAGACCAGCGAGCCCTGATTGTTCTCGACGTCCTTCGCGTTCCAGGAATAAAGCGTGGTCTCGTCCACCGTGTCGCTTTCGATCTGCGACAGCAGCCGGTCGCCGACGCGGATCAGCTTCACCTTGAGCTGAGAGACGTTGACCGTCGTGATCGGCACGCCTTGCGCGTTGTTGCGCGGCAGGACGATGCCGCCGTTGAACTGGACGATCGCCGGTTTGTCGCGCAGTTCGACGGGAACCGTTTCGCTCTCGACCAGCTTGTCGCCCGACGCCGACGGCAATCCGGCCTTCAGCGTGACGTTATAGGTCTTGTTGAAGTCGAGGCCGGAGAGGCAGAGACGCGGACCGATCGTGCTCACCGCGACTCGGGTCGCGGGATCGATCGAAAAATAATCGTCGTAATGAGTCTTGCCGGAGACATCGAGATCTTGAGTGAAGACCAGGCACGCCACGGCTTGCGGTTTGCTTGTGTCGATATCGACGCGATGGAAGGCAAACTCGCCGCCCGCCTCCGCCGAGGTCGGCGACACGCCGGAGGTCACCGCGGAAAATCCGTTCGACAGACGCGCAAAGAACCCGCCGCCGCCGGTTTCGCTTCCGCCCAGCACATAGAGCGTCACGACCACGGCTAGAACAAAAGCAACACCAACGCCGCCGCCGATCAGAATCCAATTGCGATATTTCCCCATCGCCCGCCCCCGTTAAATCCGCCAGAGATTACAGCCACAATCAGAATGCGGCAATTCGCTCACCGTCGCTCGTAATCGTGGCGGCGCGATGACTGAATCAAGGAGAGCTAAGGATTGCTGCGTTGCAGCTAAAGGCGCTCAACTCTCTTCGGGCAGTCGATGCGCCCACCACGGAAGAGGCAGCTCTTCTCGATCTTGCCGTTGACGTCGTGGACGTCGATCGTCCAGCCGTCCGCATCCTTCGTCATCAGCAGGAAACCGAAGCCCGGCAGCGAGAATCCGTCCTTGACCGCGACCCCGGATTTCCCCTGAAAGACGGTTCCCCTCAGGAGGGATGGCGTCGGGTCCAGATTGTCGCCGCCGAAGCCGGCGATGAGTTGCGGCGGCACCCGGCTCTTTTCGTTGAAATTCATTACTTCGAAGGTGTGGATGTGTCCCGCCAGCATCAGCTCTACCGGCGCAGGGATACCGGAACTGCCGATGGCAGAGATTATTGTCAGGTTGCCGCCGACCGGAAGCCCCAGGGGACCCGTCGTCGCGCCCCAGATCGGCCGGTGCAGCAACAGCCAGCTTGGCGCCGGAGCGCTCGCCAGCGAGGCGATTTCGCTGCGATAGACGGGGGTGATGTCGGACGTGTCGGACGTGTCGGACGCGTCGGAGTCGTCGAGGACCACAAGGTTCGCGGCGCTGGTGGGAACCGAATAGGGCGCCAGATGGACCACGCATGGCGCGCCGAGATCGAAGGGCAGCGGACCTAACAGCCTCAGCCAACCAGGCCCTGCCCGTTCGCAATCCTCGTGATTGCCGCGCACGAAGACCCAGGGCGCCGCCGCCAGCAAGGGTTTGGCCGGGGCGAAGAAATCGGCATCCCAGGTCGGCCAATTGTCGCCGTAAGGGGTGCCTGCGCATCCGGCGATGCCGGCCGGGCACGCATTTTCCCGATACAGATAATCGCCCACATGAATGACAAGATCCGGTTTGAGCTTGGCGGCCTTGGCCGCGATCTTCGGGAACGGCCATTCCTTCGGATCGGAGCAATTCTGCAAGGCCGTTCCCTTGATACGGCAACCCGTGTCGCCGAACACGATGATGCGGTGGGGATCGGGTGCGGGAAGGGCAAGCGGAACGATCTGGTATTGCGCTTTGGCGTTGACCGCGTCGCTCCACGCCAGCCAATCGGCCTCGCTGGCGTCGCGGCCCGGATTGGCCAAACCATATTCGTCATGAACCCAGGCTTCCCAGGCCGCGACGCCTGCGCCCATGGCGGGCGGCTGCACGCGATAGACGCGGTACACGATCGCGGCTTGTTTGGTCCCCTTGGGAAGAACCGCAGCGCAGACGGTGGTAAATCGATCATCGGCTGCCGCGCGCTGCTGCATGAGATTCTCATGCAGGTCGATATAGATCGCCGGGCAGATCTTCCCGTCGACCACGGCGCGCGCTTCGACGATGCCGCCCGGCCCGTATTGGACCCAGGAGGAGCGTAGCGTTCCCTGTTGTGCCGGAGTCACCGCTTCGATGCTTCTGACGATGATGGCGGCGGCATCCGATTCGTGGTGCGGCGCTCTCTTGTGTCTGACGGCAGCCTGCGCGCCGACGCTCACGGCGACGGCGAGCGCGACGATGAGGATCCGATTGAGTGGTTTTGGCATGGGCGGGAATATGCCGATTCGCGAACGCCGAGGCGAGGCCTCATTTCCCTGCGGCCCGCCCCAATTCGGGGTGGCATCAAATATTCTTACTTTGTAAATTTATAGTGTAAGATGGGTCTCTCTATAAGAGAGATTCGCCGGAGGATTTCATGCCCCGCGTCCTGAGTGTGAACGATGTCGCCGGTTTCCGCGACCGGGTCTGCGAGGAGGCCACGCGGTTGTTCGCCAGCAAAGGGACAGAAGGAGTGACCATGCGCGATCTGGCTTCCGCGCTCGGCGTTAGCGCCATGACGCCTTACCGCTATTTCCGGGACAAGGACGACATCCTGGCGGCGGTGAGGGCGCGCGCCTTTGACCGCTTCGCCGAGGCGTTGGAAAAAGCCTATTCGCGGCCGGGCACGACGATCGAGCGTACCTGCGCCGCGCGCGATGCCTATGTGCGTTTCGCGCTAGAGGAACCCGCAACCTACCAGCTGATGTTCGACCTGTCGCAACCCACTGCTGCGGAGTATCCCGACCTGGCTCGCGCCGGCATGCGGGCGCGAGCCACAATGACGAGGCATGTGCGCGATCTTATTGCGGAGGGTATCCTGGAGGGGGACCCCGAACTTATCGGACGTGTGATATGGGCGGCGCTCCACGGGGCTGTGACCTTACATCTCGCAGGTAACCTTTCGCCGCAATTTGAGACGTCGGCGCAATATGGTATCGACAATATTGTTGCGGCGGCGACGCAGGCGCTGGGCGACGGATTTAGGGCCAGGACCGAAACGAGGCGTGGATGAATACTGAGAACATAGTAACCCTGACCATGAACCCCGCGATCGACACCAGCGTGGAGGTCGGTCACATCATGACGGATCACAAGATCCGCTGCTTGAAGGCGCACCGCGATCCGGGCGGCGGCGGCATCAACGTGGCGCGCACGTTGAAGCGCTTCGGCGCCGAGCCGCTGGCGATCTTCCCGATGGGCGGGGCGTCCGGCCACACGCTCGAACATCTGGTGGCGCAGGAAGGTGTGCGTCATCAGTCCTTCGTCATCGAACACGACTGCCGCGCCAATTTCGCGGTCAACGAAATCGAGACCAACGCGCAATACCGCTTCGTGCTGCCCGGCCCGACATTGAACGAGGAAGAGTGGAGCGCCGGGCTGGGGTTGATGACCCAGGCGTCTTCGCGAGGCTATGCGGTGGCGAGCGGCAGTCTGCCGCGCGGCGTGCCGCATGATTTCTATGCGCGCCTGGCGCGCAATCTGACGGTGTTGGGCGGTGCCAAACTGGTGCTCGACACCTCGGGACCGCCGCTCAAGCATGCGCTCGATTTGGGGGTCTATCTGGTCAAGCCGAGCCTCAGCGAATTCACCGATCTGCTCGATCAGGGCAATCCCGATCATCAGGCCTGCCATGCCGCCGCGCGCAATCTGGTGGTGAACGGCAAGGCCGAGATCGTCGCGCTTACCATGGGTGCGGACGGCGCCATGCTGGTCTCGCGCGATGTGGCGCTCTATGCCAAGCCGCCGGCGGTGGAGATCCGCGGCACCGTGGGCGCCGGCGACAGCTTCCTGGGCTTGCTGGTGCTCTCGATCGCCAGACAGATGTCCCTGCCCGACGCGTTTCGTCACGCCGTGGCCGCGGGCAGTGCCGCGTTGCTTTCGCCGGGAACCGGCCTGTGCAATCCGGAGCATGTCGAGCAACTGGTGCCCCAGGTGGAGGTCATGGTGCTGCCGTAAGGCGCGCCAGCCGGCGCGCACCTTCGCCGGTTTTCCAGGAGTCGCAAATGTCCGTTCCGACGATCACAGTGTCCGATCTGCAGACGCTGATCAAACAGACGGCGCCCTTCTATCTGCTCGACGTGCGCCAGCCCGAGGAATTCGCAGCGGGCTATATCGCGGGCGCCGTTCTGATCCCGCTGGGAACTCTCCCCGAGCACACCCTGGAAATCCCGAAAGACGTAGAGCTCGTGGTCTATTGCCGATCGGGACACAGAAGCGCGCAAGCGGTTTCGTTTCTGCGCGATCACGGATTCGACAAGGCCGTGAACCTCGCCGGCGGCTACATCGCGTGGACTGCCGCGCAATAGCGCAGGGCGCGGTTTCGGGCACGATGCAGGCCGAAGTGCGGCCACTTTGTGCGCTCGCTGCTAACTCCAACAACGTGCTGAAAACACGCGGTTTTTCGCGGCAAATTCATCACAGCAATGTCACACGCTGTCCACGGATTAGCTAGGAAAATCGGGCTTCGATTGTTCCAAGCAAGAGGTGGAGATTGCTTCTTCATCGCTCAAGATGGCCGTTGTCGAGAACTCTCACTACTCCAAACCGCGCGCCCCAGCCGCGCTCGGATTGGGCGCTGTTCCTCGACGCGGACGGGACGTTACTGGACCTCGCGGCTAATCCCGGTGCGGTGAAAATCCCCGACAGGTTGGTCCCCGCCCTTGGCGCTGCCAGAGCATGGCTCGGCGGCGCCCTTGCCATCGTGAGCGGGCGTTCGATCGAGCAGATCGACCATCTGATGGCGCCGCTGCAATTGCCGTGTGCCGGCGAACATGGCGCGGTGATGCGCTTGCCGGATGCGCGGATCCTGCGCGCCGATGAAGATCGCGCCGTGCCGAAGGCTTGGAGGCAACACATGCATTTCGCCGCCAAAGCATGGCCCGGCGTGATCGTGGAGGAAAAGGCCTATACAGTCGCGATCCATTTTCGCCAAGCGCCGGAGTGCAAACGCGACGTCTTGCGCCTGCTCGAGTGCATCATGGAGGGACAGTCGGGCGAGTTTGAAATCATGCCCGCGCGGATGGCATTTGAGGTCCGCCACCGCCTTTTGAACAAGGGTGCTGCCGTGCGCGAGTTCCAGCGGCTCGCGCCGTTTGCCGGGCGCATTCCGGTGTTCGTGGGAGACGATGTGACCGACGAGGACGGCTTTCGCGCGGCCACCGAAAAAGGCGGTTTGGCGCTTGCTGTCGCAGACGCATTCGGGGGCCAGCCGTCGCAGGTTCGCCGCTGGCTCGAAACCTTCCAGCCGCAAACGGCCGGTTGAGGCAACCCATGGCCCAACTCGATCTTGCACCCATCGGAAATTGCGCGATCGCCAGTCTGATCGATGCACAGGCGCGCCACGTTTGGTTCTGCTTCCCGAGACTGGACGGGGACCCGGTGTTCAACGCGCTGGTGAACGGAGATAATCCGGACGCGGGATTCATGGACATCGTCGTCGAGGGCCGCAAATCCTCGCGCCAATCTTACATGCGCAACACCGCGATTCTCGAAACCTGGATCGAAACGGACGCCGGAGAGGAGTTGCACATTGTCGATTTCGCCCCGCGCTTCGAGCGATACGGGCGCAGTTTCCGTCCGCCGATGCTGGTGCGCCGCATCGAACCGGTGAAAGGCCAGCCGCGGATCGCGCTTCGTCTGCGCCCGACCTTCAACTACGGCGCCGCCGCGCCGCAGATCAGCATCGGCAGCAATCACACGCGCTTCATCGGCAGCAGCGACGTTCTGCGCGTCACCGCGGATATCGGTCCCTCCTATTATCTGAACGAATCCAAATTTCTTCTCGACCGGCCGATCAACATCTTCATCGGTGCCGACGAACCCATCCCCGAGGAACCGGACGGTCTCGCCAAACGCTTCCTGCACGAGACGGCGACCTATTGGGGAGATTGGACACGGCAGCTTTCGATCCCGTTCGAATGGCAAGAGGCGGTGGTGCGCGCGGCGATCACGCTGAAACTGTGCAGCTACGACGAGACCGGGGCCATCGTCGCCGCGCTGACGACGTCGATACCGGAAGCACCGAATACGCAGCGCAACTGGGACTACCGGTATTGCTGGTTGCGGGACTCCTATTTCACGGTCAATGCGCTGAACCGGCTCGGCGTGACGCGGACCATGGAACATTTCGTCCGCTTTCTGCTCGACACCGTGCTGGGCGAGCGGGCGACCGAGCTGCGTCCGCTCTACCCGATCGCCACCCACACCGGAACGCTTGAATATGAAGCGCCGGCGCTCAAAGGATTCGCCGGCATGGGGCCGGTCCGCGTGGGCAACGCCGCCGCCACGCAGCGCCAGAACGACGTCTACGGCTCCGTCATCCTGTCGTCCGCACAACTATTCTGGGACGCGCGCGTTGCGACCGTCGGAGACGCGGCGCTCTACCGGCGGCTTCGCCCGGTCGGCGAGGCCGCGCTGAAGAATGCGCTCATCCCCGATGCGGGCGCTTGGGAATACCGCACCAGAAGCGGCGTGCACACCTATTCCGCGGCGATGTGCTGGGCAGCGGCCCATCGCATGGAGATGATTGCCCGGCGCGTTGGAGAGACGGGCGACGCCGCGCGCTGGAGTCAAAGCGCGACGGCACTGCGACAGGAAATCCTCCAACGCGGCGTCACCCGGCAGGGCTGGCTTTCCGGCGCGTTCGACGGCGAAATCGCCGATGCCACGGTGCTCCTGCTGCCGCAAATCGGAATCATAAGTGCGACCGACGAACGCTTTTTGAAGACACTGCGCATCGTCGAGGACCGCCTGCTGAAGAACGGATTTGTCCTGCGCTACAACGAAGCCGACGATTTCGGCATGCCCGAGACCGCGTTTCTGGCCTGCACGCTCTGGTACATCAACGCTCTCGACGCGGTCGGCCGCCAGGAAGAAGCGCGCGATCTGTTCATCAATCTGCTCGCGCGCCGCAACGGCGCGGGCCTGTTGTCGGAGGACATCGATCCCAGGACTGGGGAATTATGGGGGAATTACCCGCAGACCTATTCGCTGGTCGGCATCATTCTGTCGGCGCACAGGCTGAGCCGCACATGGGAGCAAGGCCTATGGCACGCCTCGTAATCGTGTCCAATCGTGTTGTGTTGCCCAGCTCTGGCGGTCCGCGCGCGGGCGGCTTGGCAATCGTCCTCAAGGACGCGATCACCATGCCGGGCACGCTGTGGTTCGGATGGAGCGGTAAGACAGCGGCCGAAACTAGCACCGACGCGGAGATCGCCGTCGAGGACGGCGTCCACTACGCAACCATCACGCTGTCGCAGGGCGATTACGAGAAATTCTACGTCGGCTTCGCCAATGGGACCTTGTGGCCGCTGTTGCATTTCC
>Ga0265340_10000140_pt1 | contig 36366 bp, 28 predicted proteins | sample 4CB225metaG_FD_202082 | JGI IMG/M metagenome (GOLD analysis project Ga0265340, IMG submission 202082) | Rhizosphere microbial communities from Carex aquatilis grown in University of Washington, Seatle, WA, United States - 4-CB2-25 metaG | ecosystem: Host-associated > Plants > Roots >...
GGCGCGGTTAAGAAAGCCACCGAGACTCGGGATGCTGACCCTGGACGCTATTTCTTGCCTCAGCAGTTCGAGAATCCGGCGAATCCAGCCATCCATGAGGCCACGACAGGACCTGAAATCTGGGAAGACACTGACGGTTCAATTGATGTCTTGGTCTCAGGAGTTGGAACCGGGGGCACAATCACGGGTATTTCACGATACATAAAGAATACGAAGAAGAAGCCGATCATCAGCATCGCCGTGGAACCGGCGGAAAGCCCGGTCATTACTCAGTATTTGGCTAAGCAAGACTTGAAACCCGGTCCACACAAAATTCAGGGGATAGGCGCAGGCTTCATTCCTAAGACTTTGGATTTGTCACTAGTCGACCGGGTGGAGCAAGTCAGCTCGGTAGATGCGTTGGAATTCGCGCGACGCCTGGCCAGAGAAGAAGGAATCCTCAGCGGGGTAAGTTCCGGGGCCGCAACTGCGGTTGCAGCTCGTTTGGCTGCTCTGCCAGAATTTGCCAATAAGCACATTGTTGTGGTGCTACCAGACGCAGGCGAACGCTATCTCTCTGGCCCGCTATTCGAAGGTATATTCGATGGTGTTGCCGAGGCCAAAGCGGGCGATACTATATGATATGGCTCGAGAAAAAACGCGCGGCGCGTCCAAGAATAACCCTCGCTCAACAACAAACAAGAGAACTGCCGTATCAGAGGATGCCAAATCGAAGCACGCAACGCGTCGAACCCGCACGGTAACCCCATCGACGGCGGGCCAACCTGGAGATGGCGCACACAAGGTTTCCGTGACCGCCGATGAGTATGGAAACCTGGATGCGCCAGACATCAGCATTGCGCTGCGCGAATTACGCGCAGCGCGTAATCTCTCGCTCGACAAGTTGGCTCATGAGTCCGGTGTTAGTCGTGCCATGCTAAGCCAAGTCGAACTTGGGCGAAGCACTCCTACCATTACGGTGCTGTGGAGGATAGCGCGGGCACTCGGCGTTCCGTTTTCCGCCTTGTTGGCAAGCCCTACGTCAGATGACCCATTGGTGTTTCACGCGAAGCGCGCCAAGGTACTCAAGTCTGCGGATGGCAGCTTCTCAACCAGGGCCCTATTCCCGCTGGATCAACCGCATTCGGCAGAATTCTACGAACTACGTCTAGCTCCTCGCGGCATAGAAATAGCCGATGCCCATGCACCCGGGACTACCGAGAACTTAATAGTAACCACCGGCGCCATGGACGTCAGAGTAGGTGGCTCCACCCTTGAACTAACAGCGGGTGACGCCACGTACTTCCAGGCAGATGTTCCCCATGAGTACCGCAATCCCACTTCGCACGAGACGATCGCGTACTTGGTTATGACTTATGCGCATCGGTCATGACGTGCATGAGTCTTCCAGTTGCGAATCGTCCGAATCCATTTCCCAGACTGCAATGGCCAAGCGCTCTTTGATGATCTGACTGAACTCGTCATTCCTGGAGGATCAACACAGTCGCCCAGTTGCGGCCCGCGTCTGAAGCAGGCCGCAACTCGTATCGGCCATGATCCTAGGCTTTGTCCAAAGATTGTGATATATCAGCCACAATATCGTCGATGTGCTCAATGCCAATCGAGAGTCGAATATAGTCAGGCGTGGTCCCAGTGGCGGCTTGTTCTTCAGGGGACAGCTGCTGATGTGTCGTACTCGCGGGGTGAATAGCCAGTGTCTTCGCATCGCCCACGTTTGCCACGTGTGATGTCAAACTGAGGCCGTTGATGAATCGACGGCCAGCCGCAAGTCCGCCTTTGATGCCGAATCCGAGAATACCCCCCGCGCCCAATGGTAAATACTTGTTGGCGCGTGCCTTTTCTTTGCTGGAATCCAGACCTGGGTAGAGAACCCATGTCACTTTTGGATGCTTCTCCAGGAATCGAGCAACGGCCAATGCATTCTCGGAATGGCGAACGATTCGCAAGTGCAACGTTTCGAGCCCCTGAAGGAACAGGAAGGCATTGAACGGCGAAAGTGCCGCACCCAAATCACGTAGTAGTGTCGTGCGCGCTTTGATGATGTATGCGAGGTTACCCAGGGCCTTGAGTGCTTCAACGAAGTCGAGACCGTGATAGCTAGGTTCGGGCCCAGCGATGGTAGGAAACTTGCCGTTGGTCCAATCGAACTTGCCGGAATCGACGATCACGCCACCAATGGACGTTCCATGTCCACCGATGAATTTCGTGGCTGAGTACACGACAATGTCGGCGCCATGCTCAATGGGCCGATAAATGTATGGGCTCACTGTGTTGTCGATCACCAGAGGCAACCCGTGCTTGTGTGCCAGCGCGGAGAGCCCTTCCACATCCGCAACGTCGAGTTTTGGATTGCCGATCGATTCAGCGTAGATGGCCTTGGTTTTCGGCCCAATCGCTTTCTCGAAAGCACCGAGGTCGTTTGAGGGTACGAACTTCACGTCAATACCAAGACGCGCAAATGTGTAATGAAACAAGTTGTAGGTGCCACCATAGAGATTGTCCGCCGCGACGATTTCATCGCCAGCGCGCGCAATGTTGAGCAGCGCGATCGTAATTGCCGACTGTCCGCTGGCAACACCCAGTGCGCCAATACCCCCATCTAGTGCTGCGATGCGTTTCTCGAAGACATCCGTCGTCGGATTCATGAGTCGCGTGTAGATATTTCCAAATTCCTTGAGGGAAAATAGATTCGCTGCGTGATCCGTGTCGTCGAATTGATAAGACGTGGTTTGATAGATAGGCACGGCAAGCGCGCCCGTCGTTGGATCAGGGACTTGGCCGGCGTGCAGCAGTATAGTGTTTGGATGAGGTACTTTGGTTTCGGACATTGAGGTCTCCTGTCAAGACGGCTGATGTATATCTGTTATAACGGACATAGTCAAGAGCCCCCAGGCGTCTGATATCGATTGCCGATGCTGTCGAGCCCGCTTCGGACCGGAACTCACTTCCACTTGCGTTAGAATTCTGAATGGACTTTTTCTCTTGCTGACTGCGAGATCAGACGAACGTCGCTGAGGAGGTGCTGTGGCGCCTGTTACGGGAATTGACCCAAAGAGACTTGAGTCTGTACGCGCATCTGTTATAATGGACGTCCATCATTCGGGGTTGCCGGGATTCGCGAATGTCCCTTCAATTACGACAGCAGACAGCTGGAACGTCGTGCCCTTTCCGGCAGCAAGCCACTGGGCGCGTGAACGGTGGAGTCATGTGATGGGATTTTTCAGCGACAATTCCCAAACAATCGGTCGACGTCGACACCGAACTTGCGCTGAACGATGAGGTCCAGGTCCGGCTCTGCCACGTCGCCAAGAACGCTATGTCGCGTATGGGACGTAGGGCAGCGCAAACGTTTCTGCCACGGCACGGTGGGTCACTTGCCCACGGTGCACATTGATTGCACTGATGATGTTGGGGTTTTGCTCCGCAGCCACGCCAAGGCCTTGATTCGCTATATGGAGCGCATACGGTAGTGTAGCATTGCAGAGAGCATAGGTGCTCGTGCGCCCGACGGCTCCAGGCATGTTGGCGACGGCATAGTGCACGACGTCGTCTATGATATAGGTTGGTTCGGCATGCGTGGTCGCATGGGTGGTCTCGAAACAACCACCCTGATCCACAGCCACATCGACGACCACAGCGCCTGGCTTCATGATCTTAAGGTCGTCTCTTCTGACCAGCCGAGGCGCTCGGGCGCCGCGGATCAGAACTGCACCTATGACCAAGTCAGCCTTGCTGAGTTGGTCGAGAATGGTGTGTCGATCACTGAATAGAGTTGTCACGTTGTTTGGCATAATGTCGTCCAAATAGCGCAGGCGCTCCAGATTGGTGTCGAGCACGCAGACCGATGCACCGAAGCCGGCGGCAATCTTGGCGGCTTGAGTACCGACGACCCCACCGCCAAGAATCGTGATGTGTGCGGGCTCGACTCCGGGGACACCACCGAGCAAGATCCCTCGGCCTTCTTGCGGCCGCTCGAGGAACTTTGCACCTTGCTGAATGCTCATTCTCCCGGCAACTTCGCTCATTGGTGTCAATAGGCAGAGTGTCCCGCGGGAATCCAGCAGAGTCTCATAGGCAATAGCAGTTGCGCCGGAAGCCAGCACTCCGCGCGTAAGCGCCTCGCTGGCAGCAAAGTGAAAATAGGTAAAGACGAGCTGCCCTTTACGGAGCAGGGCAATCTCCGATGGTTGGGGCTCTTTGACCTTCACCACGAGGTGAGCCCTGGCAAAAACCTCCTCGGCTTGGTCGACGATGGTGGCTCCGCTGCGCTCGTAATCGGAATCGCGGATCCCGCTGCCGAGTCCCGCGTTACGTTGAACCAACACTTGATGGCCCGCGCGCGTAAGCTCCTCGACGCCAACTGGCAACATACCCGCGCGATACTCGTGGCTCTTGATCTCTTTGGGAAGTCCGATGATCATGCAGAATAGCTTAGATGCAAACCGTTTCGAACGGGAGCAGAAAAACTGCCGATGAATGGCCAGGGAACAAAGCTGGTGTCAACCAAAAAATCGATACCCGCTGTCCCGTTGACATGCATCAAACTTGGCGGCAAAGTAACGGCCGAGAATGGAGCTTGCGCATGCGCTGGTATCACTACGTCGCGTACTTTCTCGGGGGAGCTTTCCTGGCCAATGCCCTTCCCCATTTGAGCAATGGTATCTCGGGGCACGCGTTTCAAAGTCCGTTCGCTTCACCACCCGGCGAAGGTCTATCCTCATCGAGCGTCAACGTTCTTTGGGGACTCTTGAACTTAGCGATTGCCTACTTGTTCGTTGTGCGCGTAGGGAGCTTCGACCTGCGCAAAACCCGACACGTAATCGTATTCGGGGCGGGCATTCTGCTCATGTCACTCATGTTGGCCCGTGCCTTCGGCCGTTTTTACGGGGCACTCTGATGTGGGGTGGGCCAGACCCATCGTGTTGCTGCCGCTTGTGGCGTTGTCCTTCGGTGTAACCTATGCAGTGGCGCGTAAAGAACTAAACGCCAGAGCTATTTCGCCCGCAGCACGGGGGGCGCCGCTCGTAACGCCGTTACCCAGTTCAAACAGGATTGTTGCAGAACGTCGGCGTACGTTAGCAAACGATCTGAACCTGATCGTCATAACCATCGACACGTTTCGAGCGGATCTGCTAGGACACTCACGACACATTATCCCACACCTCGATGCACTGGCAACTCATAGTGCCGTATTCGACAACGCCTATGCGCCGGCATCCTACACGGGCAAGAGTGTTGGCCCGCTGCTGATCGGGAAATACTCCAGCGAAACCCATCGCGATTTTTCACATTTCAACTCATTTGCCCCAGGCAAGGACGCGTTCGTTCAACAGCGCTTGCAATCAGCGAAGATTCGAACAATCAGCGTTCAAGGTTACTGGTATTTCTACCAGCCAAAGTACGGTTTCGATCAAGGGTTCGACGTTGTCGATTCTAGTGCTTCGACCAGTGCAAACTATGTAACGAGCGATCGTTCTTCAAACAGTGACCAATTGGCGGATGCGGTCTTGGCGCAATTGGCAAAACCAGAGAACCATGCGCAGCGATTCTACCTATGGTCCCATTTCACTGATCCCCACGCCGAGTATGTGTCTCACAATGCTTTTGACTTTGGCTCCAGTAAGAAAGAACGCTATTACGGCGAGGCGGCGTTTGTAGATCACAATATTGGTAGAATTGTGGACTGGGTTCGCCAGCAACCGTGGGGCGGCAAGACGGTGTTCATCATAACGAGTGACCATGGCGAGGCATTTGGTGAGCACGGGATTATGGGTCACGGATGCGAACTTTGGGAATCTCTCATTAAGTTCCCCTACTCTTCAACGGCCCTGGGATTGCGAGCCGCCACATTAGCACGCGGCGCAGCATCATCGATTTAGTGCCAACCATTCTCGATCTGATGCAAGTCCCGGCACCCACTCAACGGCAGACAGATTTTGTGAGCGGTCAGTCGTTGCTTCCTGAGCTTCGAGGAATTGGGGGGTCCGACGCGGCTCGTCCGCTGCTTGTCGACATGGCTACTGGACCGTTCAATTCCGAACGCCAGGCATTTATCAGCGGTGACTTGAAGCTCGTCGTTTCTCAGGAACAACCACTTGGACTTTTTGACCTGTCCGACGATCCCGAAGAGAAACGCAACTTACTCGGCACTCGTTCGCGAAGGGACCCCATGGTGAAGCAACTCACGGCTTTCAAAAAGAATCTGCGCATCGTCGAAGTACAGGGCAAGTCGCAATACTGAAAGGCGACCGAGATCCGTGAACTCGTCGTCAACCGAGCGGCACGCTCACAAGTATCACCTTCTGCGCTCAGTACGTAGCCGCATATGGGCACCGGAGAACCGAAGGGCTGAGCAGCGGCGCTGCGGCGCACCGGGCCACCTGTGGCCCGCCGTGCTGCTAAAGTGTTCACGGAACCATGAACGGAGCTCATGAATGCGCGGTCAACAACTCAGTGATCTCACAGCCTTTCTCGCGGTGGCGAAGAAACGGAGCTTCACTCAGGCTGCGGCTAAGCTCGGCGTTTCGCAGTCCGCAGTGAGTCATACGATTCGGCGACTAGAGACGCGTGTTGGAGTCCGCTTGTTGAATCGCACGACGCGCAGTGTGGCACCGACCGAGGGAGGCGAGCGCTTAGCGAGGCGATGAAGCTCATCGTTGAACGATGTTTGCTAGCAGCACGTACGAGGCAGTTTGGACTTGACTTACGCTGAACGTGATTTCGGCTCCTAGCGAACTTGCGCTGAACGCATACCCGACACCTCACTAGCCAGGACCTTCGATAGCCTGCTGAGGCGTTCTTGAGTTTCCGTCAGTTTCGCCGCAAGCTCTTCGACCTCTGAGGCTTCGCGGCAATGCAACGATTCCAACCCCTCGAAAGCCTCGGGAAGAGTTAGTTCGAACATGTGGCGAATCGTCTTGACGTAACGGGGCACGGGCCTTCTTCCGCCAGTATTTCTGCACTTGGCCCGGACACACAAAACTTCCCGCTCGAGCCTGGCAACCGTCCAACGCTCATGTTCTGCCGCTGACAATAGACGGTTCTGCGTTTCATCAGAGAGCCCAAGCACGGTTCGAAGGTGACTCACTCTGAGGTGCTCCCAAGCTGTCGGGTGGCGTTTACTCAACTCATAGAGCGCAAGCGCACGATACAATGCTGATGCGCTGAATGGGAGACCCGGGCTGGCGGCTAGTACCCGGAGCGCGTGGTCCTTCCGTGATCGGTTGCGCCATGAACTCAGGTCGCCATCATACAGGCTATCCACAACGACCTTGCCCACTCTCAGTGTTAGGTCTAAAGTAGCCCCACGAGTAAGAACGCAGAGTTGGTTAATGGCTTTGCCAACGCGTTCTTCGAGAGTCACTGACTCAATGGTCCGCGTGTTGCGAATTAGTTGACAACTCATACTTGCCCTCCAGGAATGCGTCTCACCGGGATGACACAGTCAGCACACCAAAAATGTGTGTTTACAGACTCGACACAGCGTCAGACCTGTCGGTCAAGGCGCGCCCGCCTATTCGTTCACCCTACGGTGTGACCTTCCTCCAAACAGGATGACCACACAAATATAACAATCGCCGAGCGCCTAGGTGCTCGTAAGCCGAGACTAGCCAGTCTTAGGAAGCTTTTCTATCACCCAAACGGGTGAACAGAAACGTTTTCGTGAGTCTGGCAGCGTAGCCGGCTACAGCTAGCTGGGGTCTCCTGAGCGTCGCCACTACCAAGACCCACGTCGCGCATAGTATTCAAGAACTGGTCGCGAACCACAGGGGGGACATGCTGCAGAAGCAGCAGGAGTTCTTCAACGCGAAATCTGGGAGTCAACTGCAACAGTTGATACCGGGCGCGCTCAGCCTCCTCAAGTTTTCCATCCAGAAAGCAAGCGGCCACTAGCAGTGCCATAATGAGGCGACTCTCGAAATCGTAGCGTAGCGTCTTGCGGCAAGCTTCGGCCGCCGCACTGAAGTCCCCCATGGTAAAGCAAATTAGTGCCGTAGCCCCCTGATTGTGCGAATACTCCGGCGTGTGCTCGCTCAAACGAGCACTTTCATTTGCGTAGAGAAGTGCCTGTCGTAGGTTGCCTTTTAGGGCATGAAACTGCCCCAAAAGATTGAATCCAAGCGCTGAGCTAGGATTAACGGACACAGCTGCCCTAAGCAGGGAAATGGCTTCATCAAGTCGCCCTTGCAACAGGCGAGATGTCGAAAGTATTTGACTACCGTCGTGACTGAATTGGTCCAGCTGCGCGCAGCGGAGTGAATGAAAGTGAACCTTTTCGATTGCTGAATCGGGACCGCGTCGCTCGACGACGTCCAAAAATGACGCGTAGGCGACCCCAAAGTGAGCCATTGCGAGTTCGGGCTGGTCCGCAAGGGCAGATTCAAAGAGCTCCAACGCTCTTTCGCAGTGTGCACCCGTTCGAACGCTCAATAGTTGAATTCCACGAAGGGTTCGTTCCGTGGCACTGAGCTGATCAATTGCCTGCCCCTCGGTTCGCGCATACTCGGCCTTGAGCAACTCGCACATCGCGACGGCAACGATATGCGAACTTAGGTTTCTTACCCAATTCGGAACTTCGGAGATAACATCGAACACCTGCACCCAATGTACTTTCCTCCGCGACACTTCCAGAAGGCGTACCCATACCTGCAATTGCATACCGTTCTCGATCAATCCTCCGTAGATTGCGTAGGTTGCGTCCAATTGCGAAGATGCAGAGCCGTCGTGCTTAGTGTCGTGGACTGCGGGTAACGAATGGGACTGGACCGAGAATCGGTTCCAACGAGACAGGTAACAGAGCACGATCTCGGTAAGCTCGGCGGCATCGCGCTCCCGTGCTTCCGATCCCGTCGCGGCGAAGGGCAGCAGTGTTACGCTGGGAGTTCTACCTCGGTATGTCTTCTCGAAAAGTTCGTTATAGCGATGTACAGCCTCCGTGCGATTGGTAACGTCGAGCAGCTTGTATAGGCTGGTCACATGTGTCTTGATAGTGTTGACCGAAATTCCGAGGAACTGCGAGATTTCCTGATTCGTGCATCCCAGGCATAGGTATTCCATTATTTCCTTCTGCCGCGCGCTGGGGCGTCGTAGTTGTTCCACGTCGGTCATGAAGTCTTTTCTCCTAGCAAACACAGTACTGAACACCAAACTCGTGGGCAATTGCGGATGGGTACGGTCGGGAATTGCGGTGCCGCAAGCTTACAGGCTGGGTGTGCCAAGTGTAAACCTGTGACTGAATTATGGCTTGCCCAAAAAAGGTAGGGTGAAGCCGATGCCCACGTTCGCTGCGCAGCCTACCTCGCCAAGACCAGCGCATTCACGTTCAACAAACGGCGCCCGACTTCCAACGCAGTATGTCACTTCTTCATTTGCCGTGTAGGCTGCACCCTTCCCTGCGCCTGCTGCGCAACATGCCACGCCTCATGGGGCAAATGCTGCTCCTGCCCCGGCGCCACGTGAATATCCGTACCCTGCGTGTACGCGAGGGCGTTGAGTTGGGCGGGTTGGGAGGAGTTCGTGTGGACACGGACGTTGTCTAACGAAATGCCCGATAGGTGCTCGACGCCGGCCTTGAGCTGATCGGGTAAGCCCGTTTGATTGGGCTTAGCGTCGCTTTCTTGGCGCTGCACGGCGGTGTCGTCGATTTTGTGCTGCATCGCTTGTGCGCCCATGACGTCCGCCTCTTGTTCCAGGGCTCGGTCGTCATTGATCGGGACGCCGCCTTCGCATTGAACTACTGCTGCTTTGGCTTGCAGCGGTTCCTCTTCTTCGAGTTCTTCGCGCTGTGCCACTTCGAACTTACCTTGTAGCGGCTCTTCTTGTTCGAGTGCCGCGCGCTGCACGGTCTCGAACTTCCCTTGCAGTGGCTCTTCCTCCTCTGGTTCCTGTCGCTGTACAGTCTCGAACTTGCCCTGCAGCGGCGCGCCTTGTTCGATGCGTTGTAAGGCATTGAGCTGCGCCAATTGCCGGGGGCTCTGCGTCACCTGGTCTGCCAGCGCTTTCAATTGAGCAAGTCGCGCGCTCTGCGAGGAATTGTCCGCCCGCCGCACCGCGCTGTTGCGGAGCGGGTTCGAATGCGCAACAGATTGGGAGGTGTGGGACTTTGCGGCTCGTTGCGTCGTGTGCATGGTGCGGTTCCCCTTCTCTTCCGCGGGACAGTTGCAGTGGCTTGCACCAGGATACAATCATCTTGATGTTGCTGATCTCAAAAGTGACATCTAGCAGCGCCGTCCGCTGGAATCATGAAGTGCGCCAAGCTGCTTGTGTCGTGGCAACAGATCGTCGCCCACGGCGGTCATTCGTTGACGGCCAAACGGACGTCGGTCTCCCAGCCGCGCTTGGCCCACGGTCCCATCCGGTCTGCCGTACAGCGCTAGATCCTGTGGCTCCAACTTCTGATCTCGACGTAGACTGTCGCCGTCCCGCCGTTTTGAACTGGCCTTGCAACGGCTCTACCTCATGCACTTCTGCCCGTTGCAGGTTGGCGGCCTTTTCTTGCGGCCGTTCGTCCTCTTCACCCGTCGGCTGCAATTAAGTTGCGTTGTTAACCGTCCGCTCTGCGCCACTTGACCCAACAAAGAGCGGAGCGGCTGGCTTTCTAGGCCACACCAACCGAGAGCGTGAAGCTCGGAGCTGCCGAGACGTTTTCGATGATAATAGATGACGTTTGCTTGTTCTATGAGATTTATTGCGTGACTCCTCGCTATTGCAAGGGTGGCAACGTCATTGGACGCAGCTGCTAGGGTCTTGGCACGCGTGGCCGTAGGAGTTGGAAGGCCAGGTACAACACGAGAATGGCAACCAGTGTTGCAAACAAGCTGTTGCCCTTGCGAAGTTCGCGAAGGCTCGGGTCAAACGTCAGAATGAATCCGCCGAGCAAAACCCACGCAACGAGTGCTCCGAAGCCAAGGAACGAAGTCTGGCGATTGAGTTTCCTGACCCTTCCCGTGAGCAGGATGAAGGCACAGGGCGCCACCAAAACCAGGGTTAGCAATTCGAATGTTATCCGGAGTGGCCAGCGCCAGTTGCAGGCACGCTGGTCTAGCCAGATCGTCCATTTCGAGCTTCCGCTATCATCGAAGGCGTCGAGGATTGCGTCTCGTGTCGATTGCGGGTTAACGGGTTTTACCGCCTCAAGCTTCGCTGCCGTGGCCGCGTCATCTTTGCCCAAAGTTTTCTTCTCGGGTGCGGCCCCGTCACCCTCCGTTGCATTGGCAGCGCCAACCCCTGCTAGTCCAATCGCAGGCCAGAAACCAACGCCTCCGAACGTTGCCGCAAACGTGGCCATGTCGTCCCTGAATTGGAGCAGATTCGTGGCACCCGAAGCGATGACCGGCACCACCTTCTGCAAGAACACACGGCGATTGCTACCGTGAATCGCGGCCTTCTGATCGAACGCGCCGCGCAGGAGCTTCTTGCGCTCACTCGTTGGTTCATTGAGCATGACGAGGAACCGAGTCGATATGTTCGTTCGCGTAACGTAGGCGCCGCTGTTGCCTTCCAAGCGGCCGTCCTTGTCCATTGGCGGATCTTCTGCGGTTCGGAAGTAATCGAAGAGCGCCGAGACACCGAGTGGATTCTTGTCATCGGAACTCTCGATGTCGTCCTCGGTTGTCACGATATTGAGTGACAGAGGCCGAGGCGTGAACCGCTTCATCGCCAAGGTGACTTGGTTTATGAGATTGTGAGTGTAAATCGCAAATTTTGGAGAGTGCGCGCGGTTAGGCGGGCGCAAGTACAAGGTAATGCCGTTGATGAGGTACTGCTCCTCCTCAAACCCTGGCACGTGTGCCTTCGTAAAGGCCCCGATTACTTGCAGCATGTCCGCGAACGTCGCGTGGCTATTCTGCAAGGTAACCCGGCTATTGAGCAGTTCCGTAATGTCTTGCGTCACCTTCTCCGTGGGCTCCGACAGGTCGACGGTGCCAGGGTTGTCCAAGAACTCCCAGTCATCCACGAGGACTGTAAGATCAACCTGGGTGCGGTGGCGCTGCGCAACGCCACTAAAGTCCTGGAGGCTGCGCAAGCTTCCTGGCAGCAACACTTGCTCGCCGTCTTTAATCCAAGCAGCAAAGTAATTGATACGGGACAACAGTTCGAAGTCGGGCGCGGGCGTTTTAGTGTCCACGTACCAATTGGGATAAAAACCAATCACGTCCTGCCATACTTCGGGACGAACACAGTCGCATCCCTTGCTATCGAGTTTGGTTCCGAGATCCTCCTCATCCCCTTGCGGCAGCCTCTGTAACTTCTTCGCGCTATCGACGAGTTCGTCGAAGGACTTCTGGGAACACGGGGCGGGGAAGTCACCCTTTTCTGGTGTGGCCGCAGACACTTTTTCTGCTGGAACGCTCCCAGACGCATTTTCACCAGACGAGCACCCTTTGCATGGCGACTTTGGTGAACAGATCCCCAAAACCGTTTCGCACAACTGACACCATATCGGTCGCAACACAGATTCGAACTGTGCGCGCTCCGGGTATTCGATTCCCAACAGTGGCTGCAGGGTTGTCTTGATGTCTTTGTTGATGCCAGCGGCTTCGTCGGGTACTGAAACATCCTCTTGATTCTCGGTCGCGGGCAACGGGTTCAATTCCGGGTCTGGTGCCTCTGGTTGCAGCAGGCAATCGAGATCCGCTTGCTCGAGCCGGTACATCGTTACTGTCTTGTCGTCGCCCGCCCGCGAGGCCTGCTCGGGAGGTTTCGGCGGTTGCTCCAGTGGATGCGAAACCGATGCTGAGAGCGCCGGTGCCAAAGGTATGGAAGGAACGGGCCACGTGATACGCAGTGTGTACGTCTGCTGTGCAGTTCGGCTCTGCCCATCGGTAACTGCCGCTACGAATGACCAAGTTCCCGTCTTCGACGGCTTTCCTTGAAGACGTCCCTTCGGCGTAAGCTCGATCCCATTCGGCAGCTCGCCGGCAACGAGCTTGTACGTGTAGCTTGGCGCACCTCCTTGAGCTTTGAGTTGGTGAACGTAAGGAACGCCGACAACGGCGTTGGAGAGTCGGAACGTGATGGGATCCAACGTAAAAGACGCGGACGTACTCGGCGCGGCACTTGGCCAGGGACTGGCCGGCTCAGCGCACGCACTCGGGACGCTCGGCGCTCCCTTGCCGAGCAAAACAAAAAGAAAGAACGCCACGAGGTAACCACGGTTCACGAATCTGGGCTTCATGATTTCACCGTGCTTCCCTCTTTGCGCAGTGCCAGCGAAAGCCTCTGTTGCAAGCACCGTTCATCGTGCCGACCCAGAGTCGAAACCGTCTTTCAATGCCATTCGACATTGAGGACTCCTTCCATCCACGGTAGCTTGATGAGTGAAAACCCCCAGGGGATGCGATCCAGAAGAACGTCGAAACACTTATCTTCGATCTTCAGGTGCCACCCGACGGGTGTGCAGTTTTCCGCACGCGTAAGGCGACCTTCGCGCCGAAGAAATGTCTCCTGCAAGCCCTCGATTGAAGTCTTTCCGAGCGCATTCCAATGCTGAATCACCGCGCGCAGTAGATCGTCGAGCACGGCGCTTGTGGCCTCGTCCAAACCGTTGCAACGGGGAACGGGTGTCGCAACGGGGAGACCACAGAGAAGCTTGTTGAGCACCCACGCGGGCTCACAGGTATTCGTATGGCCATGTACAAGGTGCTCCATCAGGTGCACCGCCCGGAAGCGCGCCGCGATGTCCACGAACTTCTGTTCATGCGTCAACCGTTGATGTGCGAAGAGCCGCTCGAGAAATGGCGCAAGCAATACGAGACCTGCGTTGCCCACGTAAAGCGGGTCTCGCTCGGCACCAATGTCAGCGGCGTCCGAATACTTCTCGGGCACATCATCAATGGGCGCTGTCACGCCGTATGACGCTTCCCACGCTTCACTGGGCGTTGGGAGCACGTCGAGAGCGTGCAACATCGCGTGATGCAAGTCGTCCCGGTTCGAGAGCGGTTGACTTTCAGACACCCAAGCAATCGCTGAATCGACTCGACCGTTCGCGAGCGCTTCTGCGAGCTGCTTTCGGACCCATTGAAGTAGACCAAGGGGATCCCTTTCACTCTCGCTACCGCCGACGAACGGCACAAGATAAAGAGAATAGCGATGCGCCAGAACCGCTGGCTCAGCGTCGAGGCCCTCCAGAAACACGTGTTTGGCAATGAAGCGCCAGTGCATCTCGTGCGGATTCAGGCTCGCTGGAGAGTTGAGCGACGTCTCGGCGAGCATTCGCATCGCCGCACGCTGAAGCGATTGCGATACTTCCCGTATCACGCCTGAGCTTTCTGGCAGAAACGCGCTCAAGAGTTCCCAGCGTTGCTCCTCGCTCGTCGAAGCAAGCCAACCTTGGCACGCGCGCGGATCGCTCATGGCGTCAGCAAGCTCCAGTCGGTCCAATGGTTCGAGGCCCGCTGCGAGCCGCGACGCGAACTCGGCGGAGCAGAAGTCTTGCCATGATCGCGGCCCTCGGTGCGGTGGTGTTTCCGCAGTCTCACGCAATCGTGGCTGTTTCGGGCTTGCCAATTTTTCGCGGAAAGACGGCTGTTCTACTTCGACGCTTGCCGAGTGTTCGCTGGCACCGGTCGTCTGCCCGTCGGCGGCTCGTGGCAATGCGTACACTGACTGATTCACACCGAAGGCAAGTGAATCCCCCGCGCGATGGAGTGCGTCGCGGGCTTCGTTCGATTCAGAATGAGTCACGAATGCGTGCTTCGAAATCATATGCGGGTCCAGTTGATCGCTCGAGGGGGTAACGGCAACAACCACAACGTTCGTATCCGGAGGCAACGCGGAGCGCGCGTCGTAAGAGTAATGCATGGGCGATACGTGCTCAAAGTTGTCGGGAAGTTCCGGTTGACTCTCGTGCCCTGGTGCGGCTGTTACCGGCCGTGATTCCGTGGAATGGTCCAGCCACCACTGGGCAAAGCTACCGCGAGCAGAGTCGAGTTCGGCCCCCGTAATGCCGAAACATTCCTTTTCCTGCGGGAGCCGCTGCTCAAAACTCGACGGAAAACACTCGAAGGCTGCGGGCTCGCGTTGAGTGTCATTGACCGTCATGAGTGCGCCGACAGCAGCTGGAGGCTCGCGCGAAGCTGCTTCGTCGAGGCTTTGAAACAGCATCCATACGATCTTCGCGTTCCAGCGCTCCGCCCATTGCTCACGCACAGCGCGATTGGCACCCCAACCACGAAGAACATAGTGCAGCCAGCGAGGTGCTCGACTTCTAAGTAACTGGAGCGAGGACTCGAGGTTGGCAGCGTCAATGGCGCGCCCTTCCAAGAGAGCCGCCTGCAATACCGAAGCCGCTTTCTCCAACTGCCGTTGGATGTGCACAGAAGAGACACCACGGCTCCGCAATGTATCGTTTAACGCAAGCGATGCCGCGTTTAGGTCAACTGACGTTGCATCGGTGGGAATCGTTCTAGGTTCTGACTGGAGCCGAGCGGACAGAACTGTGGTAACCGTGTCCCAGAAATCTTCCCAATCCGAAAAGCGCGCCCACTCGTGTTCTTGAACTGCGAGTTGGAGCGCACACTCCAGTAACTCACCGCGTAACTGGGCCGCGTCGAACGGCCTATTTCGCGGACCTTGCGTACGCAGATGGTGTTCCACGCAAGACAATGCGCGTTCGAAATCCTCGACACACTGTACTTCCGTTTCGGATGTCTCTGCAGCATTCCCGACCGCACCTGTATTCTGGACGTTACGCACGATTTCCGTGAAGTTCGGCACAGTACTCACCGCCGCGCGTGGGATCTCGACGTAGCACTCATCCTGCGCGACCCACACCGAGGTGCGCATCGCCGCCAGTGAACTCTCGGCATGAGAGTCGGCTCTCGTGGTTCTCCTTGAATCACTCACGGTCTTCGCAGAAAATTCACTGTTGCGCGGGTTACCCGCGAATTCCGTTGCGCGACCCGCCGCCTCGTCGTGGTGTGCATTTTTCGATGATGCCGCCACGTCGAATGATGAGGGCACATCCAGAGCATCTAGCAGGCGCCACACTATCCCTGAGCCATATTGCCTCGCCCAGGTGCGATACCCCAAGCGCTGTGCGCCCCAAACCCGAAGCGTGTAGCGCAGCCAATGAGGCGCTTGCTCGCGGAGCAGCCGCAATGCCGATATGAGGCTCTGTGAATCGCCGTCCCGACCCGAAGTTAGCGCTGCATGCAGAGTCGCTCGTGCCTGCGAGAGGCGCGCGCGAATGGCCGCAGTCGTTTCTTCGTGGTTTGAAGACTCCTGTACACTGCGGCCGATACCGTGTTCGGCGGAGTCACGTTCAATGATCTGCACCGAGGGCGCTCGGGCGTTCGCGGGACCGGTGACGTGGTCCTCTGGGGCTCGTTCGCCGATTTTCTTCGATGACGTCGGAGGACGATTCAACTGGCTGCCTACATTTGTCCCCGCTGCATCGTCGGAGCCGCTCAAAGACGAGTGTGATGCAAGATCCGAGCGTGCGTCTGCACTTGCGTGGCACTCCAGCGAGGCAAGGCGTGACGAATGCGGCAGGCGAACGCTTGCCAGATTCTCCAAGTTCGTATCTGGCTCGTCTACCCGCCGGGTGGCGGCACGCAAGACGGGCAGCGGCAAGCTTTGCAGTTCAGGCTCTGCTGGCGCTATCGTATCGCGCGTTTCCAAGTAGCTCGTAAGACCGTCGAGTTCGGCAACTTCCGCAACAAGTCGTTGCCAGATATGCGACTCCTCGTCGCTGGAACTCCGCGGTCCGCCCTGAATTATGCGACGAATCGTTAACTCTAGCAATTGTGTGAACCGTTGCCGTTCACCAAAGTTTTCTATCGACGGCTCATCGCCAGTTGTCGCGTCGCCAACGTTCGTTTCAACGAGCATCTTATCGCCGCTCGTTACTGCAGCGTTCGCTGCAATAAGCGCTTCGCCTCTAGGTTTTGCCAAGAGTTCGTTAGTGGACGCCACCTTGACGGAAAGCGAAAGTGCGGCATGGCCTGCGGCAATACGCCGGCTACTCGGGAGCTCACGACCAATGCTCGTGTTTCCTCCGCCTAGCGATTCCCGTCGCGTGCGTGCGAGCACTTCCAGGATTGCACACAGGCTCTCTGCGTCGAGTTGTTCGACCCATTGTCGTCGTATCGCTCGATGCAAGGCCCAGAGGCGCAGCGTGTGCCCGATCCATTGTGGATGCCCGGTGCTAATTTCGCGGAGAAGTCCCGGCAAAGTGCGACAGCACTTGGATTCTGCAGCGACCAAGGCGGAGTGTAATCGACTCCAACTCTGGTGGAGTGTCGTGACATTCTGCTGTGTCTCGTCAACTCCGAGAGTTTTCAACAGCGATCGACTGCAAGCGGTTCCTGGCGGCGCCATCAGTGCTTGGATGCTGCCAACGACATCAAGATCTTTGTCGGGGCCGCCTTCGCGATGAACCACAGCGGTTCGAGCGCTCTCGACAGCATGAAGACTTTGAGGGCAGCGAGCGTCTCGGGTACTTATGCGTTCGGGCATCGGCGTCGCGACCGCAACACCAGCGTAGCCCAGCGCTTCAAAGAGCGTCGTGCTCAGCCGTTGCTGAATCCTGGCGGTGTATTCGCGCCGATCTTCAACTGCAAGCTCTTTCTCGCCGCCGAGTAGCCGCAAGCAGAGTTCAAGCCAATTGGATTCGAACCACATTCGTCGCGCATCGTTCATACCAGGCGCGGTTCGTAGCCGCCCAAGCCGCAACTCGAGCACCCGGGCCAATTCCGGAACCTCGTTTCGCAAGAGCAAGCGCAGCGATCTCGACGATGCATTAGCCACGAGTCGCGACGCTGCTGGTGATTGGGCGCCTTTCGCGTGAATTGACGCCAGAAGTTTCGGCCCATTCTTCTCTATGATTGCCGAGCACCAGGCAACAACGTCGAGCCCACCGGGAAGCGAACGCGACCAGTCGAGATAGCCCCGTTCGAGATAGTCGAGAAAGCTCGCTAGCTCACGATCCGCGTGCGACGTCGAGCTCTCGGTTTGCGCGTACGTTTCTCTCTCCGAATGCTTGGCATTCGTCCATTTCACGTCGCCTGAAACACTACGCACACTCGGACTTCGGGTCAGCGATCTTTGTTTCAACTGCTCCGAGAGGTGCGTCGCGAGACTTTGTGCCCAGTTATCGATTGATTCGTGGGCGTAAAGTACGCCGAGATCGACCTCGAGTTTGTCGATGCTCCACACTTCGCTAGCCGTAGTGAATTGGTCGAGGACATCGTCCATCACTCGGCGCGCCGGGCCTTGAAGGAATTGGCTGAGCTTTGACTGCGTGCGCCATGCGAGATCCGCATTTGCAAAGGCGCACCGATGATCCAGCGTTTCGATGACATGACCGTGCATCACTGCCGCGACTCCTGCGTTGTTCGTTTTCCGTTGGGTTCTCGACGCTTTTCGATCCGAACGAGCAATCGCCGTAAGAGTGACGCCGCATCATCCAGCTTATCGATGGCTAGCGGGTCGCTTGGGCGAGCGCAACGCTCCATTCTTGCGGCAAGCCATGCGCGCCACCCCGACTCGAGCGCATACAACTCGTCGAGCTCGAGCCATAGGCACACGGGCATGAGGTGGGCTGGAGTGTTTAATTCTACCGTGTGCTCGGCAAAACTACGAAAACTAGAGTCCTTGCCGCGTGTCGTCCAACCAGAAAACACGAACGATATTCGGTGTGCGTAGAAGTCATCGGGAACGTCGCTGACTTTTTCGCTCTCTTCGTAATCGCTTGGGCGAAGCAGGATGTTTTCGATCACGTGCATGCCTTCGGAAGCGAACATCAATCGGCACGCGAAAGACCGCAGTCGCTGAATTGCGTGTTCGACAGTTGCGGGCCCAGTTCTTTCACCAGCCCCAATCGAGAGCCGCGCGCTATCCGTCACGAGCCAATAATTATGGTCTTCGTCAGGACCCAACCAAACATTAACCCTTTTGTCATCGTGGGTAACGCGATATCGGTCCGCGTGAACGGCACACCGCAGGAACGGCAGAGGCACGGAGCTGTGACGTAGCGCTGGCACGTGAAGTAGCAGCCATTCGAATTCGCCTTGCAGAGTCTCTCTTCCGTCGAGCGGCACCAAAGGCAAGTCCCGCACCGGGGGCTCCAAACTTGCATAACGTTCCCGCCATTGCCCTGCAGCCGGGCCTGTCAATCCAAGGCTGCGCCAAGCCGCAGAAAGTGAACGACTGTAATGGGTCTTGAATCCCAGTAACAGACTTACACGCTCTTGACACGCAGCGGTGTTACCGGGATGTCCGAAGGAGGGTTGACTGTAATCGATTGCACTGGCTCGGTCCTGGGTTAGGTGCACGACGCTTTCGAGAAAGCGTTGCTTCTGCCCGAAGATGTGGGGCTCCCAATCCACCACATCGAAGTACCAACCGAAGCCGCGTAGTGCGTTACTGGCGAAGCTTTCGCCGTGAAGTGCGAGCAGGAGGTCGAGCGCGCGACTTCGGCGATCGAGTGCTGGATCGGCGCTCTCGAAGACGTCTCGTCGAACTTGCGAGAGCGGTTCAAGATAGAGCCGGTCGATTCCTGGGAGCTGTCGATTATCGAGAATTTGCGGGCAATAACTGCTGTCGTCACTAGCATCTGCGGAGTAAAGCTCGGAGACGAAGCGACATTGAGCAGTGGCATTTGCAATCGCCTGTTCGAACAAGGCCAGATAAGCCAAAAACTGCTCGTGTTCCCCGGGTTGCGTCGCGTGCTGCTTGATGATTTGTGGTTCGTGAAAGATGGGTGGAAGATGATTCAACGCCGCATAGTGCGTACGGCTCCCGAGCCAGTGAGCCTCGCGGTACATCGCTGTCGGATCGGGCGACTTTGGGGCATCAAGATCGTGTTGCACCTCATTGTACTGCTTTCGGCGTGCTCCACGTTGATCGACGAGGCGCAGGAGCAAGCGGTCGATTGGCAACGGGATGTCGATGGAACGGCGACGCACACGAATCTTTGCGAGGTCTTCAAGACGCGACGGCCATTGCAGTTGCAACCGCCCGTCGTCACCGTGCAGCCGAATCGAGGTAGACGAAGATTCTCCCCCTTGCGCTCGCAACACCAGGTCGTGCACTTCTACGATGCCGTCAATTTCCTGCAACTTTCGACCGAGGTCGGCAAAGAAAAGCGTCTGATTGTCGGCAGGGTCTAGAGGCGTCATCCATTCTCGAAAAAGCATCGGCCCTTCCAAGCATTGGGCAAGGGTCTCTCCGCTCTCTTCGGCATGCCGCACGTGTTCGATTAGCGAACGTCGCGGGGGGCGTCCGGAAATGAACTGCGCGGCAACCACATAGCACTCTTCGATGACGTCGACCGGGTCCCGTGGCCCCGATAGCACGAACTCGGCTTCCAGCATGCAAGGCCACCCGCGCTCGACTCTTAGTGCTGGTACCAGATCTTCGCCTAGATTACGTTGTCGCCAATAGACGTTACGGACTCGATCGACAATGTCTGCTTCCTCAGGGGCGCGGGTCGCGCTGCGCAGTTCGATTGCCAGGATTCCGACCGCGCAATACTCGATGTACACGTCGTCGAGTGTCGGGATGAGATCGAGCAGCACTCGTCGGTAGTCTTCGATTGTCAAAGGTCGGGTCGGAAACGCCCGTAGTGGCGGATGCAAGCCAAAGCGGCCGAGGTCGAGGTTACCGTTGCGATCCGCGAGGAGGTCCTCGATTCTCGCTTCGGCTAGAAACGGGATCTCCGTCAATGCGTAGCAGAAACTCTCGAGCAGAGTAACACCCGGATCATGGAGATTGTAATCGGTCCAGTGCTCCCCGCTCAGCGCCTGACAATGGGCAATCCCCTGTGCGCGCAGGTCATGATAATCCAAAGGCGATCCCAGGGTAGGTCGCCGGGGGATGGTGGTTGCGGCGGCGTGCGTTTCGCTCTTGTGGAAGCCCATTGCGGTGATCACGGGGCTATGGCCCCTTGCATATGTGGGTCGTGCCACAGGCGCGTGACGTGGACCTGAATGCGGCAATCTTTGCCGAAGTCAACGCCACTTCGCGCTTCTAATCGATAGTTTGCGTTGCGCCCGCTCGTGCCGCGCCAACGCAACTTGATTCGATCCGCTCTCCGACTGTACGTCGCGTGAGTGCAGCGGATGTTCCTGCGCCGGTTGAACCATTCGAATAGACCAAAGGTTGGGTTGTAGGCATTGACGGCAATCGCATGAACGAGCGCGAAGTGGCCCGTTTCTGGAACGCCTGCACCCGCTACGATCTCGAAGGCTTGGCAAGCCTGAAGATTGACCAGAACGGGGTGCCACTTGCCATCCGCCAAGAGGGACTCATTGCTCTCGACGGGATAGGAACCCAATCGTGATTCGCAACGAACCGCCCCGCCGACGTCGAGTTCAGCTCTTGGGCAGTCCACGTTGATGCCCACTCGTTTATCCTGATCAAGACAGAGCACGGTCGCGAGGGTGGGCTGTGCGTCGGTCGGTTGGTGATGCGGAGTCCTGAAGACAAGTTGTTCTCGGTCCTCGCCAAACTGAATCGACCAAGCTGGGGTTTGCGGAGCTTCAGTGCGAAAGAAGCTAATGAGTGCGTTGCGGCCAGTGGGCACGGCGAGCTCTTGCCCGTGCTCGAGCCCTTTTCTGAAGCCCTCATCCGTCATGTTCAGCATCGAATCGACGAGATCGACGAAGTGCTCTTCGGTAGGGAGATTGCCCTCGCGAAAGTAGTTCTTGAGCGTTTGTCGATCCCTACTTGTCATCACGTAACCTCGAAATGATGAACGTCTGACCGACTTCCAATCGACCAAGGCCGGTACGCCTTGGGACCATGTCCACGGGTTGCTCCAATACTTCGATGAGATGCCGCACCATAGGCAAAGGCAGGCTAAAGGGTGCTGCGGCCCGAAGGCGACTGCTCTGCCAAGAGGATACAGAGGCTCGTGCGGTATCACAACTTGCATGCAGCCGATCCTCATTGGACATGAATTGGAGCATCGACAGTCGTCCGACGGATTGCACGTACTCTAGTGCACGAATCGCCGCTTCGAGCTCGTCGAGTCGAACTTCCCACCCGAAAGTCGGAGAGAGTCCTTCTACATGCCAGGGCGAAAGGTAGCGCACGATGGCCTCGTTGAGGTCGCGGACTGCCGTCCCCGGGTGAAATCCCCGCTCGAGCCGAATAGCGCAGCGAACCTGGAGCCGTTCATAACTCGCATTGCGAACCATGATCTGCGCACCGCCACTGGCTCGCTCACACAAATACTCTTCGATGTTTTGGATCGTGGCGGGGTCCAAGCGTGGCGCTTCGGTGCTGTGGAAGAGTTCGCCCTGTCTCGGCGCAGGCACTACGACGACGAGTACATGCCCCGGCGCGCGCAGGCGCCTCATGTGTGCTTCGTCATGTATCACGGGGCTTCCTGGTAAAGAAGCAATTAGGTGAGGAAAGCACTTCGCGATCAGAACCTCGGGGAACGCCTCCAATACGAGTCGTTCGTAATCCCAAGGCTGACTGGCGCGACCTTTGTGTCGAAGACGCTCGCTAGTCACTGTGCGTAGCGACATTGGGTTCGCTTCTGAACGGCCCCCGTACGATGATCCCGCTTGGGATACTGAACGCAAACCGGCAATGGGTAGGGTCGGACTTTGAATCGCAGAAGTTGCAATGGGTTTCGGCGGACTTTCGAGCCCTTGTTTCGTGAGCCGCGTCACGCGCACAGCCTGCGCGAAAACACCGTAGAGCCCGGCGAATCGCTCGAGATCTCCGTTTGCCGAGAGCCGAAGCCAATAGCAACCCGCAGGCAACCCCGGGCAGCCAAACACCATTCCGTCAGGCAGATCCAATCCCACGACGCCGGAGAGCAGAAAGCCCTGCGTCGTGTCAAAGAGCACGCGACGCGAATCGAGTGCTTGCCAACCTTGCTCCGTCCAGGTGAACCACGTCGGAGCACGGCGAGTGCTGAAACGGGATTCTGCTGCGGCTTCCTTCCTCAATTGGAAAAAGAGCGACAACGCCCCACGTGGCGGACTCTGCAAGCGCTCCCCATTTTTCGCCAAACCAATGAACAGGTTACCGTCATGTTCGATTCGAGGTAGCAGCGGCCAGCGGCGGGCTCTTCCTTCCGGACGAATCTCCTCGTGGCCCATTGGATGAAGGTAAAAAAGTCGATCTGCCTGGGTGCGCGGCAAAATCGAATGCGCGGTTGACGCTGTCAAGTCGATGGCGCGACTTGAGCTATAGTCGAGTGTGAGCTGCTCGATAACCGGGGTGTATGGGGCCCTAGGAAGCGCTCGCCTCGAGCCACGAGTTCGCGCATTGTGCGTCAATATCTCAGCGACGAGCCCGGAATGTACTCGATGCCCAAAGGCATCTTCTGGCCCCGTAAGCTCCATTCGGAAGAACCCGTTGCGGCGTTGGCCGCCAAAGGCGAACTCTTCGTCCTTAGCAAGCAGCTCGGGTTTATGAAGGCGCAGAACATCTTCACCAAAGGGAGATAGCGTACGCGAATCTGCAAGGGTCGTGCGGTCATCCTGCATTTCGAATAGGGACAACGAAGGAGTAGCACCAGACTGCCATTGCTTATCTCGCAAAATTCCGCAACGGACGGTAAAACCGTCGTTCGTCCAGTTCCCGGGGTAGCCTCGATAGTATTCGGGCCACCCAAGCCGATTGGGCAGACCGGCCCATTGAATGTGCATGCGCAACACCTTCAGGGGCTTTTGTGCGAGTTCGGCAGCGCCCAGCACAAGAAAGTCGCCACAGCTCGGGAGGGGTCCGAATGGCTGACACGGACGATTCGAATCAAGGCGTCCGAGCTGATTGTGCAATATCAGGTCCTGAATTCCCCGGGCCATCACGGAGATTTCCAGACGCTGCAGCTCGAGTTGTTGCAACAGGCTGTACGCGCACATGAGTGTCTGCGTTCGTAGCTCGAGTTGGAGCACCGGCTGCTGCGGCCACTCAGGGCCGTGGACACCGGGTTCGCAGGCGCACACGGCGGGTTGCGCGACGCTCAAATGTATTGCGAGTTCGAAACCTCCCTCCAAAGGGGAGTCTTCCAACGGTAGACGATAAGCCGAAACCGCGCCGAGTGAGTGCCAACCCGCTTCGGTACTGACCTTAGCGGCAAATATGTCTCGAAATATCCGGTCAAAGGGCAACTCCCGTTGCGGGCGGTGCTCTCCGAAAATGAGCACGAGCGGGTTGTCCGCCGTTACTGTGTCGTCGCTGGCTCGACCCATCGCGTTTCTGGCGTGTTTGCGCAGTGCTTGCCAATCACAATCGAGCAGGTCGTCTTTGGCTAGAAGCCAGGTCGCGAACAGCTTACCCAGCCGAGCCCTGAGTTCCACCCCGTCCGTATCGATCTCCAAGCAGCGAGCCACCAGGTATCGAAGGCGCAAGTCGCCCTCGACACCATTCTGTCCTGCTCGTTCCCACGCTTCGTGTGCCGCCCTCTTGAGCGAGGCCGGGTCGCTCGGTTTGCACCTGTCATCGAGTTCACGATATCGATCAAAAACGTTACTGAGCCAGTTCGCGTTGCGGTCACTCGGTTGCGAACGCAGCTGTTCGCGCAAAACTTCGTCAGTGCTCGCTGGATGCAGGAACAGGCAACGCAAGCGAATTTCTCGCTCTCCCTCTCGCAGATCGAAGAGTGTGCTAGCAATTGCCATTCCGATTCGAGCGTCGCGACTGCACGCCGCAGAACCCTTGGAACGGCCGCCAAACAAGGGCCACCAGGCGGGACGCTGGGCATACGCCGCCGAGGGAGCCTGGCGCGTCAATGATTCAACGTGTACCCTCGTCGCATATCCGTATTCAGCCTCGGGAGATATGGCCGGCGAGCGCTCCAGGCAAACCGTGTACAAGTCTTGAACGGTGAGGTCCGTAATCTGTTGGTCGTGATCGGCTATGAAGACGATATCGTCGCCGTCAGCGTCTTCGCCCGCAAGAAACTTGGTGCCCGCAGGGACTTCAACGACCTTGTCGTAGTTTGGATCGCGCTCGAGAATTAGATGGGCATATTCCGGGGGCGGGGCCTGTTTGCGCATCCGCAACACGTCGCGGTAGTAGAACTCGATAAGCCGTTCCGGAAAGCGATTCAGTGGCTCGCGACAACGTTCGACGAGCTGCAAGAACGAGAGCAAAAGACCCATCGCTGGGTCGTGTATTCCCGTCTTCAGGCTCGACGGGAGCTGCAATTGAGCCACTTCCGACAAGGATTGAAGCGATCGACACGCCACAACCACGCGGCTGCGCCAGGGTTGCACTTCCACCAGTTCAGCCTCGGAAGCCACCGAGTCACGAGACAACGCACGCTTGACTTTTTCGACACCCCACAGGGGATGCCATGAACGGGCGGCCATTCGCCGTGTGCGCGGATGCCGACTCATCAGCGACTGGCGCAATGGCATCGCCAGCCGTGCGGAAATCTCGTCGGCAAGACGCGAAGTAACCAATTCCGCGCTCTTCGATAGGATGCCGTGTAAACACCGGACCCACTCGTCGATGCGGATGGCAATTCCCCAGAAGTACTCGACAATCAGCTCAGTCGAGGCTGACGGCGCCACGGCTGAAAACTGTGCCTTGAGTCGCTCGATGGGAAATGCCGCCATGTCGGCGAGGACGAAAGTCTCGTCGCGCAACAACACGCTTCGCCAACTGCCCGAATCCTCGCCCGCTTGGTCCTTGAAGCGAAGCTTGGCCCCGTACTCGAGCGTCAGGCAAATACGCTGTGCCAAGGTCAGCTCGTCTGGTCGCACGTAGTCAGTACTCAGTACCGCTGCAAGTCGTTCGTTTTGGTGGGTGCCTGGATCCATTTACTTAGCCAGCGATGGCAGTTGTGCCTTGTTGTAGGTAAAGGGGGAACACTAGGTTGGAGCGCGAATTCGTAGTTCGAATCGTGTACACGAGCCCGACGAGGATCCGCCCACCTGCCGCATCTAGCACCTTGATCGTGACCTCTTCGAGGTCGATTCGCGGTTCGTAAAAGAGAATCGCGCGACGAATGATGTCCTCCATTCGTGCAATGGTCTGTGGGTGCACCAGTTCGAATGCCATACCTCCTATGGCGCAACCGTAGCGAGGCTGCATCACACGCTCGCCGGGGCGCGTCGTCAGCAAGATTTTCAGACTCTCTCGAATGTCGTCGTCCCCGGATACCATCTGCACTTTGCGCGTTCGAACGTCGAAACGCGGCGGAAAACTCCAACCACGACCGAGGAATGCCCCTTCCATTGCCGTTACCCTCCGATCATAACGGTGGGACAACCCACGACGATGCTGCCGCCGTGCGCCGTCGTATCGCCCATCCGCGCCGCAGGACGACCGTTGATCATCACAGTCGCGGAACCCTTGATGATGGAGTCAGGGGGCCCGACACAAACCAGGCTGTCGCCCACAACGGCAGCGGGCATGCCTGCGATCAAGACCGTGGGCACTCCCGGGCCAACAACGGGGCCACCAACGTGAGGTATTGGAGGCAAACCCGGCGTTTGCATCGGGCATGAATGCATGTCGGTTAAACGTGCAGCAAGTGGCATTTTTCCGCCTTTCGTTCCCAAGTGTTCCCTAATTGATCTGTACCAAAGCCCCTTTGACGGTCGTCTGCCCCGAAGCAGATAGTTCGGCGGACGCGGTGCCCTTTGCTTTGAGTCCTGCCTTTGCCTCGCAGGTTACGTTGAGACCTGTGATTTCGATGTCTGCCTTCGATGAAACGACGATGGCATTGGTTGCGTCCATTTTTATGCCCTTTTTCGCGGTGATCTGTATGTCATGCGCCGAATCGAGCACGATACCCGCATCGCTAAGCTTTACGAGGTTGCCGTTCTGATCGGAGAGAAGAATGCACTTGTCCTTGTCGTTGAGTACGATCTTGTTGTTCGACGGCGTTGTAACGGTCAAGATCTTGTCTTTCTCGTCGAATTCGATCTTGTGCTTGCATCGGCTCACGATGGCCTTCTTGTCGTTGGCAGCCTCGATGGCGTACGGAGGCGCTCGTTTGCTGCTGTACAGGCTTCCGAGCACCACGGGGTGGCACGGGTCGTCGTTGAAGAACGCGAGCACGACCTCGTCGTTTACCTCGGGGAAGAAGAAGGTTCCGAAACCCTCGCTGGCGTAGGGTTGGAGCACGCGCGCCCAGACGCCCTCGGTCGTTGCCTGCATCGTGGGAACCCTTACCTGAATGTGATTCCCACCTTCGGGATCCCCGTCCAGCTTCATGACGACGCCGATTTGCGCTCCCGCAATGCCGGGCATGAGTCCCGCTCCCGGAGGGGCCGCGACATCGGGACGTTCCAAGTACCAACGGGGCTCCAACCCGAATTCGACCTCGGTTGACCAATCGCCTTCCGTCAACCGATGCCGAGCTGCCGAGACGTACACTTTGCCGCTGAAACGTGTCCCCACTCCCGCAACTTCAACGACCTTTCCTACCTCGACCTTGGCACTCCCCTGAAAACTCATGCGGCCACGAAGGCGCGCTAGGGCTGCCTTCTGTTGCGCGGCAGTCGCCCATTGCTTGAGAACATCACGAACTTGGGGAGCCGTAGTCTGAAGGCTTGCGGATTTCTGCTTCAGAGCACTTCCGAGCTTCTCTCCGGTGAAATCCCCTTTCGCGTTCAGCGCGACGGGCTTGACGTCACCACTTTTCACCAATTCTTGGGTCTTGGGATCCCAGGATGTAGACTGAATCGAAGGTGCTTGCCAGCGTGCGTCAGCGTCCGCCTGAAAGCTCCAAAGATCCACGCCCCAAGTCACCTTAAGCACGGGTTCTTCGCTGACTGCGGGCGCTGTTGCAGTGATTTTGCCATCCTTGACAATGACAACGAGCGCGTTGATTTCTGCCCGCGCCATGAAAAAATCCCAGTCACTGCAATAGTACTGAACGACTTCTCTATGTTGTGGCGTCGTGCTATCGACGGTCGCTTCGAGTCCGTAATCACCAACGATGGCCGTAAGGATGTCACTGTCGGCCTTGTCGACGAAATTGGCACAATGGCGCCCGAGCGTCATCGCCACGGCAGCATCACGACACTCCACGACCAGGCGACTCACGTTTTCTTCGGATATACTAATTCCGTGGCGAACCACGATGCCTTCGAACAAGGGCGTCTCGTTTTGGTCGTAACCGGCAGCGATTTTGACTTTCGCGCCCGGTACAAAGTGAGTCCCATCACTGCCCGGAAACTCCCCCTTTGGCATGTCTCCGTCTTCGAACTCGAGCCGAGCCGAGGAGATCGTATTGAGCGCGTATCGCACAACGATTGAGACGGGTGGCATCGTCTCCTGCACGGGTGTGCCATCGCATTGAATCGTGATCCGCACTGGACCGTTAGCCCCTTTAGTCGGTGAATCAGCCATGAGCCTATTCCAAAGGAGGGAAATGGAGCTTGGTTCCTGGTACTAGGGAACGAAAGCTCGACAAGCAGTTGAACCGGGCAACGTCCGCATAATAGCGATCATCGCCATAAACCTTCTTGCACAGTAGCGGGAGAGTATCACCAGTGCGAACCTCGATCGTGTGGCTCAGGTCGGGCGAAGAGCGATTCTCGCGGGCAGTCTGCTCTTCGTAGCTTACGGATGATTCAAAACTAAGAGCCACCTTTGCTCGAAGTGCCTGACCAAACCTATCGAAGAAGGTGTACGTGGTGTTCATGCTCAGCAGTCGCCCATAGAAAATGAACGTTCCCCACGCAATTCGCACATGGTTCGTTTCGTGCTTTTCACCATCGTACCGATAGACGACTCTGCACAACTCTTCTATCTGCTGCGACACTGAGACTTCGTTCTTCTCAGGCACGACACCGGTACCGTCAAGGATCAGCTCGAACCCTACGCTCTCGGGTTTGCTGGCCTTGAATTTGTGCTGGACATAGTTCGCCCCCAAAGCTTGTGCATCACCTTCGTACTCGATACCGCGGTTATGTGTGAAGCTGGCAGGGTTTATTTGGGCAGAGAACGAGACACTTGGATTGAAGTCATATTCGCCATCGACGATATGGCAACTTTGCATCGTGAGTCTGGTAGAATTTTCGCTATCTGGATTGGGCATACCGTATCGCTAATCCTCTCTAACGGTCGTTGGCTTGAGCCAAAAGTTCTCGCACGGCATCTCTACATTCCCTGAGAATTTCAGACTTCAGCCGCCTAAGTGTTTCAGCCGTTACCTGTGAAACCTTTCGGCTGTCCACTTGCGCGGCGTCTGGCTCCCCTTGAACGAAAGACTTGATTGTCAACTGTCGTATCTCGATAGTCATGGCATCGTTGGGTGGGGCGACCGCTTCGAGCGGCCGCCCCGGGCTTGGTGTAAGCTCAGCGTGGCGTTGTGATGTCACATCGGCAACCGTGGTAGGCGAGTTCGATGGTTTCGAGCGCAACTTCATTCTTCTTTGCGTTAAGTGGTTCAAGCTGCCATTTGACAGGATAGGCACTGAGAAATTGCCACGACTTTACCGACCGCCTCTTGGCGTCGAGGAGTTCGACCGTCAGGTCTTTGGTCTGTATCGGCCAGCTGCGCTCCTCCAGTGTCATCTTGCACCAAGCGATCAAGTCGGAACTGCTTGGCCCGACTCCACGCTTGAGCACCAAATTCTGCTGTTTCGTTGCTACCGGCAGCTTCCAGACCCAGTTGTTCTCACCGCCTTCGGTAACGTCCTCGGTGCTCACCGACTCGCCCACTCCCGAAACCTCCAAGAACGCAAAGTCTTCGTCGTTGCGACTTCCCAGCCGCACTCTGAAATAGAACGCTGTTAGAAGGTTGTAGGGAAAGACAGGTGGGGGATCCGTAGGTAGTGATGGACTCATGCGTTCGCGATGGTTAGGCCTTCGTGAGCAACTTCGATTGAATCGACCGCTACCTCGTTACCGGTGGACTTGAGATCGGTCGAGCTAATCTTCGTTGGCCACGCGTTGGTCAACGTCCAGACCATCGTTGGCTTCCCTTCTTCGTCCAGCAGACTAATCGTGACTGGAACGCGCTTGATTGTGTTCATCTTGATTTGATTGAACCAATCCCACAACTTGTTGTCGCCTTTGAATATCCCCTTTTTCATCGTGATGTTGCCGAACTTCTTGATGCCGGGCATCTTGATGACGGAAAACTCTGGGCTGTCACCGTGCCTATATTCGATGGGCTGCGCCTCGATATTGAGCCCAGAGACTTCTTGGAAGGAAAGAACTGCCGAGTCCCACTTCACCTGAAATCGGAACTTTGGCATTGGCCAAACATTCGTTGATTGCTTTGAACCGTCATCTGCCATGGTTTTACTCCGTGCTGCGCGCGATTACTACGCGGTATCTATACCGATGAGACTTTACGATTTCTGCATTTGTTGTTGGAACGTTATCTCGATGAACTCTGCGGGGCGCACGAGTGCAACAAGCACCGTTACCCGGAGAATGCCCTCGAGAATATCCTCGGGTGTCATGGTTTCGCCGAGACCCACGTGTACACTGAAAGCGTCGTCGGGCACTGCACCCGCCAGACCGCCACGCTTCCAGATGCCAGTAAGGAAGTTACGAATCATGCTCTTGATAGTAACCCACGTGTTTGCCACGTTCGGCTCGAACACGAGAGCTTTTGCCGCTAGCCGAGACGATTCCTCGAGCATGATCATGGTGCGGCGAACGTTGATATAGCGCCAATCCAGGCTATTTCCGTCAAGTGTACGTGCCCCCCAAACCAGAACCCCTTCGCCAATGAACGCTCGAATCGCGTTGATGGATTTACCCTGGGTCGTTACGTTCAGATCCTCTTGCTCTAGAGCAGATATGGGAATGCAAGGTGAAATCACCCCATTCAGGCTAACGTTTGCCGGCGCCTTCCAAACCCCTCGAGTGTTGTCGACCATCGTATACACTCCGGCCATGGCAGCGCTGGGAGGCATCACATTCAGCTTGCGCCTGATTTCCCCCAAGACCGTGTTGTAGAGTGGGCTGATAGTAGCCAGGGTCTTGTGCAGCAACGCATTGTTGCTTTCAACGTCGCTGGGCTTCATCGCAGGGTCGGCAGTTGCCCAGTCTTTTTGAATATCTTCGACGGCTTGCCATTGCTCGGCGACCTTTGCCGGAGCGCCCGCAGCCAGTACAGCGGGGTGGTTGAGTTCCTGGTGAAGAAGCGCTGCAAGCTCCGCGCGCCCCTTGATGTTCTCGAAGGTTATTTCCTTCTCGCCAACGACAGTTGTGTTCACCCAAGGGTAGTAGGCCGCTGCAAAGTTGAGGAAGTTTATCCCAAGGCTGTTGCGAAACAGGTTGATGGGATCACCCTCTGGATCCTGCCGTGACTTATCGCCTCCCCAAACGTCGAGGATTGCCACGCGATTGCGCATTTGGTCCCCGCAATGGCTGAGCATGGCTTGCTGCAACGCGATACACGCTGGTTGTGGAAGCTTCACCGCCTCTGGAATGACAATCATCGTAGGCTCCTGTTCCTTCAGGAGTTCATTGAGGCCCTTTTGCAGCGCGTCCGGATCGAGATCGTCCTTGTAACTTCCCACGGACACGATGTAGCAAGGGCCGCCACCATTCTGGTAGAAGTGGCGCAGGCTGTTGTACAGGCTGTAGCCACCTCCTTCGGGTCCTTGTACTTGCTTTAGTACGTACTCCTTTTCGCCTAGCACGAAGTCGGCAGCCAAGTCCGTCTTGGCCTTTTCTGCAATGTCGAAGGTCGCGTGCGGAGCGTAACCAAAGTATTGATGATACTCGGCCATCGACGTAATGCGCCAGGGCGCGTTTCGCAGCGACTTATTGTGATTATCCGCAATCTCCGTGTAGCCAACAAAGGCAGGAACCGCAGTTGCCACCTCCACGACAGAATTGGGGAATGCGTTTTTTTCGACTATGTATACACCCGGCGTTTTCATTGCGCCCATTGCGACTCTCCTCGTTGATGAACTAACGGTTAACGTAGATTTCCGATATCAGAATTGAAGCACCGCCCACGGTTTCTCGATTCATGCGTCCAGGGACTGCGGCTGGCAGGCGACGAATCACTACTCTGGGTGGACTGGACGACACATCGAGCAATTGGAACCGCTGGGAGGGCCATTCCTCGAAGGGAACCGGTGTTCCCGATCGGATAGCAACGACTCGCGTAGCCCCGTCGGGCAGTGTGCCTGGTTCCGGCACGCCAAAGTCGATGCTCTTGGTTGCATCGACAATCTGCAGCTGTTTGTCGTCATAGTCGCCAAAGAGCAGGTACTTCCAGATACATTGCCGAGCCTCGAGACACAGGTTCCAGACACGACGCGGCTCGGACATGAGACTCGAGCAGTCGACTAGCTCGCGCGGCAACAGAAACTGGGCAAGTGGCGTCCATACGGGAGGTCGCTCGTTGGGCGAGCACTCCCGCTCGACGAGCGCTAGTGAGATTGTCTCTGTACGCACACTTCCGTCCGGCAATGCCGTCACTGAGAGCAGCTGTCCGTGTGCGGCCATGCCCGTATAGTTCGAGCACTGCGGGTCAGTAGAGCCTACGAGAAAACTCACCATTTCTGAAGAAACTGCTTGCCCGCCGCGGCCCAGCAATGCCAGCCGTTCTGTGTCTGCAATCAGCTCGATACCGCTCCGATGCCCACGCAGAATCAGTCCGGTGGCGCTCAGCCAACGCGAAGTGTCACGAGCAGGCAAAAACCGCACTTGGCGGCAGTAACCGTCCCGGAAGTACGGATGCCTCACATCGACCTGAATGACACTACGATAAGTTCTCATAGTCACTAGCTGCAGACGTTGTTCTCTGTCTGCTGGATGAGCGGGATTCGCCAATTAGCCTGGTTCGGATCCACACTGACCATTCGCACGCGGTACAGCACTGAAGGTATGTATCGCCCGCTATGAATTCCCCATAGATTATGCAGCTGATCCAGGCCAAGATTCTCGATTTCGAACGAAATGCGTTCGACCCTATCGTCCAGCTCCGGACAGTTGTGATGATCGAGCACGGCATTGATCTGAAAGAAACCAATCGCACCCGAGAGTAGCTTCAGTGCCTCGGAATAGTTGGCTCCACCGAAATTCGCAGCGCACATAACGAGCAAGTTTAAGAAGACCGGTTCCACCCAATGCACAGCGTCCGAACTCCCAGCCTTTGCGTGTTCGGTACTGGAATGAGCTGCCGTCTCCCGTTCAATACCAACCAGAAACACCACGACCTTGTTGGCCACCAGCGGCACCAACGCACCGTCTTGCTCTACGATATTCGACAAAACCGCGAAGTCCTCCTCCAAGAGAAAGGTTCTGCGCAGATGCTGATTCAACTGCCAGACAACGTGACTAAGCGCGCCATCGATCATTTCTTCAATGGACTTTACCGATGCCGGCGCTAGCGGGGCAATTATGCGCACAACATTTGAGATGAACGAACGATGCGGGCGAGTTCATGGGCATTATGCGCGAGATTCGCGCTATCGCTAATTCGCATTTCTCAGCCGTTTTGTGCAATCGCCGTTCGCTGTTCTGAGTGATCTCAACTCACGAGCGGCAGCACTTTGCCGGTGTTTCCACGTGGAAACAGAATGAGCTTCTGTTGTTCCATGTGTTCGCGATACTTACACTTGACGCGTAGCGGGTGTTGCCACGTGGAAACTGGCGGGCGACTGTTGTTACGAGCGCGGTGGGATGTGTTTCCACGTGGAATCGGCGACATCGATATTCGCCACAGAAATGAGCTAGTGGTTTTGTGGGAAACCTTCCAAATTGAGCATCTTGTCATTGGGCGCGCCATGCGACTGCAAACGCGCCAGAATCAGGACCCGCAAGGAAGTATGACTGGAAGGAGTTGGTGGCGTTAGTCTTCGAGGGAGGTTCTCATGTACGCTCCGCAACAAAAGAGATCAGCTGGGAAAGAAGCGGTCACCGAACATGGTTCGGCGGTTGAAGGTGCGGCGCCAGATCGCAGTGGGCAGGCGAAAATGCAGAAAAAAAGGGCGTCGGTCATGGTTGCAAGGGCGGCACAGTTCAAGTTGGAGCGAAGAGCGAAAGCACTTGAGGACGAGAATGTGCAGCGCAATACAGAAGCGTCGCCCGTCGAGGATATGACGGAAGCCGGCTTGCGGCCACGCGGGGTTACCAATACGCGGTGGTGGCAGGGCAAGTCCCAAGTGGGAGCAGTTCCTGAGGTTTTTTCGGCCAATGGTAGCAAATATGAGGCCCACCACAGGGACGAGAAGGCCCTTTCGTTCACTGAGCGTTCACCGTACACCACGCGAGCGGGGGCGGTTCAGCGAAGACAGATCGTGAAAGGTAAAATGAACATTGTAGGTGAGACTCATCCGCACAACGAGAAGTACGCGAGGCGTTTGGAACAGCAAGTGTGTAAAGCCCTCGTGGGCGGAAAGTACTGGAAAGAGGAAGAATTTGTGACTAAGGAAGGGTATGCAGATCCTCCAATAATGAGGGCAGAGGAACGCCAATGGCTCGCAGCAAACTTCCTTATGATGTTTTATGAGGGCTGCACTTGGGTTTACATGGCAGAGCTCGCAGAGCTGTCAAAGCTCTCGGAATACGGGGCACAGTTTTCCAAGCGAGAGTTGTCCCTAGCAGGTCCGGAAGCGCCCAAAGCGTTCGAGACGCTCACCAAGAAAACCTCGGAAGCTAGGGCAATTCAGAAGGCAGCCGACGAAATGAGTGCCCAAAAAGCAAAGTTGGCAGTTCAAGACAGCATCTCGCAGGCAAAGGAGGAGCTCAAGAGGGCACAGAGGAGCGAGGAGGATCCCAGCGCGTCACGCGTGAAATGTGGGCTGGAATTGGTCGAAGGAGCGCTGACGGCGTTCCATAGTGACAAAGGGGGGAGTAAATATGGCAATCTCTATCGCATCTGTAATTCATTGCAAGACTGCGCGGGGAAAATTGGTAAGTTGGACGAGGCACGAACGGTGTGCATGTACAATGCCTACCGGGCAGCCTCTGGAGCGGGTGAAGTGGGGGTGTGGAAGGTCGGCGACGACCATATCCAGGAGATGTTGAAAAGAGAATTTAGGGATGTAACAGAAAGCAAGGAGTTTCGAGACCAAGTTTGGCAAACCGTGGAGTGGAAGGATTGGGTGAAATATAACACCGCTGTATATGGGAGTTAGCTGAATGGAGTCTTGTGACCGCCACTGGCGTATGTTCGGGCAGGGGTTGGGCGACCTCACTAGCCACAACATTAGGTCTACCCTGACCCCGCCGAGCGAAAACAACGCGCGAGAGGTCAGACGACGTCTGGTTTTGGGCCACTCACCAAAACGCCGAGCTCGATCTGGTGGTGCTACAACGGGGCAAGCTCTTTGGCGTTGAGATCAAGCGCACAGACACCCCAAAGCTCACGCCTTCCATCCGTGACGCTCTGCAAGATTTGAAACTGGAGCGCGTTGCCATCGTGCACCCGGGCGCTAAGCGCTATCCGCTCGACGAGCGCGTGGAAGCCGTACCGCTGGCAAGCCCAGGGAAGCGCGCGCCGCTGTTTTACTGATCCGTCAGCCGTGCGTTGCCAGTTGGTTGCCCACGATTTGGGCTACGACAACGCCCGCATTTTGCGCACCCGAAACGTTCTGAGCGTAAACCTTGGAGCCGACGTCGATATTGAACATCGTAAACTGATCCACGATTCCGCTAACGAAGATGAATGGTGGATCACCTCCGAAATACTCACGCGCGGCCGCATAGATTAGCCCGTGGGTGGTTTCGAGCGACACGCCATTTGGGTTGCCTGGGCACTGGGTGATAAAGGATGCTCCGGCCTCATAATCCTTGACGGAATATTCAGCGTAATCCGTTACGTTTATGTCGCCAATGGCAACGAAGCAACCATTCCCATAGATGTGCTGACCATTCATTGCCGGATAGGTTGGCGGACACATAAGGGCCGTCTCTAACGTACCACCCCCCAAACCCTTCCAAACCGAATCTGCAACAGAAGAATTCATCAGTTGGTCAAAGTAACTACACCGCCATTGGCTGTCTGGATTCGGTGCTGAATCGGGGTGCCCGTCGTGCATGAAAATCTTGGTTCCAATCAGCACTGACCCGTTAATATTCTCCTGTTTGTGCGGTGGGCAAAACGGACCAGACGACGCAGTTCCCACAGCCACAACCAACGAAATAGGTAGCGCATCGTAGCTGAACCCGTCTGCCAGCACACCCATTTTCCGCTGCGAACTCGACTGATAAGCAGGGGTATTGGGGAACTTGCTAAGCAAATCGGAGATACACCAAATCTCCACCTGCGTCATTGACGCGTCGCGGCCAAAAATCAACCTTGGGGCAGGGGGTGACACTGCAGGAACTGCCCCGTAAGATGGATAGCTGATGAACGTTGGCCACGGCAGGGCAATTTTGCATTGGTCATTCAAGTACTTGTTTGTCAATACCCATCACATTTCCAGTACTTGTTTACGATAATCAGCACTCGACGTTTTGCGATCACGTTGTTCTCCTTTTGCTTCTGCATGCCCGTTACGTTAGGTGATGACCGGG
>Ga0265340_10000147_pt1 | contig 35961 bp, 37 predicted proteins | sample 4CB225metaG_FD_202082 | JGI IMG/M metagenome (GOLD analysis project Ga0265340, IMG submission 202082) | Rhizosphere microbial communities from Carex aquatilis grown in University of Washington, Seatle, WA, United States - 4-CB2-25 metaG | ecosystem: Host-associated > Plants > Roots >...
TTTTAACGAATAACTTGAACGTTGCTATCGGAGGCGCAAAGCATTTGCCGGAAGTAATGCTAATTGGGCTCGTGAGTGTTTATGATGCCATGCTCTCGCGTTTACTCAACGTTGTCTTTCGCAAGCGCGAGGAAATAGTTCTAACCTCGGAAAAGACTATCAAACTCTCGGAGCTATCATCTCTTGGCTCAATCGAAGCCGCGAAGACGGCAATCATAGATAAAGAGGTTGAGGCAGCGCTAAGAGATAGTCACCACAAGCAATTTGCGTGGTTAGAGAACAAATTCAAGATCAAGCTCAGAGAAGGCCTCCATATCTGGCCGACGTTTGTGGAGGTTTGCGAGCGCAGAAATCTAATTACGCACACGGGAGGTTGCGTCACCGCACAGTACCTTGCAAGCGGTGAAGAAAACAAATTCGACCTTTCCGGAATCTCGCTCGGCCAAAAACTAGAGGTAGATGGCAAATACTACGAAGCAGCCGTGAACGCCGTGTACGAAGTTGGCGCCAAGCTGTGCCACGTATTCTGGCGAAAATTCTCTGAGAAGGAACGCAAAGAAGCAGATAATGCTCTGAATAATCTTGGCTACGCCCTGATTAGAGATAGAAATTATAAGTTAGCGGAAGCAATTCTGCAATTTGGCGCGAACTTAAGAAAGCACGATAATGACATGATGAGAAGAATGATGATCGTGAACTTGGCAAATGCGGTTCGGCTGCAGAAGAGACCTGATGATGCAAATGTGATACTTGACAAAGAGGATTGGTCGGCTGTCGGAGATGATTTCAAGATCTGCGTTTCCGCTGTGAAGGGCGATATAGATGAGGTTGTTCGATTGATGTTGGCTATGGGAAGGTCAGGGCCAGTCGCTATTGAAGACTATCGCAATTGGCCGGTATTTCGCGGGATGCGTACGAAGGAGAAGTTCAGCGAAGCATTCGAGAAGGTGTTCGAAAGCAGGCTACTGATTCAAAGGAAGGAACTTGTTGAGACGACCAAGGAACCGCCGGTGGATGTTCCTGTTCACTGAGCTACAGAAAGTCGCACGCGGAGCGTGACCTTATCCCACCCGTTGAAGCCGGCGTTCTACTGCCACCTCGAATCAAGAAATAGCCCACGCAGGCTAGACCCGGGGGCCCCCCGAAGGATTAGGTTCAATTGGGCCGGGAGGGTGGAGCCCAGGTTTTTGTAGGAAGTATTTTGTGTATTACAATCAATCAGTTATGAGACAAAACCGATATTCGAATTCGAGTTTGCGATTTCTAGCAGATGGCGCGGTGGAAAAGGCGGCGAATGCCCTTAAGGTGGCACTATGAACAAAATGGAACGCGAGTTGAGGCCCGAAGGTCCGGCCGAACTGGAATTTCTCGACGGCGAATACCGCGTCGTGAAGCCGGGCTCCTACGTCGTCTGCGCGGTCACCGGTGTGCATATCCCGCTCGAGGCGCTGCGCTATTGGAGTGTCGATCTGCAGGAGGCCTATGCCACCGCGGCCGCCGCCCTCAAGCGCTTCCAGGAAACGGGCAAGACGCCTTGAAACTCGCGCGCCGCACCTTCCTCTCGGCTGGCGCCGCGTTCGCGCTCGTGCCGTCGCGCGCCGGCGAAGGATCGCGGCTCGCGATTCGCGGCTCGCTCGAGCAGGGCGGCTTGGTGATCGGTCATGTGGCGGTAGGCGCCACGGTTACGGTGGACGATGCGGCGGCGCTGGTGTCGCCCGAGGGCGTTTTCGCGTTCGGCCTAGCCTATGACCGCATCAAGCCGGTGCATGTCGTTGCGAAATTCGCCGACGGCAGCAGCGAAGCGAGCGATGTGACGCCGCTCGTGCGCCAATACGAGGTCCAGACCATCAACGGTCTGCCGGAGAAATTTGTGACGCCTTCGGCCGAGGATCAGGCTCGCATCGAGCGCGAAAATGCGCTGATCGTTGAGGCGCGCAAGCGCGCAACCGACGGCGCCGGTTTTGCCGAGCCGTTCGACTGGCCGTTTCCCGGCATTGTCACCGGCGTTTACGGCAGCCAGCGAGTCTTGAACGGCAAGCCGATGGCGCCGCATCTTGGCATCGACATCGCGGCGCCTGAGGGCACACCGATCCATGCGGCGGCGGACGCCGTGGTGTCGATCTCCGACGATTACTTCCTCGACGGCGGCTTCACGCTGCTCGACCACGGCCACGGCGTCTCCACCTGCTATCTGCACCAGAGCAAGCGACTGGTGAAGGAAGGCGACAAGCTCGCGAAAGGCGACGTCATTGGCCTGATCGGCCAGACGGGGCGGGCCACTGGCCCGCACACCCATTGGGGCCTCAACTGGTTTCAGCTCAAGCTCGACCCGTCGCTGGCGGCGGCGACCGCTGCACCGCCCAAGTCCTGAGGCGTCTGTTTGGGCCAGCGGCGGTGGATCCACAACCATTGCGAGGGCCGAGCGCGCACGATGGTCTCGATGGCTTCGTTCATCTTCGCGGTCAGCGCCAAAACATCCTGATCGTAATCGCCGCTCGGCTTGAATTCGATCGGTTTGTGAATCTTCACGTGAAAATGCGCGCCGCCGACGCGTTCGGCGGAGGCCGGCAACAGGATCGCACCCAGCTTAAGCGCGAGGGAGGCAGGGGCCGGCGTCGTCATCGCGTCGCGGCCGAAGAACGGCGCGGGCACGCCTTCGCCGGTCTTCTGATCCACCAGCATAAGGATGGCTTTGCCGCGTCTCAGCAGGGTGAAGATGCGCCGGGTTCCCTGCGCGCCTTTGGAGATATGCTCCTTGGGCCCCAGCTTGGCGCGCTGGCGCGAAATCCAGCGGGAGACGAACGGGTTGTTCGGCGGGCGATAGACCAAGGCGCTTTCGTAGCCGAGCTGGGGCGCGATCACCGGCATGGTTTCCCAATTGGCGAAGTGGCCCGAGATGAACATTACGCCCTTGCCGCTGGCCGCGACGGCGTCGCCGATCTCGCGCCCTTCCAGCACGGTGCGCCCGCCGGGGCCGATCGTCAGCTTGTCGAGATGGGGATATTCCGCGATGACGCGCCCGAGATTGTCGCACATCTCGCGCACGATGGTCTCGATCTCGGCGTCGCCCATCTCGGGATAGGCGGCGCGCAGATTCTGCCGCGCCGTTTTGACGGGCGGCAAGTAATAGAGAAGATTCCTTCCAATGAAGCCGCCGAGCGCCGACGCGGCGTCGATCCCGAGCAGCTTGAACAGCGCCATGAAAGGAAAGAAGACCGCGGACTCCGCGCCATATCGCAGGGTTTTCCACCATCCTAGGGGCGCTGGTTTGTCCATGTGGATGGCGCGCTAACGCGCCGCGCACAGCCTGTCAAGCAGAAGCTCGAGCGCTTTGGGGTTGGAGAAGGCGACGCGGACCGGCAAAGCGGTAATTCCCTCGCGTTCAAGCGCGCTGAGGCGCACATAGTCTTTTTCGGTGGTAACCAGCAGCGCGTTTGCGGCGCCGGCAGTGGATTTCAGGCGGGCGATCTCCGCCTGGGTGTAGTTATGGTGGTCGGCGAACTGCGCCGTCGCGACGATCTCCGCTCCGCAGCTCTCCAGCGAGCGGAAGAATTTTTCCGGCCGGCCAATCCCCGCGAAGCCGACGACGCGCCTGCCGGCTAGTTCCGGCATGTCGATTTGGCTCAGCGCGACGCGCAGAATCGGCCCGCTGAAGTTTTCCAGCGCCGGTCCACCGTCGCCGACAAGGACGACTGCGTCGGCCCGCGCCAGGCCTTGGTTGATGAATTCGCGCAACGGTCCCGCCGGCAGAACGAAGCCGTTGCCGAACTGCTGTTCGGCATCGACGACGACGAGAGAAAGATCCTTGGCCAGCGTGAAATTCTGGTGGCCGTCGTCCATCACGATCACGTCGGCGCCGTGCTCCACCGCCAGCTTCGCCCCTTCGCCACGGTCGCGCGAAATCACGACGGGTGCGCTAGCCGCGAGCAGCAAGGGTTCGTCGCCCACGTCTACGGCTTTGTGCTCGGGTCCGACGAGGAGCGGGCCGGGCAGCGTTCCGCCATAGCCGCGCGACAGGAAGAAGGGGCGCCGTCCGCGGGCGGTGAGCGCGCGCGCAATGGCGATGGCAACGGGCGTCTTGCCGGTGCCGCCGACGCTCAAATTGCCGACACAGACGACAGGGACGCTCGCGCGAAACGGCGCCGCGTGTTTTGCCTTCCACGCCACGCTTGCGCTGTAGAGCCAGCCCAGCGGTGCCAAGGCCGCCGCTGCAAGCCGCGACCCGCGGTCTTGGCGGTCCCAGAAATCAGGCGCGTGCATCGGCAAGCATCTTCTCGACAACCTCGATGGTCTTGGCCACCGCGCCGCCGAGGCTATCGGCGCCGCGATGAGCCGCTGCACCCAGCGCGCGCGCCTTTGCCGGGTCGGCGAGCAATTCGGCGGCAAGTGCCGTGATCTCGCCCGTCGTCGTCACGCGGCCCGTTCCTTGGGCCTGGAAGATCGTTTCATAGGTGCTGGTGAAGTTGTGAGTGTGAGGCCCGGCAAGAACCGCACAGTCGAGCTTGGCGGGCTCCAGTGGATTTTGGCCGCCATGTCGGATCAGGCTGCCGCCGACGAAGGCGAACGGAGCGAGGCGGTAGAACAGGCCTAGCTCGTTCATCGTGTCGGCGATGTAGACGGCGGTTTCGGGGGCCGGGCCATGCCCGCTCGAACGCAGCCGCGCATTTCGCGTGCCGCAAAGCATGGCGATGTCCCTTCCGCGCTCGGGATGGCGCGGCACGATGATGGTGAGCAACTCGGTGAAGCTGCGGCGCAGCGCGTCGTGCGCCGGCAGGATTGTTTCCTCTTCGCCGGAATGGGTTTGCGAGGCCAGGAGCACCGGACGGCCGCCAATCGCGCGGCGCAGCGCTTCGAGCTTCGCCGGATCGGCGGGAAGAGGCGGCGCGTCGGCTTTCAGGCTGCCGATGGTCTGCACCTCGCGCGCGCCGAGGCTTCGAAAGCGCTCGGCGATCTCTTCATCCTGGGCGAGGCAGGTCTCAAAGGCTGCCAGCAGAGCTTCCGCTACGGACGGCACGAACCGCCAGCTCTTGAAGGAACGTTGCGACATGCGCCCATTGACCAGCGCCAGGCGGACGCCGCGCTCCTTGGCGCCGAGCACCAGGTTCGGCCAGATGTCGGAATCGACGAACAATCCCACCTGCGGTTTCCAATGATCGAGGAACCGCGCCGTCGCGCCGGGCGTATCGATCGGCACGAATTGATGCAGCGCGCCGGGCGGCAAGCGTTCGCTCATCACCTTGGCGGACGTGACCGTGCCGCTGGTGATGAGCACGTTGCGCCCCTCGCGCGCCAGCATCGCCTCGATCAGGGGCAGCGCGGCGAGGCATTCGCCGACACTTGCTCCATGCACCCAGACGAGTTCGCCAGGCGGGCGGGGTCGGGAGGCGATGCCGAGGCGCTCATCGGAGCGTTCATGGTGTTCCTTGCCGCGCAGGATGCGCTGGCGCAGCAACAGCGGAGCCAATGGCGCCAGCCCCCTCGTCGCAAGCCGATAGACCATGATGCCGAACGGCAGCCCTTCCATGGTTCAGGCCTGTTCCGCGACGGCGGGCCGGGGTTCGCCGTCGAGATCGTGCTGGCGATAGAGCTTTGCGTAAAGTCCGCCGAGCGCCATCAATTCCGCGTGCGTGCCGGATTCCACCACGCGCCCGTGATCGAGGACATAGAGTTTGTCGGCATCGACGACCGTGCTCAGCCGGTGGGCGACCACGATGGTGGTGCGATTTTTCATCAACCGCGCCAGCGCTTCCTGGACATGGCGCTCGCTCTCGCTGTCGAGTGCGGAGGTCGCTTCGTCGAGCAGCAGGATCGGCGCGTCGCGCAGCATGGCGCGGGCAATGGCGATGCGCTGGCGCTGGCCGCCGGAGAGCTTCAGGCCGCCCTCGCCGACGCGCGCGTCGTAGCCCTCGGGGATCTGCATGATGAAATCGTGCGCGGCGGCGTTGTGCGCGGCGCGGATAACGTCTTCGCGGCTGGCGCCCGGCCGGCCGAGCGCGATGTTGTCGGCGATGCTTTCGTCAAACAGGATCGGATCCTGCGTCACCAGGGCCATCGTAAGGCGCAGCGATTGCAGCGTGACCGAACGGATGTCGCGGCCGTCGATCTCGATCGAGCCGGAATCGACGTCATAGAAGCGCAGCAGCAGGTTGAACACGGTCGTCTTGCCGGCGCCCGACGGGCCGACCAGCGCGATCTTCTTGCCCGCCGCGATCTCCAGGCTCACCTCGCGAATTGCCGCGCTGCTCTCGCCAGCCGCATAGGCGAACGAGACGTTCTTGAACTTCACCGCGCCGCCCTCGGGCGCGGGACGGACCGCGAGAGTGGCGGCGCTAGGCGCGTCGACGATCTCAGGCTTGGCATCGATCATGGCGAAGACGCGCTGAGCCGCCGCGACGCCGGTGGAGGCGACAGGTAACAACTGGCTGAGGTTGCGCACCGGCTGCAACGCCAGCAGCATGGCGGTGATGAAGGTGCCGAACATCGTGACGTCGAGAGCGTTGTGCGCCGCCTGATAGGAGGCATAGAGAACCGTGGCCGAGACCACGATGCCCGCGAACACATCGGTTACCGGAACCGCCGCGGCGCGGGTGCGCGCCAGTTTGACGAGCTGCTTCAGCCGCGTCGCCAGCCTTCGGTCCGCGAGGCTCGAGGACTGCGACTCAAGCCCGTAGGCTTTGATCACTCTGCGTCCGTCTAAGGCTTCCTGGATCACGGTCGAAAGCGAGCCGGTCTCCTCCATGTTGCGCGTTGTGGTGCGGCGGATGGAGGCCCCGATGCGCTCCATCGCCCAGGCAACGCCCGGCACGGAAATCGCGATGAAGGCGGTGAGCTTCCAGTCGGCATAGATCATTAAGCCGACCAGCGCGATCAGTGTCGTGAACTCGAGCGCCACCCCGGAGACACCTTTGGTGATCGCATCGCGCATCAGCGTCGCGTCGTACAGGAAGTTGGAAACGAACGATCCCGAGTGAACCGCATTGAGCGCGGCGAGATCGCGGCGCACCAGCGAATGGAACATGTCGCGCTGAGCGGCGGTCACGACTGTTTCGCCGACCGTGTCGATCCGCGACTGCTGGAAATAAGAGGCCACCGCCCGCAGCCATAGGATCCCAAGCGCTTCCAGGGGAAGCAGCCAATAGGGTCCTGCCGGCACGGCAGCGACGATGCTCTTGCCGACGTGGCCGAGAAGGCTGAACGCACTGCCGACTAGCGGGGCGAGTGCCGCCGTGGTCGCGGCCACGACTGCCATGAAAAAGATCGCGATCGCGAGCGTGCGTTTCTGGCGGCCCAGATAGTCGCGCGCGATCCGGCGCGCGATGGCGAGACTGCCGGTCCTTGGCAGAGCGACGGCCTCGGGGCCTTTGGGGACGATTGTCATGGCGCGGGGGTTTAGCATGGGCAGAGTCGGCGGGCGAGTGCGGAAAAGCGCACGGCTCAGCGCTCTTTGGCGTCTAACGATTCGCGCAAGACGGGGCGCATCAGGCGCGACAGAATCGCCGCGTGCAGCGCCGGCCCAGCGGCGAGAGCCGAGGGCTGGGCGATGTCGGCGCGGTTGAAGTGCATCGGCTTGCCATCATGGGAGGTGGAGAGCCCGCCTGCCTCGCGCACGATAAGGTCCGCGGCGGCAAGGTCCCAATCATGGGTGGCTGACGTGGTGATCGCCGCGTCGAAGGCACCGCCGGCCACCAGCGCGAAACGGTAGGCAATCGAGTTGGGCGTCTCCAGACTCATTTCGGGCCAAGCGACCCCGTCCCAGCACGGATTGCGCAACGTCTCCTGGCTCGCCAGCATGCGGCAGCCCTCCAGCCGGTCGCGGCTACTCACCCGGATCGGCGCGCCATTGCGCCAGGCGCCCGAGCCCTTCGCGGCTGTGAAGCATTCCTCCGTAAGCGGATTATAGACCGCGGCGGCGACGGGAAGTCCGTCCTCGACCACGGCGGCCGAAACCACGAAGTGTGGCTTGGCTCTCAGGAAAGCGACGGTTCCGTCGATCGGATCGACCACGAAGAGGCGCCGCGCCTTCAGCCGCGCGGGGTCATCCTCGGTTTCTTCGGACAACCAGGCGTAATCGGGGCGTGCGGGGAGCAGCGTCTCCTTCAGGAAGCGGTCGACGGCGAGATCGGCGTCGGACACCGGGCTGCCGTCGGCCTTTCTGCGTGTCTTGTTATGGCCGGTCAGAAAGGATTTGGCGATCGCTCCGCCTTCGCGCACCGCCGCTTCCAGCAGCGCCGTATCTGCGGCGTAATCAGGCTCCGGCAACGGTCATGCCCTCAATGCGGCAGGTTGGCGCGTTGGTGCCGTAACGAAAGACGAGATCGTCGGCCGGCGTCAATACGCGATACATGTCCTTCAAGTTTCCCGCGATGGTCACCTCCGATACCGGATAGGCGATCTTGCCGTTCTTGATCCAGAATCCGGTTGCCCCCTGGCTGTAATCGCCGGTGACATGGTTGACGCCCATGCCCATCAGTTCGGTGACGTAGAAGCCCTCGGCGATGTCGGCCATCAATTGCTCTGGCGTCAGCGTGCCGGGCAGCATGAAAAAATTGGTGGAGGAAGGACGCGGCGGGCCGCCGGTTCCGCGTGCCGCGTGGCCCGTCGTCTGCAGGCCGAGCTGCTTGGCGCTGGCGCAATCGAGCAGCCAGGTCTTCACCACACCGTTTTCGACCACGGCCGTGCGCGCGTTGGCGACGCCTTCGCCGTCGAACGGTTTTGAGCGTAGCCCGCGCACGCGGTGCGGATCGTCAATAACAGTAATCGACGGCGCGAAGATCTCCTTGCCGAGGCAGTCCTTCAGGAAACTCACGCCGCGGGCGATGGCGGCGCCGGAAATCGCGCCCGCCAAATGGCCCAGCAGACCGGCGGATTCCCGCGGATCGAACACCACCGGAACGGCCCGCGACTTGATCTTCCTCGGATTGAGGCGCGCCACCGTGCGTTCACCGGCGCGTTTGCCCACGACCTCGGGTGTTTCGAGATCGCCCGCGTGGCGCACGCTGACATGGTCGTAGTCGCGCTCCATGGCGGTGCCTTCGCCCGCCAGCACCGCGACGCCGATGGAATGATGGGTGCCCGCGTGGCGGCCGAAGAATCCTTCGCTGGTGGCGAGCGCGATGGCGCTGCGCGAATAACTCGCGCCGCCGCCCTCTGAATTGGTGATGCCCTTGACCGCCATCGCCGCGCCTTCGACGGCGCGGGCGCGCTCGACCAGCGTGTCGGCCGGCGGCTCGATCGGGTCCTCGGTGTCGAGAGCGAGAAACGATCTCGCCAGCCGCTCGCGCGGCGCCAGACACGCGAATTTGTCTTCGGGCGCCAGCTTGGCCATCGCCACGGCGCGTTCGGGCAGGGCGGCGACGCCTTCCTTGGAAAAATCGCTTGAAGAGACGAACGCGATCTTCTGGCCGACGAAAACGCGAAGCCCGAGGTCGGAGGCTTCGGAGCGCTCCACTTCCTCGAGCTTGCCGAGGCGATAGGAGACGCTGGCCGAGACGTTTTCGACGAACAGCGCGTCGGCGGCATCGGCGCCCGCCGCCTTGGCGGCGCGGAGCAGATCGTGGAGCAGGTCTTGCGGATTTGGCTTTGCGGTCATTCCCGGTATTTGGACCGCCGTTTCGGTAAAGGCAAGCGACCTATTTCCACACCGGCTTGCCGTCGCCGGGCAAGCCGAGGCGCGGCCATTTCTCGCTCACGGTGCGCACAATCTCGTCGTCCATGCGGATTTTGCGGCCCCATTCGCGCTTGACCTCGGGCGGCCATTTGTTGGTCGCGTCGAGCCCGATCTTGGAACCGAGCCCGCTTTCGGGCGAAGCAAAATCGAGATAATCGATCGGCGTGTTCTCGATCACGGTGATGTCGCGCGCCGGGTCCATGCGGGTGGAGATCGCCCACATCACGTCCTTCCAATTGCGCGCGTCGATGTCGTCGTCCACCACGATCACCCACTTGGTGTACATGAACTGGCGCAGGTAGGACCACACCGCCATCATCACGCGCTTGGCGTGGCCGGGATAGGCCTTCTTCATCGACACCACCGCGATGCGATAGGAGCAGCCCTCCGGCGGCAGCCAGAAATCGACGATCTCGGGGAATTGCTGGCGGATCAGCGGCACGAACACTTCGTTGAGCGCTTCGCCGAGCACCGAAGGTTCGTCGGGCGGCCGTCCGGTGTATGTGGAAAGATAAATCGGATTGCGCCGCATGGTGATCGCGGTGACTGTGAAGACCGGGAACTTCTCGACCGAATTATAATAGCCGGTGTGGTCGCCATAGGGGCCTTCGTCGCGGTAGTCGTCGAGCGAGACTTCGCCTTCCAGAACGATCTCGGCTTCGGCGGGGACTTTCAGCGGTTGGCTCACGCAATCGGCGAGTTCGACGCTCTTGCCGCGCAACAGGCCCGCGAACTGGTATTCCGACAGCGTATCTGGGATTGGCGTCACCGCCGCGAGAATGATCCCCGGATCGGCGCCGAGCACGGCGGCAACGGGTAGCGGCGCTGTCTTCTCTTTCGCCCAGCGGGCGTGATGCTGCGCGCCGCCACGATGGCGCAGCCAGCGCATGAGCGTTTGGCTCTTATTCAGCACCTGCATGCGATAGATGCCGAGATTGAAATTATCCTCACGCGCCTCGCCCGGTCCTTTGGTCACGACCAGCGGCCAGGTGATGAGCGGCGCCGGCTCGCCCGGCCAGCAGGTCTGAACGGGAAGCCGCGACAGGTCGATGTCGACGCCCTTGAGTACAATTTCCTGGCACGGCGGATTAGAAACGCCCTTCGGCCGCATCGCCATCACGGTCTTGGCCAGCGGCAGGAAATCGAGCGCTTCGCCGAGGCTCTTCGGCGGTTCGGGCTGGCGCAATGCGGCGAGCAGCTCGCCGACTTCGCGCAGTTCCGCGGCCGTGGTGCGTTCCTTGCCGCCGAGCGTCACGCCCATGGCGACGCGTTTGACCTTGCCGAACAGATTGACCAGCACCGGAATGTCGCCCGGCGTGCCGTCGGCCGTGAGCGGTTTCTCGAACAGCGCCGCCGGACCGCCTTGGGCGATCAGCCGCGTCTGGATTTCCGTCATTTCGAGCACGGTCGAAACCGGCTCGCTGACGCGCACGAGCTCGCCCGCGGCCTCGAGCTTGGCGATAAAATCACGCAACGAGCGGTAGCTCATCGCAGCTAGCTTTCGTTAGATACTTTCCACTTCGACGGTGCGGCGTGCCAGTAGCCGTAGACGAAGTAGATGACAAGGCCGATGGCGGTCCACACAATCAGTCGGATCCAGGTCCCGTCGGCCAGACTGAACATCATCAGGCCGCAGGTCGCGATGCCCGCGGGCGCCACAAACCACACCCAGGGTGTCTTGAACGAGCGCGACGCTTTCGGGCATTGCACCCGCAGAATCAGGATTCCGGCGCACACCGCGATGAAAGCGAGCAACGTGCCGATGGAGACAAGGTCGGCCAGGATGTCGAGCGGGAACAGGGCTGCGAGAAGCGTCGCGAAGGCGCCGGTGATGATCGTGCCGCGATGGGGCGTGTGGTAGCGCTTGTGAACGGCACTGAATGTCGGCGGCAGGAATTTGTCGCGCGCCATCGAATAGAACACCCGCGATTGCCCGTAGAGCGAAACGAAGGTGACCGAAGCCAGGCCCGCCATCGCGCCGACGTCGATGGGGATCACCAGCCATTTCAGCGTCGCTATCTTGCCGACAGCGAACGAGACCGGATTGGGCACGTCCAGCGTTCGCCAGTCGGTGATGCCTGTCAGCACCACGGCCATCAGAATGTAGAGTACGGTGCAGATCGCCAGAGAGACTAGGATGCCGAGCGGCAGATCGCGTTTCGGGTTCTTCGCTTCCTGTGCGGCGACTGACACGGCTTCGAACCCGATATAGGCAAAGAAGATCATCCCTGAAGCGGCGAGGATGCCCGTGATGCCGAACTTCCCCCACACGCCCTCGTTGGGCGGAATAAACGGATGCAGGTTCGCGGCTTGCACAAACGGCAACCCGAAAAAGATCACGAGCATCACGACGCCAACCTTGATCAGCACCATTAGGGTGTTGAATCTCGCGGACTCGCTCACGCCGACGACAAGGAACACGGTCAGAAAGACGACCAACAAGACGGCAGGAAGGTTGATGAACGCGCCGGTCAAATGCAGCTCGTGGAATCCGGTGCCCGCCAGAGGCGCATTCGTGAATGCGGCGGGAATTGCGATGCCGAAGTTCTGCAGGAAACTAACGAAATAGCCGGACCATCCGACGGCCACGGTCGACGCCGAGACCAGATATTCCAGCACCATGTTCCAGCCGATGAACCAGGCCATGAAGCGGCCCATGGTAGCGTAGGCATAGGTGTAGGAACTTCCCGATTCGGGGATCATGGAAGCGAATTCAGCGTAGCACAGGCCGGAGAACAGACAGCCGAGTCCCGCGATACCGAAGGAAACCAGCACCGCCGGCCCGGCATGCTCGGCGGCAGCCGTTCCGGTGATGACGAATATACCGGCGCCGATGATGCAGCCGATACCGATCATGATCAGGCTGAACGGACCGAGTGCGCGGTGCAGGCGGATTTCGTCCGCGAGCACCGGATCGGGCTGCGTGAATTCGGCATCCTTGGCGGCGTCCGCCATGCGTCGGGCCTTTCGCTGTGGCAGCGCGCTGTATAGCACGCCCGCGCAGCAAGACAGGCCCGCGAGGAAATTACCCACCGATCCGGTGCTTGCCGCCGGGCAGGGCGGCCTCTAGGCTCCCGCCGTCCGATCCAGGGGACTTAGGGGAGCATGGAATGGCGGGGATCTTCGTACGCAAGCCTGTTTCACACGTACAAGACGACTTCAAGCGAAGCGAACTGAAGCGGACATTAGGTCCCTTCAACCTCGTTACCTTGGGCATCGGCTGCATCATCGGCGCGGGCATTTTCGTGCTCACCGGCCACGCCGCCGCCACCATGGCGGGTCCCGCCGTGCTGTTCGCGTTCGTCATCTCGGGTCTTGCCTGCGCCTTCGCCGGTCTTTGCTATGCCGAGCTGGCCTCGACCATGCCGGTCTCCGGTTCGGCCTATTCCTACTCCTACGTCACGTTGGGAGAAGTCTTCGCCTGGACCATGGGCTGGCTGCTGCTTTTGGAATACGGCATCGCTGCCTCAACGGTCGCGGCCGGCTGGACCGGCTATGTGGTAAGCCTGCTGCACGATTTCGGCGTCTTCATCCCCGATGCCATTTCGCACTCGACGATGCAGTATATCGTTCCCGATCCGAACAACCCTGCCGCCCACGGCGCCTTGCATGCGACCGGCGCCGTCAATCTCGTGGGGGCGCTGGGGATTCTCGGCGTCACGGCGCTGCTGGTAATCGGCATCAAGGAATCGGCGCAAGTGAACAACGTCATCGTCACGGTCAAGGTCAGCGTGCTGCTGGCCTTCGTCGTGATCGGCTACAGCTATTTTAACCCGGCGAATTGGCATCCCTTCATTCCGCCGAACGAAGGCAGTTTCCACTATGGCTGGCAGGGTATTCTTCGCGCCGCGTCCTATGTCTTCTTCGCTTACATCGGGTTCGAGGCGGTTTCGACCGCCGCGGGCGAGGCGAAAAACCCGCAACGCGATTTGCCGATCGGCATCCTGGGATCGCTGTTCATCTGCACAGCCATCTACATGGCGGTGGCTGCCGTGCTGACGGGCGTGGTGCCGTTCAGAATGCTGAACGTGCCCGATCCGATCGCGGTCGCGGTGGACAGAATGAATCCGGCCTGGGCCATCGTCGCCTGGCCGCTCGGCCAAAGCGGCCATCTCAATCTCTTCTCCTTCATCATCAAGATCGGCGCCTTCACGGGGCTTACCTCGGTGATGCTGGTGCTGTGCTATGCGCAGACCCGCGTGTTCTACCAGATGGCAAAGGACGGGCTGATCGCGCGCATCTTCAGCACCGTGAACAAGACGTTTCAAACGCCGGCAGCGGGAACGATTCTGCTCGGCGCCTTGATCGCGGTGGCTGCCGCCGTGCTGCCGCTCGACGTTATGGGCAATCTCGTCAGTCTGGGGACGGCGCTGGCCTTCACCATCGTCTGCATCAGCGTGATTTATCTGCGCCGCGCCGAGCCCGATCTGGCGCGTCCGTTCAAGGTGCCGTTTTATCCCTGGACGCCGCTCCTCGGCGCCTTTTTCTGCCTTGTTCTGATGATCGGGCCGATCCTGCTCGACATCGTCGGCGCGGCGATGGGCAAGGACCTGATCGGGATGCTGTTCGGCTCGCTCAGTCCGCTTCGCGCCGGAGTGCCGGCGCCGACCTATGATGCGCCCAAGGATCCGATCGCGCTTTACATCCTGGTCGCTTATGCGGTGATCGGGGCGCTGATTTATATCGGCTACGGCTATCGCCATTCCAAATTGCGCAAAGGCATCGCTGTCCACGGCCACGAGCCGCCGCCGTTGGAAGTGCAGTAAGGAAATCCGGGGGCAGCGCCCCCGGCCGTCACGCGGTCTTTGTCCAAACGGCAATTTCGTTGCCGTTGGGATCGCGGAAGTGGAAACGGCGGCCGCCCTCGAAACTTTCGCGGCTGATGATCTCCGCGCCCGCAGCCCGCACCTTGGCTTCCATCGCGTCGAGGTCGGCGGCAAAGAGCACGATCAGCGGCCCGCCGTTCGCCACCACCTTGCGCCCGGCATTGAAGCCGCCTTGGCGCCCCGCGCTGTCGAAGGCCACATAGTCCGGCCCGTAATCGACGAAGCTCCAGCCGAACAGCGCGCCGTAAAACGCCTTGGTCGCCGGAATGTCCAAGGCCGCGAGCTCGATATAATCCAGGTATCCATCGTTTGGCATGGTTATGTTCCCTTTTTGTTCTTTCTACCGGACGACGACCAGCGAGTCAAGGAGGCACTGTTTTAGTTCGCCTCATTCTGAGGAGCCCTTTCGCCCTCGCCCTTCGAGACGGCCGCTACGCGGCCCCTCAGGATGAGGGCGAAAGGGTGTCTCGAAGGACGGTGAACTAAAACAGTGCCCTCAAGCCATCAGCCGATAAACGCTCGTCTCCCTGATTTCGCGGTCTTCCAGTTCGCGCGTGGTCTGCACGCTGTAGGTCGCGAGCTTCTCGACGCCCGTTGTGGGGAAATAGCTGCGCCCGGGATCGCCCAGCAGCACCGTCGCGCCGGCGCGCGCGCGGTCCGCAAGCCAGAGCAGCAGGCGCTCCGCCAGCGGCCGCTCGTAGCACATGTCACCGCACAGGATCGTCTGCCAATCGCCGTCCTGCCCGATCACGTCTTCTTGCGTGATCTCTACGCGCACGCCGTTCGCCTCCGCGTTGAGCTGGATGGCCGCGGCGGCATAAGCGTCGATGTCGGCGGCGAGCACCTGCGTCGCACCTGCTTTCGCCGCGGCGATGGCCACCAGCCCGGACCCCGATCCGAAATCGAGCACCGACCGCCCGCGCACCGCCCCGGGGTGATCCAGCACATAGCGCGCCAGCGCCTGTCCGCCGGCCCAGGCGAATGCCCAATAGGGCGGCGGAACGCCTTGCGCTTCAAGCTGTTCCTCGGTCTTGCGCCACAAAGGCACCACCTCGACCGCCAGATGCAGGAGGAATTCCGGCACCAGGGGCGGGGCGATCAGGGCGGTATTGGCGCGGATAAACGCGGCAGGAGGTGTCATGCGCGGGGCATGCCTTTCGTGTATGCTGTTTAGCATAACAAGCGTTGGGGGGTGGGTATGTCGAAGCATTTCAACGGCATCAGGATTTTGCTGGTCTTCGTCGGCATCAATCTGCTGATGTTTCTCATGCTGATGACCAGCATGACCAGCGCGCACCCCTGGCTGGCGCGCGTGCTGCCCGGACATTTCGAGACCGGGGTGAATTCGTCCGGCTATTGGGTGTTTTTCGCCCTGGTGCTGCTGGTCGATGCCGCCACGGTGATGCTCGCCGGGCTTGCGCTCCTGCTGCCGGCAATGTGGGACGGCACGGCGACCGAGGAACGCCGGCTGGCGCGCCATCTGGTCGACCGCGGCGGCGTTTCGGAGAGCGCCAAGGACTCCATTTTCGTGGCGATGCGCGAAGAGGTGGTGGCCGCCCATTCCCAGATTGTCGTCGGACGGACGATCCTGATCGCGGGCATGATCTTCCTGGTGTTCGCGTTTTTCGCCATGTCGCTCAGCTTCGCCCGCGCCCAGCCCGACGGCACGATGTACGCGAACGACGCGGGCCCGGTGCAGAACGTGACGGTGCGGGCCTTCGACATCGAACGCTTCACCATGGACCAGGTCGCCGGCGCCGCTCTGCTCAATGCTCCGGACATTTACGGCTGGCACTTCGCCACGCTCAAGAACAATGCAGCGCGGCCGGTCTATACCAATTTCGTCTTCACCTTCCGCGCGGTGACGGGTTTCGTTTTGCTCCTGATCGTCATCAGTCTGGTGCGGCGCGGCGAGCGTCCGAGCCGGGAGAAGAAGACCATCGAGAGCGTCGAAGCCGCGGCGGAGGAAAAGAAGGCATGAGCGAGCCGTTGCAAGGGGCGCGGCGCGAAAATTGTCTCTGACCCCCTTACTTCCGCAAACCGCGCATCCGCGTTGTTGGCGTGCGTTGCTGTGTATGATGCTGCCGGATGGTACGAGCACGGCATCGGTGTAAAGCGCGACCTGGAGCAAGTCGTCGTGTGGCATACGGATTATGGGCTATGAGTGAGGTCAAACCACGTGTGCCGACTCTGCGCCGATTTGCGATGCTTGCATCGTGTGTCGCTGTCCTAACCGAACAGATTCGATTGGTCGTTTTCGATCATATGGAGTCGGTGACGTGCAAATTTCCAGCAATTGATCTAGCAACTAGAATTACATTCTCTTGGCCCTGGATCCTCTTGTTAGGAGCCCTGTTCATTGGGCGGCAGGCACCCAGATCAAAACTGTATGAGGTAGGCAACCTCATCGCAGCGCTAGTGGCGCTACTGTATGCAATTACCGCAATTCTGATGATCCAAGACCTTAGATCTATCGGCTGTGACCGGCACGATTTGGATCATTACATGATCTTTGACGAATTTGTTTTTCCACTGTGTGTATTGATCCTCGCTTTCTACTTTCTGTGTCACTCGGTGTTCCGAGCCATTCGCCGTCTTTTGCAGCGTTCGAGCTAATGCAATCCGTGTGTAATTGGGGTCGGAGTCAATTTATTCGCATCGCGCAGACCCGATCACCCCACCCCGCTCGCGATCATCTGAGCCGGCGCGAGCGCGCGCAGAAAGCTGCGCGCATCGAAGATCGCGCCGGGCGCCTGGACGCCGCTGCTGCGCAGCTTGCCGTCGAGGATGCGTTGTACCGCTTCGCAAACCAGCGGCGCCGTGAACGCGTAGATGTCGCGCCCGCCCACCAAGGCCCCGCGCGTCTCGCCGCCTTTTTGGACAATCGCTTCGCACTGGAATAGCTGGGCCGAGCGCCCTGATTCATCGCTCGCCTCCGGCGGCGGCGTCGCGGGATCGCGAATGTCGCGAAGCGCTGTATGGTTGAGATAAGTGTGAAGCTCGCCCGTCCGCAAGTGCTGCGCAATCAAGATGATTTCCGAGAACGGAACCTCGCTGACGTCCTGGCGTCCGAACGGATCGGAGAAATCCCATGAGGTTTCCGCGGCCGGCTGCGGCAATGGCGCCAATATCCCGTCCTTGACGATCAGGCGAGGTGCGGTGTTGCGGCGGCCGGTGTTGCGCGTTCCCGCCGTCGGATGCCAGCTGTCCAGCGCAATCCCGATACGGATTTCGTCGGCGGAGCTCCAGTCCCCCATCGCCGCGCTGGCCAACAAATCGCCGAGACCGCCATAAAATCCCATTGCGGGCACCACGACGATTTCGGCATCGCGCGCCGCGTCGGAGAATTTCGCGAATATGTCCTGCACGCTTGCCTGCTCCGCCGTCACGTCGAGATAGTGGATGCGCGCCCGCAGCGCGGCGGTGACGACAGGCTCGGCGGTGTCCAGAAACGGACCGGCGCAGTTGACGACCGCCGCAACCCCAGCGAATGCGCTTGCGAGCGATGCCGGATCGTCAACCGAGGCAATTCTGCATTCCACGCCGCGCTCCTTGAAGCCCGATGCCATCAGCTTCGTTTCGTCCCGCGCAACGGCCACCGCCTTGAATCCGCGCCGCTGCAATTCGCCGACCACGAAGCGCCCGGTGTGGCCTGAGGCCCCGAGCACGGCCACGGCTTGGTCCTGTTCCATTCGAAATTCCTTCGCGCTGTTCATTGCCCGATGTTACTTAAATTCACTGACGGGGCCACCCATCCCCGCATCGCCGCGAACGAGGAATATGAGGCCTAGCCGACCCAACTCGCGATCACCAGCGCCGCGGCGATCAGCGCGCCGGTCTCGCGGTTGGCGCGGAACAGTTTCAAGCAGCGCGCGCTATCGTCGATGTCGAGGGTGTGGACCTGCCACAGCATGTGTCCGCCCGCCAGCAGCATCAACAGCACGAACGGCCAGCCTTCGTGCTCGGCGAAGCCCGCCGTCAGGATCAGCGTGAAGGCGACCGTGTAGAATCCAAGAATCCATTCGCGCGAGCGCGCGCCTAACAGAAGCGCAGTGGATTTTACGCCGATCAGCGCGTCGTCGTCCTTGTCCTGATGCGCGTAGATCGTGTCGTAGCCGAGCGTCCAGAAGAACAGACCGGCGTAGAGAACGAAATCCGCCGCATCGAGGGTTCCCGTCTGCGCGGCGAACCCGAGCAGCGCGCCCCAGTTGAAGGTCAGCCCCAGCCACGCCTGCGGCCACCAGGTAATCCGCTTCATGAACGGATAAGCTGCGATCAGCACTAACGATCCGGCGCCCAGCGCGATGGCCAGCGGGTCGAGCATCAACAGGATCGCCAGCCCGATCAGGCTCAGCCCCGCGGCGAACAGCCATGCCTGCTTGACGCTGACCGCGCCGGAGGGGATGGGCCGGCCCCGGGTGCGCGCGACCTTGGCGTCGAACTCGCGGTCGACGATGTCGTTATAGGTGCAGCCCGCCCCGCGCATGACAATGGCGCCGATGCCGAGCAGAAGGACCAATCCCCAGTCGCGCCAACTGCCGAAGGGCCGGCTGTCGGCCACCGCCCCCAGCGCCAGGCCGAATAGGCAAGGCCAATAGAGCAGCCAGGTGCCGATCGGCCGGTCAAGCCGCATTAACCTCAGATAGGGCTGTATCGTGGGTGGCGCGCGGTCCACCAGCGCGGCGGCCACTGCGTCAGCGGGACGGAGGGAGCTGGTTTGCGTCATGGTAATATGTGCTGGTCCATGCTCTCGATCGTATCACGGCGGGCGGGCCGCAGTATGGCATTGAACTTTACCAGACGCATCCTGGGCTTCGCGCTCCTTGGTTGTTGCGCGCTGGTGGCGGCGTGCGGCCGGCAGGATCGGGTCGATGCCGAAATATCGGCAGTACCTGTCCGGCAGATGATCGGCGAAATGGTGTCCCACGCGAATTTCAAGATGGCCCCCGGCACCTGCCTGTGCGCCGGCTTTGAGCAAGGCGGCGAAGTCAAGAATTTTCCGGACGGCGTGCTCGACGACGAATACGCCCGCCACCCGTGGCTGAGCCGCTGGTCGGACTGTTCCGAGTTCAACGGCATGCCTCTGTCGCCCAATTGCTTTCACGGAGCGACCAAATATGTCTGCGGCGTCGTCGATCAGCCCAGCGTACCGAAAGACGTTACGCGCGTTGAATGCCGCGCCTTCAATAGCCCGCTGAACGGCTATGCGGACGGCTGGGATGTATCGCGCACCGACTCGGGTAAGCTGGTTGCCAAGCCGAGCGGCCTCGATTGGATCGAATGAACGCCAAGACCGACAGCGAACTCAGCTATCCCGGCGGCAAGCTGCGCCTTTATGTGGAGGCGGCGCTGGGCGAAGGCGTGCGGGTCGTCCCCGGCGACGGTCAAGCCCATTACCTGCTGCATGTCATGCGCGCAAAGGCTGGGGCCCGGGTCAGCCTGTTCAATGGGCGCGACGGCGAATGGCTGGCGCGGATTGCCGAAGCCGGTAAACGCGGCTGCATGCTTGAGTGCGAACGCCTCGTTGCGCCGCAGGCCGAGGTTCCCGATCTCTGGCTGGTCTTCGCGCCGATCAAAAAAACCCCCGCCGATTATCTCGCCCAGAAGGCAACGGAACTCGGCGTGCGCGCGCTCGTGCCGGTCATCACCCGGCGCACGATCGTGGCGCGGGTAAACGTCGAACGGATGCGCGCCAATGCGGTGGAGGCGGCGGAACAGTCGGGCCGCCTCGATGTGCCGGAAACTCGCGAGCCGCTCGCCTTTGACAAGCTTCTCGCCACGTGGCCGGAGGAGCGGCGCATTCTGTTTTGCGACGAGAGCGGAGAAGCCCCGCCCATCGCGGCGGCGTTGCGCGGCGCGACCGGCGGAGCTTGGGCGGTCTTCACGGGCCCCGAAGGGGGGTTCGATCCAGCCGAACGTGCCGCCCTGCGAGCCATGGCCTGTGTCACGCCGGTTTCACTCGGCGAGCGGATTCTGCGCGCCGACACCGCCGCGCTTTCTGCCCTTTCCATCTGGCAGGCCATACGCGGCGACTGGCCTCAATGACCGGGTGGAAAGGGCGTAACGTTAGGTCTCGTTAGGGAGTTATCTTGCCGCTTGGATTGGTCCGCGAGGGCGTCCCATTGCCGCTTGGTTTGGCAGACGGCCTTCGGAGTCATCATTGATCCGGTTGCCGGTGCAGGCGTCCTGCAGACGATCAGATCCTCGATATCGGCCAGGGCATAGACGTCGTTCTCGGTGATCGCGGGATTCGGCAAGGGCGTAAGCTGAAAATGGACGGTCAACTTCATCCAGCCCGGCACATCATCGCGGCCGCTGGAAGCCGGCACGAAACGCCAGTGCTGGGCTGCGGCAATGGCGGTCTGGTCGAGATCGTCGAACCCGCTCGTCGTGTCCACATTGATCTTTGAGGCTCTTCCCGAGGTCTCGACATAGATGGCCAGGACCGTGTTGCCGTGCTCCGACTTATCCCTCGCATCCACGGGATACACCGGCTGATGGTTATTCCGAGTGGTATCGACCTTCGGCGGAGTGATCGCATCGTCAGCGCGAGCAGCGGGCGGAGCCAGAACTAGAAGCGACAAAGCCAAGCCCGACAAGGCGCAAAAGCGACTCAAAGACTGAATAAACATGACATCCCCATTCGCAACGCGGAGCAATGCCGACGCAGGATGCTTGGCGATGCCCCCTTTTCAGTCTATTCCGGCGGATTGTCTTAACAAGGGGGCGGCGCGAGGCCTATCGTCGCGAAATTTCACAATCTCGAGAGCGGCTTCGGCCCCGCGGAGCGAACGATTCGGCGCGCCGACTTGTAGCCTTCGCTTGGCGCCCCTACATAGTGCGGGCGGCCAAAGCGCCGTTTTTCGCACACCGGTTTAGGGGCAATCGCCCGGAAAAAGGCATCTTATGTCCATTCCCCAGACCGCCGGCGGGCCGATCGAATCGCGCGACGATCTGGTGCGCTATCTGGCGGAAGGCTCCAAGCCCAAGTCCGAATGGCGCATCGGCACCGAGCACGAAAAGTTCATGTATTGCCTGACCACTCGCAAGCCGCTCCCTTACGAGGGGCGGCCGGGCATCCGCGTCCTGCTCGAAAGCATGGAGCGCTTCGGCTGGAAGCCGGTGATGGAAGGCGAATACATCATCGGCCTCAGCCAGAACGGGGCCGCGATCAGCCTGGAGCCGGGCGGCCAGTTCGAGCTTTCCGGCGCGCCGCTGAAATCCGTCCATCAGACCTGCGCCGAGGTGAACACCCATCAGGAGCAGGTGCGCGAGGTCGCCGCCGAGATCGGTGCCGGCGCCATCGGGCTCGGCTTCGCGCCGGACTGGTCGATGGACGAAACCCATTGGATGCCGAAGAAGCGCTACGACATTATGCGGCGCTACATGCCCAAGGTCGGCGGCTATGGGCACGAGATGATGATGCGCACCTGTACGGTGCAGGTGAATCTCGATTTCGGCTCGGAAGCCGACATGGTGAAAAAATTCCGCGTCGGCTTGGCGCTGCAGCCTGTGGCGACGGCCTTGTTCGCCAATTCGCCGTTCCGCGAAGGCAAGCCCAACGGCTTTCTCTCGTACCGCAGCCATATCTGGACCGACGTCGACAACGACCGCAGCGGCATGCTGCCTTGGGTGTTCGAGGACGGCATGGGCTTCGAGCGCTATGTCGATTACGCGCTCGATGTGCCGATGTATTTCGTCTACCGCGACGGAAAATACATCGACGTGGCGGGTAAGCGGTTCCGCGATTTCCTGGCAGGCACGATTCCCGAATTGCAGGGCGTCGTGCCGGAAATGTCGGACTGGGCGGACCATCTGACGACGATCTTCCCCGAAGTGCGCCTCAAGCGGTTTCTCGAAATGCGCGGCGCAGACGGCGGAAGCTGGCGGCGGATCTGCGGCCTTCCGGCGCTGTGGGTCGGGCTGTTCTACGATCAGACGGCGCTCGATGCGGCGTGGGACATGGTCAAGGATTGGACGGCGGAAGAACGCCAGGCGATGCGCGACGCGGTTCCCCATCTCGCCTTCAAGACGCCGTTCCGCAGGACCCGGGTGTGGGAACTCGCCCATCGCATGCTGGAAATCTCGACGGAGGGCCTTAAGCGCCGCGCCGCCGAGGACGCCATCGGCATGACCGAGGAAGGATTCCTGCTGCCGCTGCGCGAGACCGTGGCGCGCGGCTACACCCGCGCCGAAGAGTTGCTCCAGCTCTACCGCACGGAGTGGGCGCGCGATTTCGCGCCGCTCTATCGCGATTTCAATTTCCTATAAGGCCAGTGTGCGGCCTTAGTGGACCGTCACCGCCGCCTTGCAATAAGGCGTGGAACCGTCGATCGGCGGCTCCTTCCCGGTCGGATCCTTATAGGTGAGCGTGATGGTGTTCTCGCTCATGTCGGCGCAGACCTTCAGGTAATGCGCGGCGCCAGGCTTGGGGTGATCGTCGACTACGCTGCAGACCACGTTCGCGTCGGCGGATTGCTGGATCAGGGGGACGCCCTGAAAGTCGCCGTTGCCCATCTGCAGATAAAGAAAGCCCTTGCCGCCGAGCGTCTGGTTATATTGCAGGTCCTTGCCGTCGTAGCAGGCCGCGATCCAGGTCGCGGCGTTCGCGGACGTCGGCGCGAATAGGGTCAATACAGCGGCGAGCAATAATTTTCTCATCCTGGTCTCCTGATCGCGGCGAGTGCCGCGGCGGCTGCCATCATACAAGAGAGTGCGATGGCCCGCGCGGAAAAAAAGAGCGGCCGGCGCCGCTCTTCCAGGTTCACAAGAACTTGACCCCTAGGGCTGAACTGTCACCGTGGCCGTGCAATACGGGCCTACATCCTGAACCTTGCTGTCGGGATGGGTCGGGTCCTGATACCGCAACGTGATGATCTTGCGCTGCTTATCGGCGCAGACCTGCGTGATCGGTTCGGAGCCGGCGGCCGCGTTGGCATAGACCGTGCCGCAGACAATGATCTTGTTGGCAAAGGTCTGGGCGAGGCGGGCGGTCTGGAAGATTCCCTTGTCCGTCTTCAGATAAAGGAAGCCCGCGCCGCCGATGGTCTGGTTGTATTGAAGGTTCTTGCCGTCGGTGCAGACCGACACCCAGGTGGCGGCGTTTGCGGCGGCAGGCATCAATAGAGCGAGGGCCGCTATCGTGAGAAACTTGCGCATCCTGAACTCTCCGGATCCCGGCTGATGTGGACGCACGCGGATCGTGCCGGGCAGCGATCCTTCGACCGTATCGCCGGATCATACGCTCCCTCGGTGCGGGTTACCCGCGACCGCTAGCCGCGCGGGCGCGTCAGCACGATCGCCAGGAGTCCCGCAACAGCAATCGCCGCGCCGTAATAGACCCAGTGCACATCGGAGATCATGAAGCTGGTACGCGGCCAGGGAAAATAGCCTGAGCCCTGCCCGACAAAGACCAGCCCGGCCACCAGCGCGATCACGCCGACGATACGAAAGAACATCCTCATGGGATCCCCCATTTTTGCGGGACGACTATAGCAGTATTTCGGCGCCGGGCCGGATGGGTCTCGCCCATTTTACCGCCGTCAGCGGCAGCGTGCCGTAAAGATGCGGATAAAGCGCGCCATTGCTCGCCGCCTCATATCTCACAGCGATGCCGAGCGGTGCGGGGTCGACCGCCACCAGCACCAGATCGTCGGCGCCCGAATAATAGCGCTCCAGCGTGCCCGGCACTTGCTCCGCCGTCGAGAAATGCAGGAAACCGTCTTCGCGGTCATTCGCCGAGCCGGCATAGTTTCCATCGCGCTCGGCTTCGGCCCATTCTGCCGCATCGCAAATCTTATAGATCAACATCGTCACGCCGCCGTGCCGCCCGCCCGCGGCCGTCAGGCCGCAGTCCCACCAACCGTCAGCGCGTCGAGGCGCAGCGTCGGCTGGCCGACGCCCACCGGCACGCTCTGCCCGTTCTTGCCGCAAGTGCCGATGCCGCTGTCAAGCTTCATGTCGTTGCCAATCATGGAGACGCGGGTCAGCGCTTCCGGCCCGTTGCCGATCAGGGTGGCTCCCTTGATTGCCGGGCCGACCTTGCCGTCTTCGACCAGATAGGCCTCGGTGCAGGAGAACACGAACTTGCCGTTGGTGATGTCGACCTGTCCGCCGCCGAATTGCGTCGCGTAGATTCCCTTCTTCACGCTGGCGAGGATTTCCTCCGGCGTTTTGTCGCCCGCCAGCATGAAGGTATTGGTCATGCGCGGCATGATCATGCTGGAATAGGATTCGCGACGCCCGTTGCCGGTCGGCGCCATGCCCATCAGCCGCGCATTCTGGCGGTCCTGCATATAGCCCTTGAGGATTCCGTCTTCGATCAACACGGTCCGCGAGGTGGGCGTGCCTTCATCGTCGATGGAGAGCGAGCCGCGCCGTTCCCCGATTGTGCCGTCGTCCACCACGGTCACGCCGGGCGCCGCGACGCGCTGGCCCAGCAAGCCCGAAAAGGCGCTGGTCTTCTTGCGGTTGAAATCGCCTTCCAGCCCGTGGCCGACGGCTTCGTGCAGCAGGATTCCCGGCCAGCCGGGGCCGAGCACGACGGTCATCTCGCCGGCCGGCGCGGGCACCGAAGAGAGATTCACCAGCGCCTCGCGCAACGCCTCGTCGATCGCCGCGTGCCAATATTCCGGTGCGAGGTAGATTTCATAGCCGCCTCGTCCGCCGCCGCCATAGCTGCCGGATTCCTGACGGCCGTTCTCTTCCACAACGATGGAAACGGAGAGCCGCACCAGCGGGCGGATGTCGCGATAGGTCTCGCCGCCCGCGCGGATGATCTCGACATTCTGCCAGGAGCCTGCGAGCGAACAGGAAACCTGCCGCACGCGTGGGTCCTTGTTCCTCGCATAAGCATTCATCTCTTCGAGCAGCTTCACCTTCTTTTCGAACGCCGCGCTGCCGAGCGGATCGATGTCGCTGTAGAGCTTCACGTTCGTGCGGGCCGGAGCGGCTGCCGCCGCGCCCGAATATCCACGCGCCACGGCGCGCACCGTCTCGGCGGCGCGGCCGATGGCGTCTTCCGAGAGTTCGTTGGCGTGGGCATAGCCCGTCGCTTCGCCGGCCACGGAGCGCAGTCCGAACCCCTGGCTGGTGTCGAAATTGGCCGCCTTGAGCCGCCCGTCGTCGAATGAGAACGATTCGCTTTGGCGGAATTCCAGGAACAATTCGCCGTCGTCGGCGCCCTTGAGAGCCTCGTCGACCTTCGCCTGGACGTGGGCGCGGTCCATTCCGGTGCGGGAGAAGAACAGATCGGCAGCCACAGGAACCTCCGTCTCAAGCCGTTTAGGGCGCGGTTTTCCGCGCAAACGGCGGCTTTTCACATATTGGCCTTCCGGCGCGTCAAGGCAAGGGCATAGGACGGGCCAGGTTATCGTGGGGGCAGCCGCGCCATATGGTCGCAATGACAAGTTGTCCATAACGCCTCTAAATCGCATATAGAATTTTTCTAAATCGGATTCTGCGAGGCGGCATGCTCCGCGCGCACCCCGAGTTTTCGCGAGGTACCTGATGTTCCTCAGATCGACCGCCTTCGTTGCGGCCCTCATGGCGGCTATGAGCGGTGCGGCCCAAGCCGCCCCGTATAATTGGCAGATCGGGATGCAGCCCGCCGTCACTCCTGTCATGGCGCGGATCGAGGATTTTCACACGCTGCTTCTCTACATCATCACCGCGGTCTGCCTGTTCGTGCTGGCGCTCCTGATCTGGGTGATGATCCGCTACAACCAACGCAGCAATCCGGTGCCGAGCAAGGTCCACCACAACACGATGCTGGAAATGGCCTGGACGCTGATCCCGGTGGCCATTCTGGTGTTCATCGCTGTGCCGTCGTTCCGCTTGCTCTATTTCGAGGCGGAGATCCCCAAGCCCGACGTCACGATCAAGGCCATCGGCAAGCAGTGGTTCTGGACCTACGAGTTTCCCAAGGACGGCGGCTTTCAGTTCGATTCCTACATGCAGACGGACGCGCAGCGCGCCAAGACCGGCGAGCCGCGCCTTTTGGGCGTCGATCATCCGGTTTATGTGCCGGTGAATAAGGTGGTCGAGCTCGACACCACGGGCGCGGACGTCATCCATTCCTGGGCGGTGCCTGCGTTCGGCGTGAAGATGGACGCCATCCCCGGGCGCATCAACCGCACTTGGTTCAAGGCGACGGTGCTCGGCACCTATTACGGCGAATGCTCGGAGTTGTGCGGCGCCAACCACGCCTTCATGCCGATCGAGGTGAAGGTGGTCAGCGAGGCCGAGTATCAGGCCTGGCTGGCGGCGACGAAAAAGAAATATGCGGCGGACGGCGGCGCGACGCGCGTCGCGGCGGACAATTAAGGACGGCGAAATGGCAACTGCCCACGCAGATCAACCCCACGGCTGGCGGCGCTACGTCTATTCGACGAACCACAAGGACATCGGCACGATGTACCTGGTGTTCGCCATCATCGCGGGCTGCGTCGGCGGCTTCCTGTCGATGATGATGCGCGCCGAGCTGATGCATCCCGGCCTGCAGATCTTCCCCAATCCGCACATGTTCAACGTCTTCGTCACCGGCCACGGGCTGATCATGGTGTTCTTCATGATCATGCCGGCGATGATCGGCGGCTTCGGCAACTGGCTGGTGCCGATGATGATCGGCGCGCCGGACATGGCGTTTCCGCGCATGAACAACATCTCGTTCTGGCTGTTGCCGTTCTCCTTCGCGCTGCTGCTTGCCTCGATGTTCGTCGAGGGCGATTCCGGCGGCATCGGGGTAGGCGGCGGCTGGACGCTGTACGCGCCGCTCTCGACCTACGGCTCGCCCGGCCCGGCGATGGATTTCGCGATCTTCTCGCTGCACATCGCGGGCGCTTCCTCGATCATGGGGGCAATCAACTTCATCACGACGATCCTCAACATGCGCGCGCCGGGCATGACGCTGCATAAGATGCCGCTGTTCGTCTGGTCGATCCTGGTAACGGCGTTCCTGCTGCTGCTGTCGCTGCCGGTGCTGGCGGGCGCCATCACCATGCTGCTCGCCGACCGCCATTTCGGCACCAGCTTCTTCAATGCGGCGGGCGGCGGCGATCCGATCCTCTACCAGCATCTGTTCTGGTTCTTCGGCCATCCCGAGGTCTACATCCTGATCCTGCCGGGCTTCGGCATGATCAGCCACATCGTCTCGACCTTCTCCAAGAAGCCGGTGTTCGGTTATCTCGGCATGGCCTATGCGATGGTCTCCATCGGCTTCATCGGATTTTTGGTGTGGGCGCACCACATGTACACGGTGGGCCTCAGCGTCGACACCAAGGCCTATTTCGTCTTTGCCACCATGGTGATCGCGGTGCCGACGGGCATCAAAGTGTTCAGCTGGATAGCGACGATGTGGGGCGGCTCCATCGAGTTCAAGACGCCGATGCTGTGGGCAATCGGCTTCGTCTTCCTGTTCACGGTGGGCGGGGTGACCGGCGTCGTGTTGGCCAATGCGGGCGTCGACGTCAGCCTGCAGGACACCTATTACGTGGTGGCACATTTCCACTATGTGCTGTCGCTGGGCGCCGTGTTCGCGATCTTCGCCGGCTGGTATTTCTGGTTCCCGAAATTCACCGGCTACACCTACAACGAAACGCTCGGCCAGCTGCACTTCTGGGTCACGTTCGTCGGCGTCAACATCGCCTTCTTCCCGATGCATTTCCTTGGGCTGGCGGGGATGCCGCGGCGCATCGCCGACTATCCGGATGCTTACGCGGGCTGGAACTTCGTCTCCTCCATCGGCGCCTTCATCGCGGGAGCGGGCGTGTTGATTTTCCTGGCCACGATGGCCGAAGCGTTCCTCAGAAAGCGCAAGGCCGGCGACAATCCCTGGGGCGTCGGCGCCACGACGCTGGAATGGACGCTGTCCTCGCCGCCGCCGTTCCACACCTTCAACGAACTGCCGAAGATCACATGACGAGCATCGCCCTTTCGCGTCCCGCTGCCCGCGTTGAGGATTTCTTCGCGCTGCTCAAGCCGCGCGTGATGTCGCTTGTCATCTTCACCGGGCTGGCCGGGCTGATCGTGGCGCCCGGCCATGTTCATCCGCTGACCGCATTCAGCGCGCTGCTCTGTATCGCGGTTGGGGCGGGCGCATCGGGCGCGCTCAACATGGCCTATGACAGCGACATCGATGCGCTGATGGCGAGGACCGCCTCACGGCCGATCCCGATGGGGCGAATCTCGCGCGAAGACGCGCTCGCCTTCGGCTGGACGCTGTCGGTCGGTTCGGTGGCGGTGATGCTGCTCTTAGTCAACGCGCTGGCCGCCGGACTGCTCGCCTTCACCATCTTCGTCTATGTCGGCGTTTACACACTGTGGCTGAAGCGGACGACGCCGCAGAACATCGTGATCGGCGGGCTTTCGGGCGCGCTGCCGCCCGCCATCGGCTGGGCCTCGGTGACCGGCACGCTGGATTTCGCGCCGCTGCTCTTGGTGGCGATCATCTTCCTGTGGACGCCGCCGCATTTCTGGTCGCTGGCGCTGTTCCGCTCCGACGACTACGCCCGCGCTCATGTACCGATGATGCCCGTGGTCTGCGGCAAGCGCGCGACGCGCCGCCAGATCCTGATCTATTCGCTGGTGCTGGTGCCGCTGGGAATCCTGCCCGCCGCGATTGGGATTGGCGGGCCGCTTTATCTTGCGGCATCGGCGGCGCTGGGCGCGCTCCTCTTGTGGAACGCCGCTTCGGTATTGCGCGAGAAGGACGAAACGCGCGAACCTGGGGCCCGGCGGATGTTCGCGGTAACGATCTTCTATTTGTTTTGGCTGTTCGCGGCGCTGATCGCCGAGCATCTGCTCGGTCTCGCGCCGTTACGGATTTGGCTGTGATGGTGGACGAGAACGGCAACGAGCGCGAACGCCACCGGCGCAACATTGCGCTGGCGCTGGCTCTCGTCGCGCTGGTGGTTTTGTTCTATGCAACATCGATCATTCGCGTTCATTGGTGACTGAGGGGCGGTTCATGGCGCATGGCGGAGTGAAGCACGACTATCATCTGGTCGATCCCAGCCCATGGCCGGTGGTCGGATCGCTGGGCGCCTTCACCATGCTGATCGGCGCCGTGTTCTGGATGAACAAGAATTACACCGGCTTTTTCGGCCTGCCGGTGAACGGCCAGCCCTGGATCTTCGTCGCCGGTGTGGTGCTGGTGCTCTACACCATGGCAGGCTGGTGGCGCGACGTGATCTCCGAATCCGTGGTGCGCGGCGATCATACGCCGGTGGTAAAACTCGGCCTGCGCTTCGGCATGGTGCTGTTCATCGCCTCGGAGGTGATGTTCTTCGTCGCCTGGTTCTGGGCCTATTTCAACACCGCGCTGTTCCACAACGATGTCGGCATCTCCAGCTGGCCGCCGTCCGGCATCGTGACGCTCGATCCCTGGCATTTCCCGCTGCTCAACACGCTGATCCTGCTCACTTCGGCCACCACGGTGACCTGGGCCCATCACGCGTTGCAGCACGGCGACCGCAAGGGCGCGATCGAGGGGCTGTTGCTGACGGTCTTGCTCGGTGCCTCGTTCACCTGCGTCCAGGCCTATGAGTATGCCCACGCGCCGTTCACCTTCGGCTTCAACGGCGCGGCGCTGGCGCCGTTCACCGATCCGGCCCATGCGAGCCTATCGGCGGGCGTCGGCAATCTCGGCGCGATCTACGGCTCGACCTTCTTCATGGCGACGGGCTTCCACGGCTTCCACGTCATCGTCGGCACCATCTTCCTGACGGTGTGCCTCGGGCGCGCCATCGCCGGGCAGTTCACGCCGACGCGCCATTTCGGCTTCGAGGCGGCGGCCTGGTACTGGCATTTCGTCGACGTGGTCTGGCTGTTCCTGTTCAGCTGCATCTACGTGTTGGGGCAGGGGGCGGTCACCTCTTGAGCGGCACGGCGCATGACGCGCTCTTTGGGCGCTGTCCGCGCTGTGGCCAAGGCAAGCTGTTCGACGGATACCTTCAGATCGCGCCGCGCTGCAGCCAGTGCGGCCTCGATTACGCGATGTTCGACGCGGGCGACGGCCCCGCGGTGTTCGTCGTGCTGATCGTCGGCGCCATCGTCTGCGCCGCAGCGCTCTATGTCGAGTTCACATTCTCGCCGCCCTATTGGGTACATGCGGTGTTGTGGATTCCCACCATCGCGATCCTGAGCTTTGTCCTGCTGCGGCTGGCGAAGTCGCTCCTGCTGGTGCTGCAGTACAAGCACAAGGCGGGCGAGGGGAAATTGACGCACTGAGGCTCCCCCCAAAAAAGAATGGAGCCGCAATAAGATATCCTTTGGATGCCCCATATTTGACCCCATTTACGCACCCCAGGCGCGGTGCGATAATGCATGGCCGGTTCGAGGGAGTTCGCCATGCGACTCAGGACTGCCATTCTTCTGCTTTTCGTCTGCACCGTCTCAAGTGCCAATGCGTCGGTCAGAGTGCTCGTCAGCGGCTTCGCACATGACTGTTATCTCGCCGCTCAGCGCGGCTTAGGTGACGGGTTTAGCGACGACACGTGCACCACGGCCCTGGCGGACGATGCGCTGTCGCCGCGGGACCGTGCGGCCACCTATATCAATCGGGGCGTCGTGCGCACGAACTGGCACCGCTACGACGCCGCTTTGGCGGACTTCGAACAGGCCGTCGCCTCGGGCGCCCATCTGAGCCCGTCCGATCTCGGCGTCGCCTATGTCGATCGGGCGACGGTCCTGAATCAGATGAGGCGCTATCGCGAAGCACTCGACAGCGTGAATAAGGGGCTCGAGCTTGGCGCCGGGAGGCCGGAGTTCGCCTTCTACGTCCGCGCCATTTCCGAGGAAGAGCTTGGCGATCTCAAGGCCGCCTATTACGACTACAAGCACGCCGAGACGCTGGTGCCGGGCTTCACGCCCGCGGCCGAGCAGCTCAAGCGTTTCCGCATTGGGAGCAAACCGGCGAACGGGTCGTAACCCGTCCGCAGGGTGGGGCGTGGCCGCGTAGGGGCGCAGCGCCAGGGGGGGCGGTAAATTCGCCGCAACGTCACCCGTTCGCGTGCCACTGCATTAGACCTCCCCGTAACGGGGAGGTAATGAAGTAGTATGCTCCATTTCCGCCCGCTCCGCGTCCTCACCGCCGTCTGTGCGGTCCTCTTTGCCATCCTGATCGGGCTGGGGGTGTGGCAGATCGAGCGCCTGCACTGGAAGCTCGGGCTGATCGCGGACGTGACCAACCGGCTGAGCCTGCCGCCGGTGTCGCTCGATCGCGCACTGGCGCTGGGCGATGCGGCGCAATACCGCCGCGTCGCGCTCATCGGCCGCTTTGAGAACGAGAAGGAATCCTATGTCTACGGAACCGGGCCCGACGGCGGCCCCGTCTATCACGTACTGACGCCGTTGGTGACCGGCGACGGGCGCACGCTGATCGTGGATCGCGGAATCGTCCCCGGCGAGTTGCGCGATCCGAGCACGCGCCTGTTTGGCCGGCTCATGGACGAGCGGCGCGTCGTCGGCATCTGGCGCACGCCCGACGGGCCGGGGCCGTTCACGCCCGCGCCCGACGCCGCCCATCGGATCTTCTACTCGGTCGATGTGGCCGGGATCGCCGCCGCCACAAGCGTGAAGCTCGCCGCCCCCGTGGTCGTGGAGGCCGACGCCGCGCCCAATCCCGGCGGCTGGCCCAAGGGCGGGCAGACCAAAATCGCCTTCCGCAACGAGCATCTGCAATACGCCATTACTTGGTTCGCGCTGGCCGCCGCGCTGCTCGGTATCTATGTCGCTTACCATATCAGCCGGGGGCGGCTTAAATGGAAGTGACGCGATGAACACGCCGCCTCCCGACGATTACTACCAGCGCCAGCGCACCAACCTGATCGTGGCCGGAGTCGTCGTCGTTCTCGTTGCGGTGACCGTGGGGCTTATGGTGATGCTCAAGCACGGCACCGATCTGGAAGATTGTTTCGCCGCCGGCCATCACCACTGCGCGCCGATCGACACCGACCAACATTAGTCTTGCCGTGACGGGAGGGCCGCAAAGGCGTAAAGTGGGACGCCGGATGATTGATTGAGCGGCTGGAGCCGAGACCGAACAAATCAGAGCGCGCTCATTCGACTTGGGGGTGCACGATGCTCACACGAGCAGGAGAGGTTCTCCATCGTTCAGGATGGTGGCTGGCCGCACTCGTATTTCCATTGCTGGGCGCCAATGCCTTAGCCGCGCCCTATTGCACGCGGCCGCAAGATGCCATGGCGGTGCTGACCGCGGCAGTGCAACAGGAGATGATGGTCGCGGCATTCATGTGCCACGACGTCGCGGCGTATAACCACTTCGTCCTTTCCCACCGGCCCGAACTGCAGGACTCCGACAAGGCGTTGATGGACTTCTTCACCCAAGCGAGCGCCCAGACTGGGTTCGACGACTACAACCTGTTCAAGACCGAGCTGGCCAATGCGTCGTCGTTGCGCAGCGTGAGCGACCGCCAATTCTGCCGCCGCGCCAACGCCGACTTCGAAGTCGCGCTCGGCCGCGACGAGTCGCTGGCGCAGGTGCTGTCCGAGCTGCCCTATTCCGTCGAGACCGGTTCCGTAAGATGTCCGTCGTATCGCTATCAGACGACCTTCACCACAAGCACCTCGACGAGGGCGCGCACGCGGCACCGCACATGGTTGGGACGGCAGATCGATGCCATCGACAGCATCTTCCATTGAACATGGCGCCGGCTCAGAAGTGACTTTGCGATTATTGGGGCATCTATGTGCGGCAAGTTCACCGCTCAGGCATCGTGGCGGCGAGTAGTTGAATTCTCGCAGCCGCTGACGGAATCGCCGGACGATCAAATCGTCACCTACCGGCCCATGACGATGTTGCCCGTCATTATCTTCGATAAAGAAGCGGGCAAGCGAAGCGTTGTGCCGATGCGCTGGGGATTCCCGCACCGGAGCAATCCAAACCGGCCGGAGCCGATTCACGTCCGCTCGGAAACCATCGACGAGAAACCCACGTTTCGCGACGCGTTCTTGAACGGCCAGCGCGGCATTGTCGTCATGCAGACCTTCAACGAAGGCAAAGAACTGCCGAACGGCAAGACGGAACAATGGACGATCAATCCCGGGGACGGCGTGCCGCGCGGCTTCGCGTTTCTGTGGCGGCGATTTGAGATTGCCGGACAGCCGGCGCCCCTGCTGGCCTGCGTCATGGCGACGGTTCCGCCCAGCGCGTTGATCGCGCAGATCACCGACCGCATGCCTGCGATCTTGGAAGCCGAGGATTGGGCGACGTGGCTTGGTGAGAATGACGCCCCACCGGCGGCGGCAAAGGCCGTGCTCAAGACGATGGAGGGCGTGCGCTGGCAAATGGCTCCGGAGCCGCGGAAGCCGAAGCCTCCTCGGTGAGCGCGCCAGCCTTGTTGCGTTTTGCGCAGAAGCCTAGAGTCCGCGCGTCGTGACGCGGGGGCGGGCAAATGAACATCGTGCGCTGGATATTGGCCGTAGTCGCAGGATTCTTCGGCTATTGGATCGTGATGCTGATGTCGCTGGGCATCATGGCATTGACGATACAGCGCCTCGAAGACGTCATCACTCCAGGCCAGCACATGATTGTCGGGCATTCCGCAATCGTTGTGGGATTGGCCTTTTTGCTGGGAACCTATGCGGGATGCATTGCCAGCATCGCGATTGCGCCGCGTCCGCATTGGAAGATCATGGGCGCGATTGCGGTCGCCGTCGGCATCGCCTGGGTGATCTACGGGCAATTCTACGCCGGCCACCAGCTCGGCGATTTTGTCGTCGAGTCTCTCGGCGGGATTATCGGAGCGGGCCTGGCCTATTTCACGGGTTACCGATTGTTCGGCCGGGCGACGCCGCCAGAGCGGCCATAGTGGCGGAGCAATTGTCCAAATGACCAAGTATTGCTGCGATATGATGGAGCAGAACCTAACCAAATCCTGTGACATGCACCCGGATCGATATGATTGTCCCGATAGTCTCGTGGATACAGTTCGGGGCGGCTATGGCCTAATTACCCATGACGGTGGCAGCTCCGTGATCGAGATCAGATTTTGTCCGTGGTGCGGCGCCGCGTTGCCACCCATTGCGCCGTTGAACGCTGACCTAACTTCAGGTTAGTACGGCCACCGATGCGCTACCTCTCCACCCGCGGCCACGCGCCGCTGCAATCCTTCGCCGAGATGCTGCTGGCAGGGCTAGCCCCCGACGGGGGCCTTTATCTGCCCGAGGCCTGGCCGCGCTTCACGCCCGCCGAGATCGCCGACTTCGCCGCGCAGCCCTATGCCGACGTCGCCGGCGCGATACTGGAGCGGCTGACCGCAAGCTCGTTCGCCAATGAAGACCTCGCCGCCGATATTGCCGCTGCCTACGCGACCTTCGACGACAAGGACGTCGCGCCGCTGGTCGAGATCGGCCCGAACCTTTACCTCCTGGAGCTATTTCACGGTCCGACCCTGTCGTTCAAGGACGTGGCGCTTCAGGTGCTCGGCCGGCTGTTCGCGCGCGCGCTGAAAAAGCGCGGCGGACGCGCCACCGTGCTGGCGGCGACCTCGGGCGATACCGGGTCGGCGGCGATCGCCGCGCTCGGCGGGCTGCCGAATATTGAGGTCTTCGTGCTGCACCCAAAGGGCCGCGTCAGCGACGTGCAGCGCCGCCAGATGACCACAACGCCGTTTTCCAACGTCCACAATGTCGCGCTGGAAGGTACCTTCGACGATTGCCAGGCCATCGTGAAAGCGCTGTTCGCGGAAAGCGATTTCGCGCGCAAGGTGGACCTGACCGCGGTGAACTCGATCAATTTCGCGCGCATCGCGGCGCAGAGCGTCTATTACTTCACCGCGGCGGCGAAGTTCGCCGCGCCGCCCATCTTCGTCGTGCCGACCGGCAATTTCGGCGACGTGTTCGCGGGCGAGGCGGCGATGCGCATGGGGCTGGCGGTCGAGAAGCTCGTCGTCGCCACCAACGTCAACGACATCATGGCGCGCGCGCTGAACGATGGCGTTTATGCGGCGGGCCGCGCCGCACCCACGCTCAGCCCCGCGATGGACATTCAGGTTGCCAGCAACTTCGAGCGCGCGCTGTTCGAGGCTTCGTGCCGCAACGTCGCCTGGCTGAGCGAAGCGATGGCGGAATTCGCGGCGACGAAGAGGATCGTGCTGCCCGACGGCGTGCACACGGTGCTGCGCGCGCGCTATGCGGCGCGGCGCTGCGATGACAAACAGACGCTCGCCACCATCGCGCGCGTCCACGCCGAAACCGGGAGGCTCATCGATCCCCATACGGCGGTGGGCGTCGCGGCGGCATACAACCTGGGCGAGCACCAGAAAGTACCGATTATTGTCCTATCGACCGCCCATCCGGCCAAGTTCCCCGACGCGGTTCGGGCCGCCACCGGGCGGATTCCCCCGGCGCCCCCGAGGCTTAGCGCGGTGCTTTCGGCGCCCGAAAAAATAGTCGATTTGGCGGCGGACAAGGCCTTGGTTCGGGCCTTTATCGAGGCTAGATTGCCCT
>Ga0265340_10000148_pt1 | contig 35937 bp, 38 predicted proteins | sample 4CB225metaG_FD_202082 | JGI IMG/M metagenome (GOLD analysis project Ga0265340, IMG submission 202082) | Rhizosphere microbial communities from Carex aquatilis grown in University of Washington, Seatle, WA, United States - 4-CB2-25 metaG | ecosystem: Host-associated > Plants > Roots >...
AGTCCGCCAGATCGTCCCTCGAAGAGCGGCCGGCGCGCCGCAAGCCGGAGAGCCTTGCCAAGATCAAGCGGGCCGCGCGCAAGCTGTTCGCCGAGCGCGGCTATCACGCGACCCGCCCTCAGGACATCGCACGCGAGGCCGGTTTGGGAAACGGCACCTTCTATCTGCATTACCAGGACAAGCGCGCCTGCTATCTGGCCTTTGCCGAAGAGGCCCGCGTCGAATTGCACGACTATATTCGCGCCCGCGTCGGCGCCGGCCGTTCGCTCGAGGATACGATCGCCACGACCCTGAACGCGATCTACGAATACTCCGACGCCAATCCCGGCGTGCTGCGCGCCGCGATGACCGACGAGGCGGTGATCGACGCCGAAGGCGCCTTGGGCGTTCCCTCCCTGCAGCGCTGGGGCCTTGATTGGGCACAGACCATCCGCGAAGCGATGGACGCGGGCACCGCGGTCAAGATCTATGACGCCGACGTTGTCGGCCAGGCGGTGGTCGGCGCGATTCATCAGTGCGGCAGCGTAGGCGACCGAATGGGCCGCCCGCGTCTGCACGTGATCGACAATCTCACCCGGTTCCTGGTCCGCGCGCTGAGACCCTGACTGCTACCGATTGTCATATCGCAGAGATTGCCACCGCAGGTTTATCGTAGGTCAATATCGCGTCAACGTTATTCGTTCGCCGCGTGGGGCATTGGTGGGGCGTAGCGGGGGGTAAGGCCGATTCTGCCGGTATGACGAATGCCGCCGTCGCGTCGCCGGGGCCGTGGATCGGTTCGCTGAATAACTGACCGTCATAGGGCCGGGAGGCGATCTTGGACCCGCGAGGGGATTTACGTGCGGTTTCCGCGCTCGCCGGGCTGCGCGGCACTCCGGTCTTCCGGCGTCGTCGTGAGGCCGGCGGCGTCCCGGTATTAGGCGCCAGCAACCCGAGCCTCGCCGCCGAAGCGGACCTCGATCTTTATTTGGCGCATCGGTATCTGCCTTGGCGGCGGGAGCGTGGACGGCTGGTCATCGCCACCGCCGACACGAGCGCCGCCAACCTCGCTTGGTTGAGCCGCTTCGCCGGAGCGCACATCGCCCCCATCGCTATCGGCGATCTCGACCGGGCCATCGCGCGGCGTTTTCGCGACCGGCTGTCGCGCGACGCCGTCTTTTCGCTGTGGTCAAGGATGCCCGCGCTCTCAGCGCGGCAAACGTTCACCCGTCCGCAGGCCGTGACTCTGATTGCCGTCTGCCTGACCGCGTTGGCCGCGATCTGTTTGTGGCCGCTCGTGGCCGCGCAGATTCTAGTCGGCGCGATGTCGGCGGGCTTCGCCGTCAGCGCCACGTTCCGCGCGGTGCTCGCCCTGAGCGGCAGGCGCAACAAACCGGTTCCCGCTCCGCGCTGCCAAGAGCACGACCTGCCGGTCTATACGATCCTGGTGCCGCTCTATCACGAGGCCGCGATCCTGCCCGACCTCGTGCGCGCACTGTCGACGCTCGAGTATCCGCGCGAACGGCTTGATATCAAGCTGATCGTCGAAGAGGACGACAAAGAAACCTGCGACGCGGCGAAGGAAGCACCCTACGAAGTTCTGCGGGTTCCGTTCAGCGTGCCGCGCACCAAGCCGAAGGCCTGCAATTACGCCCTTCGCTTCGCGCGCGGCGAATTCCTGGTGATCTACGACGCCGAAGATCGCCCCGAGCCCGACCAGCTTCGCAAAGCCGTCGACAGCTTCCGCCTGGCGCCGCGCGAGACCGTTTGCCTTCAGGCCCGGCTCGCTATTTACAACGCGCAGGAGAGCTTGCTGGCGCGGATGTTCGCGCTCGATTATGCGGTGTGGTTCAAGGCGCTGTTGCCGGGGCTCGACAGGCTCCGCCTGCCAATGCCGCTCGGCGGCACATCGAACCATTTCCGCACTGAGGCGCTGCGCGAAGCGGGCGGCTGGGACCCGTTCAACGTCACCGAAGACGCCGATCTGGGCATCCGCCTGGCACGGCGGGGAATGCGCGTCACGATGCTCGACTCCACGACCTTCGAGGAAGCCCCGGCGCGTCTTGGCGCCTGGCTCAAGCAACGCTCGCGCTGGCTTAAGGGCTATATGCAGACCTGGCTGGTCCATGCGCGCGATCCGCTCGGACTTACCAGACGCGTTGGTTTACGCGGCGCCGCGATGCTGCAATTATTTCTCGGCGGAGCGATCTGGTCTGCGTTCGTCAATCCCATCCTGTGGCTGATCTTCGCGCTGTCCTTTGCCTATGGGCGCCACGGACCGCAAATTCTCGACGCGCTGGCGTGGATCGCGGGGCTCGGTCTGCTCACTGCCAATCTGATGCTGGCGGGCCTCGTCATCGCCGATGCGAAGCGGAAATGGCGGGCGCTGCCCTACGCGCTTTGTTTCACCTTCTATTGGGCGCTGATCGCCATCGCGGGCTACCGCGCGCTGTGGCAACTCGTCTTCACGCCGTTCTATTGGGAAAAGACCCCACACGGGCAGACCCGCGACGGCACTCACGGTCCTTAGTCATGTGGCTCGCAGCAAAACGCCGTTTGCATTCGCCTCATCCTGAGGAGCCCTTTCGCCCCACCCTTCGAGACGGCGCTTCGCGCCTCCTCAGGATGAGGGCGAATGGGCGTCTCGAAGGGTCATGAGGCGAATGCGCACATTACCCGCAGCGACCGCGATGCTGTTTGTGCTGCTTGCACAGGGTGCATGGGCAGGGGCCTGGACGCTCGATGAGGGCCAAGAGCAGATCATCTCCGGCACGACGTACAGCACGGCCTCGCGCGGATTCGACGATTCGAGCAAGCCGACGCAACCGGTAAAGTTCGACAAGCTGCTGATTCAGAACAGCATCGAGTACGGCTTGACCGGCGCGGTCACGCTTTACACGGCGACGGAGTATGTGAACGCCACTTCGAGCGGCGAAGGCCAGGCAACGATCCTGGCGCGCAGCGCGGCGGTCGAGGCGGGCGCGCGCATCCTCTTGCTCACGCGCATCGGCATGCTCTCGATTCAGGGTTCGGCCAAAACCGCCGGCGCGTTCGACATGTCGGTCTCTGCCAACAAGGCCTCAGGCAGCCAGGTCGAGCTGCGCCTGTTGTACGGCACGAACTACAAGCTCTTCGGCCATGACGGCTTTGTCGATCTGCAAGCGGCGGAGCGTTGGATCAAGCATCCGCGGCCCAACGAAGTCGCGCTCGATGCGACGCTCGGATTGTGGGTCAGGCACGGGACGCTTGCGATGTTCAAGAGCTACAACATCGTCAGCGGCGGAGGCGGCGAGGCGCCCTACGGCTTCTACCGCATGCACAAGCTGGAATTCTCCGTGGTGCAGCGGTTGACCGACCGATGGTCGATTCAAGTCGGCGCGTTCACCTCGCCGATGGGACAGAACATCGTCAAGGAGCAGGGAGTGCTCTCGGCGCTGTGGTACAGGTTCTAGCGGCCGCGATGGTGCCGGGTGCAGGATTCGAACCCGCGACCCCGTGATTACAAATCACGTGCTCTACCAACTGAGCTAACCCGGCCCGCCGACGGGCATATTACGGCGCGGGGCGGCGTGCAACCCGGAGTCTTTCGCGGCTCTATTCCAGTTTGCCTCATCCTGAGGAGCCCTTTTGCCCTCGCCCTTCGAGACGCTCGCTGCGCTCGCCCTCAGGATGAGGGCAAAAGGGCGTCTCGAAGGACGGCAAACTGGAAAAGAGCTGCTCTCAGGACCATGGACGCGGCGCGATGGACAGGGTTTCGGGCGCCAGCGCGCCGCCCGACAGGATCATCGCCATGGCCTGGTCGACCGGAATGTCGGTGGGGATGAGTTCCGCCACCGGCACGATCTCAAGATAGCCCGTGGTCGGGTTGGGCGCGGTCGGCACGAACACCGTCGCCAGTTCCTGGCCGGTCTTGGAATCGGGAAAGACGCGCATCACGAAGGCCAGCGTCTTCAGCCCTTCGCGCGGGAAGCCGATCAGTACCACGCGCTGGGCCTCATCGGGCTTTTGGCGCAGCACGTCCACCAGCTTCTTCGAGGCGCTGTAAATGGTCTGGACGATCGGGATGCGGGTGATGATCTTCTCGAACAAGTCGATCAGGCGCTGGCCGATCACTCGCGAGGCGATGGCGCCGATCGTATAGAGCGCGAGCAGGGCCACCAGCACGGCGATCAGCCAGCGCACCGCCGCGTTCGCCAAGATCGGCACCAGCGCCGGCACTTGCGCGTCGAGGAAATCCGTCAGCCCGGCGGCCAGCGGATGGCCCGCCTCGGACAGCACGTTGAGGAAGAAGTCGAACACCAGCCATACCGCGATCAAGGGCGCGATGGTCAACAGGCCCGCCAGCAGGTTCTTCTCGAAATTGGCATGAAAGAACGATCGCTTGTGCGGCGTCTCGTTCATGGCGGCCCTCCGGCAAAGCGAGCGAAAAGGGTGGACGGATTCGCGTGCGGCTGTAATCTCCAGGCTCCGCGTCGAACTTGCAACCTTTGGTCCTCATGACACGAATCCTGATCACTAGCGCCTTGCCGTACATCAATGGCGTCAAGCATTTGGGCAATCTGGTCGGCTCCATGCTCCCCGCCGACGTCTACGCCCGGTTCCGCCGCGCCAGGGGCGACGAGACGCTGTTCATCTGCGCCACCGACGAGCACGGCACGCCCGCCGAGCTGGCGGCGCTGGAGGCGGGGCAAGACGTCGCGACTTACTGCCGCGAGCAGCACGGCATCCAGGCGGAGCTGGGCGAGCGCTTCGAACTGTCGTGGGATTTCTTCGGCCGTTCCTCCAGCCCTCAGAACCGTGAGTTGACTCAGCATTTCGCGCGCGTCCTGTGGCAGCGAGGACACCTCGAAGTGCGCACCACCAAGCAGGTCTACTCGCAGGCCGACAAGCGCTTTCTTCCGGACCGCTATGTGATCGGCACTTGCCCCCATTGCGGTTATGACCGCGCGCGCGGCGATCAGTGCGAGAACTGCACGCGCGTGCTCGATCCGGCCGACCTCATCAATCCGCGTTCGGCGCTATCGGGCTCGACCGACATCGAAATCCGCGACAGCGCGCATCTCTTCCTCAAGCAATCGGGATTTGTGGACCAGTTGCGCAGCTGGATCGACGGTCATGAAAAGGACTGGCCGCAGCTTGTCGTCTCCATCGCGCGCAAATGGCTGGACGAGGGCCTGCACGACCGCGGCATCACCCGCGACCTGGAGTGGGGCATCGCAGTGCCCGACGACATCGCCGACGGCAAGCTGAAGGGCAAGGTGTTCTACGTCTGGTTCGACGCGCCTATCGAATATATCGGCGCGACCAAGGAGTGGGCCGACGCGAACGGCAAGGGTGAAGCCTGGCGCGACTGGTGGTTCGGCGATGGCGCCAAGGACGTGCGCTATTACGAATTCATGGGCAAGGACAACATCCCGTTCCACACCGTGGGATTTCCCGTCACCATCATGGCCTCGGGCGAGCCGTGGAAGCTGGTCGACCGGCTGAAGGGGTCCAACTACATCAATTACGAAGGCGGCAAGTTCTCGACCTCGCAGAAGCGCGGCGTCTTCATGGACACGGCGCTCGAAATCCTGCCCGCGGATTACTGGCGCTATTACCTGATGGCGAACATGCCGGAGAGTTCCGACAGTAATTTCACCTGGGAGCATTTCGCCGGCGTCGTCAACAAGGACCTGGCCGACGTGCTGGGAAATTTCGTCAACCGCATCACCAAATTTTGCGCCGCGCGCTTCGACGGTTGCGTGCCGGGCGAGGGCGAATACGGCGCGGAGGAAAAGGCGCTGATCGGCGAGATGGAGCGCCGCGTCGCTCAGTACACGGAGTACATGGACCAGATCGAGTTCCGCAAGGCGCTCGGCGAACTGCGCGCCATCTGGGTCGCGGGCAACGAATATCTCACCCGCGCGGCGCCCTGGACCCACATTAAGACCGATCGCGCCAAGGCCGCGGTGGGCGTGCGCATGGGCTTGAACCTCGTCCATCTGTTCGGCCATCTATCCTGGCCGGTGATCCCGAGCGCGGCGCATGCGATCCACGCGGCAATCCAGCCGGCGCCGCCGGTCATCCCCTGGCCGGAAGGGCCGATGGCGGAACTCCTTGACCAACTCGAAGTCGGGCAGAAGATTCAGGCCCCCGACGTCTTATTCGCCAAGATCGCCGACGAGCAGGTCGCGGAATGGAAGGCGCGGTTTGGAGGCCAGGCGTGACGGCGCATTACAACGAAAACCAGACTTCGTGTTCCTGAATTTCGTCCGCCGTTCCGTCCCAGACCGATTGATAGATCGTGGCGCCGATCACGCCGTTGCCGGTGACGCCGTCGTCCGCTAGCGGCATCATAATCCGCTCGCCGTGACCGAAATGGTCGACGTGTCTGAAGACCATGCCTTCGGCCCGATAGAGCGCGGGCTCGCAGGTCACGCGTTTGGTGCGCGCAAACAAGCGCGGATATTCCTCCGGCGGATATAATTCAGCCATCGGCGAACCCCGAAAGCTCTTGCCGAACAGTCGCTCGATAAAATGGCCGGCCAGCCGTCCGGTGAAAAGATCGGCTTCGCGATCGTACTTGTAGGACCAGATCAGCGGCAGCTGGGCGGTGAGCCTCGATGGATCGATGTCGCTCCAGGCGGGCATCGTCCGCGCGCCTCGCACAGCGTCCCAATGGTTGGCCACGCTTTGCAAGTCGGCTGATTCGATGGATTGCATGAAATCGTGGAAGCTCATGGCGGTCGCTCCTCCTCCACAACCCTCCGCGGCCGTTCCAGCGGACGCACAGCCATATATGACCGGAAGGTTACCCTCCGAGACACCAACGGATACCAGATTCACTTGAAGTTTGGCTGCGGCGTTTCGTCGGCCCGCGGCTTATTCCTCGTCCTTCAGCCGTTCCCAGCCTTCGCGGGTGAGCATCTCCAGCGGACGGAAGCGGGATTTGTAGTCCATCTTCGCGCTGCCCTGCACCCAATAGCCGAGATAGACATGCGGCAGCCCGCGCACCTGCGCCGAGCGGACATGATCGAGGATCATCTGCGTTCCAAGGCTGCGCCCGTCCTCGCCCGGATGATAGAAGCTGTAAACCATCGACAAACCATCGCGCAGCACGTCGGTCAGCGCGCAGGCGAGCAACTGGCCGGGCTTTCCGTCGGCGTCGCGCTTGCGGTACTCGACGATGTGGGTGTTGACCGGCGTTTCCTCGACCATGGCGACATAGTCGAACAGGCCCATGTCGGACATCCCGCCGCCGGCGTGGCGCGAATCAAGATAGGTCCTGAGCAGTGCGAACTGCTCGCGCGTGGCTTCGGCTGCGACGACGTCGCAGGTTAGATCGGCGTTGCGCTTCAGGATGCGTTTCTGACTGCGCGAGGTTTCGAACCCCTCCGTCACAATCCGCACCGAGACGCAGGCCGAACAGCCTTCGCAGGCCGGCCGGTAGGCGATGGTCTGGCTGCGGCGGAAGCCGGAATGGGTCAGCGCTTCGCTTAAAGGCTGGGCCAGGGTGCCGGTCAGGCGGGCAAAAACCTTGCGTTCGGTCCGGCCGGGCAAATAGGGACAAGGTCCTCCCGGCGTCAGGAAGAACTGCGGAACTCGCGTACTCTGCTGTTGAGTCACTAGCCACTCGACGGTGGTCGCCCCGCCATGAGTATGGCAAAGGACCTGGGCTAAACGCCAGTGTTCATAGCAAAAATTCCGCTGTTATGGTTGTCGCAGGACCTTAACAGACGTGTGCATGCGCCGGATTTGCACGGGTTTGCGCGCTAAAGTTGATGGCCGAGCGGGGCGGGCGGAGCCTCGCGCAGCAGCACGATGCTCAACCGCCGGTTGGCGGACGCATTGGGGTCCTCCGGCAGCAGAGGCTCGGATCCTGCCTTACCGGAAACTTCGTAGATGCGGTCGGAGTCGAGGCCTGAAGCCGTCAGGATCGCCCGGCTGGCATTGGCGCGCGCCGACGACAGTTCCCAGTTGGTCATCCCATTCGGGCCGCTGAAGGGCGCAGCTTCCGTATGACCGCTGATCGACACGCGGTTCGGCAGCCGGTCGATGATCTTGGCGACCGTCTCCAAGATTTGTCTCGTATAGGGCATCGGCACCGAAGTGCCTTGTTGGAACATCGGACGGCCATCCTGATCGACGAGTTGGATGCGCAGGCCCTCCGGCGTCTGATCGACGATCACCTGCTTGGATAAGGCGGCGAGGTCTGGATTATCCTTGATCGACTGATGGATTGCCTCGGCGGCGTGGGCGAAGTCGCCGTCCTGCGAGGAGGACATCGCGGCGTCCGGGTCAGTGGAACTCTGCGACTGGCTTTGTCCCTGGCTTTGCGCAGCACCGCCGTGGCGATCGGCGCTGTCGGTGGTGTGCGTTTGGTTGGCAGGCGAGGGCGGGCTGTTCTTTTGCAGGACGGCGACCGACCCTCCGGCGCGGGCGCCTTCCTGCCCCATCACCTTGCCGCCGAGCACGCCGCCGGAACCGCTGACGGTCTGGGCGATGCTTTGCGGCGCGAAATAATCGGCGATGCCGCGCTTCTGTTCGGGCGTCGTCGTGTTGATCAGCCACATCAGCAGGAAGAACGCCATCATCGCGGTCACGAAATCGGCATAGGCGACCTTCCAGGCGCCGCCATGGTGGGCGTGCTCGCCTTTCTTGATTCGTTTGATGATGATGAGACCGTCGCCCGCCACGCCCGATTTCCCGCCCGACAAACGCAAAGCGCACGAACGGACTATCCGCCGCCGCGCTCCTCGCCTAACCTGAGCGCCAGAATGACCGCTTGGCCTTAACCAAATCTTTCAGGGCTCCATGAGCTTCGATTCCCGTGCCTTTCGTTACGCACTCGGCTGCTACCCGACCGGCGTCGCCGTGATCACCGCGGGCGGCGGAAAATCTCCGATGGGGATTACCGTCAATTCCTTTGCCTCGGTGTCGCTGGAGCCGCCGCTCGTCTTGTGGTGCATGGACCGCAAGTCGAGCCGTTACCGGACGTTTACCACGGCGACGAATTTCACCGTCAGCGTACTGGGCAGCGCCCATGAGGCGGTCTCGGTGCGGCTGGCGACTCCCGGCGAGCACCAGCTTAGCGATTTGGCTCTGGTCGAGACCGAGGCGGGGCCGCCGGGCCTGGCCGATGCGCTCGCCGTCCTCGAATGCGCGCGCGAGGCGGTGCACGACGGCGGCGACCACGCGATCATCGTCGGCCGCGTCCTTCACTTCAGCTGGCAGAAGACGGGAGCACCGCTGGTGTTCTTCCGCGGCCGCTACGGCGCGCTGGCCGACACCGGTTGAGCAGGCTTGGCTTGTTCCGCATCGCGCGCGCCGACCAGATAGGCGCCGACGTCCGTATCGGGAGCCGTGGCCGCGCCCTTGCCGGGACCGGAAGTCTGCAATTCCTTGAGCGTGAAATCCATCCGCGCATCATAGGTGCGGTCGAGCTGGTTTCGCAGATTCTGTTCGGCGGCGTACCATTCCTGCTTCACGGAGTTGTCGCGGCAGCTTGCCAATTCGGCCGGATCGCTCGCCCCCCAGCGCCGTTCGGGACACTGGTACGGATCGAACGACATCGCGAACAGCCGCTTGCGCGCCTCTTCGTAGCTGAGAGAGACGCTGGTGGCGTCGCTCTTCGTGTAGGCCAGGTCGCAACGCGCGTTGGTGCGGCTGTAGATCGCCAGCATGTCCTGGACCAGATCGATTCCGGAATAATTGAGATGGTGCCCCGGGTCGCCTTTGTCGTGCATTTCCATGAAACGCTGGGTCTCATCGCGCAAGGCCTTGAACGCGGTCTTGAGGCGCGCATCGCGCGACGGCGTCGAATACATCTCCCATTCGCCGTCGGTGCCATAGATGTTGCGCGGCAGCCGCTCCGGCTCGGGCTTTTTCTCCATGCCGACCGATTGCGCCAGGTCCACCGCCTGGGCGCGATATTGCAGGTTCGAGCAGATCGAATTCACCATCTCGCTGATTTCGTCTAGCGGATCGAACACCAGCTGCCCTCCGGCAAGCTGGGCGCGCACGTAATCGTAATAGTCAAGCCGCTCGCCTTTCAGCGTGAAGGTCGCGTCGGTCCAGCTCTCGTCGGCGGGGCGCACGCCGTTGCCGTAATATTGTTCGTCGGAGAAATCCGGAATGTCCTTGTTGCTCGCCGCAACGATATGCCCGCCGTCGAGCGTGCCGTCCGCCAGGCGCTTGGCGCCGACGAGGCGGATCGGGCGCCAGTTCTTGAAGCCCGCGCCGTCGGCTGGACGCGCACGGGTGAAGCGCAGGTCGTAGATCATCTGCGTCAGCGAAAAATCGGTGTGGGCGTCGAAGAAATGGACACGCCCGTTGGGATCGACGCGAAAGACGATCGCCAGGTGACCGGCGGGGTCGTAAATCACGGTGCCCGGCCTGATCGACTTCGGATCGAGGGCCGGCGAGTAGAAATCCTGCGCCGGCGGCCCGTCGGAATCGGGATGGACGCGGTAGGTCGCCGAGGAGATTTCGGCGCGGATCTTGTCAAGGATGGCGTATCCGTTCATCACGCCGGACGGCACGTCGGTACGGGCCGTCACGTTGTTGCCGTGGCGTGAATAACGGATGTCGGGACTCTCGCCGCCGACCGGGGCGACGGCGCTGACATAGGAAAACGGCAGGCCGCGTTTCCAGGCGTAGTAGAAGCGCAGGACGTAAGGCAGGTCGGCGCAATCGGATTCGAATTTGTGGTCGGCGGGATCGCTGGCGCGGAACGGGTTGGCGTCGCTATGCAGACACGCATCGAGGGTGGAGCAGGAGGATTCGCCGATCGCTTGTACGAACGCCCCGTAGCCTTGCTCGTCCGCCGCCGACCAATGGTCGGCCCGCACCACGTAGCGGGAGGAGGGCTGGAACGAATCCTCGGCATTCGCCGCGGAGACGGCAAAGAGGCCGGCGAGGACGACCCAAATGCCCGATTTTGCCCCACGTCCCAGCATTTTTTAACGGTAGCGCCCAGATTGCCACGGTCAAGACGTTCTCCAACAAGTCCCTGGATTAAGTGCTTTTTTCGCCAACCAAACTGTCTCTTAACGGCAACTAGCGCCAGCTGACGGACCACCGTCACGTTTACTTCACATTCGTGTCACGGCCCTGTCGCCGCCCACTGGAATCCATGCTCGCGGGCAAGAAGGACCGCGGGCCGGGGGCGCCAATTTCGGTGACGCGCGGCGTTGATCAACGGTCTTTATCCCATAACTAATTGAGAGAGGGTGCAATGAAGGGGAAATCAGCGTTGATGACCGGTGTTGCTGCGGTAGCACTGGTCCTATCCGCGCAGGCTGGAGTGGCGGGCAAAAGCGCCTCAGACAACATGTCTGGTTCCAGTGCTGCGATGCCGTCCGGCCCCAGCAATTCCGAACTTGCTTCGCGCGTACAGGCGCTCGAAGACGAATTGCAGGCCGACGAGACGAAGATGCAGACGGACCATGGCCGTCTGGTCGGTCTCGACCAAGATTTCCACTATACGACTTGGACGTTCGATAACGCCCGCCCCGTCGTCAACAGTCAGGACGGACGGTTCTCGATGGCGTTCCGCGTCCGCTTCCAGTTCGACAGCGCGAACTTCATGCAGGATTCAAGCGCCGCTCTCGCCGCGAGCGCTCCGCAGTCCATCAAAGACCTCTCCTCGGGCGCGGTCGTCCGGCGCGGCTTCTTCGGCGTGGAAGGCAAGGCCTTCAACGATTTCTGGTATGAATTCCGCCTGAACGGCGGCGGTTCCGACGGCGGCAGCCAAGGCGCATCGGGCGTGCCGACAGCCGGCGAAGGCGATCCGCTGCTCAGCTTGGCGCGCGTGGCGTACGTCGGCATCCCCCATTTCATGATCAACCTCGGCGTCATCGAGCCGGCCTTCATGTTCGAAGGCACGACGTCGTCGGGTCAGCTGATGTTCATGGAACGGCCGGAAATCGACAACATCGCGGCCGATTCGTTCGGCGCGGCCGACGCACGGCGCGGCATCGAAGTTCGCTTCCAGAAGGACAGCGTGCTGATCCCGGGCGACAACCTGGTCCTGAATGTCGCGTTGACCGGAAACAAGACCGGCTCCTCGCAAGGTCACGGCGGGTCGGCCACGGTGGGTTCGGGTGGCGACGAACAGGCACAGTTCCTGGATCGCGTTTCCTATCGCTTCTGGAGCGACGGCCCGTCCAACGCCTCCATCGGTTTCAGCAATTCGAACATTCTGTTGAGCGGTAGCGCAGCGAATGCAGGTTCGCAGGCCATTCGTTTCCGCGACCGTCCGGAAATCCGCGTCGACGGTACGCGCCTGATCGACACGGGCGCCCTCTCGGCCAAGACCGGCAACATGTATGCCTTCGACGCCGGCGTGAATATCGACAACTTCTTCCTCGGCGGCGAATGGGCCCAGTTCCAGGTCGATCGTCTCGCGACAGCTACGGCCGTGCGCGACACTCCGACGTTCTCGGGATGGTATCTTGAGGGTTCGTGGGTCATCACGGGCGAGCCGAAGACTTACACCGTTTCGGCGACAAACAACGAAGTCGGCGGCTTCGGTGCACCAAGAGTTGCAAGGCCGTTCTCGTTTTCCGGCGAGTCGTGGGGCGCTTGGGAATTGGCGGCGCGCTACAGCGATACCGACCTGAACTGGAGCGCGACGCGGGCCGCGACGGGAACGTCGAGCACGCCTGGCGTGCAGGCCGGCATCAACGGCGGCGACGAAAAGGTCATCACGATTGGCTTGAACTGGTACCTGAACAACAACGTGAAGCTGCAGTTCAACGACTTGGTGACCAGCGTCAAAAAATACTCAGCAGTTTCACACGTTTTGGCGAACAATGCTAGCCAGGATTTCAACACGGTCGGCGTCCGTCTCCAGTTCACCAACTAAACATTCTTGGTAGAGGCTTGCTCTAACCATCGAGAGGAAAGAATATGAACTTCTCCGTTAAGTCATTGATGACTGCTGCTGCCGGAATCGCGGCTGCGGCGGTTATTGCGACGAGCGCGTTCGCCGCAAGCGTTACCGGCGCCGGCGCGACGTTTCCTTACCCCATCTACGCCAAATGGGCGGGTGCCTATGCCGGCGTGAGCGGGTTCAGCCTCAATTATCAGTCGATCGGCTCCGGCGGCGGCATCGCGCAGATCAAGGCGCGCACCGTGACGTTCGGCGCCACCGACGCACCGCTTAAGATCGCCGACCTGAACAAGTTCGGTCTTGCTCAGTTCCCGACGGTCATCGGCGGCGTCGTGCCGGTCGTGAACGTGTCGGGTGTTGCTCCCGGCCAGTTGATCCTCGACGGCGCAACGCTTGCCAACATTTTCCTCGGCCACATCACGAACTGGAGCGATCCGGCGATCAAGGCGCTCAATCCTGGCGTCAATCTTCCCAACCAGGCGATTGCCGTCGTTCACCGTTCGGACGGGTCGGGCACAACCTTCGTTTTCTCCACTTATCTGTCACGCGTCAGCAACGAGTGGAAGACCAATGTCGGCGCAGCCACGTCGGTTGATTGGCCGCTCGGCATCGGCGCCAAGGGCAACGAAGGTGTCGCTGGCAATGTCGCACAGTCGGCCGGAGCGATCGGCTATGTCGAATATGCCTATGCCAAGCAGAACCACCTCAAGTTCACCCGCATGATCAACAAGGACGGCAAGACGGTCGTTCCCAATTCCGACAGCTTCAAGGCAGCAGCGGCGGGCGCCGACTGGGCCGGCGCGGCCAGCCAGGGCTTCTACATCATCATCGTCGACCAGCCGGGCGCGAACGCCTGGCCGATCACGGCGACGACGTACATCCTGGTGTACAAGCAGCCGGCCAATCCGGCAGAGACCGCCGAAGTGCTTAAGTTCTTCAAGTGGGCCTATGCCAACGGCGGTGACGCCGCGCTGAGCCTCGATTATGTACCGCTGCCGCAGAATGCCGTGCAGGCGATCGAAGCAAGCTGGAAACAGATCCAGGGCTCCGGCATGTAAGCCGACGACATTTCCGCTTTCTCCTTCAGCGGAAACGACAGGAAGAGCAGGGGCGGCCCAACGGCCGTCCCTGTTTTTCGTTGTGGCAGTCGGTCGCCCGCCATCGTCTCAAATTCGCCCTGATTCCGGCTATAAACCGCTCATTAATAACGTCCGCTATTATCTTGAACGTTATTATAAGCTTCCATATATTATCAGGGCTTACGAATAACCATGCAGGCAAAAATGTCTTCTCAACCCTTTGATTATGATCTGTTTTACGTCCTTCACGACGTCGCCCGGCTGTTGCGAACGCGTTTCGATCGCTACGCCCGCAGCTTCGGGATGACCCGGGCGCAGGGGGTCATCCTCCTGAAGCTGCATCTGCAGCCCGGCCTATCGCAGAACGAGCTGGCGGAGATTCTCGAGGTCGAACCGATCACCGTGGCGCGGCTGATCGACCGGCTGGAGGCCAGCGGCCTCGTCAAGCGCTGCGCCGATCCCAACGACCGGCGCATCCGGCGCCTCCACCTTCAGCCGGCCGCCGAACCCATCCTGGCCCACATCAAGCGCTACCGCGAAGAGATCCACGACGAGCTCGCCGCGGGCCTGGATCCGGCTGCGTGGGCGTCTGCGGGCGAGGTCCTGCACCACATGAAAAATAAGCTGTCGGCGGAGAACGCTAATCACGATCCGCATGTCGCCGTAGGAGAGTAAGCATATGTCCGTGTTACCGGGTCACCTGACGAGTTCGCATTACGAAAGCGCCGCGCGCGGTTGGATCGGCGAGCTATGGGACGACAAGGCGCGGCTGCGCCGGGTCGCGATGATCTTCGGCGTCGCCGCGGTGGCGATCGTCGCACTCGCGCTGTGGCTGACGGGTGGCCGCTATACCGGCACCGACGACGCCTATGTCCAAGCCGCCAAGCTGATGGTGACGACCGACGTCTCCGGCCTGGTCAAGACCGTCGACGTCGTCGAAGGCCAGCATGTGAAAAAGGGCCAGGTGTTGTTCACCCTCGATCCCAGGCCGTTCCAGATCGCGGTGGACAATGCCAAGGCGGAATTGGCGCAAAGCGTGCTCGACGTCCAATCGACCGAGGCCGCTTACCGCAGCACCGTTGCACAGGCGAACGCGCAGTCGGCGCAGGTTCGCCTCGCGCAGCTCACCTACAACCGCTATGCGGCGTTGGCGCGCCAAAACGCGATCTCGGCCACCCAGGTTGATCAAACGCGCGGCGCGTTCGAAACGTCGCAGGCGACGCTCATCTCGCTGCAGCAGAACGCACAGACCACGCTGGCCAAGTTGAACGGCAATCCCAATCTGCCGCCCGAGCAATCGCCGGAATACCAGAAGGCAAAATCCGCGCTCGACGAGGCCCAGCGCCAGCTCGATCATGCCGTAGTGCGCGCGCCGTTCGAGGGCGACGTCGGCGAAGTGGATTCGCTGCAGCCTGGAACGCTCGTGATCTCCGCCTTGTCGGCCTTCACCACCACCAGCGCAGTCGGGCTGGTTTCCACCAGCAATGTTTGGGTTTCGGCGAATATGAAGGAGACCGACCTGACGCATGTGACGAACGGCGATCCGGTCAGCGTCACCATCGACACCTATCCCGGCCACACCTGGCTGGGCCATATCGATGCGGTGAGCCGGGCGAGCGATTCTGTCTTTTCGGCGTTGCCGTCGGAAAACGCCAGCAGCAACTGGGTCAAGGTGGTGCAGCGCATTCCGGTGCGCATCGTGCTCGACGTCAGGCCCGGCGATCCGCCGCTGCGCGCCGGCATGAGCGCGGTCGTCACGATCGATACGCATCACCGCCGCTGGTATCGGCTACTGAACGGAAACTAGACCGGTGACCGACAAACCGGAAATCTACGGACACGAGCATTACGAGAGTAAGTTCGAGCTCTACGTCGTGGTATTTTGCGCGATGGCGGGCGTCTTGATGCAGGCGCTCGACACCACCATCGCCAACGTCGCCCTGCCCAACATGATGGGCGACATGTCGGCCTCGCGCGACCAGATCACCTGGGTTCTGACCTCCTATATCGTGGCGGCGGCGGTAATGACGGCGCCCGTCGGCTGGGTCGCGGCGCGCTTCGGCAAGAAAAACGTTCTCATCATCTCGATGGTCGGTTTCACCGTCGCCTCGATGCTGTGCGGCGCGGCGTTGAGCCTCGACCAGATGATCGTCTTCCGCCTGCTGCAAGGCGTGTTCGGTGCGGCGCTGGCGCCGTTGTCGCAAGCCGTGATGCTCGACCTATACCCGCCCGAAAAGCGCGGCCAGGCGATGGCGATTTTCGGCATCGGCATCATGCTTGGCCCGATCCTGGGGCCGACGCTCGGCGGCTGGCTCACCGACACATATGGCTGGCGCTGGGTATTCTTCGTCAACCTGCCGTTCGGCGTGGCGGGGACGGTTGGACTGTGGCTGTTCTTCAAGGACACCGTGCGCAACACCGCCCTCAGGTTCGACTTTTTCGGCTTCTCGCTGATGGCGCTCGGCGTCGGCGCGTTGCAGCTGATGCTCGACCGCGGCACCACCAAGGATTGGTTCTCCTCCCCGGAGATCATAATCTACGCCGTGCTCGCCGGCCTCGGGTTCTATCTCTTCATCGTTCAGCTTATGACGGCGAAGAACACCTTCATCCAACGCGGCATTTTCGCCGACCGCAATTTCGTCTCCTCGCAGCTCTTGATGTTCATCGTCGGCGCGGTGCTGCTGGCGAGCACCGCTCTCTTGCCGCCCTATCTGCAAACCCTGAGCGGCCACACCGTGACCGAAACGGGCTTCCTGCTCGGCCCGCGCGGTTTGGGCACCATCGTGGCGATGCTCATCGTCGGGCGGGTGGCGAACCAAGTCGACCCGCGCCTCCTGATGAGCTTGGGCACCGCGGCGATGTGCTGGACATTGTGGGAGATGTCGCGCTGGACGCCGTCGGTCGCCGATTCCCAGCTGCTTTTCGTCACCATCATTCAGGGCTTCGGTATGGGCATGGTATTCGCGCCGCTGCAGCTTGTCGCCTTCGCCACGCTTTCCGCCAAGCTCCGCACGGATGGCACGGCGGTGATGAACCTGGTGCGCAATATCGGCAGCGCCATCGGCATTTCGGTCACTACGACGCTGTTCAGCAACAGCGTGCAGGCGATCCATTCCCAGTTGACCGCTTACGCCACGCCGTTCAACCGCGCGCTCAGCATCAACGCACCGTCGATGTTCTACAATCTGAACTTGCCGTTCGGGCGGGCCACGCTCAACGGCGCGATCGAGATCCGCGCCACGATCGAGGCCTACGCCAACGATTTTCTATTCATGTTCTATGTTTCGCTGATAGCCTTCCCGGTCATCTGGATTGTGCGCCGCCCGGCCTATTCCAGCAGCGGCAACGGCAAATGATGCGCAGGAGTCAAAGATGATGGACGTGCGGCGGCCTTATCACCACGGCGATCTGAAAAACGCGCTGCTCGATGCCGCGCGCGCCATTCTGGAGGAAGAATCGCTGGCCGAACTCAGCTTGCGCGCCGTGGCGCGCCGCGCCGGAGTGAGCCATGCGGCGCCCTATCGCCATTTCCCCAATCACGAGGCCTTACTGGCGGAACTCGCCATCGAGGGTTTTGCCGAGCTGCGCGAGGAAATCGCCGCCGCGGCGGCGCGGCCGAACGCCGAATCCGACCGCGTCGCCGATTTGGGCGCGGCGTATATGCGCTTTGTGGCGCGGCGTCCGGCGCTGACCCGGCTGATGTTCGGCCCGCAGCTTCCCAACCGCGATGCCTTTCCGGCGCTCGGCAAGGCCGCCGATGCGGTGGGCGAGGAGATCGGCAACGCCTTGCACGATTCCGCGCTCGGGCTCGCGGTGTGGGCTTCGGTGCATGGCCTCGCCATGCTGATCTTGGAGAACGTCATCGACCTCGGCCAGCGCCGCAGCGGTTTGGACGTGCTTCCCTCACGCGCGGAAATTCTGCTGCGGAGTTTGTTTTCGGTGGAGCGGGATTAGCTGCTCACATTGGCATCAGTGAAACGAGAAATTGACCCCACCGCTGAAAATCTGTTGGTTTTGGCTCCGACCATAATCCAAAGATACACGGACTGATTGTGAAACGTTGGCACTAAAGCTCATACTTCCAGCTGCCGTGCCATTAGATGCTGCCATGTTTGTCCGTAGTGCGAAACGGTCGCCGTCATTGGGAATCGCATCTTTCAACGCGGCTGCAATGACAGCGAGTTCGTTGGCTTGATCTAGCTGTTTTTTAAACGTGGTCCGTATTTGAGAGACCTGTTCACTTAACCCAGCAATATTTGTGTTAATCGTACCCAGCTGACCGCTCAGCGACGCAAATTTCGTATTCAAGCTATTGAACTGCGTATTGACCGAGCCTGCTTCCGCAAAATTCTGAATGTTGATACCGGAAATAGCGCATACACTGTGATCAGCATTGCAACCAGCGACGACAACATCGGGATTAAGCGGTGACACTGGTTGTCCAGCAAATGGACTGGGTCCAACATTGACAGGCGTTGTGAGATTTACGTCTGCCCATTGAGCATGAGCTGCCGAGGACAACGAAAGTAGTGCGACAAAAAGTAGGAACTTTTTCATGTTTATCCCCTCTTGATTTGCGTAGGTCGCAGAAGGGATACATCATAACATATACTTGCCGTCCTTCATCTTTACTTCAACAGAAAATTCACCCACCCCTCAACATCCTCGCCGCATCCAGGGCGGAGTAGGTGAGGATGCCGTTCGCGCCGGCGACGCTATTTTTCCATTTCATCATTGGCCGGAGCGCCCCGCTTCAGTTGCTTCAGGGTATGCAATAGGGTCTGGCTCCTCAACATCTTTGCTGCATCTAACGCGAAGTAGGTGAGAATCCCGCTCGCGCCGGCGCGTTTGAAACCGAGAAGTGATTCCATGATCACGCCGTCGCGGTCGAGGAAGCCCCGTTCAATGGCTGCCATCAGCATCGAATATTCGCCCGACACTTGATAGACGAACGTCGGCATCGCGAATTCGGCCTTCACGCGGCGCACGATGTCGAGATAGGGCATGCCGGGCTTCACCATCACCATGTCGGCGCCCTCGGCGATGTCGAGCGCCACTTCGCGCAGCGCTTCGTCGCCGTTGGCCGGGTCCATCTGATAGGTGCGCTTGTCGCCGGTGAGCGCCTTGGCCGAGCCGACCGCGTCGCGGAACGGGCCGTAGAACGCGGACGCATATTTCGCCGCATAGGCCATCAAAAGCGTGTTCTTGTGGCCCGCCTTTTCCAGCGCCGCGCGGATCGCGCCGATGCGCCCGTCCATCATGTCGGACGGCGCGATGATGTCGCAACCGGCCTCCACCTGGACCAGCGCCTGGCGCACCAGCACGTCCACGGTTTCGTCGTTGACGACATAACCGTCCTTGAGCAGCCCGTCATGGCCATGGTCCGTATACGGATCGAGTGCCACGTCGCACAGCACGCCGATCTCAGGCACCGCCTTCTTGATCGCGCGCACCGCGCGGCAGACAAGGTTGTTTTCGTTCAGCGCCTCGCGCCCGTCGGCGGTTTTCAGCGCCGGGTCGGTATAGGGAAACAGCGCCACCACTGGGATGCCCAGTTTCGCCGCTTCCTCGGCGGCTTGGGCCGCCAGATCGACCGACAGCCGCTCGACGCCGGGCATCGAGGCCACTGGCACACGCTTGTTCTCGCCGTCGATCACAAACAGCGGCCAGATGAAATCGGCGGGCGACAGCGTGTTCTCGGCCATCAATGCGCGCGACCAGGCATGGGCGCGCAGGCGGCGCATGCGAAGGGCAGGGAAGGCGGGCGTGGTGGTCATGGCGGGGAGCTTTTGAATTCCGCCTTACTATAAGCCATGCTCCCGGCCCGGCAACGCCTGAATGACCGCACGGATATGGACGAAATTCTCTTCGAAAAACGCGGCGCCGTGGGGCTCATCACGCTCAACCGGCCCAAGGCGCTCAATGCGCTGAACCTTGCCATGGTGCGCGCGATGCGGGCTCGGCTCGACGTGTGGGCGGGCGATCCCGAGATTGGCTGCGTCGTGATCCGCGGCGCGGGAGAGCGGGCGTTCTGCGCCGGAGGCGACATCCGCGCCGCCGCCCAATCCGGACGCGAGGGGACTTCTTACGCGCTCGACTTCTGGCGCGAGGAATATCTGCTCAACGCCGCGATTAAGCACTATCCGAAACCCTATACGGCGCTGATGCACGGCATCGCCATGGGCGGCGGACTCGGTGTATCCGTACACGGAGCATATCGCATCGTGGATGAAACGGCGGTGCTCGCCATGCCGGAAACCGGGATCGGTTTCTTTCCCGACGTGGGAGGGAGCTATTTTCTTCCGCGCTGCCCGGGCGAAACCGGGATGTATCTGGCGCTGACCGGCGCGCGGATCGGCCCGGCCGATGCACTTTACGCCGGGCTCGCTACACATGTGATGCGCGCGGAAGAATGGCCGGTCCTGTTCGACGGTCTCGCGATGGGCAAGAGCCCCGCCGATTTGCTCTCGCCCAACACGCCAACGTCGCCGCTCGCCGAACATCGCGCCGCGATCGACCGGATCTTCGCCGCGCAGTCCGTCGAGGCGATCCTGGCGGGTCTCGATGCGCAATCCGATGATTGGTCGCGCAAAACCGCTGCCACGATCCGCGCCAAATCGCCGACTTCGCTGAAGCTGACGTTCCGCGAAATGCGCGAAGGGCGGAACCTCTCGTTCGACGATTGCCTGCGCATGGAGTTCCGCCTGTCCAGCCGCATCCTCGCCGGGAACGACTTCTATGAGGGCGTGCGCGCGGCGGTGGTCGACAAGGACGGCGCGCCGAAATGGCGCCCGGCCACGCTTGGCGAGGTGCCGGACGGGGCGCTCAATGCCGCGTTCGTGCCTTTGGGCTCGGACGAACTGCCCTTATGACGGGCCGGTCGTGTCGTTACGAGACAGCTTAACGGATTGTTTGCCGCAAAGGGCAAAGCCGCCGCCCTGGACCGGCGAATGCCCCGCATTTGCCGCGTGTTTCGGGCAATTTTTACCCACCTTTAAGGACTGTCCCCTAGGCTTGCGACAAATAACAGGTGGGCCTCCGCAAAGGGGGGAAGACGATGACAGCACTGGCAAGACCGCAGGAATCTGCGGCGCTCGAAAGCGCGCGTTCCCTCGCGAAATACTACCTCGAGACCCTCAATCTCGTGGAGCGGCTGCATCGCCAGCTGCTCGACGTGATCAAGGACGAACTCGACCGCCGCGAGGAGCGCGAGATCAACAGCGTGCAGGCGCTGCTCCTGTTCAACGTCGGTGACCAGGAATTGAGTGCCGGCGAGCTGCGCTCGCGCGGGCATTATCTCGGCTCGAACGTCTCCTACAATCTGAAGAAGCTCGTCGATCTCGGCTATATCCACCACGAACGCTCCGAAGTGGATCGGCGCTCGGTCCTGGTGCGCCTGTCGCGCAAGGGCGAGGCGGTGCGGGACATGCTGCGCGAGTTGTTCGAGCGCCATCTGGGTTCGTTGGAGCCGGTGGGCAACGTCGCCGCCGCCGATCTGGCGGGGCTGAATGCCAGCCTGAAGCGACTCGAACGGTTCTGGATCGATCAGGTGCGCTTCCGCCTCTAGAACGCGGTTTCAATTACGCCAATTCCCGTGCTGTGATGGTTCCGATACGCGGAAGAGAACCGTCATGCCGAAGCTGCGCGTCTGCTCCTTCTCCATTTCGCTCGATGGTTACGGCGCCGGCCCCGGCCAGGACCTCGCCAATCCGATGGGCATTGGCGGCATGGCGTTGCACGAATGGGCGTTCGCGACGCGCACCTTCCGGCAGATACATGGCGGAGACGGCGGAACGACCGGACCCGACGATGACTTCATGGTACGCGGCTTCGAGAATATCGGCGCATGGATCCTCGGCCGAAATATGTTCGGGCCGATCCGCGGCCCCTGGCCCGACGAAAACTGGAAGGGCTGGTGGGGAGACAACCCGCCATACCATGTTCCCGTCTTCGTGCTGACCCATCACAAGCGCGCTTCGATCGCGATGGAGGGCGGAACGACCTTCCATTTCATAACCGACGGAATCCTGGCCGCGCTCGAGCGTGCGCAAGATGCTGCCAAGGGCCAGGACATCCGGCTCGGCGGCGGCGTCGCGACGGTCCGGGAATACCTTCGCGCAGGCCTGATCGCTGAGATGCACTTGGCCATTTCGCCGGTCCTGCTGGGCAAAGGCGAGCATCTTCTTGCCGGCATCGACGCGGCGGCACTCGGCTTTCAATGCACCGAACACGTCCCCACGGCCAACGCGACGCACGTCGTCCTGACGCGGCGCGCCTAGCGTATCCGCGCGCGCCGCGACTCATGCGATGATGGCGCTGCACTCACGACGGATGCGCGGTTCTTGCGTCGACAGATCGAAAGACATTTGCGCCATCACGGGCGCTTCTACGCGGCCGCGGCGCTGGGCATTTGCGTTTACGCGGCGCTGCGCTACGCGCACATCCCGGTGGCCAATGCGGCGGCCGGAGACACGTTTTTCGCCGTTTATCTCACCGCGAGCTTATGGCTGCTGCTGACTTCGACTAGGGCCGATGTCAAACGCCGTGCCGCGACCGAAGACGAAGGCGTGATGATCGTCGTCCTCATCGCGCTCCTGGCCGTGACCTTCAACATCGTCGACATCTTCATGGTGCTGAATCAGAAGCAGCGGCCCGACGAATTGGCCTTGTTTCTGGCGCTCGCCGCCGCGCCGCTCGGCTGGCTGATGCTGCACATGCTCTCGGCGCATCACTACACAAACCTGTATTATTTCACGTCGAAGCGGGAGGCCGCTGGCCGCGCGCTGGAATTTCCCGGCACCAAGGAGCCGGACCTGTGGGATTTCGTCTATTTCTCGTTCGTCATCGGAATGACGGCACAGGTTTCCGACGTCCAGGTGTGCACAACGCAGATGCGCCGGGCGGTCATCGGCCATTCGCTCATTTCATTCTTTTTCAACACGGTGCTGATCGCCATGGTGGTCAATGCCGCCGTCGCGATGGCAGGTTAGCGCTGTCAAATCGGTCGCCGCGCTGGACGCGGTGTGGAGCGACCACCGCCTCCAGCGCGCGGCCTGACGTTTATCCGCGCTTGCGGCTCTTGGTGGCGGGGGCGCTGCGGCCCAGCCCGATCTTCTTGGCGAATTCGGAACGCTGGTGCGCGTAATTGGAGGCGACCATCGGATAATCGGCCGGCAGGCCCCATTTGCTGCGGTACTGGTCCGGCGTCAGCGAATAGCGCGAGCGCAGATAGCGCTTGAGCATTTTGAGCTTCTTGCCGTCTTCCAGGCAGATCAGGAACTCCGGCGTCACCGATTTTTTTACGCTTACGGCGGGCTTTTGCGTGGTGGCCACTTCGCCCGTGCCGCCGCCCGACAGGCTTCCCAGCGTCGCATGGACGCTCTTGATCATCGCAGGAAGTTCACTGACCGGAACCGGGTTATTGCTCACATAGGCAGCGACAATGCTGCTGGCCAACTTGAGGACATCTTCGCTTCTTGAGACTTCCATGTCATGACTTGCCATTATCTCGACGACCTCTGTTATGGGTGAAGACACACTACACGCATTGGTTCGGGGTATTACCCGCGCGGGCAGGAAAATCAAGCCGTTCTTCTGGGCGGTTCGGAACTTTTCCAGTAATCATAACGATGGACACTTGTGCATAATCGTCTTCCACTTGACCGATGTTGACAGGCCGCCCGGTATACTTGGGTGTAAAATTTTATTGCTCTAGTTTTGGTTGTCTTTGTGGGAAACCGGTCCCACGCCCCGGATCGGCCGCGACGCAAGTCCGTCTCTCGCGTTGGCGCTAGATTTGGTAAAGGGATAGGGGTAGCACCCCCGGACGCTGCGGCGGCAGACCAAGGCTAGGGTGTTTCAAGCGAGGTGGCGATGATTTCCGATTTCTTCGAGCTTGGCTTGGCGGCGGCGGATCCGGCGGTGGCGGAGACCGTTCACGATGAATTGAAGCGCCAGCAGGAAAAAATCGAGCTGATCGCCTCGGAGAACATCGTCAGCCGCGCGGTGCTCGAAGCGCAGGGCTCGGTTCTCACCAACAAATATGCGGAAGGCTATCCCGGCCGGCGCTATTACGGCGGCTGCGAGTATGTCGACGTCGCCGAGCGGCTCGCCATCGAGCGCGCCTGCCAGCTGTTCGATTGCTCCTTCGCCAATGTGCAGCCCCATTCCGGCGCCCAGGCCAACCAGGCGGTGTTCTTCGCTCTCTTGCAACCGGGCGACAGCTTCATGGGTCTTGATCTTGCGGCGGGCGGCCATCTCACCCACGGCTCGCCGGTCAATTTTTCCGGTAAATGGTTCAAGCCCATTCCGTATGGCGTGCGCCGCCAGGATCACCGGATCGACATGGACGAGGTCGAGGCGATCGCCAAGGCGAATAAACCGAAGCTGATCATCGCCGGGGGGTCGGCCTATCCCCGCTTCATCGATTTCGCGCGCTTCCGCAAGATCGCTGACGAGGTTGGCGCAATCTTCATGGTCGACATGGCGCATTTCGCGGGCCTGGTGGCGGGCGGCGCCCATCCCAATCCGCTCGAACACGCCCATGTGGTGACGACCACGACCCATAAGACCTTGCGCGGCCCGCGCGGCGGCATGATCCTGACGCGCGATGCCGATCTCGGAAAGAAAATCAACTCGGCGGTGTTCCCCGGATTGCAGGGCGGCCCGCTGATGCATGTGATCGCCGCGAAAGCGGTCGCCTTTGGCGAAGCGCTGAAGCCCGAGTTCAAGCTCTACGCCAAGGCCGTGGTGGAGAATGCCAAGGCGCTAGCCGAGACGCTGCATTCGCAGGGCCTAGACATCGTTTCGGGCGGGACCGACACCCATCTGATGCTGGTCGATCTGCGGCCGAAAAACACCACCGGCCGCGCCGCCGAGAAAGCTCTCGACCGCGCGTTTATCACCTGCAACAAGAACGCCGTGCCGTTCGATACCGAGAAGCCCGCGATCACGTCGGGCGTCAGGCTCGGCTCGCCCGCAGGCACGACGCGCGGATTCGGCGTCGGCGAATTCCGAGAAATCGGAGAGTTGATCGTCGAGGTCGTCGATGCGCTCGGCCAAAAGGGCGAGGACGGCGATCCCGGCGTCGAAAACAGTGTGCGTGAGCGTGTACGCGTGTTGTGCAACAAGTTTCCCATCTACCGATAGAGAGCCCCATGCGCTGCCCGTTTTGCGGTCACGACGACACCCAAGTCAAAGACAGCCGTCCCAGTGAGGACAACTCCGCCATTCGCCGCCGGCGCCATTGCCCGGAGTGCGGCGGGCGCTTCACCACGTTCGAGCGCGTGCAGCTGCGCGAGCTGATTGTGGTGAAGAAGAACAACCGGCGCGAACCGTTCGACCGCGACAAGCTGGAGCGCTCGATCAACCATGCGCTGCGCAAGCGCCCGGTGGAGCGCGAGCGCGTCGACCGCATGATCACCGGCATCGTGCGCCGGCTCGAAAGCATGGGCGAGAACGAGATCGCCTCGCCGATGATCGGCGAACTGGTGATGCAGGCGCTGCAAAGCCTCGACAAGGTCGCCTATGTGCGCTTCGCCTCGGTCTACAAGAATTTCCGCGAGACCAAGGACTTCGAGAACCTGATCGGCGAGCTGGAGGGCGGCGAAGGGGAGAAGGACTAGCCGCACTGCTTGATATGTCTGACGGAGGATGCTGCCCCATGCGCAAACGCCTTGTCGCAATATTCTGCATTGTGTTGTTTGCGGCCGGTGGGGTCGTGCCTTCGACGGCGCAAGGGTCTTATAAGCCGAAAGCCGGATATGTGCCGGATGCGGGCACAGCGGTTCTTATTGCCGAGGCGATATTAACGCCGATTTATGGCGCAGATCAGATTCACAACGAACGGCCGTTTCGAGCTACGCTGCAGGGCCAAATCTGGTTCGTGCGGGGCAGTTTGCCGCCAGGGTATGATGGTGGTGTGGCTGAGGTAGAGATCAGCAAGGATGATGGCCGCATCTTGCGTGTCATGCACGGCAAATGACCACCGGTAATGTGGACCTCCATCACATGCGCCACGCGCTGCGGCTTGCGGAGCGCGCGCTGGGGACCGCCGCGCCGAACCCGGCCGTCGGCTGTGTGATCGTTTCGCGCGAGGGACATGTTGTCGGCCGCGGCTGGACGGGGCAGGGCGGGCGTCCCCACGCCGAAACCATTGCGCTAGAACAGGCGGGCAGAGCGGCGCGCGGCTCGACCGCCTACGTTACGCTGGAACCCTGCGCCCATCATGGCCAGACGCCGCCTTGCGCCAAGGCGCTGGCGGAGGCGGGCGTCGCGCGCGTGGTCGCGGCGCTGGAAGACCCCGATCCGCGCGTCAGCGGCAAGGGTTTCGCGATCCTGCGCGACAGCGGCGTCGAAGTTGCCGTTGGCGTCGGCGCCAAGGCAGCTGCCGACCTAAACGAAGGATTCTTCAAGCGGCTCGGCGAGGGCCGCCCGCTGGTCACGCTCAAGATCGCCCAAACCATCGACGGCAAGACGGCTGCGGCTACCGGCGAAAGCAGATGGATCACGGGGGAAGAAGCGCGCCGCTTCGGCCATCTTTTGCGCGCACGCCACGACGCGGTCCTGATCGGCATCGGCACCGCGCAGGCCGACGATCCCGAACTCACCAGCCGGCTGCCGGGCTTGGAAGATCGCTCTCCGCTGCGCGTCGTGCTGGACACGCGGCTCAAGCTGACCGAGTGGTCGAAGCTCGCCCAGAGCGCCGGTGAAACGCCGACGCTGGTCTTCACCACGTCGGAGGGTGGCGGGGGACTGGTGACCTGCGGGGTCGAGATCGCCAAGGTCGCGCGCGACGTGCGCGGCCGGCCAGACCTGGAAGCGGTCCTCGCGGAATTGGCCCGGCGCGGCATCACGCGCCTTCTGGTCGAAGGCGGCGCCACGGTTCATGCCGCATTCCTGGATCGCGGGCTGGCCGACAGGCTGGAGGTTTTCCGCGCGCCCCTGCTATTGGGTGCAGCCGGGCATGACGGAATTGATTCGCTGGCCGCCCTGACGCTGGGCGAGGCGCCGCGCTTCCGCTCGGTCGCCCGCCGCAGCCTCGGCGCGGACCTTCTGGAAAGCTTCGTACGCGAGGATTAGAAGGAACCATGTTCACCGGACTTGTCAGCGATATGGGTGAGGTGCGCCGCCTGGAAAAGCGCGGCGACACCCACTTGACCATCGCGACGCATTACGACGTCTCGGCGATGGATGTCGGCGCGTCGGTGGCTTGCGCCGGGGTGTGCCTCACCATCGTGGACAAGGGGACCGCCAAGGATCGCTGGTTCGCCGTCACGGCGTCGGGCGAAACGCTGTCCAAAACCACGATCGGAAGCTGGAAGGCCGGCGATGCGGTCAACCTCGAGCGGCCGCTGCGCGTGGGCGACGAATTCGGCGGCCATATTGTCACCGGCCACATCGACGGCATCGCTGAGGTGGTCTCAATCACGCCCGAAGGCGAGTCCGTCCGCATGGTGTTCCAGGCGCCCAAGGCGCTCGCGCGCTATGTGGCGGAAAAGGGTTCCATCGCGCTCGATGGCGTGTCGCTGACGGTGAACGAGGTCGAGGGCGCGCGCTTCGGCGTCAATATCATCCCGCACACCTCGAAGGTCACGACGTTCGGTCGGCTGAAGCCGGGCTCCAAGGTCAACCTGGAAATCGATCTGCTCGCGCGCTACGTCGCCCGCCTGGTAAAGGATTAGCGCGATGTTCCGCGATTACATCTCTTCGGTCGACGAACTGATCGAAGACGCGCGGGCCGGCAAGATGTTCATCCTGGTCGACGCGGAAGACCGCGAGAACGAGGGCGATCTGTTCATCCCGGCCGAGAGGTGCACGCCGGAAGCCGTCAACTTCATGGCGAGATACGGCCGCGGCCTGATCTGCCTGGCGCTCACCCAGGAACGCGCCAACGAGCTGCAGATCCCGATGATGACGCAGGTCAACGGCACGCCGAACCGCACCGCCTTTACAGTTTCCGTCGAGGCGCGCGAGGGCATCTCGACCGGCATCTCCGCGCACGACCGCGCCCGCACCATCGCCGTCGCCATCGATCCGGCGAAAGGGCCGCGCGACATCGTGATGCCCGGCCACGTCTTTCCGTTGGTCGCGCGCCACGGCGGCACGCTGGTGCGCGCCGGCCATACCGAGGCGGCGATCGATATCGCGAGACTCGCGGGCCTCAACCCGTCGGGCGTGATTTGCGAGATCATGAACGACGACGGCACCATGGCGCGCCTGCCGGACCTCGTGCAATTCGCGCAATTGCACGGGCTGAAAGTCGGCACCATCGCCGACCTCATCGCCTACCGCCGCCGTTACGACCATTTCGTCCAACGCGCCCTCGATACGACGTTTCAGAGCCACAATGGCGGCGACTGGAAGATGATGGTTTACGTCAATACCATCGAATATGCCGAGCACATCGCGCTGGTCAAAGGCGACGTCTCGACGCCCGAGCCGGTGCTGGTTCGCATGCACGCCATCAACATCCTGAACGACATGCTGGGCGAGGCGCACCACGCGCACGATCCGCTCGGCGAGGCGATGCGCATCATCGCCCGCGAGGGCCGCGGCGTCTTAGTCGTGCTGCGCCAGACCCGGCCGACATTCGTGTCTGACCTGGTGCTTAGGCGCGGCACCGACGATCTGGAGCGCCGCGTGGTCAAGGAATATGGCGTCGGCGCGCAGATACTGCTCGACCTCGGGATCAAGGACATGATCCTTCTCACCGACACGCCGGCCAAACGCGTCGTGGCGCTCCACGGCTACGCGCTCAACATCATCGAAACCCGCCCGATCACTGCGAAGGAACCCAGATGACCAACATCCTGATCGTGGAGGCCCCGTTCTATCCCCACATCTCCCGCCTCTTGATGGACGGCGCCACGGCGGCGCTGGAGCGCGGCGGAGCCTATTTCGACAGCGTTTCGGTTCCCGGCGCGCTGGAAATCGCGCCCGCCATCCAGTTCGCGGTCAAAGGCGGCGAGCACGGCGGCAAGAGTTATGACGGCTTCGTGGCGCTCGGCTGCGTTATCCGCGGCGAGACCCATCATTTCGAGATCGTCGCCGGGGAGTCCGCGCGCGCGCTGACCGACCTCGGCGTCCGCCTCGGGTTGTGCATCGGCAACGGCATCCTGACCGTGGACAACGAAGAGCAGGCGATCGTGCGCGCCGACCGCGAGCAACGCGACAAGGGCGGCGTCGCCGCGCATGCCTGCCTGGCGCTGGTGGAACTACGCTACCGCCTCGGCGTGCGGCGATGACCGCCAAGCCCGACGCGGCCGGGCGGCGCGCGGCGCGGCTGGCTGCCATCCAGGCGCTCTATCAGATGGAACTGGCCGGCGAGGACGCCGAGACGGTGGCGGAGGAATTCGCCGCCTGGCGCTTCGGCCGCGAGCCGGAGATTAGTCCGGGCGAACTCGACGAGGCTTTCTTCGGCGACATCGTGCGCGGCGTGCCGCACCGTCAGGGCGAAATCGACGCCGCGGTCACCGATTGCCTGGCGAGCGACTGGCGGCTGTCGCGGGTGGATTCGATCCTGCGCGCCATTTTGCGCGCCGGCGCCTTCGAGTTGATCGCGCGGCCCGACGTGCCGGCGAGAGTCATCATCGACGAATATGTGGAGCTGTCATTCGCGTTTTTTTCCGGCGACGAGCCCGGCTTCGTGAACGCGGCGCTCGACAAGCTGGCGCGGCGCGCCCGCGCTGCCGAATTCGGCGCAGATTAATAATTCCAGACGCCCAGGATCTGCATCAGCATCATGGTGCAGACAGTCGCAAGCGGCAGCAATCCGAACAGGCGAATGGAAACTTTGAAACCGGCGGACCTCGTCGCGGTGCGGGCGATGGCTTGGCCTTGGCGATTCATGGCGGGCTCCGAATTCAACCAGTGTAATCCTGGCGGATGAGCCGTGAACCGGTCTTGAAACGGCGGTTCATCCGGTGTTCATCAGGGCCTTCAGGCCGCCTTCTTGTGGGGAATTTAGCCTAATACGGCCACTTGCCCAGAATCTGCATCAGCATCATGCCGCCGACGAAGCCGAAGGGCAGCAGGGCGAAAAAGGCGACGACATGCAGCGGGTTTCCCGTCGAGCGTCTCGATGGGCGGGCCGCTTGAAATTGAATGCTCATAACGATCTCCGATACCAATGATCGCAATATCGGTGTTTTGCTTGGCGACATGATGGCGAAATTGCCATGAACTCGCCTTGAAGCTGGCCCCGATACGGCGTTCGGCAAATTTAAGCGCGCTGTGCGATAATGAGAGTGAAACGAAAGAACTGCCGATGGCCGATCGCCCTTCCGAATTCGCGCTGATCGCCGAACTCTTCGCGCCGCTGGCGACGACGCCCGGCGCCTTCGCACTCAGCGATGATGCCGCCATTGCGCCCGTGCGCGCCGGCCACGATCTGATCGTGACGACGGACGCGCTTGTGGAAGGCGTTCACTTCCTCGCCGGCGATCCGCCGGATGCGATTGCGAGGAAAGCGCTGCGCGTCAACCTCTCCGATCTTGCCGCGAAAGGCGCGGAGCCAGCCGGATATTTGTTATCGCTGTCGCTGCCGCAGCGCATTGACAGGACGTGGCTCGAGCATTTTGCGCGCGGCCTCGGCGAGGACCAGAATGCGTTCGGCGTGCCTCTGCTTGGCGGCGACACCACAGCGACGCCCGGTCCGCTGAGCTTGACGATTACCGCCATGGGCCATGTGCCGGCGGGCGCCATGATCCGCCGCTCGGGCGCCAAGGCGGGCGACGGCGTGTATATAAGTGGCACCATCGGCGACGCCGGTGGCGGGCTGGCCGTCCTGCAAAGCGGGGGCGGGCCGGCGGAATTGATCGAGCGCTACCGCCTGCCCAGCCCGCGCCTCGCATTGGGCCGCGCCTTGCGCGGTGTCGCTAGCGCCGCCATCGACGTTTCCGATGGGCTTCTGGCCGATCTGGCTCATATCGCGGACGTCTCTAGTGTTCGGATCTCCGTCGAGGCTGCGCGCATCCCGCGCTCGGCCGCGCTGCGCGCGTTATGGGGCGACACTCCTGCCGCCATCGTCCACGCCGCCACGGCGGGCGACGATTACGAGATTGCCTTCACATCTGCCCACGAGGAGCAGGTCATGGAGGCGGCCGGGCAGGCCGGCGTCTCCGTCACCCGAATCGGCCACGTGGAGCAGGGCGCAGGCCTGGTGGTGCACGATCCGGAGGGGCGCGAGATCGCCGTCGCCCGCGCCGGGTTTACGCATTTTTAGCCATAACTTGCGAGGGTCGGGTCATGCGCGCGCTTTCCCTTCTCCTAATGCTCCTTGCCTTGGCGGCCCCGCCCGCCGTGGCTGCGACCGTGAAAGAGGGGCCGCCGGGCACCAACGTTGAAATGCCCTACCTGATCGCGCCGATGAGCAAGGACGCCAAGCTGCTCGGCTACGCCTATATCTCCAGCAAGATGGTGACGACCTCGGCGTCGGCGGCCATCGCCGTGCGCGACAAGCTCGCCTTTATCCAGGATGCGTTCGTGCGCGATGTGAACCGGGAACCGATCGGCAAGGCGGACGATCCCACCGCCGTCGACCGCGACCTGCTGAACGACCGTCTGGTCGGTGTCGCCCGGCGGATCGTAGGGAACGATAAGGTCGTCGGGATGGTCTTCATCGCCGTGCAGTACGCGCCGCTGCATCCGAGCGGTTCCACCGTGAACCAGCCGACCCAGCCGCAGGCGGGCGCGGCCACCCCCGCCGCTCAGGATCAGAACAAAAGTCAAACAGATGCGGCGGCCCCCGCGACATCGAACCCGCGGCCCAGCGCAACACACTAAGTTGCTTCCCGTACCCGCTTTTGGCATGTTCCGCCGCCTTCGAAGCGGCGGGCCGCCTGCCCGCTATGGAATTCGGCGTCTTACAGCGCCAATCAGCTCCCGGTAGCGGGACAAGGGGACAGCATGAGCGTGCAGCTTGAACTTGCATTGGTATTGGCGTGCGGCGTTTTGGCGCTGCTCTACGGCATCTGGACGGTGCGCTGGGTGATGGAAAAAAGCCCCGGCAACGCCCGCATGCAGGAGATCGCTGCCGCGATTCAAGAGGGCGCCCGCGCCTATCTGAACCGTCAGTACACGACCATCGCCTATGTCGGCCTGGTGATCTTCCTGCTCGCCTGTTTCCTGCTGAGTTGGCAGGTCGGCATCGGCTATCTGATCGGCGCGACGCTGTCGGGCGCGGCCGGCTATATCGGCATGAACGTCTCGGTGCGCGCCAATGTGCGCACGGCGGAAGCCTCGCGCCATGGCCTGGCCGCCGGGCTCAAGCTTGCGTTCCGCTCCGGTGCGGTGACCGGCCTGCTGGTGGCGGGCCTCGGCCTGATCGGCGTCGCCGGCTACTATTTCTTCCTCACCTCGGCGCTCGGCCTCAGCCTCGACGACCCGGCGCAGAGCCGCATCATCGTCGATTCGCTGGTCGGGCTCGGCTTCGGCGCTTCGCTGATTTCGATCTTCGCTCGTCTCGGCGGCGGCATCTTCACCAAAGGAGCCGACGTCGGCGGCGACATGGTCGGCAAGGTCGAAGCCGGCATCCCCGAAGACGATCCGCGCAACCCCGCCACCATCGCCGACAATGTGGGCGACAATGTCGGCGACTGCGCCGGCATGGCGGCAGACCTGTTCGAAACCTATGCGGTGACGACGGTCGCGACGATGGTGCTCGCATCGATCTATTTCGACGGCGACATGAAATCGGCGCTGATGCTGCTGCCGCTCGCGATCGCGGGGCTGTGCATCATCACCTCGATCATCGGCACGTATTTCGTGCGGCTAGGATCGAGCAAGAAGATCATGGCCGCGCTCTACAAGGGCGTGGTGGTGACCGGCGTGCTGTCGCTGGCCGGACTGTGGCCGCTGATGAACTACCTCATCCCCGGAGGAATGGACGCCATTCTCAGTCCCTCGGGGACCAATCTCGCATTCACCGGCAACCAGCTGTTCGTCTGCGGCGCGGTCGGCCTTGCCATCACCGGCGCGCTGATCGTGATCACCGAATACTACACCGGCACGAATTTCCGCCCGGTGCAGAAGATCGCCGCCTCCTCGCAAACCGGCCACGGCACCAACGTCATTCAGGGCCTTGCGGTCTCGATGGAATCCACCGCCATGCCCGCGGTAGTCATCTGCATCGGCATCATCGTGGCCTATACGCTGGCCGGGCTGTTCGGCATCGCCATCGCGGTTTCGACGATGCTGTCGCTGTGCGGCATGATCGTGGCGCTCGACGCCTTCGGACCGGTCACCGACAATGCCGGCGGCATTGCCGAGATGGCAGGCCTGGAAGGCGAAGTGCGCAAGATCACCGATGCGCTCGACGCGGTCGGCAACACCACCAAGGCGGTGACCAAGGGCTATGCCATCGGTTCGGCGGGCTTGGGCGCGCTGGTTCTGTTCGCGGCCTATACAGAGGACCTGAAGTATTTCATCCAGGCCGGGACGTTCCCGTACTTCTCGGGTCTCGAGCTTCCCACCTTCAGCCTGGCCGATCCCTGGGTCGTGGTCGGTCTCTTCATGGGTGGGCTATTGCCTTATCTGTTCGGCGGCATCGCCATGACGGCGGTGGGCCGCGCGGCGGGCGCCGTGGTCGAGGAAGTACGCCGGCAATTCAAGGAAATGCCGGGCATCATGAAAGGGACGCAGAAACCCAATTACGCCCGCGCCGTGGACATGCTGACCAAGGCCGCGATCCGCGAGATGCTCGTGCCGTCGCTGCTGCCGGTGCTGTCGCCGGTCGTGCTGTTCTTCGTCGTGGACTATGCCGCCAACAGCAAGACCGAAGCCTTCAATGCGCTGGGTGCGATGCTGCTGGGCGTAATCGTGACCGGCCTGTTCGTTGCCATCTCGATGACCTCGGGCGGCGGCGCTTGGGACAACGCCAAGAAGTACATTGAGGACGGCCATTACGGCGGCAAGGGCTCCGACGCGCACAAGGCGGCGGTCACCGGCGACACGGTCGGCGATCCCTACAAGGACACAGCGGGGCCTGCGGTCAACCCGATGATCAAGATCACGAACATCGTGGCGCTACTGCTGCTGGCGACGCTGGCGCACTTGAGCTGAAGAAATCCGATGGGCGGCGAGGCGGCCTTAGTGCGGGCCGCCGCCCCCGCCGGGGTTCTGCTCCTGCTCGTTCATGCCTTGATTGGGAACGCCCGGCGTGGCGTTGAAGAGCTGCTGCAGGAACGTGAGTTCGCGCCCCTTCGTCGGAGTCGTGCGCGACTCGAAGGACACGACGTGGCCGTCTTCCAGCCCGAAATGCTTCATGTCGGTGACTTTGCCGGTTTTGTCGAAATAGACCGCAAGGATGTGGCGCGACTCGATGGTGGGCCTGAAAAAGGCGACCTGCTTCTCGGTGCTCGACACATAGTACCAGGTGTCGTTGCCGAAGGTGGCTTGCACCGAGGGGTCGCCCAGCCTGTCTTCGATCGTCGTCTTGGTATCGGAGCCGACGGTGATGCCGGCTTCGGCATCGATATCGGTCTGATAGCCGCGCAGGCTGATGACGGGCGAACAGCCCACCGACGTCAGGCAAATCGCGCAAAGAACAAGCCACTTCATGCCGTTACGGCCCTCGCCCGGATTTTCTCCGCCCGTGTGTGCTAACCTCGGGGCGGCCCGCTGGCAAGAGCTTCCCCTTCGGAGTTCCAGATATGCTGAATGCGATGCGCAGGAGCAAGCAGCGCAAAGCGCAGGCCGCCGGGCTTTATGCCGCCATGGCCAAGCGCGCGCGCGAACCTGAATTCTTCGCAAGGTTCGGGGTCCAGGACACGCTGGACGGGCGTTTCGACCTGTTGGCCGTGCACGCCTGGCTGGTGCTGGAGCGGTTGAAGGCGTTGGGCGAGGCCCCCTTGTCGCAAGCCTTCGTCGACGCCGTCTTCATCGGATTCGATGAGGCTCTGCGCGAACTGGGCAGCGGGGACATCGGCATGGGCAGGCGGATGAAGAAGCTCGCCGACGCGTTCTATGGCCGCATGAAGGCCTATGGCGAAGCCGGCGACGAGGCGGCGCTCGAGGACGCCCTTGTGCGCAATCTCTATCGCGGGGAGCGGGTGCCCGCCGCCGGGGCGATGGCGCGCTATGTCATGGGGGCGAGATCGCATCTTGCCGCTTGCGACCTGGAGAAGCTTGATTTCGGACCGCTGCCCGACCAGGTATAGGGCAATGAAGGACGAACCGCCCATCCGCCATATGTTCGGTCTCGGCGATCTGTCGCAGGCCGGCAGCATCGTTACCGTTGCCGCCGGCGACGAAGAACGGGCGCGATTGGCGCTGTGGGCCGGCGTGGCTCAAGTTCCTGCGTTCGTCGCCCAGGTCGAGCTACGCCGCCTGACGCGGACCAGCTTCAGCTACGATGCAGAACTCAAAGCCGATGTCGTGCAAAGCTGCGTAGTGACGCTCGAACCCGTCGCCAGCCACATCGCCAAACACATTGTCCGCGAGCTGCATTTCTCGCCTCGTCCGCGCGTGGACGGCGGCGAACTCACGCTATCGGCCGGCGACGACGAGGTTCCCGAGGAGATCACCAGCCTCGACTACGACCTGGCGGGGCCGCTGCTCGAGGAATTCCTGCTGGCGATCGATCCCTATCCCCGCAAGCAGGGCGTCAGTTTTGAGCCGCCCGCCGACCAGGCCGATCCCTCCGAGAGCCCCTTTGCCGTGCTGAAGCAGTTGGACGAGCCTGGCTGAAACGCGGAAAACCGCCGTTTTTCGCGCTTGAATCCGGCGGCGGTTTCCTGTTCACTCCGCGCCTTGCTCGGCTGAGGGCTTTAGCCCAACCTGCTGGGCCTTAAGGAGAAATTCCCGCCATGGCGGTCCCCAAAAGAAAAACGTCGCCATCGCGCCGCAACATGCGCCGGTCGCATGACCGCTTGGCCCCGTCGACCCATAACGAATGCCCCAACTGCGGCGAGCAGAAACGCCCGCATCATATTTGCGCCGCTTGCGGCCATTATGACGGTCGCGAGGTGGCCAAAGCCTGAGCGCAGCGGCGTATAGCTTCGG
>Ga0265340_10000149_pt1 | contig 35913 bp, 45 predicted proteins | sample 4CB225metaG_FD_202082 | JGI IMG/M metagenome (GOLD analysis project Ga0265340, IMG submission 202082) | Rhizosphere microbial communities from Carex aquatilis grown in University of Washington, Seatle, WA, United States - 4-CB2-25 metaG | ecosystem: Host-associated > Plants > Roots >...
GTTTTAAATGAAAAACTGCAATTTAAAAACTTGGGCTTGGTAATAATTGATGAACAGCAACGATTTGGTGTCGAACAACGAAGCACCATCAGACAAAAAGGGGATAATCCGCATTTACTCACGATGACTGCAACGCCAATTCCTCGAACAGTCGCGCTGACAATGTATGGAGATTTGGATTTGTCATATCTTAACGAAATGCCGCATGGAAGAAAAAAAATTAAAACATGGCTCGTGCCTCCTGAAAAAAGAAACGGGGCGTATGCTTGGATAAAAAAACAAATTAATGAAACACATTCTCAAGCTTTTATCGTTTGCCCGTTTATCGAACCGTCTGAAACAATGCAAACAGTAAGAGCAGTCAATCAGGAATTTGAACGACTGCGAAAAGATATTTATCCGGATCTCAAACTTGGGCTACTTCATGGGAAACAAAAAGCAAAAGAAAAAGATGAAACTTTGCAAAAATTTCGCAATGGCGATTTTAATATTTTAGTCGCGACACCGGTTGTTGAAGTCGGCATTGATATCTCTAATGCAACAATTATTATGATTGAGGCATCGGAGAGATTTGGTTTGGCACAATTGCACCAGCTTCGCGGACGTGTTGGAAGAGGAGATAAACAATCATACTGTCTCCTTTTTACTGACAGTAAAAATGCACAAACAAGCACCCGACTAAAGGCCATGGAGACATCGCATTCAGGAGCAGAATTGGCAGAATTGGATCTCAAATTGAGAGGCTCAGGAGACCTTTATGGAACAGCACAGCATGGCATTCCAAAATTGAAAGCCGCAACATTCTCTGACACCGCTCTTATACAAAAAGCAAAATCAGCCGCTGATGAGATTTTTTCTACAATTTCAGATTATCCAGAACTTAACGATTATCTTGACCAAACAACCTCTTCTAATATTTCACCTGATTAAACATAACATTTTGTTTTATTTCTGTCAGAAATGCTTGAAATACTGTCAAGTATTCACCCTGCAAACACTATAAAGTATAAAAGCTTACTGTCAACATGGCGTGGAGGGTGAGCATTATGATTCATCAATTACAGTATCGTTATCTTAACAATTATCTTGCGATTTACTACATGCAGGTGCAGAAACGTTCTTTTTATCGGACAAAAATAAAACTAGTTGGTGCAATGGCGTGAGAGTAGCAAATGCGTTGATAATTTCAGAGCTCTTCACAGTTTGTGACTTACGAGAGCCGTAATAAATCCTGAAATGATCAGCGCATTTTGTTATTGTTCAGAATTTTTATGGAGTAGGTGTTGGAGTAACACTAAGCGTAGGTATTGGAGTACTTTGAACAGATGATCCTGATACATAGGTTAAGCTATTCCCGACAAAATTGTATGCCATAAATCCTCCAATAAAAATGACCCCGATAACAAGAGCCGTATTCATGACAGGCGAGCCAAACTTTTTTTGCGAAGAATTATCAGGTGGAGGTGGAGGAATATATGGCACTGCTGTCTGCTCTTCTTTATCAGATTGAGGCGAATGATCAGATTGTTTGGAAGCAGGAGTATCCATAGCTCACTTAGTCTAGAATAATTCTTTCCGACCTGTCAAGTCTTCCATATCTTGCAAGGGAAGGTAAAATAAGGTAAAATATACATCACTATGTCACAAGAACCTAAAAAACGACATTCACGAGCCCGACAGGGCAAAAGACGAGCAAGTATTCATTTGGCGACAACAAAAAGTCTTGTTTGCCCAAATTGCAGCGCTCCACAAATATCTCACAGAGTTTGTGAATCATGCGGTTTTTACAAAGGCAAAAAAGTTTTAGATATAAAACAAGCGAACACTAATCAAGCTTAATGTTATTCGTAATCATTCGCATGTGAGATACATATCATGTAACCGCGCACAAATGACGACGAATATTTACTCTATTCGTTTATTATGAAGACTTCCTATGATCCTCGCCATAAGCGTCGGCAACATATAATTCAAGAAATTTTCAGCATGGAATTTCATGATCAGCGTGTCAGTAAAGAAAGCAAAGAAATTCTTACACATACAGAACTTCTTGATACGCAAATCCAAAAAGCAGCTCCTGATTTTCCCGTTGATAAGATAAATAAAGTTGATTTGGCGATTTTACGTCTTGCAGTCTATGAGTTACTTATTGAAAAAAAAGCGCCACAAAATGTTATTATTGATGAAGCAGTGGAATTGGCAAAAGAATTTGCTAATGAAACAAGCCCTGCTTTTATTAATGGTGTTTTGGGAAATATTATTGAGAAAGGGAAAGGGGAAAGCGAAAAGGGAAAAGAGAAGAAAAAATAAAATTTTACCCTTCACCCTTAACGATTTACCCTAATACTTATGAACGATTTACCACGATTCGACAATCAAAAATTACTACAACTTGCTTTTATCCATCGCTCTTATTTGAACGAAGCAAAAGACGTACGTGAATCCAATGAACGACTTGAATTTCTTGGCGATAGTATTCTCTCATTTGTTGTTTCAGATCATTTGTATAAAGCCTATCCTGATTTTGATGAAGGCATTTTAACCAATCTTCGTTCACTCGTTGTTAACACAAAAAGTCTTGCAAAATTGGCAAAAAAACACAATTTCGGAAAGTATCTTATGCTTTCACACGGCGAAGAAGACTCAGGCGGACGAGAAAATGAGTCAATTCTCGCAAACACATTTGAGGCAGTTATCGGCGCATTATTTATAGATCAAGGAATAGACCCTGTAAAAATATTTCTCTATGAAGCTTTGATCCCTGAAATAGAAACATATGTACAAAAAAAAGTATTTAAAGATCCAAAAAGCCTTCTTCAAGAGTATGTGCAGTCGAAAAAACAAAATTCACCACTATATAAAGTACTTTATGAAGAAGGTCCTGCGCACGCCAAACAATTCACCATCGGTGTTTTTGTTGGAGATACGCAAGTAGGAGAAGGCAAAGGCAAATCCAAACAAGAAGCAGAAGAACGCGCTGCAGAGCAGGCTCTTGAGAAGATTAACAAATAATGGTACAATAGCAAATATGTCACTTGTAATTAGACTCACTAAAACAGGAAAAAAGGGCGAACGGAAATTTAGAGTCGTCGTCAAAGAAAAACGAAGCAAACGCGATGGCGGTTTTATCGACATGCTTGGTTGGTATAATAAAACAAAAGATAATAAGCAAAAAAAGATTGATATGAAAAAATATCAATACTGGGTTAGTAAAGGAGCACAACCTTCTGCAACTATGCAGGAAATCGTTAAGTAATCATGAAAGACACACTTCATTTTATTGTTTCCGCGATTGTTGATAATCCTGATGCTGTTGTGATCGACGAGCAGGAAGAAGATGGATTTACCAATCTTGTTGTCACCGTTGCTCCAGAGGATATGGGAAAAGTTATCGGTAAAGAAGGAAAAGTAATAAGAAGTATCCGCAATATTATGAAAGTAAAAGCAATGAAACAAAACAAACGCATCAAGATATCTCTCGCAGAAAGCGCTTCTTAACATTTTTTACTTCACTTTTTACTATTCTTAAACATATATCTTTCAGTTTTTGTTTTCTGCTTTACGATACCAATGAATTGCTTCATCATATTTGCCTTCTTGCTGAAACGTCCAACCTAAGTAATATACAGCCATAGGAAACTTGGGATATAAGTAAATCGATCTTTTAAGATGATAAATCGCAAGATTATATTCTTTTAATTTCCTATATTCATTACCAAGACAGAGTTCTAAGGTATAACTATTTCTATTTATCTTCTCATCATGTGAGCAGAGCGTATAGTTATTGCTCCAATTGAAGGTTCTTACAAATGTTCTACACGTAAGAAGGACAACTATACAAACACAAAAAATAACAAACAGCTTTTTTACCTGTATATTTTTAGTTCTTTGCGAAAAATAGGTTATTACCGTACCAAACATCCCAAGTAATCCAACCATTGGGAAGTAAAACCATCTATCTGCAACCGTAAAATCTAAAGGAATAAGTTGCAAACTCATCGAAAGACTGATAATAAAAACGCAAAGGAAAAAGAAATACTCTTTCCATTGTTTTTTTTGCATGCGAAGAAAATATAATGGAAGTAATACAATAATAAAGACCATCATTGCGACTAATAAAGGAATTCCGAAGTTTTCAAATGTTGGACGAGTAACAACCCAATACCAACCGTACGCTATCGTCACTGGAAAGAAAACCATCCTCAAATAATAGGTGAGTATTGATGGAATCGTAAATAACCGTTGCAAAAGCGTAGCGTTTTGAGCCATATACAGATACTTTGTTTGAAATCCTATATTGCCGATACCAATTCTCATACATAAATATATAGCAATAACTGTAGACAATGAGAGAATTAAAATTAAACTTTTACTCTTTGATTTCTGTGAGAAAAGAAGATAATAAAGAATAAGTATCGGGAAAAATATAATTCCTGATTCTTTGCTCAAAAGAGATAATAACAACAGTATCCCGACAAGAATAAATGATTTCTTATCTATAAAAAACTTTAACGCAAGGAGTCCGAAAAAAGTAAATAGTACATCCTGAAGATTGGCGATATAAACGACTGTTTCATTATTAATCGGATGAATGAGAAAAAGTATTGCAAGCAAAAAAGATACTTTTTTGTCAAAAAATCTACTGAAAAACAGCAGTAATAAGCAGGTGTTTACAATGTGAAAAAGCAACTGAAGTAAATGATAAACAAATGGCGTGGGGCCAAAAAGAGTATAGAGAAGAGAATATACTATCATCATCATCGGCTTGTAATACATTCCAAAATTCCCCTCAGCGTTACTGTAAAATGTGCTACCAGAAAAGAAATGTGCTATATTGGCAAGAGAATGAACAAAAATATTAGTAACAATTTGTCCAGAATCATCTCCTGCAAAACCATTCAATAAACTATTGCAGTAAACAAGTAAACCGATAACAATAATCCAATTAATTGCTTTAACGGTAGTCCATGGAATGAAAAATTTTTTCAAAGAAGATCCCTGTTTTTTACAGTTCATATATAAATATACTAATCGATGACAGAAAAATTGCTAAACTGCGCAATAGTTTGCTGTTTGCTAAACAAAAAATAAACTCATACAATAAAAATATGTTTGCTTTGATTTTGCCGATTTTGTTATATATTTTCTTGTTAGTGCCTTATTTATACCTCATCCCAAGCAATGATGGAAGTCTAGAGTTTCTCCAATCAAAACAATGGCTGCTAGGTCATAACTATATCACCTTAATGTTAGATCATCCGCCTTTGAAGCTTATACTATTTAGTTTTATCTTTAAACTTTTCGGATATCATACGTATGGCTATATCGGATTACTCTTTGGCATATTTGGAATTATTGCAATTTATTACATTGCAAAAAAATTATTTGATGAAAAAGTTGCCTTTTTAAGTGCATTTCTTATGTCCACTTCGGGTTTATTTATCTCCGTGGGGTTATTTAGTATTAGGGATTTCATTATGACAGTATTTATTCTTATTGCTGCAGCCTTTTATTTTTATTCACGGTATGTTTTCTATGCAATTTTTATCTGTCTTGCAGTTCTCACAAAAGAGACTGCAATTTTTTTTGCTGGAAGTATTTTGCTTTCCAATATTTTTGTTGAAAAAAAAGTTAAATTTGCTTCCATAACTCCATTAATCATACTTGGATGTTATATCGCGTCTATCCATTTGTTTGGATATCACTTATGGAATGATTGGAACTTTAGCACAACGGCGAGAGAAGGAAGCGCTATCACAATGATAAACAATCTCATAACACTGCAGCTTTTTAACAAATATGCATATGAAAATTGGCTCCACCTTTTTATATTCAATTTCAATTGGATATATTGGATTTTCGTTATTATCTCGTTTTTTTATATAAAAAAATCAGAAATGCAAAGAAAACTGTTTCCGATTGGACTATTTGCTCTTTCTTTTATTCTTATGGTGCTTTCATTCCAAACTTTTACGATTAATCGCTATATTTTGCCGCTTCTTCCTTTCGTCTATATATTCGCGAGTTGGGGAGCATTACAATTGAGATTCAAACCTATTTTTGTCTCACTTCTTATTGTTACTTCACTCATGAGCCTTTTATTTTCAGTCGATCCTATTTCAAATATGATTTGGAGAAAAACACAAGTTCTTAATGAAAAGGTGTATCTCAACAAGCCAATAGATGGGAATGATGGCATCACATACAATATGCAGTATCTTACTATTATGGAAGAACGGACAGCAATGATTGACGCGGGTGATTGCAAAATTCCTTCGATAATTAGCTATAACACGCAAACACTCAGCCTTCTTAAGATACATACATGTAAATAATTTGATACAATAACACCTATGAAAATTACTATTTTAACATTGTTTCCTGAGATGTTCACAGGACCGTTTGATCATTCAATTATTAAACGTGCAAAAGAAAAAGGTATTGTTGAAATCGAATTTATCAATATTCGTGATTTCGGCGAAGGTACACATAAAACAGTCGATGACACGCCTTATGGTGGAGGAGTCGGTATGGTTTTGAAAGTAGATGTACTTCACAAAGCAATAGAATATGCAAAGAAAAACTTTTCCAAACAATTTAACAATGCGAAACAGTCAGTAGTTCTTACCAGCGCTTCAGGCAAACTTTACAAACAAGCTACTGCCAAACAATTTTCGAAGCTTGATCATCTCATTATCATCTGTGGACACTATGAGGGAGTTGATGAACGAATCACAAAATATATTGATGAAGAAATAGCAATTGGAGATTTTGTACTGACGGGAGGAGAATTGCCTGCAATGCTGATAACGGACAGTGTTGTTAGGCTGGTAGAAGGAGCTATTACTGACGGAGCTATTGATGATGAGTCTTTTTCCAAAAATGATTCACTGTTAGAATACCCTCACTTCACCAAACCCCGTGAATATGAAAAAAACAGTGTCCCAGAGATTCTTCTTTCAGGGAATCATAAAAAAATAGCAGAATGGAGACAACAACAATCTTATGAAAAAACAAAACGCATGCGCCCAGAACTTCTTAAAAAAGAGGAATAGCCGAAGTCGAACTTATTGGTGAAGGGATACCTTGCACTTTAGTGGGAGACGACTGCCATTTCGATAATTTTCCTACCAAAGCTGTTTCTCCACTTGAGAGAGGAGCGATTGGTGTCTCAAGAGACAAAGTGTTTTTGGGAAAAGGCTTTTGATAAAACTGGATAGTAATGCCAACACTTTGCCCATTACCATTAACCCCTGTGACCTCGGCAAGAGGAAAGCCCTCCTCAATGGCAAGAATAAATCTCCTAACTTTGTCAATGCTTCCATTTACTGTAACAGTGACAGCAATGGATAACAAACCGTTGGCTGTAGCAGTATTTACCGCAACCGGTACTATTGGATGAGGAGTTGTGGATGATGATGAGACACTGCCAACCTGGAAGGAATACTGATTAAGAGAAACGCCTGACATTATTGACGCCGTAGAAATTTCATTTAATATAGCTTGAAAATTTTTATCTTCTGGAAGCGCTTGCGTCACGACTTGCAATTGCTGATTGAGCGTATTTTCATTCAAATTATTCATAAAAGCAATATTTCTTTGAAGAATGTCAACACGACCTTGCGTCGCAGTCACTTCATCACGAATTGAGAACCAGCTATTCAACTCCGGAATAATCCAATTAATCAACAGCAATGCACAAACCACAAAGGCCAACCCTGTCATTGAGTAGGAATAAAATTCTGAATCTCGGAAATGATAATACCAATAACGAAATCCTTTTTTACCGATCCATATTTCATTTTTCATAGTGTTTTACTGTAACGGATCCAACCGAATAGTTGCATCATACTCATTACTCTCTGCAACATTTGCTAGATCAACCAGTGTCGCCTGTGAGAAACCTTTTTTTTGCTGTACAAATACAATCAATCCGTTCAAAAAATTATCAAGGTTCTGCAAGGAACTACTTTCAACGGTTATTACTGTTCCTGAATTTGTCATTTGCAATGAAGTCACTTTCATGTCTCCCGAAAATTTACTTTCTATCAACTCTATTGTCTGATCAAGCATTTGCCGCTGAGACAAAAATGTCGTGATAGAACTCGTCCTTTCATGCACTAATGCTATCATTGCTATTTCACTTCTCGATTGAGATAGTGTTTGATTAAGTGTCTGTTCTTGTTTTTGTAGCGCGGGCAATGGTGAAAGAGAGACCAAAATAAAAAGAATAACCGAAGAAACAGAGACTATAAAAAGAAGCCCAATAACGACAAGCCGCATCATTTGAAAATTTTGTACGGAGATAAATGATGCAGTTTTTTTATTCGGATCTAAAAGATTAATTTTCTCATTCATATTCTTTCAGCGCGAGCCCGACTGCGACAGTATATTCTTGCCCATGCGTTTTTACTTGTTGCGGGACTCCCTGGATATTGAGCATACTCCAAGGATTTGCAAGTACCGACTCAAATCCTAAATTTTGGGCAAAATAAACAGCAAGCCCCGGAAGACTTGCACCACCACCGGTTAAGAGCATTTGAGAAATCGGCGAATCACCTTTGTATTGCTCCGTATAAAAAGAGACAGCCTTTTTAATCTCCGTAAGAAGTGATGTCAAAATCGGTTGAATAGCATTTCCGATTTTCCCGCCAAAATTTTTATCCGACAATCCGTAAACACGTTTATATTCTTCTGCTTGATTTACTTGTAATCCGAAATCTGAAGCAATTGCGCGAGTAAGAGCCACACCTCCCAACGGAACAGAATAATTAAAGACAAGCTGTCCACTTTGCACAATACCCAAGGTGGTGCTCATCGCGCCAATATTTACAATTAACGATGTCGGCGCGTTTGTTGTATTAACTAATCCTCGTATAATTGAAAGAATTTCAGTCTCAATTGAAACAATGTTGAGTCCAGCTAAATCAAGAATCGTCTGGTATCGTTTGATCAGTTCTTTCGGAGCTGCTACTAATAAAACCTGCATTTTTTCTTCCGGTAGAGAACTTTTTATGGTCCGCAATTTGCTCCATGCAAGCGTAACCGTTTCGAGAGGCACGGGAATATATTGTTCAGCTTCCCAATAAATCGCGTTTCCCAGCTCATGTTCAGAAATCACCGGCATTTCAATAACTTTGGTAAATGCATGATTCTCCGGCAATGCGAGATTGACATCATTGGTAGTAATTTTTGCATCGATAACGAGTTTGTTGATGATTTGCGCCATTTCCTGATGATCAAATGGCGACTCTGACTGCATGCCCTGAATAGGTGTCGGAGTCATTAGAGATGTATTGTATGAAATGACATTTTTCTCGCGGTTTAGCCACACCACTTTTATTGAAGTTGTACCAATATCCAATCCAAATGCATTACTTTTCATAGGTGTTTTTTATGGAACAAATAACGAATACTGAAAAATTTCGGAAGGAAGTTTTGGATAATAACGGTAAGTTTGTATTTCGCGTTGCGTCCCTCCTGAGCTGCCTGTCGATTGAATAACAGTTCCTTGTGAAGGCAATCCACCACTGTCTTGTACTGCCATCATGGTTGATGCATACAGCGGTGTAATGCTCGCAACGAGTCCTGTTCCGGCTCCTATGGCAATAAGTGAACTTTTATATGCATAGTTTCCCCCTGCAACTCCATATGCCCCCGGAGCAACACTGATAAAGGCATTTTTTGCTTGACGGTTAGCGCATGGATCAAAAAGGTAACGTGTCAGATGAGGATTCGCTGTTGTGCCTGTCAATACGGACACTTCCAATGCAGCCATGGTATTGGTTGCTTCAGATTGGGTGCAATTATCAGAAGTTTTCCCCCAATAAACGGTAAATGACCCTCCCCATTGATTGGTATAGCCAGGGTATGTTGACAACCAAAGATCAATAGCATCATCTTTTAGAATCGGCGAGCCGCTATTCAACTGAAACGCGGGGCCGGAAAGATTTACAACAGTAGTTGTGTAAGATGAATGATTTGGGAATGAACCATTGGAGTTGTTATTGCTTGTAAGGGATTGCTCAACGCCTGCTTCAGCGGCAGAAAATGCCTTTTCAGAACTTGCGGAATCTTGTGAGGTACGGGTATTGGTAACTGAACGCGCGGCAACGGACAATCCCACCGTTAAAACGGTCACCATAATCAAAACAACAATAAGCATAATTTGTCCTCTTTGATAGTCTCGCATAATGATAATCTAACTAGAATACTCCATAATTATCGTAACAAGCTATATGGATGGTGTCAACGACGAAGGCGATCAAACTCTTATTTTACTGAATATTTCTTAACGTAACGCTCGTTTGGAAAGGAAGTGTAAAATTTGTTTCGGAAAAACCTCCAGGGCTTGATGGAGACAAAACATACTGAATTGTTATTATTGGCGGCACAGCTACACTCGGCTGCTTGCAAACAAAAGAGCATCCAGACACTTTTATAGAATTGGTATCAAATAAGGATGCACCATTGGATGAAATAGTATTATTGGCACAACTATATGTTGTTTGCAGTTGATCACTAAGAGATGTAATCGTCACTGATGATGTTGTTGCAGGGGGAGTACATGACGCCGGAGCATCAAGCGTCTGGGAATAGCGTATGCTTCGGGCAATTTGGGAAAGAGTATTGTCTCCCGTGAGACGGGCAGTTTCAAGCAAATCGGTTTTTTTCGTTTCTCGAAGCGTTACCGTGACAACTGAAACGGCAATGGATCCAATGACAGTCAAAATGCCAATAACTGTTAACATCTCAATAAGGGTAAAGCCACTCTTCACTTCTTTTATCATACTACTTCTAAACTCTAATTTCTCAATTCATCTATGGTCCTTGCACTGGATTTGTTGTTGATAGACATGAAGTCTCCGTTTCATTGTGACAATACGCTCCTGTCTGACATTTGCCGTCAGTAAAAGAAACAATAACAGTAACTTTTGAAACAGTGGCAGCGCAGCCGTTTTGCTGTATCTGCACAGATCGGATAAATTGTCCTAAATTCGGCGAAGAACAATTTGCTTGCACAGTACCAAGTGATGTCGGATTTTGCCCAAGACAATATGTACCGCCGTAATTCTTAAATGTTGTATATCCTGCGTCACGAATTTGAGTAACAACTTCTGCACCTTGTTGGGCATATTTTGTTGCAAGTGTTTGATTTTGATTAAAAGTCGCGTTACTTAATGAAGATGTCACAGAAGTAGCAATCGCTGAAATAACAATCGCAATGATTGCCAAAGCAGCAAGCGTCTCAATAAGGGTCTGCCCAGACTCCTTTTTACTTCTCACCTCCGACTTCTCACTTCTCACTTTATTTATCATATTACTTCTCATTTCCTACTTCACACTTTACTGTACTGAAATATTGCCGATTTTACTGACGGTGATTGTTTTTGTTTTTCCATAGCCATTTACATAAATTGTCGCAATATTTGCCACACTGCCGGTTGCAACACTAAAGAAAACCGTTGCAGTAGACCCTGCACCGAAAATCAATTCGGGTGGCATTTTATTCGTGGAAACAACTTGTTGTATTGGAGGTGTACCGCAAACAGCAGAAATAGTATATTGCTGACTGTTAACGGTTATATTTACCTGATAACCCATGAGTGTATTGGCTCCGCAGCTTGCTGGTACAACTTGTGAAATTGCTTTTGATCTCGCAGATCCTAATTGCGTGGCCACATTTGTTGCATTTGATCCCACTGTTTGTGATGCATTATAACTGGAATATGACGCTATACCGAGGGACGTCAATGTCGAGATAATGCCGACAACGACCAGCATTTCAATAAGAGTAAAACCATCTTGAAGTGAGAAGTTTTCTAAAAATCTATCCACAATTCTATTATCAACTTTAAACTCTCAACTTTCAACTCATTAGGGATTTGTGAGGGTGTAGGACCAATTTGTATTTCCGCCAGTACATAATCCAGAATTATTTGTGGCATCTTTTTGAGAATCGTTTACATTTTCAAGACAGGCAATCAATGTATAGCCACTGCCTGCACCTGTTTGAGTATAAGTATAAGAGTACTGTCCTGTATTGAGCGGGTCACAAGGTATTTTTTGTATATAGGTTGTACCGTTGTTGACCAAACCGGGGCTGCTGGGCCCGCAAGCGGGAAGAGGAGAAGCGGGATATATTCCTTGATCAGCACGATACAATTCAAATGCGGCCTGGAGCTGCCTCATATCGGATTTTCTCTGAGCATCACGCGCACGTGCTTTGGCACCAATAAAATTCACTAAAAGAAATGACGTCAAAACTCCGATAATCGCCAGAACCAAAAGCAGTTCTATCAGCGTAAAACCACGATTCTCTCTCTTTATTAAATTAATTTTTTTCAAACGTTTCATACTAGATACTAACTACTTACTACTAAACTTAGGGTGATACGTTTGGACTTGAAACTCCGTAATTACACATTCCACCGCATGAATTAGAGCTCAAACTGTTTGTAGACAAACTTATGCACGCTCCACCTTTATTACATGCCTGCGGGTCGCTCGTTCCGCGCTGTAAATTTGCATAGAGATAATATGTCTGTCCAGCCGCTGCTGAATAGTAAACATAGGTATTACCTGCAGTTGGATCTTTAGGTAATGTACTTATATACGGCTGCCATGGACCACCCCAGTTGATTGCTACATTGCCTGGCGCTATTTCATTATTTACAGAAGGTGGATAACTTCCTTTGTCTTGATAATAAAGCTCCAGTGCTCGTTGGATAGTTTCCAAATCAGACTTACGATGAGCATCATTTGCTTTCTGCAACTGTGCCGATGGATTGATAGCAACAAGCAAAACCGTCGCGAGGATACCAAGAATACCAAGTACTACCAGAAGTTCAATCAGTGTAAAACCTTTTCTCATACTTTTATTATTATCCTTCATTTCTTTAGTTGCAACTCCTAATTTATAAAGTAAGGTAATGAAAAATCACACCAAGCAAAAAATTACCCCACAACAAACTAATAAGTGTTCCAGATACGAGAAAGGGACCGAAAGGAATTGTTCCTCCTTTAAATCGCTTCTTTTTTATCGCAACAAGAAGCAGTGATACTATCGCACCGGTTACAAAGGCAATATATAATCCTAAAAACACGCCTGGAAACCCTAGGGTAAATCCCATCAAAAAAGCATAGACAACATCTCCAAATCCCATACCTCGACCTTTTGTGAGGAAAAAAAGTAAGAAAAAAAATCCACCTGCTCCCAAAGCTGACGCGATACTAGCAAGAATATTTATATGCAGGTCCAAAACTGGAGATAAAAAATACCATACTATTGTCATACACAAAGCTGCCGCAACGGCAGTGAAGGGGATAATGCCATAGCGTAAATCTGCAAAAAAAATGACAATCAGCGCACCGCTCAAAATAAAATAATAAAAAAGCTGTATAAGATGCTGCAGCTGAAAAATTGATCCTCCTGGATTTGCAATTACAACCGAACTGGCTGCAAGGTAAACAATGGCTGTACAAATTTCTATTGAAGGGTAAAACCAGCTTAATTTTTTGTGACAATAACGACATTTGCCGCCCAGAAAGAGAAAAGAAAAAATCGGAACAAGATCCAATACTCCTAATATATGTCGACAGTGATCACAATGGGATCTGCCTTTCCAAATCGATTCTTTACTGCTGAAGCGATCAACGATAACACCTAAGAAACTCCCAACAGCCGAACCAAATATGAAAATGAAAATATAAAATGGAAATATCATAAAAACATTTAAATTATAAGACATGTATACAACACTAACAAGAAAAATTGTTATCCTGAGCGGGCATTCCGAACACCTGCTCGATTCAATCCTTATTCACTTTAACAAATTAATGGAAGGGTATCAAACTGAAAGTTGATCAAAAAATTCTCTTGGAGAAATTATTTTTGTATTTTTATATTCTTTCAGTGCCAATACAAGCTTATCTCCACTAACTAAATAATCTGCTTTTGCTTCATCTGCAAGTTCTAAAAGAAAATTATCTTGAGGATCTTTACAGAGAGTAACTTTTTGGGTTGGAATATATTTTTGACTATACGTATCTAATGCTTCTATTATCTTGTTCATTGCTTCTTGTTGTAGGGAGAACTTTTTTCCCAACTTGACCAGTATTTCTGCTTTCAATTCAGGGGATAAACAAAAAATATATTGCTTAGTAAGCCATGCATCAATTATCTTTCGAGGAGTTCCTCCAAAAACGATGCCAGAAATAAATACATTTGTATCAATAACTACTTTAAGCATTTTTTATGATGTCGTAGGCTTCTTCTTCTGTAGGAGGAACTTGCAGCTTATTCTTTTGAAGATATTGCGCAAAAGCAGTTTCTCCCTTTTTGTATACCTCCTGAAATCTTTGTTGAAACAACTGATCCCTTTCCTCTTCTCTTTTTATCACTTCGTCATAGGGATATATCACAACAGAAGGCGTACTATCTTGAATTATAATAACTGGCTTTTTTGTGTCTTTTATTTTCTCAATGAGTTTAGCAAGATTATTCCTTGCATCTGTAATATTTACTATCTGTAACATATACAGTACATTTTATAGTACATAATAAAACTTGTCAATATAACAAAATGTTACAAAACAAGGCAATGGGGAATGACGGTCTTTGTTATGAAAGGATAAATATCTCTTAATCTTTAACTTTTGCCTTATACTTGTATATGAATCAACTCAACTTTTTCTTTTTGATCATTTGTGCTTTCAGTTTTGAGTTCTTGTGCGTCAGCTTCTTCAAATTTTTTTAACGTAAAAGTAAACATTGATCCTTTCCCACGTCCTTCTGAAGCTGCTTTAATTTCTCCGTGATGCAAATTAATAATTGATTTACAAATATAGAGTCCCAATCCCGTCCCCATGCTTGTGCTGGTTTGATTGGTAATGTATGAGCCTTCGAGCAGCCCGAATTTTTGGAATAATTTCCCCATATCCTCAGGATCAATACCTGCTCCAGTATCGGCAATTTTCGTCTCAACAAATCCATCACTTTGTGAATAACTGATGGTAATAGAGCCTCCTTTGGAGGTGAATTTAAGTGAATTGCCGATGAGATTGAACATCACTTCTTTAATTTTATCTGTATCGGCAAGAACAGGCGGCAGAGATTCAGGCTTTTGAATGATAACAGAGACGCCGAGCTCATTGGCACGCGGAAGAACTTCATCAACAACTTCCTGAGTCAGAGCAATCATATCAACAGATTTTAACTCAATGGTAATTCGTCCTGATTCGATTCTGGAGATATTAAGCATATCATTCACAAGCCGTATAAGCCGATCTACAGAGTTGTAGCCGCGCTCTACATAGTACTTCTGTTTTTCGTTTAATTCGCCTCCTTTGCCATTCAGTGCCATCCAGAGATAAGATTTGATAGCAGTCATTGGCGTCCTCAGTTCATGCGAGGCAACAGACACAAACTCATTTTTGAGTTTATCAAGTTCTTTCAATCGAAGATTTGCGTTTTGTAATTTTTGATTTGCTTCTTGAGCCTGTTTATAAAGTATCGAATTATCCATGGCAATTCCGATAATTTCACCAAGACGGTCCAAAAGTTCTTTTTGATATTGCAGTAATTCCTCTTCAGTATGCGTCATACAAATCACCATAGCGCCGATTACTTGCTCTCTCGCAATTAATGGAAATATGATAATTGATTTGACTCCCATGGTTTGTTGAGTTTCTTGAGCGCTAGCGGTGTCATTGCCAGAAAAGAGTAGATTATCCATACTATTAATAATTTTTACTTTCTTGTCGCTTATCGCTTGTATAATTACATTATTTGTCTCAGTTAACGGTATTGTTTGTAGATATGATCTTTCTATTTTTTTATCTTCATTTGGAAGATGTCCTTCGGAGATACCTATTCTTTGCAAAATTTTTTTCTCTTTTTCATACATAAAGATAGCAATTATTTGAAACGCTTCTTCAAAAGAGAGGAGAGAAGTTACTTCTTGAGCAATTTTTTCTTCACTAAGAATAGAGGTAAGAATGATTTCATCGATAGCACCAAGTAGCGACAAAGCTTTATTTCTTTCTACAAGCTCAGCACTTTTTTTATATATTTCTTGATTGATATGCTCTAACTCAGTAGAAGGCGCTGTTGGCGTTTCTTTTTGTTCAGGAGGTTTTGGGGCTCCCAAAAAATTATTTACTTTTTGTAAAAATCCCATAAGCATATGGTAGCAGATTTAAAAAAATTACAGTAGTACCTGTGGTATTTGGTCTTTTTGCTCTTGAGAAATCATACCCCGAACAGCTTCTCTACAAACTTCTATAGACGCTTGTCCAAAAAGTTTGGCATATTGATCAACCAATTTTTCAAGTACGTTTTTTGAATTGCCAACAATTTTGACATTACTGTCGCTTTCCACTTCAAGACCTTCAACTTTTTTTGCTTGTTCTAGTGCGATAGGTCCTATAATCGTTTCTTGCTCTTTAATTATTTTTTCCGCCATTTGTGCAAAAATGTCCATAGTTTCCATACTTGCAAATCCTTATATATCCTTACTTTCAAAGTTCGCTAATCCATACACTACCAAGAATTGAGCTGTTAAATAGATAAGGTCGATCCAACTTCCATTAAAATATATTCCATTTGAATTACCGTATGAAAAAGAAAAATCTGCAAAATATTCAGCAACAAAACCTAAAATTAAGATAAGTATTGGTAATTTCATTCGTCCTCCCAACATTCTTGTTGAAACCCCAAACGCTATCAAGGCAAAGGTAATAGTCATTGTATCTCCCAAAGGATAGGCTATATCTAAAAATTTTGTCCAGTCAAATTGCCCTGATAAGGTTATCCCTTTTAGAAATAAAAAGTATGACACGATAAATCCTAATACAGGGAGTACTATAACTACAATTTTGCCATGCAAAGAACGCCATGCAAATTTCCCTCCTATAGCTTTAATCATAAAATACATACCTAATGACCAAAGGGGAATCATTGAAAAAAAGCCTAAATCAGCAAGTGAAGGATAGGGGATTGCAATCTTTTCAACTAGATTGAAGTAGCTCCATACAAAATCACCAAACGACCAGCCAAGTGAACCAAGTGAAATAAAGACTAAACTTCTCCCGATTACGCTTTGCCATCCACCCCACTTCTTTGAGAGAAACAAACCATTAATACCTCCTATCAAAGGAACTAATGCTTGGTTTAGAACCCATAAATAATTTTCGAGCCTTCCTTCTATTTTGAAGAAAAAAAGTCTTAGCCACCAAACAAAGGCTAAGAACATAAGTATTAAAAAAAGTTTCTTTAGCATGTATAAAGAAAATAAAAAACTTACCAAATACAACTGTAAAACATTATCCAGATTTTGTTTGCTTTGCAGCTCTCTATCATTATAATAGTAAAAACGTTGTCTTTGTCAAGTATTTAATATGGTCCGTATAAAATGACAGTAATTTATCATTCTCTGATCAAATTGCATAATAATGGTTAAATTACTTTGCAGGGGGATAGATATTATTCCTTTGTTGCTACAACAAAAATAAATCCTTTGTAGCCTTCATATTTGGGTGATTTTTCATTTAACTCTTCAGCCGGAATTGAATGCAAATAGGTAGTTTTAAAACCAAGTTTGAGCAATAAACTTTTCATTTTTTTCGTTGAAATATCAACAGCAGGGAAGGATTTATTGCCAACTTTGTAATATCCTGCGTTTTCTAATGCAGTCATGACCAAAGTTCCTCCATTTTTAAGCACTGAGGTAATATTCATAACTGTTTTTTCCCATTTCTCTTCAGAATCGGTTATAGATTCCGGGACAAAATTTACACTGATAATATCATATTTATTGCGGAAAGTTTTATTTATTGGATCCTGTTTAAAAGCATTTGCTCTGACGATTTTTTTTAGTTTTTCCCGTAATGCAACTTTTCTTGTGGTAATCGCTTTATTATCAATAGATTTCCGACCTTCCAATGTTAATGCTCTTTGAAAATAAATATCCCAGTTAAATGCAGTGTCTGAATTTCTTTTCCAGAGTTTTATTTCATCTCTGTTTGCTTTAAGATAGTCACAAAAATGTATTTCGTTTACTTGGGCTGCAGCTGAAATCAAGGAATAAATAGTCGGACCACCACCAAATTCCAAAAGAGTAGAATCCTTACCTAAATTTTTGTAAACTTTTGCATAAAAAGCCAACAAACTCTCATTTTCAGATCCGATATGAGAATAATATTCCTCCAAATAATCCCTCGGATTAAAGGTACTAAATGAGTCTTCAATTTGTTTATTTACACGTTTCATTTGTAAATTTATTCTGATTACTCACCAGGTAATGTATTTTCAGGTAATACATTACGTGAACGTCTACTAATTCCAGGCACTTCTTGTTTTACAGAAATACCAATTTTCCCCAAGGGTGTTTTTGCCATATCAGCTAATGCATCTCTCCAATCCTGCCCATTTCTCATTCTAGCAGATAAATGTGTTTGTAATCTAATTAATGGTATTGCAGCAAGAGCTTCGGCTGAGAAAGTACCAAGTGCAGCGGATTTTCCACCACCAAAAGAAAAAGCAGCAATATCTTCAGGTGCATGAGCAGCTTCCGCTCCTCCATGAGGAACTAACGCTCCAACTAATCCAAATAAACTTCTAATACGAGGATTATCAGACCATCCCCATCTTCTCGCTAAGTTATAACCACGAGTTGCTCCCATATTTAAAGAAACACCTCTTTGTGCAACACTTTTTACAGCTTCACGACAGTTATCTACAACCTCTTTGCCATATAATCCAACGGACACAGCACCTACGGCTGCTTGAGCTTGCCACGGAAGATGCTCAACATCGAATTTATAAAAATGCTCGAGAGCATTTGTTCCCCATCCTAATACATAAAGCGGCGCGTCAATTGCAGCAAAGGAAACAGCAGTCGTAACAAGCTCTCCTGTATTTCTTTTTACTCTATCCCGTGGTTTTTCATATTTAATACCTAAATCATCAGTTTGACTAGCCATATACTGCCTGAAACCCCGACCGAGAGTCCCTGTAACATAAGCTTGTGCACCGCTTCTGACAGCATTCGTTTCATCATCAGTCCAATCCCCAGCTTGAGCATAGACATCAGAATTTCTTTCTGTTAAATCTTCTCTTATTCTTCTAGCTTTAGTCAACAACGCGTCACCATTTTCAGGATGTATACCAATAAACCTAGCCCTATCACCTTCATCTCCACGATTTGCTCTATCAGCTCGCATTAGATCCATCACGTGGGCACCTTGCGCAGTTCTGCGTTCTCTCCAAGTAGCATCTTCAAAAGGATGTTCTGTTCGTACAATGCTCTTAGCCTGTCTAGCAAAACCAGGCAAATTATATAATTCCCATGCCTTTTGTTGATCAGAGGATAATGGACGTGGCTCAAGTTGTGTCATAGGAGTAACAGAACCTGCATTCGATGTAACATCGGGAAAACCAGCATTAAGATTTTCTGCGCCCATTTTATTCCCACCTTTCGCTCTGATAAACGGCGAGGACTTGGGCACAAGCAGGTTTATCAGTAACTTGTGCAATACTGATAGCAGATTTTATGTTATTTTCGTCAATAAGTAAATAAATCATAAAATATTCTCCGGAGGATAATTTTTACCTCTTATTTCAACAATTGTTTCTGCATTATCTGTTTTGAAAAATTCTTTAAGCTCTTTCGTAGCAAGTTCTGTATCGAAAGATTTACATGTATAAATATCAACAGTAACAAATTTTCTTTTAACAAAAGTATGGAAGCTAATATGAGATTCTTCAATTAAGACAAATCCAGACCATCCTCCTGGATCCCGTTTATCATTTCCAGGAGTCCGAACAATATACGGCTTAATCATTGGACGCATACCGAGTTTTGCTGGAAGACCATCAAGAAGATTATATAGAACATTTGCATCATCTAGAACACTTGGGTCACAATCGTAGGCATCAAACATAAGATGCATACCAAAAGGAACATTCTTATTGTTAGTGTTTTGTTGAGAATGGCTATATTTTGTTTGTTTATAACGATTAATCTTCATAGAACTATAAAAAAAATACAAAAAAACATACCCTAAGTAGGGTAATTGAAAAACGCTATTTTTCCCATCCTTGGCTTTGATAAACTGCAAGGACTTGAGCACAAGCAGGTTTATCATTAACCTGTATAAGACTGATAGAAGAATTTACATTTTCTTCATCAAATTCAACTCCTCTGAATTTACACATATCTTTTATTGTATTCGTTATCCGTTGGTCAATTTCAGATTTGACCGCAATGCGTGTTTCACCGATAACTTCATGTTCGACAAAAAATCCGCGATTATCTGCAAGCTGATACCAGCCTACACCGGCAGCAATATATTTTCCAGCTTCATTACTTCGTATATCTGCCATAACAAGATATAATTTGTGTCCGAATTCCTCAGGAGGAGTTTCGTATTTACTAATTTTCGTAACTTTTGAATTAGGTGGGATAATGGAAGATAAACGAATAAGGTTATAGTTTGATACACCAGCGTTTTGCAACGCATTATCAAATGCGGAAAGAAGGGTTGAGCCTTCGCCAACAGCTTTTACAATTTTTATATCTAGACACGCCATGTCTTACTCCTTTATATAGTATTCTATTTTCTATTGTCAATACTCAAAACTCTACAATAGATAGAATTAGGAGATTATAATACGTCCCGTAGTATTTGTCAAGAGATCAATGATATTTCCCCAATCTTAAGATTTTCGATAGATGAAAATCGAATCTCAAAATTGCCAGAGTCATAAGCAAATAAGAGGATAAATACATATAATCATTAAGATTCCCGACCTGCCATGTATTATTATTCGCTTGGTATACAAATACATAATCGGAAAGAAATTGCAACAGTAATGCAACAAAAAAGAATAGTACCTTGTTTTTCATAGTACTTCCTTTTTTATTTTTTAAATTTAACCAAATAAGTAAAGCAAAAAACGTATATAACCAATCTCCAACAGGATATGAAAAATCTAGAAATATTTTAAGTGGATTTGATCCAAAGAAAACATAATCTTGTAATAATAAACCTAAACAAACCGTTAAAAAAATCAAAGATAAAATAAACGGAATTTTATGATTTCTAATAATTTTCATGTTAACTTTAATACCTGATAATTTAGCTAAAAGATAAATCGCATAACAATAAATAAAAATACAGCCAAAATAAAATATATCTCCTAAAGAAGGATAGGGAACCTGAATGTTAAATAAAAAATCATATGATGAATAAATCACCTGTCCTATTGTTTGAAAAAATAATCCGAGTGAAAAAAAAGCCAATGTTTTTCCGATAATACTATTCATTCCTCCCCATTTCTTTGAAATAAAGAATCCCCATAACGATCCCCATAAAGGAATAACAAAATAAGAATCTCCAAATGCATAATTAAAGCTTATTGATACTCTCTGGGTATGAAGAATAATCCAGTATATGGTGAAAATGCCAAATAATATAAGTGTCGTCCATAATATTTTTGTTAAATAAGGATTGTTCATTTTTTCGTTGATAAATTTTTTCACCATTGTATGAATTCTATATTTATTATTTAATGAAAGTTCTATAAGTGATGCATTATATAACTCATCCAAAATCTCTCTTGTTTTTGCTTCAGTTAATCCATTCATATATGCTATTGCATCTATAGAGAAGTCTTTCCCTTCAAAAATACCTAAAGAAAGAAAAATTGCTTTGCCCTCCTTTGACAAATTTTTGTAACTTATATTAAGCGCCAAATAGAGATTTTTATTCTCGTACCAAATATTTTGTAGTGACAAATGTTCTCGCTCAATAGAGGCTAAAAACCCTCGAGGATTCTCTTTAGATCGTTTTACTTGAGCTGCCAGCAACTGTACCGCAAGGGGTAAAAAACCGACTATTTTTGCCAATGAGATAAGAGTTTGTTTGTTTTTATCTATATATGATTTGTTAAACATCGCACAAAATAAATTGATTACGTCCTTATTTGTAAATACCTGAAGAGAAACTGAAAAAACATTTGCTGGTAAATAAATATCCTTTTGTTTTGACAAAATAATAATGGAACTTGTTGGAGGATTAGGAAGAAGTAAATGAACATTACTATTTTTTTCTACATTATCTAGCATGAGAAGAATTCTTTTTCTTGCCAAAATTGCTCTAATAAAAGAGGCTATTATTTCAACATTGCTGTTCTCAGGTATCTTTTCTTCCAACGTATAAGCAATTGCGAAGAATATATCTTGTATCTTTGTGGTGTCCAAACTGAACCATAAAACTCCATCAGGATAATCCTTTTGCAAAATGTGACCAAGTTTTATCGCTAATGTAGTCTTTCCAACACCAGATTGACCTGAAATGAAAATGACTTTATTTTTTTTAATCTCTTTCTTAATTTGCTCAATATAGTTACCTCTGCCTATAAAGTCTGCCGATTCATGTGGAACGAAAAAAGGGACTGATTTTAGTATATCTAGTTGTAATTTTTTCGTTTCAGCCTCGGTGAGATATCCTAATCCAGTTGACTCAAGAAGTTCATTCGCTTCTTCTCGCTTTTGTATTGCTTTTCGTTGAACAAAAATTTTAATAAGTACTAATACAAGCTTTCTATCCGAGGGCATCCTTGTACCTTTCTGCCAATGGGAGAAGATACTTTCTTCGTAAAAGTAACCCTCTTCTGCAAGAGCATCTCCAAAGGATGCGATTGTCTCAAACTCTCCACGAAGTCGGTATTTTTTAAATAGTTGTGCGAAGTTTTTCATACTACTACGTTTTCCTTTTAGGTGTTAGATAAAAACTCAATGTTCCCCATGTAAGTAAACCCTGTCCAAGAGCAAACGGTATATCAAAAACGCTGCCATTATAATAGATATTAAAAGTTGTTGTTGACGAAAACATAAAATCAGCAATAAACATGCTTACAAAACCTGCAAGAATAACAAAAAGCGATAATTTATACTTCCCTCTAAGAAAATTAACAGAAAGTCCACAGATGATAACTGCAAATGTAAGTATAACAATATCCATTGATGGATAATAAAAATCCAAAAAGGCCTGAATAGGGGTATCTGAATCAAATATTCTTTTAACAATAAAAAGTAAATAATAGTCTGAGCAAGTAAGGATACAAATTGGAATAATAAGTAAAAATAACTTTCTATATTCTTTTCTTAAGTTAATCCGAGCTCCAGTTGCACGAGACAAATATATAATACCTGTTAACCAAAAAAAATCAGCGGGAAAATACCCTAGATCTGCGAGTGATGGATAGGGAACACCTATATTTTGAAAAAAGTTATAATACGCCCAAATCATATTTCCAGCACCCCAGAAGAATATTCCTGTAGAGATAAAGAAAATTGCCTTACCAATATTTGTATTAAAAAGGCCCCAATGTTTTGCACCAATAATGCCTATTAATCCACCGACAAAAGGAGGCAATCCAATAATAATATTTGATATATAATTCCAATCACTTGTTTTCAAGCCAGAAAAGAAAATTACTACGACGTAAATTAAAAAACAAAGTATGTAAACAATAAGAAACTTTTGTAATTTAGAAATTTTTGGAGCAGTATCAATCGTCTCCATCAATGAACGAAGCTTTTTTATTTCATTTGTATCTGATAAAAATTTCTCAATTGGATTCCAAAGAGTAATAATTTGATCCCAAAAACCTAAGTCATAACATTTTTTAAAAATATAGATGATATTATCAACGTCCTGCATGAGTGTATGGTATGTTTGTTTTTCTTGTGCCGAAACCAGCAGTTGTTCATAATAAACAGCCGCGCGTAAATAAATTGATGTATCTTTCATCTGCGCTCTCGCAAATAACTTTAACAGTGGATGGATTCTATATCTTCCAATTTTTGATATTTCAATGAAAGAAATTTCAAGCAACTTCTGCAAAATTTGGTTGGTTCTTCGCAAGGGCAGTTTGTTGAGATAGGCAACGGCATCTGATGAAAAATCTTTTCCTTCAAATACTCCAAGAGTGCTAAAGACAATACGTGTCTCACTATCTAATGCATTAAAGCCAATATACACAGCCTGCAGGAGATCTTTATCTTCGTATTTTAATGATTCGAGTTTAAAGTCTCCTTCCTCTAATTGGGTGATATATTCTTTTGGCGTAAGTTGAAACTGTTTTATCTGTGTTGCCACAATATTAAGCGCCAAAGGTAAATAACCTACTTTTTCAGCGATAGCAAGAATTATCTTTTTATTAACCTTTATATATTTCTCATTAAATACTTTTTGAAATAATGCTAGTACTTCTTCTTTTGTAAAGATTGCAATAGGAATCGAAAGAATATTTTTGCCCAAAAGCAAGTCTTTTTCTCGAGAAGAAAGAATAATACCAGCAGAAGAAGTTGTGGGAAGTAAAAGATGCAGCTTATTTTTTTGGGTGACATTGTCCAAAATAAATAATACTTTTTTCTTTATCAATAGGGTACGAACGACAGAAGCGCGAACCTCCATATCTTGAATTCCACTTATATCTTCACCAAATAACTGTGCAATAGATAACAAAATATCCATTTCATTTGAAGAATCAACTTTATACCAAAAAATACCATCAGGAAATTTATTACGCAAAAGATGTCCTAATTTAATTGCTAAAGCAGTCTTTCCAACCCCAGGAGAACCATACAATAATACAATCTTTCCACTAAAAATCTCTTTACCGATCTTCTTTATTAAAATGTCTCTTCCGGTAAAATATGCTATTTCATTTGGAACTTGGAAAGGTGCGTTATGAGGAGTACTTAATTGCAGTTTTTTTGTTTCCTCCTCGGTGAGATATCCTAGTCCAACCGATGCAAGAAATTCATTTGCTTCGTTAATTGTTTTGACTGAATCTCTTTCGATAAATATTTTGATTATTGTCAGGACAAGCTCTCGATTGTTGGGTGTTCGTGTCCCTTTTTGCCAATGAGAAAAAATACTTTCTTCGTAGTAATATCCTTTTTCAGAAAGTGTGTCTCCAAACGAAGAAAATGTTTCAAATTCAGCTCGCAAGCGGTACCGCTTAAATAACTGCGCAAACGATTTCATTGCGGAAATTATACTATATGGCCTGTCAGATTTCCTGACAGATCTGTCATTCCTTTAAAAAGGCTCCTTTGCTTTAATGCTATCAAACGTAATTGTGTTTATAAAACGTGAATAACTATGAAAAATGAAACATCTTCATTCTTTGACCCATCTCTGACGCCTGAGAATGCAAAAAAGAAGGGCTATACCTATATCCATGATATTTTTTATGACTTCCTAAATCCTACCAGTACAATGATTGATATTCTTGAATTTTCGAAGAAGTTTAATTGCAAAATAGGCATGCCAGAAAATATTACTCTTATTTTGCATTTTGGTTTTTATATGCCTATTCATCAAATCTATGACAACAATTACAAAGCAGAATAAAACAAAAGATGAAATAAAATTTCAGATAATTCAAGCAATTTTGTCGTACAAACAACACGCTATTACTCTAGAAAAATTAGTGCAAATTGTAAAAGAAATACGAAAAAATGACTATGACGCTTTGCCGTATAAGCTTAAGGATGCGATTGATGACATTTGTTCCTTGTTAGTAATAGAGGATATCATCACAGATACACTTTTCGAACTTAAAAAATAGAAATGAAATTTTTTGCATACATCTTATGCCTATATACCACTACTTCCTAACAATATCTATTCCCATAAAATTTTATCTATGAAAAATATTAGAGAGATGAGAACTGATGTTGCCGTCATTGGAGAAGGAGCTACAGGTTTAATGCTCACGAAAAAACTTACTGACCTCGGATACGATGTTGCACTCGTAGGGAAACAAAAGGTTGTTGGTTCTGGACCATCGACAAGAAATACTGGATGGCTTCAAAGAGGAACATATCATGCTGCTTCACTTGAGAATGAAGCCGAGGCGTTAGAAGTAGCAAGAACATGCGCCTATGGTTCTGATCAAATTCGTCACTATGCTCCAGCAGCTATTGAAGACGCAGGAAGACAAACGTCTTTTGCAGTAATTGGAACTGATCAATTAGCAGAACAAGCAACACAAAGATGGGACAAAGCTAATATACCTTATCGCTCTGTTTCTTTATCTGACTTTTCAAAAGAAAATCCTGAGATAGGAACAGGCGGCATAAAACATGCCTTTAAAGTTGATGATGTAACAATTAACCCTCGTATACTTTATCAAAAACTACTTACTCAAAGTAAAAGAGGAGGAGCACAAGTTATGCTGGATAGTAAATTTCAACCTAAAGATAATGGAAATGCAGAAGTTACACATGCTGATGGAAGTAGTACAAGACTTAAATCTGATCTTTTTGTCGTCACCGCGGGATATGGTGTAAAAGATGTTTTTAGAGAAGTCACAGGAGACGAGGTCCCTGTACGTCTATATAAAAGCCATCTTCTTGTTTTTCCTAGATTAACAGCTAACAATGTATTCCATATTGATCGTGATGAATCAATGGTATTTAACCATGGTACATCGAGCGTTATGTTACAACACCACGAAGATTTTGTTATTGATGAACCTGACTTTACAGTAGTTCCGGAAAAAGAAAGAAAGGTTTTTGAAGCAGCACATCGTCTCGTTCCTTCAGTTACAAATTATGACGGAGACTATATGCCCATTGCGTGTATTAAACCTGAGCTAATCAAAGACGCATCGCAGGCTCGATCATTAGATGTCACCATTTTCCCCGGTACAGATAATTATCTATTCGTTTTGCCAGGTAAATTAACTGCAACACCTTATGTAACAGACAGATTAACACAAATAATATTTAATAAAGGTTCTGAAAAAACGACGCGTGTAGCCATGAGACCCAGTGATGTTTTTATGGCTGAAGGAAAAACTATATTTTAATTAGAATAGAATTTAACTATAATAATAATTATGCAAATTATAAAAATTTCAGGAATACATTTAGGATCAGGATTAATAGGAATTGGAAGAAAATGGGGACATATTGATTCACCAACTCCAGAAGAGGAAGAAGTGCATGACTTTTTGTCCAATGCCCGTAACATAGGCATCTTCTATTTTGATACAGCTGCTTCATATGGGAAAAGTGAAGAACGTTTAGGAACGTATCTTGCTTCATTATCTCAAGCAGAAAGAAAAAAAATAATTGTTTCTACAAAATTTGGTGATCATTGGGATTTTACAAAAAATGAAGCCTATGTTGACCATTCATACAATGCGCTAAAAAAAAGTCTTGATAATAGCTTGTCATTACTCAAAAAAATCGATCTTCTCTATTTACATAAAGCACATATACAATCATTACATAATCCTGATGTAACAAAAGCATTTAACTACGCAAAAGAGAAAGGTATAGAAACATTCGGTGCAAGCGTTTCTGATATAGAATCAGCAGAATACGTATTACAAAGCGACTTTTACTCAGTTATTCAACTTCCTTACAATATTGTTAACACCAAATTTTCCGCTATTATTGACCAAGCAACGAAATTAGGAAAAATTGTTGTCATTAACCGACCTTTTAATATGGGCGGCATGCTTTATGATAAAACGCAAGGAGAAATTAGTGATAAAATCAAAGCTTTCAAGTTTATTTTAGAAAAACAATTTAATGGTTTTATTTTAACAGGGACGAAGTCAAGAGAACATCTCAAGGAAAACTATGATGCTTTTATTCAAGCAAAAACAAAATAATATTTAGAGTAAAAACCGTTGGACTTGATGTTTATTTTCTTATTGACAAATCAAGATAATTCTTCAATAATGATGACACATGGCTAAAAGATTAATGGTCGTAGATGACGACCTCTACATACGAGATCTTTATGTAGAGATACTCAAAGGTGAAGGCTACACGGTAGAATCCGCTCAAAACGGAGAGGAAGCGCTTAATAAACTCAAAGAAGGCGGATATGACCTGATATTGTTGGATATTATGATGCCAAAACTTGACGGTTTGGGTGTAATGGATGCTCTCTCTGCAAATCCACCACAGACAAAAAACGGCCCAATTCTCCTTCTCACCAATCTTGACCATGATCCTTTAATAAAAGATGCTCTGAGCAAAGGGGCTGCTGCATTCATCGTCAAAGCCGATATAACTCCGCAAGACCTCCTAATTCAAGTTAAAAAGTACCTCGAAGAAACAAATTAATCTGTTCTTTGTGTGTACAAAGAACCAAATACATCGGCAAGGCTGTGCTCGCTAAAAATCTTTTTCATTTCACTAAAAACTTTGCAGTTTTCTTAACGTTCCATTCCAAAGATTTTTTTAACGCTGCGCGCAGTAATGCCGATAAATAGTAACTTTTTTATTTTTTGCAAATAAACTCAACTAATATTGGAAATCAAATTATAAATCGGTGTGATAATAGAAATTATTAGAAACCCGACCCCAATTGCAAGCATAACCATAATGATTGGTTCAAGAAGTGTTGACATCACTTTTACTTTTTCTTCCACTTCACGTTCAAAATAATCTGACGCTTTTAATAACGAAGCATCGAGTTTACCTGTTTGTTCACCAATTTTTACCATCTCAATAATAATTGGTGGAAAAAGCGTGCTTGTCTCCATTGCGCTCCCCATAGAGATTCCTTTCTCAACACGTTTTGCAACGGTCCCTATTTCTTCTTTATATAACACATTTCCTACAACGTCACCGCTTTTAAGGAGTGACTCAACGACCAAAGACCCAGAACTAATCATAAGAGATAGCGTTCGGGAAAATTCTGCCATAATACTGTCGCTGATCATTCTGCCAAATATCGGCAATTTTAAGACATATTTATCAACCGTTTTTCTTCCTTGCGGTTTGTTATACCACTGGCGTATATAATAAAATGCAAGAGCTGCAAGAGCAATCGCAATATACCAATCATAGATAAAGAAATTTGAAACACTAATAATAAAAACTGTTGCGGCAGGAAGCGGCAAATTTAAATCACCATAAAGTACTGTCAATTGGGGAATAACAAAAATCATCATCACTACCATAACCAAAATCATCATTATAACAACAATAACCGGATACATAAGCGCGCCTCTGATAGTACGAACCAATTTATCATTTTTTTCCAAATTGTCTGCAAGACGCGTTAAGACTTTATCCAAAAGTCCTGACACTTCAGCTGTTTTGATAAGTGCGATATAAATAGGGGAGAACACGTGCGGATATTTCTCAAGCGCTTTTGAAAGCATTGCGCCATCTTCAATATCTGAAATAATCCCTTCAATAACTTCTTCAAGCGCGGCATTTTGCGTTTGATTTTTCAAGATATTCATTGCCTGTATAAGGGTTAATCCTGATGTGATCATCGATGCAAGTTGTCTCGTAAAAAAAATAATATCTCCTGGTTTTACTCTCCGAAGAAACGGAAGATAATGAGCCAAGCCGGTTTTATTTTCAGGAAGAATTTGTATCGGGATAAATTGATGATTGCGGAGATACGTTGCTGCTTCTTTAACGTCCTTTGCTTCTACCAATCCGCGGATTGTTTTACCATCTTTGGTTACTGCTCTGTAATATAATCTCATACATATTTCTCAGTTACCCAACCATTCTCTCAAGATCAGCCACCCGCAAAGCATATGGTTTGGCGTCATCGAGGGTAATTATCCCTTCTTTTACCAACTGTGCAAGTGAGTCATCAATAGTAATCATTCCCATATCTTTCGATGTCTGGATCACAGAATCGATAAGATGAGACTTCCCATCGCGGATGTTGCTGGCGACAGCAGGTGTCCCCAAAAGCACTTCATTTGCAGGGATGCGACCACCGCCAATTTTGGGAATTAGCCGCTGGGAGATAATGCCTTGCAGTGTTGCAGCAAGTTGTATTCTGATTTGCGTCCGTTGATCCGCTGAAAAAGCATCAACAATACGATCAATACTTTGTGAGGCAGAATTAGTATGCAGCGTTGAGAAAACTAAATGTCCGGTCTCTGCAAGAGTAATCGCTGCCTGCATTGTCTCTGGATCACGCATTTCACCAATCAAAACGACATCCGGATCTTCACGAAGAGAAGAACGGAGCGCCAAATCAAATGAATGCGTATCAATACCCATTTCACGTTGAGAAATAATGCTATTGCCTTTTGGATATACATATTCAATCGGATCTTCTATTGTTAAAATATGGCACGATTTATTCAGATTGATTTCATTGATAATTGCCGCCAATGTACTTGATTTACCATGACCGGTTGGCCCAGTGACTAACACAAACCCTTGTTTCATTTTCGCAAATTCATGACAAATTTTCGGAAGACTTAATTCTTCAATAGTACGGACACCTGGCGCAAGAAAACGAAGCGCTGCAGCAAGCGTTCCTTTCTCAAAATAAGCATTAATACGAAATCGTCCGAGTTCTTGTGGGGTTTTCCCTTTATATCCAAAAGAAAAATCAAGTTCTTTATTGGTTAACAGGAGTTCCTTTTGCTCAGGCGTCAATAGAGAAAATATCATCGATTCCATATCAACAGCTTTCAGTGCTGGATAAGTCGTCAGATATCGTAGTGCGCCATCGATACGAAAAGTTGGAGGCAAACCAACCATCAAATGCAAATCCGATGCTTTATTTTTAATTGTTAATGTTAATAATTCTTGTATTTCCATAATGGTTAGGTGCTAGGGACTAGGTGATAGGTACTAGGGATAAAAAAATATTTTCCCTTATAACCTAATACCTAGCACCTATAATCTATTCCTGCGCTACTCTGAGCACTTCTTCCATAGTAGTATCTCCTTGCAATACTTTCAAGTAGCCATCTTGTTTCATCGTAATCATTCCTCCAGCAATAGCCTCATTTTCAATATTTTGTTCACTTGCTCCTTCCAGTATCAGACGGGTAATTTTTTCAGATACTGTCAAAACTTCATAAATACCGATTCTTCCCATATATCCAAGATGTCCGCATTCTTGGCATCCTTTTCCGCGATAAAATTTCCCCTCGCTTTTTGCTGGATACAAATTGCCCAGCACTTGCTTCAATTCATTTAGAAGTTGTGCAGGTGGGGCATATGATTCTTTACAATGAACACAAATCTGTCGGACAATACGCTGTCCCACAAGGACATTAATTGTTGATGCCAAAAGAAAACCCTCTGAACCCAAGTCAATCAAACGGGGGATTGCGCCAGCAGCACGGGAAGTATGCAGCGTTGAGAAGACCAAATGACCTGTCAATGCGGCTTGAATAGCAAGGTCTGTTGTCTCTTTATCACGAATTTCTCCAACAAGAATAATATTTGGATCCTGTCTTAGAAAGGCTCGAAGCCCTTCCGCGAATGTCAATCCAACGGTAGCATTAATCTGCACCTGGTTTATTCCAGGAATTTCGTATTCGACAGGATCTTCAAGAGAAACGATATTCACGCGCGTTGTATTTAGACGAGAAAGGACAGCATACAGTGTTGTTGTTTTTCCAGAACCGGTAGGTCCGCAAACAAGAATAATCCCGTGAGGCCTGAGAATTCCCGTCTCAAGCGCTTTCAAAGAAATTCCTCCCATTCCCAATTCGTTAAGCGTTGGAATGCCACCTGTTTTATAAAGCAAACGCAATGCTATTTTTTCTCCCTGGACTGTCGGAATAATTGAGACACGGATATCAACTTCCTGATTGTTGATTTTTAAACTAAACCGACCATCTTGTGGTATACGATGCTCATCAATCTTTAATTCCGCAATAATTTTAATTCTTGAGATCAACGAATCGCGGACATTTTTGGGAAGACTCAATTTGTCATAAAGAATACCATCAATTCTGTACCGGACTCGCAATTTATCTTCAAGCGGCTCAATATGCACGTCCGATGACCTACTGTTCACTGCATATTCCAAAATGGTTGAAACAATTTTCGCAATCGGCGCTTCTTTAATAATTTCACCTATTTTTGCGCTATCAACAACATGTTTTTCAGACATTTCTTGTGTTTCTTTGATAGCTTCACCAACTTCGCCGACAAGTTCTTGCCGATATTGCTCTTCAATTGCAGCTTTCACGTCATCAGGATTTGCCGCAAAAGATTTAATGAGAAGTCCAGTCTTTTGTCTGATAAAACTCTGCGCGTCAAGATCGGCTGAATTTGCCATCGCAACGGAGAGTGTTTTGGTAAGATCATCATACGCAAAAGGAATCAATGTGAACCGATCAACAACGGAGCGGGGCAAAAGACTCAGTGCCTGCGGTGAGAAGGAGACAGTCGAAAGAGAGATATACGGCACACCCAAGAGTTTTGCCTTCTCTTCAGCAATTTTTGCAGGTGAAACAATATGCATAGATACAAGAACATCCTCGGGAGGCTGGCCGGCAGAGGCACTTTTTAGTTTGACGGTCTGATACTGCTCATTAGTAAGAACACGCTCCGAAAGAAGTGCGTCAAGCAGTGAAGTATCACCTGACGAATCTTGAGAAATAGGTGATGACGGTGGAGTTAATCCGGGCATTATTATAATAGTAAAAAATAACCGCGGTCAAGTCAAGGAAAAGGTATCACTAACATCAAAACAAGCCCTTGATACTTTTGATACTTTTGATACACTTGATACCATTATATATGGTCAGTTTTATTATTGTCGCAAAGGATAAAAAGAAGCGCGAAGCGTATATTAAAGATTACGCGCTCAAACAAAACATCGATTTTTTTGATATCAGTATTATTGATAAATCCGCAAGCATTAAAACAACACAAAGCATCGGTATCGAAACAGTAAAATTAATTCAGCAAAAACTGTACTTCAAACCCCTCAAAAGTCCCAATAAAATAATCATTATTGAAGACGCACAATTATTAACACCTGAAGCGCAAAATGCACTGCTGAAAATTTTGGAAGAGCCGCCTGCAAATACATTCATTTTTTTAGGGACGGAAACGCGAGAGTCGCTTTTGCCCACAATCCTTTCACGATGTCAAATTATTGAATTGCAAGAAGAACAAATAGTTCTTTCAGATAAAACTCGTGAGGAACTTAGCAATTTTATTGAGAACTTGCCTGACTTTTCTATCGGAGAGAGGTTGAAACACGCTGAACAACTGGCAAAAGATAAAGAAAAAGCAATCGAATGGATCGAAAACCTCATTCTACTTCTTCATGAACAATTATTGAATTATTATATGCAAAGTCAAAAACAAAATCATACAATTCTCAATTCTCAACTCTCAACTCTCAACTCCTTCCAGTCTCTCCACACCCTCTTGAAAACAACCAACGTCAATCCGCGTTTTGCGATAGAGAACACCTTACTCAACCTTTAATTTGATAGAATATAGGGATGAACTTTCTTGCAAAACTGCTGCAAAAAGAAAAAAAACATTTTGACCTGCTTCACAACCAAACACAACATCTTCTGGTATCTATTTTTCTCTATGCTCTGATAAGTCCACTTTTCAGTCTCTTTGTGAACGCTTTCTTATGGAGAGAGTTACAAAATTTTGTGACCGTTGCTCTTTATAATTTGGCAATGTATGCTGTTGTCCCTTTTGGTTTTTATATAAATGGTTATCTCTTAAAAAAATACGCAACAAATAAATTATATTTATTTGGTCTCCTACTTGAAGCCCTTGCTACAGCTTTACTTATCTTTTTGACACATATTACTTTTCTAACGGTGATAATCTTTGGGATTCTCCAAGGATTTGCTATTAGCATTTATTGGGCCAATAGAAATCTGCTGACACTACAAACAACAAAAAATGACAATAGAATTTACTTTTCGGGCATTGAAATAACATCAAGCACAATAACTGGCATTATTATTCCATTCCTTATTGGAAATTTTATTATTTTTGGTACAACAATTAGCCTCTATACACCTCTTGTCGCATATAAAATTCTTGCGGTAATTATGCTTGTTGTCTCTATTTTTATCGGTATACATATTTTAGGTATGGCACCGACAAAAAATTCTTTTTCTTCACTATGGATACACAATGCAAGTAAAAGATGGAAAAAATTCAGATGGTATGAGGTATGTGTTGGTTTCTTTTCAGGAACGACTTCATTCATTCCTGCACTTGTTGTGCTTGTCTTCATAGGAAATGAAAGCACTTTAGGGGCTATTCAATCCATCTCGGCAATAACAGCTGCAATTATTGTTTATTATCTTGCAAAAAAACTTCATGTCCAGCATCGGCTGCATCTGATTATAACAAGCGTTATTATTAGTATTCTTGGAGCGCTTGCTTTTAGTTTACTTTTTTCACCACTGGGAGTTTATCTCTTTTTTATTTCCACTGTCGTGAGCTTACCAATCCTTTGGATACCATTAAGTTCTCTAAATTATGACCTCATTGACGAAGATGAACAATCAAATCTGCATTATGCATATGTGTGTGATCAAGAGATCTATCTCAATTTAGGAAGAGTTCTAGCAATTGCTATTTTTATCATTCTTATTTTTGTATTTTCAAAAACGATCTCGCTTCGTTTTGTGCCACTTTTTTATGCAGGAATTCAAATACTGTTCTTTTTTATTGCGAGATCTCTTGAACGAACAAAGAATAAATTGTGAAATTAATCATTTACATCTGAAGCTAAAAAGCGTATTATAAGGCTATGCAACAGACAAAACAGGCAAAAAAACCTGTCCGACAAACAAAAAGCCAACAAGAAAAGGAAAATCTCAAGGTACTTGCAAATTTTTTTAGAGAGAGTACTGTCATTATGGAAACTGCTATAGAAGAAAGTCACAGGAAACACCCTGATTTATTGAGATCTTCTGATTAATATGGATACCAAAGAAGTTGTAGCCCTCGCTGAAAAATGGCTTGAAGAGATCAAGAAAATAACAGTTAATTATACTGTAGCCGTAGAACATCTAGAGGAAGCTCAGCTTGACTATGAAAAACGGAAGAAGAAATGGTACAACACTGTACTACCATATTTCATGCCGGTGATTGCAATTGTCGTTGTCATCTTTGCCTTTGTTATTGCGATCAAACTTGTAGGCTGTCCAAATCCTATCCACATCACGTTCCAAGACATCGAGCTTACTCAGACATGTAAATAATAAATATCTGGAGAATTCTAGAATGGGGGACTAGTAGGTAGAAAATGAAATTAAGGCTTATTTACGCTGACACCTGCTGCAGTAACGTCAAAAAGATCTCCTCCCGTTCCTTGAGGATTGTTTGTTGTCCGCCTCCACATGGCATCTGCTGATGAAGGAGTTGGCTCACAGGCTGCATTAAAGGAGGTTACTTGAGGAAGAGTGAGAACCCCTGATTCTTCTGCAATTAGAACAGTGTTACCCGAACGCAGTTTCCCACCATCAACACCTTGGAGTAGGAGCCTCGTGTAACTATTACCATTTGTAATAACTCCAGCATGATTGTCAGAGACAAATGTAAAATTTTTCCCAGTTAAATCAGCAACAAATACTCCACTAGGGGATGCATTTACATTTATTACCTGTCCAGAAACCGATCCCATAACTTCAGATGCCGATGATTGAGGAGGAAGACAGTTCTCACTAAGAGTACCGTTGTTGCCACCACTACTACATGCTAACGGAGCTACAGCTAAGGCTGTACCTAATCCCACTCTAGCAGTTAGTGGTATACTATCAATAATTTTTCCTATAAAACCTTCTTTGCCCATAGTATTCAAATTATATCTAATTATTCTATCTTTGTCAATTCAAAAACCCGATAATTAAAAACTAATATGTTATATATAAATATCTTATAAGAGTAAACGGGCTTTCTTAAATTTTAAAACTAAACCACATAAGCTCATCCATATTCTTACTGGTAAACAAAACTCAAATACTAGTGATTAGGCTGAGAGACATCGTTTACACTTTTACAGTAGAATAACGCTACTGAGGAGGTGAAAACGATGAAAACAAAAGGTCATAAACCAACAAAAGATCATCCATGGACGTATCAATCATGGAAA
>Ga0265340_10000151_pt1 | contig 35193 bp, 24 predicted proteins | sample 4CB225metaG_FD_202082 | JGI IMG/M metagenome (GOLD analysis project Ga0265340, IMG submission 202082) | Rhizosphere microbial communities from Carex aquatilis grown in University of Washington, Seatle, WA, United States - 4-CB2-25 metaG | ecosystem: Host-associated > Plants > Roots >...
TGCATAACCACGCCATCAGAGCGCTTCCAAGTCGCCCGGGTTGGGCAAACGCGAGTGCAGGCATGCAAAGTGCAATGGTTACACGTCACCAAGACCGGAAGCTGCAACCGCTGCGTGGGGGTCAACGAGTGAGTTTGCTCGGGAAACACGCGACCTAACGGTGCTTTCCAGACCCATTTGACCTCGTGACGAGGGTCAATGATGGTAGGTACGGAGTGCGCTTCATGGCACGCATCAATGCACGCTCGGCAATTGCCGCGACTTGCACATTGGTTTAGGTCGATCAGTAACCCATAGTGAGGAGCGGGTCGTCGTTCGGCCCCTTGGCTTTGCTCTGCTCCACGCACCTGCGCTGCAGCCGCTACCGCAGCACCAATGACTGTTGCGCCGGTTCCAACCAGAAGGGCACGTCGAGTCAAGTCCTGCTTCATATGACCACTGCGGCGCACCCTAAGCAGGAAGCATGCCTGGAACAGTGCCACGGTAAATGCTTGAAATTGAGGCTCTAACCTTCCGGATGCGTCTGAGCCAGGACCACGCCCGTCAAATGTCATGGCTGAAGGCCATCACATACAACGGTGCTCTGACCAGAGCCAGCCGCAGTAACAGGAGCCAACAACAAGGCTATACAGTAGCTAAGCAGTAAGCAGTAGGTACCCTAGGGCGCAGAAACCGCCGTTGCACTTTGGGGCAGCAGCTCACGCCACCCAAACGAAGGATCGCCGATGACGACAAAGAACGGGTTGAGGATGTTGTCCTTAGCGTTGTACGTCACGGGCCGGAAGGTCACGTCAGTCACGGTTCCGCCCGCCTGCTCGACAACGCATTGCGACGCAGCAGTGTCCCATTCCGAAGTCAAACCGAACCGTGGATAGATGTCTGCACGACCCTCTGCCACCAGGCAGAGCTTTAGCGAACTGCCTTGACTGATGAACTCTACCTCGCCCGGGAGCTTGGAAATCAGCTCTTGCACGGCTTCGCTGCCATGCGAACGACTTCCACAGACGACAAGATTGCGGGGGTCTACTTTTCTTGTTTGTATTCGCTTCGCGGTACCGGCACCGGGCTCGAGTTTGAACGCTCCAACCCCGCACGCCGCAAAGTAGCAAACTTTCGACACTGGCACATGCACCACACCGAGTACTGATTTGTGCCCATCGATGAGCGCAATATTCACCGTGAATTCGCCGTTACGCTTGATGAATTCCTTGGTGCCATCGAGTGGGTCCACCAACCAATAGCGAGGCCACTGGGAACGCACGGAAAACGGCAGGCTCTTTGATTCTTCCGACAGAATCGGGATGTCAGGGGTTAGCTGTTGCAGGGCTTCGCAGATGGTCTCGTGCGACGCGAGGTCGGCCTGCGTAAGCGGAGATCGGTCGTCCTTGAGTGCGATCGCGAACTCGGACTCATAGACTTCGAGAATCCGGTTCGCGGCTTGCTCGGCGATCTGCCTAACTGAATCCAGCAATGATCCGAAATCGAGTGATGGTAGAGGTTGGTTCATGTTCAGGGTTCTACTTTCGAGCTCGTGCAACGATGGGCGCTTAGTTGATGCAGCCTAACTCTTTCAATTTCCGAACCAGTAATTCGACGGACTGCTCGGGTGCTGACTGCTCGGTATCAATCGTAAGTTCAGGGTTCTCGGGCACTTCATAGGGCGAATCGATGCCCGTAAAGTTTCGGATCTGTCCCTTGCGAGCTTTACTATAAAGCCCCTTGGGATCCCTGCGTTCTGCCTCTTCGATCGAGGTTGAAACGTACACTTCGATGAACTCGCCTGGTTCCATGGTCTCCCTCGCCATCTGTCGTTCCGAACGGAACGGCGAGATGAAAGACACCATGACGATGAGCCCAGCGTCCGTCATGAGCTTGGAAACTTCCGTCACGCGTCGAATGTTTTCCACCCGGTCGGCGTCCGTAAAGCCAAGGTCCTTATTCAAGCCGTGGCGCACGTTATCGCCATCGAGCAGATAGGTATGGCGACCATCCGCATGCAGCCGCTTCTCCAGTAGGTTCGCAATCGTCGACTTGCCTGACCCCGAGAGCCCTGTGAACCACACAACGCAGGCTTTTTGCCCTTTCAGTGTCGCCCGCGCACGTTTGTCCACGTCGAGCGCTTGCCAGTGCACGTTGTCCGCTCGCCAGAGCGAGAAGTCGAGCATGCCCGCACCCACCGTGTCGTTCGTGAGCCGATCGATAAGGATAAACCCGCCCATTTCTCGATTTTCTTTGTAAGAATCGAACACGATCGGTCGGTCGAGGCTCAGATTACAGACGCCAATATCATTCAGCTCGAGAGTCCGCGCCGCGAGCTCGTCCAGCGTATTGATGTTCACCTTGTGACGGGGCTCGGCCAGCGTAGCGGTGACGGTTTTGGCACCGATCTTCATCAAGTAGGGCCGCCCAGGAAGCATGGGATCCTCATGCATCCAAACCAGCGTGGCTCGAAATTGGTCGGCAACTTTGGGGCGCTCAGCTGCAGTGGCGATGACATCACCGCGACTTGCATCCACTTCATCGGTCAGCGTCAGCGTCACGGATTGTCCAGCAACGGCCTGTTCCAACAACCCTTCGGGTCCAACGATACTTGCCACCGTTGATCTCGAGGCTGAAGGCAAGACAACAATCTCGTCCCCGACTCGGACACTTCCGCCGGCAATACACCCAGAAAATCCGCGAAAATCGGGACTCGGGCGATTCACCCATTGAACTGGAAATCGAAACGGTTTCTGTTGGTAATCGTCTTCGACTTGAAGCACTTCCAATTGCTCGAGCAGCGGCATCCCGCCGTACCACGGCATTACCGCGCTCGTTGAAACGACGTTTTCGCCCTTGAGTGCCGAGAGTGGAATGCAAATGCCGTCCGGCGCGCCCAGCTTCTGAGTAAGACCATGAAGGGCTTCCTTGATCTCGAGAAATGCGCTTTCTTTGTATTCGACAAGGTCCATCTTGTTGATGGCAAAGATCAGGTACTTGATCCCTAGCAGCGCGCAGATATACGTGTGGCGTCGAGTCTGATTGAGCACGCCTTTGCGGGCGTCCAACAAGACAATTGCGGCCTCGGCGGTGGAAGCGCCCGTGGCCATGTTGCGAGTATACTGTTCGTGGCCCGGCGTATCGGCCACGATGAACTTGCGCTTCTGAGTCGAGAAGTACCGGTAGGCAACGTCAATCGTGATCCCCTGCTCTCGCTCGGCGGCCAGTCCGTCCACCAGTAGTGCCAGGTCCAGTTCCCCACCCTGTGTGCCCATTTTTGCGGAATCGGTGTGCAACGCCGAGAGCTGGTCTTCATAGATCAGCTTGGATTCATACAGCAAGCGACCAATCAACGTGCTCTTCCCGTCATCGACACTTCCACACGTGATGAATCGAAGCATTTGCTTCTGCTCGTGCGACTTGAGGTACGCATCGATACCCTCCGCTTTGATTTGCTCAATGTCGTACATCAGAAGTAACCTTCCTGCTTCTTCTTTTCCATCGACGCGGAGGCGTCGTGGTCAATCACACGGCCCTGACGTTCAGAATTCGTCGTGAGCAGCATCTCCTCAATGACTTCTGTCAGGGTCTCTGCATTGCTCTCAACCGCGCCCGTCAGTGGGTAGCACCCAAGCGTGCGGAACCGGACCTTGCGCATCTGAGGTCGCTCACCCGGTGCTAAAGGCATGCGGTCGTCATCAACCATGATGAGCACGCCATCGCGCTCGACGACAGGTCGCTCCTTGGCGAAGTACAGGGGGACCACCGGGATGCCCTTCAGATGGATGTATTGCCAAATATCGAGTTCCGTCCAATTCGATAATGGAAACACCCTGAGGCTCTCTCCCTTGTTTATCCGGGTATTGTAGACGCGCCAGAGTTCAGGGCGTTGACGCTTGGGGTCCCAACGATGTTGCGCCGAGCGAAACGAGAAAATGCGTTCTTTGGCACGCGACTTCTCTTCCTCACGGCGCGCGCCGCCAAACGCAGCGTCAAATGCGTACTTGTCGAGTGCCTGCTTGAGCCCTTCCGTCTTCATCACGTCGGTGTGGATGGCCGATCCGTGTGTGAAGGGGTTGATGCCGCGCGCAAGGCCTTCCTGATTGATGTGCACGATCAGCTCGAAACCGTGCAGCTGCTGCATCTTGCTGCGAAAGTCGATCATTTCGTGAAATTTCCAGGTGGTATCCACATGCATCAATGGAAACGGTAACTTGCCTGGAGCAAAGGCTTTAAGGGCTAGGTACAACATGACGCTGCTATCCTTGCCAATTGAGTAGAGCATCACTGGACGCTCGCATTCGGCGGCGACCTCGCGAATGATATGAATGCTCTCGGCTTCGAGTCGTTCCAGGTGTGTTAGGTGCATGTCTCTCGCTTCGTTCCGTGGCGGATCTTGGTCAGAGCGGTAGAGTTCCCTAGTAGCTGAACTGGCGGGAAACAAGGACCAATGTCCACTTTACGACCTGCTAGCAAAATGCGCATAGTGGTGAAATTCGCACAACTGGGGGGCGTGTCCCTGACTCATGATTGGCTCAAGTGCTCTGTGGCCAGGGCGCGGGCCGGGGCGATTACACACAACTTTCCGCCATCCGCGCTATCACTGCTCGCACGGCCTTGAAGGCCGGTTTTCTCCAAAGTTTCGGGATGCCATGGACAACATTTTTTTCAGAATGGGCCGCGTGTACCGAGTATTGCGGCGCACACATCACGTGTCTGTCGTTCCGTGGCTTATTGCAGCGGCCTTCTGCTGCATGCGCGTGTGCGTGTGGTGCGCCATGGCCTTGGACAACGTCTTTTTTCCAAGCCTGAAACGCACCCGCGCCAACCGCCCCATTGTGCTCGTCGGCAACCCGCGAACTGGCACGACGTTTCTTCAACGCTTTCTGAGTGACGAAGGTTTCGGCTCAGGCATGGAGCTGTTTCTCATGCTCTATCCGTCACTGCTGCTGCAGAAAATCCTTCGGCCCCTGCTGCCCCTCTTGGAGAAGATGAGTCCAGCAAAGTTCCATTCTACGGACGCCCACCAAACAAGTCTCAGTTCGGTTGAGACCGATGACGTCGGCGTGCTTTTCAGGTACTTGGACGGCCTGTTTCTGTACGGATTCTTCCTGTCCTTTGAAGACGAGGACTTGGTGCGATTCATGGACCCACGTGTTCGCGATACATCAAAGCGGGACTTTGCATGGCTCGAGGCGCTCTGGCGCCGGAGTCTAGTTCTTCACAAGACGGATCGTAACATTGCCAAACTCTTCTCGGTGTCCATAAGATTGCCGCGATTCTTGGCGCAATTCCCCGAAGCGCAGATCCTTTATATGGCGCGGGATCCGCTATCGGTCATTCCAAGTTCGATGAGCTTGGTGGCGGGTGTACTCGATCGTGCTTTTGGTTTCTGGTCATTGCCTGAAAATGTACGGAAGCGCTGGCTTGACCGTATGTACAAGGCTTGGATCATGCTGTTTCAGAGGTTCCATGAGGACTGGACTAGTGGCGTTATCGACAAGCGTCGTGTGTACATTGTGCGCTATGATCGAATGATGGCGGATTTCGAGAACGTCATGCTGGAGATCTGCGACTTCTTGGGTCATGCAATGACACCCAAGCTGCAGGCAAGTGTCCGTGCACGCGGTGAGAAGCAAAGAAAATACGAGTCGGCGCACAAGTACAATCTCGCCAAGTTCGGGCTGAGCGAAGCCAATATCCGAAGGGATTGCGCCTTCTACTACGGCACGTTTCTGCCACCCATGGGCCAAGGCCAGCTCGATCAGCCATCGTGGCCCGACCATTCGCCGGTGGGCCAATCCACTGTCTAGGAATACTTCATCGTTGGCACGTTGGGAGAGCGCGACACAATCACGTTATGCAGCACTTCCCAGACGGCAGCAACGGCGCCGTTGCACTCGAGGGTTTTCCGGACACCAGTAGCGTTCGATGCGAAGAAGAAAGGGCAGCGTGGTTAACGCTGCCCGCATCTTTCATGGGTTGAGCGTGAGGTCTACTCGCGCTCGAGATACCGGGGAGTAAAGAACTCATCCTTCGCATCAGGCGCAAACGCAATCTTGACGGTCTCGAAGACCGAACGTCGCCCGGTCTTCTTGTTGGTCATCTCCATGCGCATGGTGCGATAGCGCTGCTTCTTGGGGTCGAGCAACTTGATGTCGTCACTCTTGAGCTCTTTTAGGACCTTGCCCTCTAGGTCGAGGAACACGCCTTTGCGGACCGTGTAGCTTTTCATACTGACCCAATAGGTCTTTTTCTGGTAGCCTTCGGCCTTGGCGGTGTCCGTCGACTTGGGCACTACGTCAATGACCCAGCACTTGTCGCCACCAACGTCATCTTCCTTCACTAGCGAATAGTCGAATTCATCAAGCGCTGGAATATTCAGATCACCGTACGAAAAGTCACTACCCATGAAGCCTTTCGAGCGCTCCGAGCTCACTACACGCCGGGTCTTGCGAAGGGCGGGCATGTAGATCCAGATGTCGTCAGCCTTCGTGGTGTAGTCGAATACCAGAATGCCAGTGCCCTTGACGTCGGCCGGGGCGAGGAATCGGTACAAGCGCTTCTCGGTGTCGCCATTGTCATAGAGCTTGGTGGCCATTGAGATCTCACGCTCGCGCTTGGCGCCGCCGGACTCAGTGATGCTCATCTTCACGACTGCCTCGGAGCCGTCGAGCTTTCGAGCTTGCGTAACCTTGTTCATGATGTCGCGGGGTGACGGACCGGCCTGAGTTGCCGCAGCCTGTATGAGCAGCCCAAAACTGAGCCCCACAGAAACGATAAACATGGGCAAATGGCGGGCGATTCGATGGTGTCTCATGTGAATTCTCCTGAGCGCAAACGCAGTGGGTTGTACAGGCCCCTACCTCAAAAATCCTCTGTCGCCGTTTGGATATCTGGGAAGATTTAGCATTCTGGATAGCGTCTGCAATCGAAGTCACGCGGTCCCAAGTCAGAACGTGTATCTGAGCTCTGTGTAGCCGGCAGTGAGCACGTCTTTCACCATACCAAACAGTGTGTTATCTGGGCCACGATAGATTTCGCCGCCAATAGCGGTGCTCAGGCGGTCGCTAATCTTGTAGCTGATCTTGGGAAAGGCCGCCCACTCCTTCGTGGAGAAGTTGACGACGCCCAAGGCCGACAACGACAACGTTTCATCCAACGTCAGCCACTCGATGCGCCCAGAAACCAAGTGCTGGATCCTCTCGGTCTGTCCAAAAAGTATCTGGTTCTTCTGCGCAAGCGTACTGTTGATTGTGTCCTCGACCTGCTGCCGCAGTGTGGGGCTCAGCGTGTCCCAACCCGCTAGGTCACTTGCGCTCACTGCCCAAGTGCTGTCGGGACCGTTCTCCTTGTGCCAGTCGAAGATATATCGACCCAAGTACTGAGCAATGACACTTACCGAACCAAAAGTGTGATCAACTCCGAGCACGTACTGCAGGTCAGGGCGGGGTGCGTAGATCTTGTTCTGATAGCCCAAGGGCCGGCGGTAAGCCGCTTCGCCGCGCAAACCGAGGTAGTCGCCGATGGCCGTCGAGAAGTCGAAACCAACCACATTCTGCTCGTAGGCAGTTCGTGATATCAGAATCACCGTCGGTGAGACGCCGTAAGTATAGCTCTGCGCGGTGAGTCCTGGCAACGGAGCGTAGCCGTGCACGAAGGAGGCGGACATCTCAATGGCCGACAGTTCGAGATGAATACGTCCAGCGCCTAGGCCCTTGTCCAAATTCGGAGCTGGGTACCTGGTATCGCCGAAGTAGACAGCGTCTGGAAGCTTATACGCCGGCAATTCGGATGCGACATAGAGTGGCATCCATACTCCCTCGAGTCGGAACGGCTGGAAATTGAGAAATGCGCGGGCTCCAATATTACCAACGCGCCTATCGTCTTCGATGGGCGAGCGGACCCGCAGATCATTCGGCGTGAGGTTGTTTGTCGGATTGAGTGCATCTGCACGACCCCAGACAATGATCTGCTTGCCCAGTCTTAAGTCGAGCGGGCCAAAGTAGCCGTTGACGTATGCCTCTCTGACATCAAGTATCGTGCTCTGCGTCTCACCTTGCAGGCCATCGCGCAGACGCACCTCCGCGTATGCGTCACCATACTTCTCCTTCTGCACGCGAAACTTGAGCGCCAACTCACCGTAGCCCGCCTTCATTGCGCCTTGATTTGCGTCTGGCACTTTTCCCGCGAACATGTCGCCTCGAACGTATCCCCCTAGTTCAAAACCAGGCCGCGCTTGCTCTCCGGATGAAGGGTTGGTGCTCTCGGCTGCCGCCGCAGACTGGCTCTGCTCAAAGAGGCCCGATCCAGTCGAGACACTGGTTCCGCTTGCGTCTGCGGCAGCTTGACTGGGAGCTGAGGTAGGAGACTCCGCTGCAGGTGCAGTGCCCGAACCCGAAGCACTGGCGGCAGGAGTCCCCTCTGCGCTTTTGGTCTGGGTTTGAGTTGAGTCTGCCGCTCCGCTCGCCTGACTGGAGCGCGGTGTTTGACTAGAGTCAGCGCTTGTTGGGGCAGCAGGTTCCCGTTTGGTGTCTTCCTTGACGCTCGCGGGGGCGCCTTTCTGCGCTTGGGCCGTCTGGGCGCAAACACCTGTCGCGAACAGGAACGTCGACGATACAATTGCCCAGGCGAGCCCGCCAAAAAAGGGCGTTGCGATTCTTGTGCTCATGACTTCACTCTGTTGGCACGTAGCAACCAAGGACTAGTCCTCAATCTCCGCTGTCCAGCTATCGGTCCATTGGGTGTTATTTGGTGCAAGGCTCCAGCACTGTGATGTACCAGGGAGCGGGATTCAAACAGTCAACACACTCGAGAGCTAGTATCCAGGTTTGGCTTGAGTCAATCCCAGCGAAAGCGCTACCACTGCTGTTCTTGAGTTTCGACAGGGATAGCTGCGGACTGACAATATCATCAGCATTTGACTCCCACAGGCCAGTCGCCAGCGATTCGAGTTCGATAAAATTCGAGTCCTTCTGCAGATCGGACACTGGTTGGTTGTAACTTGCAACCAATACCCTCGTAATCTTCATCAAGTCATCTGCGACGAGTGCATGCCCCAGAGCATTCGTGGTCATGGTTGACCAATCAATTAATAGTTTGCCGTTTCCTGCAGGAACCAGCGTCGGCGTAAGCTTGCTGAAGTCAGCCTGATAATCCAGAGTTGTTGACGTATTGTTGAGTGTCACCGTCTTGGAGGCGCTCGGGTCGGTGCTCAGACCAAACGTGGTCAACATGCGCCCGTCTTTACCAGGAGTTACCGCATTGTGCTGGATCATGACGAGAAAAGTGTTGGCGGGGGACGGGTAGTTGGCAGCGCCAAAGTACGTTGTTAGGTAGCCGTTAGGCAATGGAGTCGCACCATCTGAGGTGAGATCCGCCGTTGTGGCCTGAGTGACGGCGTTCTGAGTAAAGTAGTAGCCTGCGGCTTTCCTCTGCTCCGTCACGAGCTCGTCGTTATTGATCTTGGTCTCCAATTCATCTTTGGTATAGCCCCAGATTGTGACCAGGATCGTTCCGATATCGGCTTTCGGATCGATGGTGCGATTGTACATGTCTTTGGTGACTGCGCTCCAATCGAACGTCAAAATACTCTGCTCGGCAACACTCTGGGTGGCCAGATGCATGGTGCTCGTGAACGAGTAGTTATTTGCAGCGGTCGCGGCAAGCTTGATGTCACCAGAGCTGTCGGTTGCAGTTGGGCATGCCCCGCCCGCAGGACTACTGCTACTGCTACTGCAAGCAGTACCAATTGAGAACAAGAGTGAACCAACAATGGCGGTGCGAGCTGCGTGCTTCATGAGAGAGACCTCGTTCGTGATGGACCCGGAGCCTAGCATAGCGGTCGTTGCGACCGCAACCTGGAGAACCTGTGTCACCTTGGCGAAGGCCCGTAGAGCGTCTTTCGCTTCGTGATGTAGCCAATGCCGCTGCTAGCTCCACCCCAATTTAGTGCCTGCAACAAATTGCCACTCGAGTCAACCTCGTGAATGACACCTACCAACGAGTACGCAACGATGGTGTTGCCATTGTCCAGCCGTTGCACGTCGCCCATAACCTGATTTTGTATCCCGGGGTTGGACGCGTACTTCCAGACCTCTTTGGTCGTCATCGCTGTGAGGTCGATTGCGAATTCGCGGGCTAGGGAATTGGCACTTGTCGTGGACGTTCCTGACTGGCCGTTGTTGAAGAACAGGATGTGAAAGAGGCCCGAGCTATCCTTCCCCAAGATATGGAGGTTGTGCTCACCTGTCCAGGTCGATACGCCGCCACCAGACTTGTCGAATTGGTTGAACGTTCCGCCACCGAGCACCCACTTGACGGTCCCGTCGCGCCCAACCTTAAAATAGGCACTATGATCGTCTTCCGACACAATGAGTGAATCATCGCTGCTATCGTATTTGATGGCGTTGCAGTGACAGGCACCACTTGTAAAGACCTTACCCGAGTTGATGATAGTCTTAGCTGAATTGGTCGTAGGTGACCATTCCTTGATGTCGTCGCAGGTGCCGCTACTGTAAGCGATATACGCAACGCCTGCGTCATTAGGAAGAACCACTGCGTCGTGATTCAGCCCCGCAAATTGCGACGTGTAGTCTTTGAACTCAGCGCCATCCATAGACACTCGGCCCATATGTGACGTACCGGATGGCACATTCCCGTGGACCATCCACATGTAATTGCCGTCCCAGCTCATCCTCGTTGCCGTCAGATCGCTGAAACCAGTCGGTTTGTAACACCAAACGACATCTCCATCGCCGTCGAGAATGTACGCGTAGTCGTCAGTTGTTGCTTTGTACCCCTCCATCACCACGAAACCGCCATCGAGTTGCGATTTGCTGACTCCAGACGAAGTCGTAACAGTCGGTCGCTTGATGCTCGTCGGACATCCACCCGCTGTAATCGTGTAGTCGGGGCTTGTGCACTGCGTGTTCCCTGATCTGCCGACAATTTGGTAGTGGTAGCTCTTGCTGGCTTTCATGCCGAGCAATAGCGTGCGGTAGTCGCTGGACGCTGTTGCAACGTCAACTGGAGCCGAGAGTCCATAGGTCGTGTCAAGACCGAACTTAATTTCGGCGCTGTCGAGACTCGAGACACCGGAAACAGTGAACGTCACGATCCCAACCGGACCAATTGTCGTACTTACAGCTCCGCTCTTTTGGGCAATCGTACAACTTCCGGTTTGAGCAGCACTGCTGCCCCCCGTAGCCTTGGTGCCACCCGCAGCCGACGTGCCGCCCGCACCGGTCTTGCCACCTGTGGCAGTTGTGGTACCGCCACTTGCGACACTAGCGCCACCTGTTGCTTTCGTCCCATCAGTGTTCTTGGCGGTAGTTCCGCCCGTATCGCCACTACTTCCACCAGTAGCAACGCCAGTCGTCCCACCACCACCAACGTCACCCGTCGTTCCGCCAACTTGGAGACCACTATTATTGCCGGTATTGCCGCCGACATTAGCGGCCGTGTTCGAGGACGCGATGCCCCCAGTGCCGGCTGAGTTTCCGTTGGCCGGGCTGTTGTTGCCACTTCCACACCCCAATACGCTAACAGACATCGACAAGCCAAGACTTAGTGTTCTTGATAGGTGCATGTTCATCATTGGGCTTCTCCGTGAGATCGCACTGGTCGTCGAATTTCGGTGGTTTCAGCTGGGTTGGGTGCGGTGAACTCACGCGTCCTCAAGTGCCGCCATCACTGGTGCCGGCATCACTTTCAACGATTTTGGTACAAGATGCGCTCAGGCCGTTGAAGCTGACGGGCTGCAATGAACCAGTTGTCAGTGGAACGGCTGCGAGATTGATCGCCCACATGTCAGTGCAGAAGGCCTCTGAATCGTTGGGGCAGGCGCCACATGTGGTATCAAAACTCGTCGACAGCGTGTCGCATATCGATTGCGCCGTGGAATTCGGCAACTGATTGAAGAGGGTGTAGACCTGACGCACGTCGAAAGTTGCGAGAAACTGTCCCTGTAGGGTGGCGGCCCCGGGCGTGTCGGTGAAGATGCTTTTGAATGTCAGGCCGTAGAGGGACGCAACCGCGGAACTTCCCACCGAATTCGTTACGTGCAGCTTGCCATCAACAGGTCCAATTTGGGTTTGAGGAGAGCTGGTAGAGATCTCGGTCGTGGGTGAGCACATGTCCTGGTTGCCGGCAGCGTCACCGGCACCAACTACGACGGAGTTGTCCTTCACTTCCAACAAGAAACTGGGAATGTATTTGCCGAATTCAGGGCCCACCGAGCCTTTCGGATGTTTCCAGTTATCGGTTGGAATGCTCATTCCATAGGTCTTGCCAGCCCAAGGGTTGGCGGCTTTCTTGTCGGAACTGCAGCCAATGGAAAGCGGAATCAGACCGATGAGCAGAGGGCCTGCAATTGTTCGTAGTGTTGTCATTTCGGTTCTCGATCCAGAAGACAGTGCAGAATTGTCGCACGATGCCGCACCGAGCATCGACCCGGCAAAACAGGCAGACACTAATAGCTGATCTGGTTCAGGCAATCACGCGGGTTATTTCTCACCGGACAACGTGTTCGGCGGGGCCTACGCGCGCCGGTGAGCGAATGCCCACGCACTGCAGCGCTAGTACTTACAACAAAGATGAAAGATTCTCGCGACACTCCTGTCGTGGCTCCTTTGAGTAACATCCAATAAGGCAATGTGTCGCGTGGCGCCCTTCCCGGCTCGTGCTCCAACTTATCTGCAGCAATTGATGCCGTGAAATCCAACAGCGGGCCCTTGAGCCTTGCTGGGTGCTGCTACTTATTGGATCTGTGTTTCGATATCGGAGCTGCCCCAACCCGCTTTTGGGTGCGCGATCTTGCGTTCGCCTGCATTCTTGAATTTCAGGCATACATCGTCGCGATTGGGTAGGCAATAACCACAGGTTGAACTGAAAGCGATTGGGTGCCACGCGAGTTGAATAATACTGCTTGGTTGCATATCTGGTCAGGCTGCCCCCGATTCTGAGGTCCCAAGGCACAGTCTGACTTTTCTCTGTTTGGACTGAGACAGATATTGAAAGTGGCGCCGTATTCGGTGCATGCGTACACTCAGAATGCGGTCGCATTGCAGGAGTCCGGAAAAATGAAGTCTACCAAGTTGGTCGTGCGTGTGTGGCTGTTCCTCAGCGTGTGCGTCGGATCATTGATGGCTGCGGACGCCGTGCCTTCATTGAACTCAAAAGAGCTCGCCGAGGGGCCCTACTCGTTTGCTCACATGTTGCTCGAGAAGACTTTTCTCAAAGTAGATGTTCTGACCCTCGATGTTCGCTTCAGCAAGCCGACCCAAGAGAAGATAGTTGCGATAGCTAACGGCAAGCCGTTTTCCCCCGCTCTGGCAAAAGAGGTTGCCCCAATAGCCATTGGCGCAGAACGCGCTGTGGTGCAGATGAAGTTCGTGCGTGATGTGGGGCTCGATAAGTGGATGGACGTACTCAAAGACAACATTGCCCAGGCGCGCAATGCAAACCTTATCACTTCAGGACTTCAGAAGAAGGTCAACGACAACCTGCCAAAGACTTTCGCCCCAATCAGCGAACGCGGTTACTTGAAAGGTGACCGTTTGCTCTACGAAGTGCGGCCCGAATCTTTGCGCTCGGTCGTGGTAGGCGCTGACGGCAAGGTGCTCGTTGATTCGATTAACAAGGAGGGGGACGTAGCCCGAGTGGTCATGGCGGCATTCTTCGCTCCAGACAGCGAGTTCCGTACGCCGCTGCTCAAGTCTCTGCTCAAACCCGGCAAGTAACTGACTCGACACGTCGTCTCCGATGAGACTTTGACCCCGTGTCTGCAATTGCCATTGGCGGTTCTCGGACGCGATGAGTTCGAGGGCTTCTCCGAGCCGTTCAATCAGATGACAGAAGTCGATGGCCTGATGGCCAGGTTACGCGGTCGTTCGACTTTCAGGTACACGGGAATCCAGGGCTCGAGCCAGGACGCTGCGTTCAGGCTTAACGTTCAGTGCGCCAGCCAGCTGCCTGTCCGATATTACGCCAAATCGCTGAATTCTCGGCATATATGCACGTGCTTTTCAATCTACATCCATCGCGGGCGACCGCGATGCACGCGAAATCCCGTCTCAACCTCGTGAGATTGGGTCCAGAGCACGAAAAATTCGAACGCGAGCCCTAATCGTCGCGTTTCGACGCGCACATTTTGAGATTCATGCCTTTGTAGATGGCGGCACCCGCCCGCCCGGCGGCTTCGCAACCGCCTTCGAACCAAAAGCGAGCGCTCGAATCGGCATCTCAACCTCCTGATGAACGACCTTTGCGTGCGCAAATCTTCACCGAGGCCCGTTGAGATTGGATTTCGAGTAGTCGCGGGCTCGTCGCAATGGATGTAGATTCAATTTTGCGCGATTTCACGTGGCACGAGGCGGATTTTCTTCGGGTTCAGAGTTGGGCGCCTTTTGGCGCTGCGGCTTGCAACTCGGCTGTACGTATAAGCTGAAGCCACGGCGGCCGTAGATTTCCCCTCTTGCGCAAAGACGGTGGCTCTTGTCCGGAACCTCACACGGCTCCGGGCGCCGTCAACCCGCGTGGCCCTCAGCTCTGTCGCTGGTCCAGGCCATACAAAGACGGTCACCGGTGTGGATTGTTTTGACGACGCGTGGCAAGAGAATCGTTGCTGCTTGGCTTGCGTTCAGAACCGATAGAGCAAATCGAGCGCCGCAACGTGCGAGTTCGCGTTATAGGTCCCAGCGTTGACTGCGGGCGCCGGAATACCCAGGTAGTGCGAGTTGCACTTGGTTTTGTCGGTGTACGGTGCAGTGCAGGGGTTGCCCGGGGTTTGTTGATAGACTCGCGACTCGTCCTCGGTGAGTGTCACGGGCAACATGTGGCTGTATTCATAAGCGCCCGCTATTTCGAGTCCCCCCACAAACACCGAGAGCCCAAGCGAGCCTCCTACTTGGGGACCGCTGACGAAATCAATTTGCGCGTAAGCTGGGTCAGATAAGGCACTGCTGTAGAAGGTGCCGCCGCGAACGGTGAGCGCGCCTGGAACCACGGCATAGTCACCGCCAAGCATGATGCGCACGGTGTTCTTCCAATGCTTTTGTATGTCGATACGTCCGACTTGGACATCGTTGCCCTGCCAGGAGGCAACCATGCCGTTGCTATCGAGTGTAAACTTGTCTACACGCGACCAGAATTCGTACGCTACGTCGAGCTCGACATCGAAGACTTCACGTCCACCTCGAATATGGCGGTAGCGAACGCCCTCACGAATCTTGATGGGCAATGGGAGTGTCAAAGTTACGTCATTGGCGCGAGCGTCGTTGCGCGTGAGCACGACGTTACCAATGGTAGGTGAGACTGCGTCTACCGTAAGATTTCCCTTAACCCGCATGCTAGTGGGGATGACCTGCGCGGAAAGGCCCCATTGCAGGTACGGCGCAGGTCGGTACCAGGCACCAATGATTGCGTTGGGCGTGAACGGAGCCGACCCCGACACAGTGGCTTGCATGTCAGTTAGGGACGACACTGGGTTACCGGTACCCGGAAGGGGGGTTCCTTTGATAATCAGCTGGTAGTTCAAGCTCGGCATTGCGATCCACTGAAACGTGGCGCCGATTCCGAACACTTCGCGAAGTTTCCAGGCCACGCTCGCGGTGTAGTTGATCATCTGTGTGTCGCGACTCACCATCATGTAGCGCTGGCCCCCAGCAGTTGGGTACTGCTCCCGTGAAATCCCTGCTGGGGCATAAGCAGCCAGAGCAAAACCCCAATCCTTGAGCCCTAGATTGGAAGCGACACCCACAATCGGGTCGAGATACTGCCCCGGCTTCTCGTTGCGCACCGTCGCGAATGACACGGTCGGGGCAGTGCCATTAGTGCTTGTGTTTCCCCAATCGACCGTTGATTGTCGCGTATAGTCGTACGTGTTATGCGAAAATTGATTACCAACCTGAATCAAGGTCCTGCCGATGCTCGCAAGTCCGGCCGGGTTTAGTTCAACGGCGGATAGGTCGTCAGCGCGTGCGGTAAATGCGCCCGCGCGACCCGCAGCTCGCGCACCTTGCGTGCCCGAATAATAACCCTGCGCGAATGAACTCGTTGCGAAAGTGACCACGACAGCGAGAGCCGTCAGACAAGAGAGATATTTCACGGGCTAGCCAATTGTGTGCATTAGCAAAGGCAGCTTGCGCTGCCCTTGCTCGTTGTGGTTCGTGCGGGTGGGAAAAGGCCTTTACTTGTCTCCGCCAATCGTGTCCAGAATCGTGAGGAACATAGGCGCCGGATTCTGACAATCCGGGCACTGTAGACCAAGAGCCCAGACTGCATCGGGTGCAATGTCAAATCCCCCGAAAAGGGTCCCGTCATCAGCCATTGCCTTGCCCAAGTTCTTGACCATGTCCGCGGGAGCGGAACTTCCGGGCATCCCACTAATTCTCCACAACTTCTTGGGCAAAGTATCAACGTCGAAGAACCGGGTCTCAAGCTCCGAAACGGAGACGTCATAGTAGCCTAGAATCAGATCGTAGGTGTCAAACTTGGCCCATAAGACGTTCTTGCCTTCACTGTCTTGGGTGACTTTGCTCCAATCAGCCAACCACGGGCCGTGTGTCGGAACGGCAACCTTGGTCAGGTCGTGTAGATCCGCGTCGAAGGTAAGCTCCTGGCAACCCGCGGGAATGCTAACGGTCGTGTTCTGACTAGCCGCAGTGGGATTGACGAAGATCATCGACTGCGCCCCGGCACCCGGAGTGAGCGATTTCGAAGCAATGAGTACATAGGTATCGGTATCGCTTTGTGCGGGAAGACGAGAATCCCCGGTGAGGCACTTCATCGAGCTGGTGGTCGCGGTGGTTGAAGTGTGATCCGTATTGTACTCGCAGTAGGCGCCAACGGTGGAGAGGTCCAGATTGCCACTAATCAACTTTATCTGTGCGTCCGCTTGCGTCATGTTCGGAAGCCACACAATGGCAATGTTCTTGATGGTATTCAGCGGATCTAGCGTGTGACATTGCATATCTTGCGCAACTGCTGACCAATCGATAGTGAGCGGCTGGCCCGCCATAGTGTCCACGCTTGAAAGCTTGAGCTTGCTGGTTGACGAATAGTTATTTTCGTTAATCAGCATGATGTTGGCCGTAGCCGTATTGGGCGAGCTAGAGCTGCTGCAGCCGAACAGCGGAGCCACAATACAAGCAGCCACTAGGATGGTGGACAGTGCTGGAGAGCAAGCCCACGTGGATCGAGTGAAGGGATGAGCGGGCGCTGGATTCATGGTCGGAAGTAGACCTCAAAGTGAGGCGCAGTGCCAGCGGGCCTTTGCGCAGGGAGGGGCTTCGGCCGATGGGGCCAAGGGATCGGTCGCCAAGGGCTGGTCACCACTAATGAATGACTGCACTTCTACCGCATTCTTTCAGCGAGTTTGCGAAACCTGTTTCGGACGGCTGCCCCTGGCCAACCCCGTTGAACCTCTAGGGTATCTGATACTCGTAGATGACGTTGCCGCCGCTAGCCACGAATTGCACATCGACCGCGGTAGGCCCAACTTCAACGCGGCCGTACCCAGAATCAGTCCAATAAGAGGAGTAACCGGTCTCACTCGAGGAAAACTTCCACGGGGCCCCTGCGCTTCCGGGCAATGTATAGTGGATACCATCAACTACCATGTCCGTGAATACGTGATCGTGACCGTAGAAGAAGATCTGAACACCATATTGTTGCATCAACTGATGAACCACAGCCTGTTCTCCAACGTGCGCGGCTTGACCTCCGCCGCGACCATAGGCGGAATTGTCATAGTCACCAGCTGCGCCGCCCACGGTGTGGTGAATAAACAGGAAGCGCCACTTTGAGTTCGCTTTTTCAAGAGTTTCCTGGAGCCATGCCATCTGCGCTTCGCCCAGCGTCCAGTCGTCTGGCGCACCAGGCTCACCGGCGTCTAGAAGATGCACCGTAGTCGTGTAGCTCATGACGTTAAGCACGACGAACAACGCATCACCCCATGTGAATGCATAGTAGTCTTGCGCGCTACTACCGCTTTGCGGATACGTGTCCGGCGTCGGCCCTGGAACATAGAGAAGTCGTTGGCTGCGTGCGAGCTCAATCTGATCCGCCGTAAAGCAACCATTTTCCCCCTCCCAATTCCCGATAACGGGAAAGTGGGCTGCATTGCCTAGCGCATCCCCGAGTGCACTTCGATACCTCATATAGGCACCGCGCACGTAAGCGCTGTCTGTTGGCGCCCCATTGAAACCGAAGGCGGTGTGAAAGTCGAGCATGTCCCCCATGTTGATCATGAAGTCCGGGTGAGCCGAGCCAATGTCACTAGCCACGCTCCGCAGGGTCTGCTCTGGCCCGGGGCCGGTATACACAGCGTCTGGGGGTTCAATATGGCTGTCAGTAAGCAGTCCGAACGTGAATGTGGCCCCAGACTCTCGCTGCGTCGTTGCCGAGCCAAGATAGAGCGGTGCCGCCTGCTCATCACTCGCGTTCTCTACTTGGTACTCATACTCCTGCCCCGGCTCTAGGCCAGAGAACATCCATTGCGCCAGGTCGAGCGCTGGCGAGGTCGGCGACAGTGGAGACTGCCACACGCGCGAGCTTTGCTTTCGAACCGATGCTTTCAACTGTGACGGCACGCCTTGCGCAAGAACCGCATTCAGACCAAAGCCGCTGGTGGTTGGAGTAAATATTAGTGGTGCTCCAATCAGTTTCGGTGGAACACCTGAATCGGCATCCGTCTCGACCCCAGAATCACTGATAGTCGCACTGCCGCCTTGTCCAACAATCCCCGTCCCGCCGATACCAACCGGATAATACGACGCAGTGCTGGAGCCATCCAAGCCGCCCGAAGCGAAAGCCGCTGAGCCAACGACGTTTCCTGCGCCTCCGATGGACGACGGATACGGATCCCCTGGCACGCGATCATTCGTCAGCAAGGACTGTCCGCCGTCGCAGGCGAGCAACCCTGCGACACCGAGTACAGCTGAACGTTTCGCAAATGCTCCTACCGTCAAACCTGCGCCTCCTAAGCTCCACGCCACGCGCAATCACGCGTCGTGGAGGCGAGTGGTATAATGCTTCGGCTCCGTAATGGCGAGCCTATCAAGCACGCTAGGCCTTGGTCTGTTCTCGTTCGCAATTGCGAGCAAAACAACAGTATCAACGTCAATTTCTCCTGCGCTCGTGCAACCAAGCCGGCGAAGCCCAAAGACGCCTAAGTTGTCTACGTGGGTAAGCGAGGGCCATAGCCAGCAGTAATGATGGCCTCACCGCAGTTGCCTCGCCAGCGGTAGCCCCGACGGCCACCGTTGTTGCTGTGCGATACACGAGCTCTTCAAACACCGGCCATATGGGCAATCGTTCTAGACTCACCGCGCAGAGCGAAATCTGCTGCGCTACTCCTATGTCGTTACAACACTCTAACGGTGGAAGCGGCAGGCAATCGTTTTGCGCACCTCGTCCGCCACTTAGCCGCGCATGGAATAATTTGGCGCCTCGTGCGAAACGCTGGGTGCTCATTGGAGCATCCACCTTGGTACCGGCAGAACACGAACGTTGATGGAGGCCCTAGTCGCGCATTCGGTGGGCGATATATACACACACTCCCCTCGACGCAGGATCCGGTCAGATCGGGTGACCGACGGAGAGTAATGCCTAGAAATGCGTCATCGTTTTAGGCGGGCGTTATCTCACCGCAAACCGTGTGGCGTCACGTCCCTTGCACACTCTCCTATCACAGCTCGCGCAAGACGGAAGATCAGGAAGCGGCCCGGTCAGCATACTCTACTTTATGAAGCAGAACCCGGAGTTGGCGTAAGCGAGGGGGTAGGTGTGAACGCGAAGCGACGCGCCGCAAAGCTCACCATTGCTGCAACAATACCGGCAAAGCAAATGTTCAGGATGTAAGCCACAGACCGGGTCAGGTTACGTTCGACCGCTTGCCGCGAAAAGCACGTCGTGGCATGGTCGCGCGCACATGCTGCGCCGTTACGTTACCGGGATCGTAACCCGGCCAAAAACTGTAATAGCGGTGGTCTTGGGCATCACGTTGGTACTGGGGCTTTTCATAGGCCGGCTCAGAGTGCTGCTAGACGTCGATGCTCAGATTCCACCGGGTCACCCGCTCGTCATTGTTGGGCAGCGAATCGAGAAGCTGTTCGGCGGCAAATACATGACTGTCGTCGGGTTCTATCCAAAGTCCGGCACTGTTTACACACCGAGCATTCTTGGCAAAGTTAAGCAGGTGACCGAGGAGCTCGAACGCATACCTGGAGCCAAACCGGGTAGCGTGATTTCTCTGATGTCGCCTAGAATCAAGGATATTCGCAGCTCTAACGATTCGTTGGAGATTGCTCAACTCGCCGAAAAAGTGCCACAGACAGAGGAGGAAATGGCCAATTTCCGCGCTCGAGTCAAGGCCAACTCCTTTACGACGAGTCTGTTGGTAAGCGATGACGGCCGGGCAACATCGGTGTTGGTTGATTTCGAAGACTTCGAGAAAGCGGGCGGAGCCCAGCATCTCTACGATCGATTCGAGGCGATTGTCGGCCCTGAACGCACACCCGATCTTGAGATCCTTCCAGCCGGGGCAACAACGGTAATGCACTGGCTTTTGGTCTATACGCGGCGAGTGGCAGCGTTGTTCATCCTCGCACTTTCAATGATCGGCTATCTGCATTACCGCGCGTTCCGAACACTCCAAGGCATGTTCATTCCGCTCGTGACCGCCATTATGGGCGTGGTGTGGGCGCTTGGCCTGATGGGACTCATTCGAGCGCCGATGGACCCATGGAACATCATGACCCCGATTCTGCTGCTGGCGATTGGAGCAGGGCACTCGGTACAGATCCTTAAACGCTATTATGAGGAATTCAACCGGCTACGCGCGGCTCAACCCGACGTGTCGCCCATAGAGCACAATCGGCAAGCAGTCATAGAAGCCACTACCAAAGTAGGCGTAGTAATGCTGACCGCTGGGTTGATTGCATCACTCAGTTTCGGCTCGCTCGTCGCTTTTGGTTTGCCGACCATCAAGAATTTCGGACTTTGCACTGCCTTCGGCATACTCGCGGCCCTGACTGTCGAGATGACGTTTATCCCTGCCGTGCGCGTGTTGCTGGCACCACCTTCGGCACGTCAGACCCAACGCGAGCAGAAGAAAGAGTATTTTGATCCGCTGCTGGAGAAACTCGCAGACATCATTCGCAAGAAGAAAGAAGCGCCCATACTCTGGGTGTTCATAGGTGTCATCGTCGTTGCGGGATTCGGACTCACACGCCTCGAGGTTGGCAACAATTTGGCGGCCCAATTCTTCGAGGGCAACGCGCCAGTACATGGCTTTCGCATGGCAGACTCGCGCTTGACAGGGACGCGAGTCATTCAAGTGCTCGTTGAGGGCAAGGCACCAGATGCAATTAAGGACCCTGAGGTCCTTAAGCGGATGGACGCTCTATCAACCTTCATCGCTCACCAGCCACTTCCAATCGGCAAAGTAGTGTCGATCGTCGATGTGCTCAAACAAATGAGCCGCGCCATCGATGGCGACAACAGCGGCAAGCTGCCCGACACGGTCGAAGGCGTAGCCCAATATCTGCTGCTCTACACGATGAGCGGAGATGAAGAAGATCTGAGCCGAATGGTGGATCGCAACTATCAAGACGCCGTCATTGTCGCCTATATCAAGACCGACAATGCTCGCCAAATGAAGGCAATGACTACTGCTACGCAGGCGGAAGCGGACCGGCTATTCAAAGGAATGCCATTGAGCGTGCGGGTTGGCGGTGGAGTCACCAATGCCATCGCCCTCAACGAGACAATGGTGCACGGTAAGACCGTCAATCTAATTCAAATATCGCTGTTGGTTCTGGTAATTACATCATTCCTTCTGCGGTCAATCACAGGAGGTTTTTTGGTTCTGCTACCGCTGGCCACGGCGGCACTCGTCAACCTTGGTCTCATGGGCATGACGGGCATAATGTTGTCAATGGGAACCGCAGCAATCTCGGCCATGGCCATCGGAATTGGTGCGGACTACGCCGTCTATTTTATCTTTCGCGTGCGCGAGGAATTCCAGCGGGTCGGCGACATTCGAGAGGCCACGGCAACGGCTCTCACCACTTCCGGTAAAGCCATTGCGTATGTCGCAAGCGCCGTTGCAGGCGGTTATCTCTGCTTGACGTTATCGCTCTTCAAAGTGCACGTGTTACTCGGTGTGCTAGTAGCCTTGACGATGGTCACTAGCAGCCTTGCAACGGTTGCCTTCCTTCCCGCGGTGCTGCTGCGCGTCGTACCCAGCTTTCTGCGGCAAAAACCGCAACAGTCCTGAGCGACGATACTATTCTGTCCTTAGGCTGACGCGCGAACTGGGCGGCATGTCGTGAGAGTGCCGCCCAGACATAGACCAACAAATACCAAAACCCGCCAGAACTCGAGTTCGAGCGGGTTTTTTGGATTGAGTCGAGTTGCCTCAACTGCCAACTAGTTACCACTTGAGATTCGAGCGACTGAAACCACTAAGCACGCGCATGTAATTGGCACGTTCGTAGGCCGCGGGCTCGGGGCACCGTGACAGATTCATACTGCCAAGAGCCTGGTTCAGAGATTCATACTCGTGTGTGACCAGCCACTGCTCTAGCTCAGCCACTGTCTGCTTGATCCAGCTGGGCCCTTGCTTGAGTATGGCACTAACGACCTGCACTGCATGCGCGCCGGCCATCACTGACTTGAGCACATCGCCCACCGAGTGAACACCGCCAGTGACGGCAAGCGACGCGCGAACGGTCGGGCTCAAGACAGCCAGCCAGCGGAGCCGCATAAGCAACTCCGTGGGAGTGGATAGCTCCAGCGCATGATTCACCTCGAGCTTCTCCACGTCAATGTCCGGCTGGTAGAAGCGATTGAAGATCGTGAAGCCGTTCGCTCCAACATGCTCCAATTGTGCAACGAAGTTTGCTGGCGACGTGTAAAACGGTGAAAGCTTCACTGAAATCGGAATCGTGATCTTGTGCTTGATCGTCCTCACCATTTCGATGATTCGCGATTCCAGCGTGGTGCCAGCTTCCTTCGGATTCGTTGGTATGGAGTAAACGTTCAGCTCGAGAGCGTCTGCGCCCGCTTGCTGAATGCGCTTCGCATAGTCGAGCCAACCGGAGTTGGTGACACCATTGAGCGAACCAATGACAGGAATGCCAACGGCAGCCTTTAGCTTACTCAGCGACTCCAAATACTCGTCGGGCCCCACGGAGTAGGCACCCGGCTTGGGAACGAAGTCCGTTGCCTCAGCTTGAGTATTCTCATGAGCTTCCACGTGCGCTTGTTGTGCCGATTGCTCAAGCAAAATTTGCTCTTCGAACAGCGAGTGCATCACGATCGCCGCAGCGCCTGCGTCGGCTACCTGCTTCGCCTTGTCGATGTCTTGCGTCAGGGGTGAAGCACCCATAATGATGGGGTGCTTCAGCTTAAGACCGAGGTACGTCGTAGAGAGATCCATTACTCGTTCTCCGTGGTGGAAGTGGTGGATGCAGCTTGGGTACCGCCCTGGGCGGTGACCACAAGCTTTGCCAATTGTTCGTATGTCTCGGTACGACGTCGGGCATTTCGTTCTGCAAACTCCATGAGCGACGCGAAACGCTTGGGATCCATCTTCTCGACCATGCGGAAGCGGTTCTCGTTCAGCATGTACTCCCTCAGGCTGCCCTTGGGCGCGCCAGCATCCAGAACCAGCGGTGGTTCGCCCGCCGGAATGCGCTTCGGGTCGTAACGATAGAGCGGCCAAGCTCCACAGTCCACGGCCAGTTTTTGCTGATTGCAACCCTGGGAAAGCTCGAACCCATGGGCAATGCAATGTGAGTAGGCAATGATGAGCGACGGTCCCGGATGCGCATCGGCTTCGGCGAAGGCCTTGATCGTCTGCTGGTCTTTCGCACCAAGGGCAACACTTGCCACATAAACGTGACCATAGGCCATTGCGAGCATGCCAAGATCTTTCTTCGCGGTGGCCTTGCCGGCCATTGCGAACTTGGCAGACGCGCCAATGGGCGTTGCCTTGGATGCTTGGCCACCCGTGTTTGAGTACACCTCGGTGTCGAGCACGAGGATATTCACGTCGCGGTCGGAGGCAAGCACGTGATCGAGACCGCCATAGCCGATATCGTAAGCCCAACCGTCGCCACCAAGCAGCCAGACGCTCTTCTTGACGAGGTAGTCAGCCAACGAAAGCAGATGGGTGACATCACGGCTTGGGGCAAGCGTTGCAAGCTTCTTCTTAAGCTCCACCACTCGGCTGCGCTGTGCTTCGATGCCCACCTCATCGTTCTGCCCGGTCTTGCCGAGAGCATCAACCAACTGCTCACCGATCTGCGAAGCTAGTCGCTGTAGCAGCAACTTGGCATAGCCCTGGTGAGCATCGACGGCGAGCCGCAAGCCAAACCCGAATTCCGCGTTGTCCTCGAACAGGGAGTTCGACCATGCCGGGCCACGACCGCTGGAATCAACGGCATAGGGTGTGGTAGGTAGGTTACCTCCGTAGATCGATGTGCAGCCCGTTGCATTGCCTATCAAAGCGCGATCGCCAAATAACTGGGTCATCAACTTGACGTACGGAGTCTCGCCGCAACCTGGGCAGGCGCCCGAGAACTCGAACAAAGGCCGCAGCAGCTGCGAACCTTTGACGTCCAGCTTGACGATCTTTCGGTCCGCTTCTGGAATCGAAAGGAAAAATGTGAAATTCTCGCGTTCTGCATCTCGAAGTGGACGTTGCGGGTGCATATCGAGGGACTTGTGTCGCGGATTGCTCTTGTCTTTGGCGGGACACACCTCAACGCAAAGCTTGCAACCCGTGCAGTCTTCGGCAGCCACCTGAAGCGTGTACTTCTTGCCCTTGAACGGCTCGGCCTTGAACGTCGTGCTCTTCCAAGTCGCAGGGGCTTCGGCAAGAACGTCATCGTCGTAAACCTTCGCGCGAATTGCCGCGTGAGGACACACCAGCGCACACTTGTTGCATTGAATGCAAATGCTCGGATCCCACACTGGAATCTCGAGTGCAATGTTCCGCTTTTCCCACTGAGTGGTTGCCGTCGGCCACGTGCCATCGACCGGGAAGGCGCTCACCGGCAGCAAATCGCCCTTGCCCGCTAGGATGGTCGCCGTAACTCGCTGCACAAAGTCAGGAGCCTTGGTGGAGACCAGCGGCGGTCGCATATGGTGACCGTTGGTGTTTGCAGGAACGGTCAGCTTTTTCATATTGGCCACGGCGTCATCCACCGCGGCCATGTTCTTGCGTACCAGTTCAGCACCCTTCTTGGCATAGGAATACTCGATGGTGCGCTTGATTTCTTGAATCGCCTTCTGTGGATCGAGGATGTTGGCGAGGGCGAAGTAGCACGTCTGCATCACGGTATTCGTGCGGCGCCCAAGACCGGCTCTCTCGGCTACTTGGTAGGCATCGACGACGTAGACTTGAACGCGTTTGTCGACGATCTGCTGTGCCATCTCAACCGGCAGATTCTTCCAGGTATCTTCCGGCGAATACGGGCTGTTGATGAGCAGGGTTCCGCCTTCACGTATGAGCGGCAACATATCGATCTGATCGACGAACTCCCACTGGTGGCAGCCGATGAAATCCGCTTGCTCAATCAGGTACGGCGCATCGATCTCGCCTTCGCCAAAGCGTACGTGGGAAACGGTGATTGTGCCGGACTTCTTCGAGTCGTACACGAAGTAACCCTGCGCCTGCATCGTTGTCTGCGACCCGACGATCTTGATCGTGTTCTTGTTTGCACCGACAGTGCCATCGGAACCAAGGCCGTAGAACACCGCCTGATGAACACCCGACAGCACGTCCAGCTTGTCGTTCACAGGCAGGCTTAGATGCGTGACGTCATCGACGATGCCCACCGTGAAACGGCGCTTGGGGGTTGCGCTCGCCAGATTGTCGAACACGGCCTTGACCATCGAAGGTGTGAACTCTTTGCTGGAAAGGCCATAGATACCCCCGGTAACGAGCGGCATTTTGCCGGACCAGTTCTCCGTGAGTGTCGTAATGACATCCAAGAACAAAGGTTCACCGGTAGCACCGGGTTCCTTGGTGCGATCAAGAACCGCGATCCGCTTGACTGACTTTGGAAGCGCTTCAATGAACTTTTTTGCAGCAAACGGACGATAGAGCCGTACCGCGACAACACCGATCTTTTCGCCACGGGCCACCAGAGATTTGACCGTTTCACGCACGGTAAGCACGCCCGAACCCATGACCACGATTACGCTCTCTGCGTCAGTCGCGCCGTAATAGTCGAACAGGTTGTACTTGCGGCCTGTTCTTTCGCCGAACTTGCGCATTTCCTCTTCGACGATGCCGGGGCAAGCGCTATAGAAAGAATTGGCCGCTTCACGAGCCTGGAAGAACACATCTGGGTTCTGCGCAGTACCGCGGAGCATCGGACGATCTGGGGTGAGCCCCCGATCGCGATGCGCCTTGATGAGGTCATCATTGATGAAATGGTGTAGATCATCATCGCTCAGTTTTTGAATGCGTGTAACTTCGTGTGAAGTGCGGAAACCATCGAAGAAATGGAGCATGGGCACGCGAGAACGAAGGGTTGCCGCATGCGCAACCATAGCAAAGTCATGTGCCTCTTGGACGCTCGCCGATGCAAGCATCGCGAAACCCGTCATGCGGCAGCCCATGACGTCTGAGTGGTCACCAAAGATGCTGAGGGCGTGAGTGGCAAGGGTTCGAGCCGCAACGTGCAGAACGAAAGGGGTGAGCTCGCCCGCAATCTTGTACATGTTGGGGATCATCAGCAGTAGACCCTGAGATGCCGTGAATGTCGTGCTGAGCGACCCTCCCTGCAGTGCACCGTGCACGGCGCCCGCTGCTCCAGCTTCCGATTGCATTTCAACGACACTCGGGATTGATCCCCAAATGTTCTGATATTTTCGCGCCGCCCATTCATCCGACCACTCACCCATGGGCGAAGCCGGGGTAATTGGATAGATGGCGATGACTTCACTCACGCGAAAGGCAACAGAAGCCGCCGCTTCATTGCCGTCCACGACCATCGACGTCTTGTCACTCATTGCAGTATATCCTCCAGCGGGCTTACGTGGTTAACTACGGAGTATCGAGCTAACGCGCGTTCGACAGGCTCGGGTGTTGCATTTCCTTGGGCGCATTACAAATGAGAATGGTCCTACACATCGAAGTGGAGCACGCAAGTGCTGCACTTCTGTTCGGGATTCCGGCAAGCAACGCGTTCGCGGGCAGCCCGAGCAATTAATAGGTTTCGACGCCTCGTGCCGGGTTGGGCTCTTGCGCCATTCCAAATGCAAAGTTTGCGCGCAACACTTGCACGGGTCCTGGCACGTTGAGTTCGGAGTCGGCCTGAGGTGCCCGGACACTACCACGGGTCGGTTTTCGTCCTGACGTCCTTCGAGCTGGACTCCGCGACCTGCGCCCATAGGAAATTGAATGGCACGGCAGGCCGACGAGCCCGACGTGTGCGCCCCTGGGTCCCGAGCAATCACAGCTGGCCGGTTTGGCACTAGGGTGTGACGCAGTAGTTGTTTTTTTGCACTCCAATGCGGACAAGGTGCGCCCGGCCACACAGAGAGTCTCGCGGTCGCTCTCACGGAACCAACCGTAAACAGAACAGTATTTCCGATGAGTACACGGCGCAACGGTCGCCGAGTCTCAAGAGCGGAAACTGAACTTCATTGGCATTCGCAACATCAACAGAATGGATGGCGCGCTCATGGTAGGCGCCATCCAGCTACACGCTCTTACAGCATGCGCGAGGCTTGTTGCGTCAATAATAGTGCCATCGAATGCCACCGTGGTTTCGGGGTTTCCACATGATCATATGAAGTTTTCCTTAAGCCAATGTCGCATTCGACCGTCATGGGAAGGGAATAGTAAGCCATGAATGTTCGGTCGTATTAATCGTCACAGTGCGCGGTCGCTTGCGGGGAATTACGTGTATACTCGCCGAACGCTGTTTGATACGGCCCGCGTCGAAAGGTCTGGAGAGTGACATGCCAATTTCGGGGGTACTGCTCGTCATCGTCGAGGCTGGGGCAAAGTTGCCGGTTTGGTTGGCATCTTGTCAGGACAAGGTAAGTGATACGGTTGTGCTAGTTGCTGCTCGCGATGAGTCTCCGACGCGCTTTGCTAAACGGGCAACACAACGCATCCAAGCACTTCGAGACTCCGATCAACGCATTCAAGCTGCTGTTATCGTTCCTGCCGATCAGCTAGCTGCCGATGAAGTACTTTCGAGTCGGCTCAATATTTCTCAAGCCGTCTTGTCGCAGCAGGCGCACTACAACCGCGGGCGACTTCTTCTTCTGTCCGGTCGAGCACTGCAGCCAGAGGCGCAACTAGACTTGCTCAATCTTGCTGGAACGCTGTCGGAGCGTTTGCAGGGCACTAAGCTCACCGTGGCCCTGCACTTCGGCGCAGCCTCCGATGCCGAGCCACCGCGTGAGCTGCTGGAGACCGCACCGATATCTCATCGTAGCTCGTCGCGACGACCTTCGAGCCGCAACAGCGTGACACCGAAATCAGCGCCTCCACAAGACGTTGAGCTGGTATCGGCGGTGATTCAGACGGGCGATTCGAGCATTGAGTCAACCGGCTAACGGCGATTCACTCAAGCCGCGGGGACACTGTTCTAACTTGCGCGCCGGCGCCTACCGGGTCCCTTTCGAGTGACGGTTTGCAACGCGGTGTGTGGACTCATACTCAGACAAGCCATGTCATTCTCACCCTCACGAAGGCGTTGAGCGCCCACGAGCGCAATCATGGCGGCATTGTCAGTGCACGCGCGCAAGGGTGGAATCACTAGTTGAATATCCTGCTTCTCACAGGCCGTCTTGAGCGCAGTCCGCAACCCATGATTGGCAGCAACGCCGCCCCCCAATACGAGCGTTCTGACTCCTTCTTGACGGACGGCGCGTATCGACTTGCTCGTCAGAGTTTGAACGACACGCTGCTGAAACGCGGCACAGAGATTTCTCAACTCGCCAATCTCATGGGGGACGCCATGTTCATTCACGTGACGCACGACATTCGTCTTTAGTCCCGAGAAGCTGAATTCGAGCGAGTCCCGTGAAGGCATCGGCCGGCTCAGTTCAATTGCAGTTGCGTCACCCTCGATTGCCAAACGGTCGATGATCGGTCCACCAGGGTAACCAAGCCCGAGGAGCTTCGCTACCTTGTCGAAAGCTTCGCCAGCTGCATCGTCGCGAGTCGCCCCCAATTCAGTTACCTGATTCAATGCAAAACCCTCGACGCGATAGAGCGCGGTATGTCCACCGGAAGCCAATAGTGCAACGAAGGGAAACTCGAACAGCTGCAGCTGCTGCTCCGGATATCTGAGGTAGGCGGCCATGATGTGCCCGACCAAATGGTCTACCCCCACAATTGGCTTGCCGGTGGCCCAGGCGAGCCCCCTAGCCCACTGAAGCCCCACTAGCAGCGCACCAGAGAGTCCCGGCTGACAGGTAACTGCAATGCCGTCAACTTGCGCCAAGTCTCGCTGCGACTGCGTCAGGCAGCTCTCGACGACGTGTCGCACATTGTTCAAGTGATCGCGTGACGCGAGCTCGGGAACGACCCCACCATATGGGGCGTGAACTGGGACTTGACTGTGCACAACGTCCGACAGGACGGTTCCGTCGTCCTCAACGATGGCAGCGGCAGTCTCGTCACAGGACGTCTCGATTCCCAGCGTCAACACTCGAGCTACCCTCAAAACCCGCAGGTCGGCAGCCGCTGGCTACGGGCAAAAACGCCAAAGCCAGACCTCTGCTGAGCGGGTCCGTTGTCGTCCATTGCGGATTTCGGCTTGAACAACCGCACCTCAACTGAGCCGCCATCAATCAGCGACAAGATACTCACCATGGTATTCTGGCACGTTGAATCAACCCAGGCAAAGACGTCCTGAACGTGGTCTGACGTGAGCTGAACCGAGGAAACGACATCGCTGAGAGCTGGTTGGATTGTCCGAATTGGGGCCTTGTCAAAAAGGGGCTGCGGACTGCAGAGTCCGAAGTCGGCGTCATTCGACCACAGAACCCCAGGACGAGTCGAAAGGTGCTGTGCGTCAATGGTCAAAGCCAACCGTAGCGGGTTAACTGCACTGTCGGTCGGCACACCGCCGTCTGGTACCATTCCGGACTCAGACGTCCCACTAATCAATTCGAGACAATAGACACTGTCTTGACCGGTATCGAAGCGCTCGACACTCTTACAACCCGTCGCAACGGCTATCGCGTACAGGGTCACCAGTATCGTGTTTCGTCGCATGCAGTTCCAACCCAGAGTCCCGGACAGCGGTTTAGCATACCTTTTTCGGACCAACTTTCCAATGTCGCGGCAGTTCCAGCGAATCAAGCGACTCTCCCCACTTATCTGAGTCTCCTTGGTCGCGATCGGCACCCAAGGGGCAGCGGAGAATCAGCAGTTGGAACGCTAACGATTGCAGCAAAGCCTCGCCTGTCGTATTGGGCCCATCCTAAAAGCTTGTCAAACTCCCAATCCACACGGCTCTGGCGCGTCTCCGCGGGTTCAGTTTTGCTGGTTCTGCTATTCGCAGTGGTTCTTTGGCGCGGTGGGTTTCCGGTATTGCCGCCCCACGAAGCATTGGCGCAAGTTTCCTCCTGGGTCATCGCGGGATATGTCGTGAATTGGACGTGCATATTGTTGATCCGATCAGTGAGGTGGCGATTTTTACTCGTCCCAATTTCACCGATTACTTGGTGGAAGGTATTGAGGGTGGCGCTCGTCGGCTTCGGTGCGCTGTGCGTGCTTCCGTTGCGATTGGGTGAAGCAGTACGGCCGACGATGATTGGTCGCAACACTCGGATCGGTTGGTGGGAGGCGGTTGGCACCGTTGGGGCAGAGCGCATCATGGACGGGCTCTTCCTGTCGGGCTCACTTGCGATTGCGCTGTTCTCGACGCAGTGGCTGTCACCGCTTCCCAATCACATCGGAAATCTCCCCGTGCCAGTGGCATTCGTGCCCGTGGCAACTACCGTAGCACTCTCGACCTTCGCAACGCTATTCGTAGCATTGGGGGTTTTCTATTGGTCGCGCGACTTTGCTCAACGAATTATTGCAAAGACCGTCGGTAACCTGTCGCAGCGAGCCGCTACCTGGTTGACCTCGGCCATAGCGCGCACAGCATCGGGACTTAGCTTTCTGCCCATGTGGCGCCACACACTTCCGTTCATGGCACTGACAATCGTCTATTGGTTCCTCAACGCATTATCATTGATGTGGCTAATGCGCGGTTGTGGGCTGAGCGGTGTCACCCTTGGCCAAGCCTGGGTCGCTATGGGTGTACTTGGCTTGGGTGTGGTCGTTCCAAACGCGCCGGGCTACTTTGGGGCTTTCCAATTGTCGCTATTCGCGGGACTGGCCCTGTACTTTCGAACCGACGTCGTAGTCTCCAGCGGTGCAGTGTTCGTTTTTTACGCGTACGTCGTACAGCTTGGTGTGACCGTCGCAATCGCCATTTGTGCTTGGATAATCGAAGGCTTGCATGGTTCACAGCCAGAGGCCCCGGCGATCCACGGTTAGCCGGATCTGGGCTTAAATGCTTCCACCACGCCATTCATCCGCTCTCCGTCTTGAACTAGCCGCACATCTATAAAGCCCACTCTTTCCAAGCCCCTTCGAATTTCGGAAAACGTGTAGGTCCGCCCCTCGGGAGTACAGACCAGCATACGCACGTTGAAGAGCACCCCGGCACGCGGGCGGAGCCGATTTTCGCTCATGACGTGATCGCGAAGCACGATGCGACCACCCGGTTCCAGGGACTCGAATGCCTTGCGAAAAATTCTCTCGCACTTGTCTACTGACAGACTGTGAATCAGTGCCGACAGAAAGACCAGGCCCTGGTTGAGCGGCCATTGAACACTCTCCGCATCACCAGCCAACAACTCGACGAGCTCCGCGCAACCTGCTGCCTGCAGGTAGCCTCGCGTGTGTTCCAATATTTCTGGATGGTCGAGCAGCGTGGCGTGCAATGACCTGCTCCGCGCCAAGAAGGCAATGGTGTAGGCTCCTGATCCGCCATTAACATCGAGGAAGCAAGTGGCGGCTTCGGGTCTAATCAGTGCAGCGATGCCCGGTGCAAGCTTCTCAGCCACCGTATGCATGGTTGCAACGAATGCCTTGGCAGAATCCATCTGAGGCAACTTGCCACTCGCCACGATTCGCTTCGTCAGATTGGACCATGAATTCCAAAGAGTCGCGGCATGACTTACTGTCGGGATTACTCCCCGACTGTCGTCGGGAGACAACAACTGCCTGTTGCAGTTGGCTATGGCGTACTTTCCCAAAGTTTTTTCGATGAAACCCATGACGGTAAGCGCGTCGAGAAGAACTTGGAGAGCCGGCGCGTCCCAGTTGTGTTCTTCGGCAATTGCACCTGGAGTCAAAGGAGCGCTTTGAAGGACGGAAAACAAGCCCAACTCCACCGCAGTGAGCAATACGCGCGGTTCTTGATAGGAACAGGAAAGGTTCACTACTCGGTCCATTTCGAGTTCATTCATGTTTTCACTTTGCCATGTCGAGCCAGCCGACAGAAGTACCCACAAGTGCCAGGCCCCCGGTCTGACAGCTCTAAATTGCTGTATCCAAATGTCAGCTCAAATTGGCCCGGTGCCACCCGGCTACCTTGGGCACGCATGTTCCGCTCGCAGATGCCAATTGGCGAATTGGGGAACTTCACCCGTCGCCATTGCAATTCGGAAATGTTTTAGCAGCAGACAAAGTCAGCCCGTGCAGCCAACCACCGCTACTCACAGGGAAAAAAATAGGTCCACCCCGCTAAGGCGCATGAGTTCACGGTGGGGAGTATGTGGATTCTGAAACATTCCTCATTACTGGTCTTTCGGACGCCTCCACAAGGCCTCGCATAGGACAACACATGGTGGGGCCCAATGAACCCATCGAATGGGATTGCTAAAGCTAAACTGGGAACGCCACCGGCGGCACGCCCAATACCTTGGTCAGTTTCTCACGCAACACACACACCTTCATCTGACTACTTTCCATTCTGCGATTGACGAACGGGGTCAATTGCGTCATGACACTCGCGTGTGTGTCTCCTGTTGCCTCCGAAATCCCAAGAATACACGATGGCATAGCCTGTTGTCGGATCGCGCTAAAAGGCATCCTGCAAAGCGTCGCCGTGGTACAGTCGTCCGCAATGAATCGATGAGTTGCACGCAGTGTCGGCGGGCCAATTCCGCAGATCTTCCAACTTCGTCCCTTTTTTGAATCGACATTTCAATCGGAGCAACAATTAGGACAGTTCGAGGAGTAAACTGGCATGGCTGCAAAAAAAACAAGCAACAAGAACAGCGGTAAGTTCGGTGCGAAGGCAGACTTCATCCGGAGCCAGCCCGCATCCATGAGTGCGAAGGACGTCGTGGACGCGGCAAGAAAAGTTGGGCTGAAAGTAACCGTGAATCACGTTTACAATATTCGTGCTGCTGAGAAGAAAGACAGCCCGCACGCTTCGCCAAGGTCAGGCGCTTCGCCAAATATCAACTTGCCTTCCCCCTCACGCCGCGGCCGCAAATCCGCGGCTCAAGCCATCTCCGCTTCAACTGCCCTGGAAGCACAGCTTCGCAGAGCTATTGCTGAAGTTGGTCTTCAACGAGCACGCGAAATCTTCGACAGTGTTGAATCAGTGTTCGTCGGTGGTTGACGCTACAATTATTGCTCAGAGCGACAATTGCGACAGAACGATTCGGTAGTCGTAGGAATACCAACGGTGGTTGCGCCTACTCAGCATCTGCTAGATGTCGGCAATTGTTCTGTCGTAGAAATCCATGCATGCGTCTCTTTGTGCGGTGGCTAGCCAAGCTATTGCAGCGCGGGGATGCTGATTGAGCTGCCCAGCAATTATGTATGGAGCTAGTGGCCCCCACTCGATAGTGCGATTCAGGGCCACGATGTGATCTTGAATCAGCTTCCACACAGGACGGATGCTGTACTTTGGGTTACGCAGAAATCCGAGCAGCAGCTCCATCCGGCAATTGCCAGCGCCTCGACCGAGCCCGCCCATCGTGGCATCAACTCGGTTGGCCCCGTGGATAATGGCCTCAATGGTATTGGCGAATGCCAGTTCTTGGTTGTTATGTGCGTGGATGCCGATTTCCTTGCCTGTTCCCTCAAGGGCGTTCTTGTATCGTTCCACCAGCCCGGCAATCTGCTCACCGTACATTGAACCAAAACTGTCAACTACGACAACTGTTGAACAGGGAGACTTCGCAAGTTCATCAAGGGCTTGGTCGACTTCTGATTCGCTACAAGTTGAAACGGCCATGATATTGCATGTAGTCTCATAGCCCTTGTCATGAGCATCCTTGATCATGTCTACGGCTTCTGGAACTTGGTGGATGTAACAGGCCACTCGAACCAGGTCGATTGCGCTCTTCTCTTTGGGTAGGATGTCAGAATGGAAGTCTGTTTTGCCACCGGCGTCGGCCATGACTCCGATTTTGACGCGGGGCTGGTCACCCACAACGCGTCTTATGTCGTCCTCGCTGCAGAATTTCCACGCGCCGAAGCGATCTCGAGCAAAGATCTTGCCAGAGCCCTTGTAACCAATCTCCATGTAGTCGACACCAGCAGCAACACAGGTCTCGTAGACAGCTCGAACGAACCCATCTTCAAACATGTGGTCATTAATGAGACCACCGTCCCTGACAGTGGCATCAAGAACCTTTATTTCGGGTCGATAGGTCACCCAGGGCGCTTTCATAACTTGTTCCTTAGAATGTCTTGGGCCTAGCGAGTTGAGCTGCACAAGCCCGCAGCAGAACGGCCGCGTATTGTTAGCAGGCGACCGAGCGAATGCCTAGGTGGCCCAGCAAACTGCCGTGACAGAACGATGAAAGTCGGCATCAGCACGAAACGCTGGCACTTCCGGCCTTTTATCTGGGGTTGATACCAGTATACGTGCAAGGCCAGAAGGTGTCGGTGGGCTTACTTGATAACTGGCAACGTTCCAGGTTGAACAAATGCGGCAAAAAAATCGTTCCCCTTGTCATCCACTATGATAAAGGCAGGGAAGTTCTCGACTTCTATCTTCCACACGGCTTCCATACCCAACTCTGGGTATTCAAGTACTTCGACCTTCTTGATGCACTCTTTGGCGAGACGAGCTGCGGGTCCGCCAATGCTTCCCAAGTAGAAGCCACCATACCGCTTGCAAGATGACGTGACGATCGTCGAACGGT
>Ga0265340_10000152_pt1 | contig 35168 bp, 37 predicted proteins | sample 4CB225metaG_FD_202082 | JGI IMG/M metagenome (GOLD analysis project Ga0265340, IMG submission 202082) | Rhizosphere microbial communities from Carex aquatilis grown in University of Washington, Seatle, WA, United States - 4-CB2-25 metaG | ecosystem: Host-associated > Plants > Roots >...
GGCCTTGCCACAGCCAATACGCAGCGAGCGGTAGGAATTCCAGGCTTCGAAATTGTGAGTGATTTATTTTCTCAGCTTCCTTAGGGGTAATGTCGCCCCACTCAATAGCGACCGAGGTTACGGTGGGGACGTCCAAAAGCTCTACCTCATTAATAATTCCTAAATCACGAGCAAGCCCCAGGCAATGCCCTTCGTATGTGCTGACGACTAAGGTATTGCCGAGGCGAAAGTAACAGAAGGGTGTGCCATTGTCCCACTTTTGTTTGATGTCTTCTGCTCGTGGCGCAACGTTAAGTAGTACGATATTCTGACGGCCATTGTCAGCTAACGGAAACTTGGTAAGCACATCCAGCTGATCAATGAGATTGCCCGCTGCCTCAATGGGCGAATACGAGCTGACCCCTAAAAATGTAGGCTTCACTCCAAACAGCGTATCGAATCTAAGTTCTTGACGTGTTCTGGCTGACCCATCTGCACAGTCTGTAATGATTGTTCCTATAATATCTGTCATTAGAAAATCCTAAGTTAGTTGACCACACAACCAAAAAACCGGCCCTAGGCCGGTTTGTGTGATCGATATTTCAGGTAATCAGAGCAACGGCCTAGGGCATGGCATAGGCATCATCATTGAGCGGTTCTGTGGCTTGCGGCCAATCGTAATCATATGCGAAGGATAGGCGTAGTTGACAAAAATGTCAATACATTTCTTTGAATAAAGTTTGATCGTTCTAAACGCCCTACTGAAAACATAACTTTTTAACAGAGGTAATTCTGTGGATAAAAACATGGCTCCGGGGACTGGATTCGAACCAGCGACCTAGTGGTTACACTTATCTACTACTTTCGTAGTGGCGTGGACTATCTCATCATCCCTATCGCAAGGATATGGGATGCAGGGCGCTATCGAAGGATTATTGTTCGGCTCACCTTCTAGTCTCTGAACCTTCCAGTCTCTCTGAACCTAAGACTGGCTTGGCTGCGGATTATCATATCTTTCGACGTAGACTTCCCGCAATTCACCCTGTTTTCACCGTTTTGTTGCCAAAACGTGCTGCCTCTCTTGACAGCCACCCGCTCTACCGCTGAGCTACCCCGGAATATAACGTACCTATCTCAAATACAGGTGTTATTCTAACGTTTCGATGCGCCTCTGTAAATAGCACACCCGATTTTAGTCAGGTCTTTCGTTTGGGTGGACGCTTGGGATGGACTACGTGGGTAGTCAGGCTAAGGCTTTGTTGCAGCTTGCCAGTCATGCGGCGTAATCGGTGGACTGGACTCGCCTGAGTGACTATGTCCCGGTAAGCTGCTTCATAGCCGGTGACCATCTTGTCGATAGAAAAGTTATCCTGGACATGTGTACGGCAATTATGTCGCTTTACCTTGCCGATCTTATGCACAGCCTCGATCATCTCGGCAATACTGTCCACAACAAAGCCACTCTTCCCATCTTCGATGATTTCCGGTGCTGCACCACGCCGCAGGCTGATCACCGGCGTACCACAAGCCATCGCTTCGATGGTCGTGAGGCCGAACGGCTCTTCCCACTGGACTGGCGTTAGCAGAGCTTTCGCCTTCTGGTAATACTTCGGCAGATGGTTCCGCTCGATGTGGTTAAGGTATAGGATGCGGTCATTTAAGAAGGGCTTGATGTGCTGATCGAAGTATTCCTGGCTGTCCGGATAGATCTGACCAATGATGATCAATCGGTGACCGGTTTCTTTGGCTACTTGTATGGCCTCTTTGACACCTTTGTCCGGCACGATTCGCCCCACATAGAGCAAATAGTCTTCCGGGCCGTCCGAGAACGAAAAACTGTGCATGTCAATGCCGTTGTACACGTTGGCAACGTAATTAAGGTCAGGCGCGTCGCGTCGCTGGTTGAGGGAAATGGATACGAAATGCTGGTTGGGCGTCTGATAAAGCTCGAACAACTCCTTGTGTATACGAGTTACAGGATCGTGCAGTGTATAAACAACCGGAACCCGTTTGTATATTCGCGCCAACGTCAGGGCTGTTTCGGGATGGTGAAAATGCAGTACATCATATACGCCGCGTTCGGCCCGTGCGAACATCTCGCTGGCGAACCGTTGATCCCACAGCGCAGGCACACCGCTCGCGTACCGGTCGGCGGTACGAAACAGATTGGTCAGTTCCTGCTGGTTATGGGCGAGCGGCCGTATGTGCAGGTTTTGTACGGTCACATGCGGGTCGTGGAAATGCGACCCGAGGGGTGCAAAAAAATCCACCTGGTGACCACGTCTGGCGATACCTTCCGCTGTCGCGACTGCGATATCAAGCGGTGCGTACATCATATCGTTGGGTCGTGGTGCCGGAACGTAACCAAGGACCATCATAGCTATGCGCAAAGAGCTTTTCCTCCCGATGAACAGCACACAGTATGCACGTAATCTGCGGACGATGCAATTAGGTCACCGGTTATAGTATGTTGTGGTGGTTTAACTAGTGGGGTTTGAGCGCGCGGTTAATCTGGCGGGATTCGTCGCGGGCTTTGAGGGTCTGGCGCTTGTCGTAGCGTTTTTTGCCCTTGCCGACCGCAATGCGGAGTTTGATGTAGCGGCCACGCGTGAGTAGCTCTAGTGGCACAATAGTGCGCCCTTGTTGCTTGGCTTGGATGAGCGCGTCGATTTCGCGCCGCTTAGCCAGCAGGCGGCGGGTACGGGCCTGCTCCTGCTCTTCTATGCGCACGCCGCTGGTGCCGTTGATGGTTCCGTTCAGCAGGTATAATTCATCGTTTTTGACGGTCACATACGCGCCGCGCAGACTGCCGTGGCCGAGCCGCAGAGATTTTACCTCAGCACCGGTAAGCTCCAGGCCTACTACCAAAGAATCACCAAGTTCATAGTCGAACCGGGCGCGGCGGTTTTGGATACTTCTGGGCGCGTTCGCCTTTTGCTTTGCCATGATGTTTACTGATTATACCGTGGTTTAAACCGCCCGTCGGGTAATAACCACTCTTTGAAGCCGTTTTTTCGTATCAGATATCGCGCCGCCTTTTGTATTGCACGAACGCGGCCTTCGCCCCGGACATCAATCCGGAGGTGTTTGACGGCCACCGAAGGGTCAAAATAGCTCACTAATCCCAGACGATATGCCCGCAGCGCAGGGTCGAAGCTGTCATGCTCGCGCAGCGCTGCGTCAAAACCTCCGATACGTTCAAAAGCGCTGCGCAGTACAAAGAAGTTTGCTTCGACGCACCAAAAGACCGGCCGTCGTTTCGGCTCCGTGGCGATATCTGGCCACTCAGCCCTTACGCCTGCGCTCAGCTTGCGTATAAGGTGACGCCACAGCGGATGCTCTGCCTGAATACTGCCAAAGAGGTGCTGTACCATAGCAGTTATATCTGTATATAGCGAAAAGCGCGGCCCGTAATTCCATGGGATCTGCCTGCCATCCTTCTCGAGAACCAGACCACCTACAAAACCAGTGTTCTGCGAACGTATGAGCTGGCGTGCTTTGGTGGGTACATCGTGGGTTAAAAGCTCTACGTCAGCATCTAAGAAATGGATGATGGCTTCATGCGCGAGTGCTTCCAGGATGCGGTTGCGATTGCCGCCTGATCCAATGTTAGTGAGACCCTCGATCACTGTGATTTTACGTCCGAAACCCTTAGCAACTGTCACGCTGTCATCGGTTGATTTATCATCGAGTATAAAAATGTCGTCATAGCCCTGACTGAGTAATTGCGGCAGCAGTCGTCTAAGGTTACTTGCCATATTATAGTTCGGTATAGCGGCTACAACAGGCAATGCTTCTTGTGACATATCGTTTACTGCGCCAAAATCTGTTTAGCCTCATTCCAGACGCTCGGGTCGTGCAGGACGGTCATGCGGTAGTACCAATATTCTGCACCCCAATAGTCGATGTTTCTTATGCCGGTTTGCTGGGCGAATTTGGCTGTGGCTTTGAGTTTGGTCACGTCTAGCGTTTTGCTTTGCTCGGCTAAGCTTGTGTGCAGTATGTCCTGTCCGTTTGGTGGCCACGGTTCGGCCTGCAGCTCATGTATTACCGACGGTTTGCCGGTAAGGATCTGCTCTGCCCCGGCTAGAAAGGCGTAGTACCAGCTAGGGAACGGATAGGTGAAATAGCTGTGTACGACGTTGGTGGTCCAGACATGCCGGTAGACTGAGATACCAACGATGTCCGGTAATGGCTTACGAAGGGAGAAGCCGACGTAGTTGTCACTGCGTGAAACAATGATTGGATGGTTCGGATCAAGCTTCTTGACGAGCGCCATTTCTTCATGCAGGCGTCCGGCGTCGTAGTTATTACAACTGCCAAATGTGTTGAAGAACTCGTTTTCGAGCTGGTAGCTTTGTAGTGCCGGGTTGTTTTTATATCGGTCCACAACTGCCGTAATGTAGGTGTTAAGTTGCGGCTCCCAGGTGTTTTCCGACGCGGCGGTGTTGACCCAGCTCGGCGCATGGCATTCCGGCCAGCGCGGCTGACGCAGGCCGAGACTTAAACTAACCTTTGCGTCGTGTGACTGCGCCTGCTGCATTTCCCAGTCAAGCTCACTGAAGTCATACTGGTCTTTGGTCGGTTGGATATCGCTCCAGTAACTGACGAGCCGTAAATGTTTAACGTGCAGGTCATCCAGGATGGCAGTGAGATTGGCGTGCGGATCGGTGCCGAGGTAACTGGCGTAGTCGGCAATAAACGTTACCCCGAGCGTGGTCGGCCTGCCCTTCTGCTCATGCTGGTACCACACGGCGATGCTATACATGCCAAGAAAACAGATCACCACGAGAATCACCAGCGTGCTGAGGACTTTCTGCCACCACCCGCGCTGCCAGTAGTTGAGCGGCCAGCACGCAGTGAATTTTGCGGCTGATTTCAAGCGGGAGGTATATAATTGGTTGCGGTTTGACATACGTTAAGACTTTGAAACGCGACCACGCATTGCGCGTCAGCATCGTGATACCAGTGTACAACGAAGCTGGGCGAATTGCCGATTGTCTGCGCGCTGTTGCCGCGCAAGTCATCCAGCCGTACGAGGTTATCGTGGTGGATAATAACTCGACCGACGGTACGGCGGCGATTGCCCGGCAGTTCCCGTTCGTACGGATAGTACGCGAGTCTCGTCAGGGTGTGGTTTATGCCCGCCGTCGCGGCTTTGATGAGGCATGTGGCGATGTTATCGGTAGCCTGGATGCTGATACGGACATTCCGGTCGATTGGGTTCGAACGGTGCAGCGGATTTTTACTGAGCCGGCCGTCAACGCTGTTACCGGTCGGGTGCAATATCGTGATATCACACTGAGCGGTGTTGTCAATGGGGTAGATTTGGCTCTGCGCCGCTACTTTGCATGGCTGTATCCCACTGCTGGTCCGACGCAAGGTGCCAATATGGCTCTCAGGCAAGAGGCATGGACACGGGTGCGTACTTCGTTGTGCGTAAAACAAGGGTTCCACGAGGATATGGATTTGGCAGTGCATCTGGGGGAAGCCGGGTTAGGCGTCCGCCTGGATGAACGCTTGCGGGCCACGCTTGGCTCTCGGCAGTGTGCGCTAGATTGGGCGGAGTTCCGTATGTATGCGATGGCCAATCCGCACAGCTATCGTCTGCATGGCTTGCGGACGCGATCTATGTGGGGAGCGGCTGCGACCGTTGTAGTGCTATATCCGCTACTTAGATTTTTACATCAAGGCTACGACGCCGAGCGTCAAAAATTCTCGTGGGTAACATTGCTGCGCGGTGAGCTGGTTCCTCGCGTCAATCCTGCCACGTTTGTCGACTAAGCGCCAGCTTGCGCCTGGGTCTCGTTCATTTTGTAGCCACCGTGGTCGCTGGGCGTAGGGGTACAGGCGCCCCACAAGCCCTTGTGTGCGGCCATCGCCGTCTGCTCGTCCTTACTAAACTCGGCCGATTTGCTATATGGAAAATACGGGTAATAGAACGCATAGCCATTTGCAACGAGCTGCTGGTTCAAGTCGGTACCGTCAGGTAGATATACGTAGCGCAGCAAACGGTTGTAACGGTCGCGGTTAGTACTTAGATTATCGCTCACTAGGCGTACCTTGCCGCCGGACGCTTTGATGCGACTTTGGGTGTATGCTGCCGCAGCCGGCCCGTAACACTGCACGGGCGTGTTCGGTTTGTGCGTTTCGGGCGTGTCGATGCCAATAAATCGTACTTCCTGCGCTTGCCCATTCATATCTACTGAAATCGTGTCGCCATCGACGTAATGGTTGATGGCGTACAGCCCCGGCTGGGTGGTCATCACGCCTTTCTCGGGCTTGTTGAGCCAGCCATGGTTTTGTATAAGGGCGATCGCAATGATTAACAATAGTCCCACCAGACCGATACCATGTCTGCGTCGCAGTCTCCGTGCCATGCGGTCAGTATAGCGCAGTTACTCACACCACAGGCAAATTGTACATTACTAAAGTTGTATATATTGCAACAAAATGCTATTGTATAGCAATACATGAGTGCGCCTACACCTGAAAGCATACCGTTACCCTCTGCAGATAAAGACAATTGGCAATTGAAAGCACCTACGACTTTTCAGGCGCTTGCCGCATTGGCGGCCGACCCTGATTGGGAACTACGAGCAGCGTGTAAGCACGCTGATGTCGGTCTGTTTTTTCCTTATGATGGTACTGCCGAGTCTGAAGATGTCGTCCCAAAAGCTGACTTAGATGCTGCCGAGCGAGACGCTATGAAAAATGTGGCTCCGCTTTGCGGAAGTTGTGTCGTCCGGTTCGCTTGTATAGGCTCCGCGGTGCAGGAAAACAGCGTTGGCATTCGGGGTGCTACTACTACTCTGCAGCGACAAGAGATGCGCAGATACGCCTTGCCAAGCCGTAGGGGGCGAAAGGGAAAGGCTCTCTAAGCTAAAAATCGATACCCTTGTTGGCCAGGAATTTGTCGTCGAAGTGATGCTTGATCTTGGTCATGTCGGTGATAATGTCAGCTTTGCTTTCGAGTGATTTGGGAAAATTGCGGCCGGTCAGGCATAGGCTGGTGCCGGGTGCACGCTGCTCTATGAGCTCACGCAGCTTGGAGACAGGTAGTAAGCCATCATGAACGGCGTTGTTTACTTCATCACAGATGACCAGACGGTACTTGCCGCTTGTGGCACATTCCAGGGCTTGCTCGTATGTCTCGAGCGCGGTCGCTTTGTGTTGCTCCGGGCTGACATTTGTCTCGCTGATGTTACCGGCATTATAAAAACCTTTGCCGCCCTTAAAAAAGTACAGCTGGTCGCCGTATACCGGCATGATGTCACGGATGAAGGCGTGCTCACCCACACCCCAGTATTTTATGAATTGAATAAACGCCACGTTCCAGCGGTTACCGAGCGCACGGGCCATCAGACCCAGTCCGGCGCTGGTTTTGCCCTTCCCCTCGCCGGTGTATACGACCACGACTGACTCTTTGGTCTGAAAATCCTCGAATGCCATTCAGGGCTATTGTATACTAACTAGCTTTGCGTAGCTCGGTTTCTGAACCCTTTTCTGCTTGTTCTTGTTGCGTCTTCCAGTGTATGACCCTCTGAACGTATAGGCGAAGCACGGTAGTGCGTACTGCGTCACCTCGACCGCCTTCTTTCGGGTTGCTCTTACGCACGCGCTCTGAACCCAAGCCGCGCTTGGATGCGGTGTAGTCGCTAGAACCAGTGTATACACTCGATGCTAACTTATAGTCGGGGTGGCTCGTAATCGCGTCGTCGCTTTCTTCGTCGTATACTATGAATCTGTCGAGTATTGCGCCACCGAGCACGGTCTCGATAATCTTGCGCGCTTCAGCGTCTTGATCACCAGGCGTTACTTCGCCAGTCAGTACACTAAGATAGGCTTCGGGTGAGGTGTTGATACCGCGCTGTAAGGCCTGCAAACAAAAAACTGCCTCGCCCACGGCAATACCATGCTTGTCATTCGTATATTGTTCGGCCCGCGGATCAACAGTGAAATGTGGTTCGGCTAGAATTATTTCTGGCATTTGTTACAGCTCCTCCAGCGCACTTATATAACACTATGAGGCACATGGCAGTAAGCAATCTCACTAAACGTTAGGCGACGTGTGCTAGCGCTGCATCAATGCGTGGGCGGTCAAAACCGACGATAACCTCGTCGCCAATCTTCAGTACCGGGATGCCCGTCTGACCGCTGATTTTCACGGCCTCCACGGCAAATTCACGGTCGCTCTCGATGTCTTTGTCGGTGTATTTCACGCCCTTCTTGTCCAGATAATCTTTGGCAGCATGGCAGAAGGCGCACCAGGTGGCGCTGTAAATGACGACCTTGGGAGTATTTTGAGCCATGGATAATCCTCGTTTATTACTATACTTAGTATAGCACAGTAGCTGCTTACCAATTTCACGTCGTGACCTCGGTGCCGCAGCTAACCTTACGACTTCTCTGCTTGCAGGAGTATTAACAGGGATGATATACTTATCACCGAATGAGTATCTCACACGGGCCAGCGGTACATGCGCCGACTCCGCTACGGGGTGGTCACAAGGTCTCTGCCGACCGTTCCCCTGTTGCACCCGAAAAATCAGCCGCTATGCGCAACCGCGTTGTGTTTATGGCGCTCAATATGTTCTGGCAATTGGCCGTGGCCGTGTTGGTGCCGCTGATCGGCGCTGTCCAGATCGGCAAACATTTCCAGGCGGAAACGGCCGGCGTGGTTATTGGCTTGGTGCTGGCCATCGCGGCCTCAACCGCAGTCATGTGGCGGACTATGCAGATTGCTGCCAGCCTGCCTGTGCCAAAGCTGACGGCCGCGCAGAAACGTGCTGTCAAAAAGCAGTACGAGGAGGATGACGACTGATGTTCGACTTGCTGGGCGGTTTCGCCGCTGATGGCCCCAATGTGCACGTTGCTCCAGGCACTGACTTCACCGTATTCGGTCTCCACATTACCAACTCCATGCTGTGGGGCTGGATTATATGTGTACTGGCCGCTATCTGGTTGGCTGTCTTGGCCCGTCGCATGACGGTCAAACCCAAGGGTGGCGTTATCCAATACGTCGAAGCTATCGTAACATTCGTGATCGACCTGGTGGAAAACGCCTTTAACGACAAATCCGTCGGGCGCAAATACGTGCCGTTTTTCGTCACGGTATTCTTTTTTGTGCTCATTAACAACTGGTCGGAGCTGATCCCTGGCGTTGGCGATGCTATCCAGATTCACGGCCATCCTTTCTTACGCCCGATTACGGCTGACCTGAATATGACTATAGCTATCGGACTGGTCACGATGGCGGTGGTTTATACGGCTTCCATCAAAGAGGTGGGCGGCTTTGACAAATATATTCGACACTTTTTTATCGGTAGTCCTCTGAATCCGCTGTATCTGGTGATCGGCCTGATCGAAATGCTCACTGACTTAACACGCGCTTTCAGCCTGGCGCTCCGGTTGTTCCTTAATATGACGCTGGGCACTATCGTTATTGACGTATTTGCGTATCTGGGTACCCTGCTGGCGCCGGCCAGTGTCCTGGCGCCGATTACGGCGTTGCCGTTTACCCTGCTGGAGCTTGGCGTGGGCGCTCTGCAGGCTTACATTTTCGTTATCCTTGGTGTGAACTATCTGGCCATTTCGGTCAATAGCGCGCACGCGCACGACTTGACCGAAGAAGGGTCACCTGAAACAATAGGTGCAGCGGCTCAAGGGGCACAAGGATAATGCACGTACGTCGCGGTCGGACAGAGCGATCTTCAAGTAGTTCCAGTGAAGATACCTCAACTTCGATCGTGATGCGTGTGGACATCACGTAAAAGTAATAAGGAGAAAATAGTATATGTTACCAGTTGCAATTGCGAGTACTGTTACTCAGCCCGAAGCAATGCAGACTATCGCCCACGGTATTATGATTGGTGCCGGCTTTATCGGGCCGACCATCGGTATCGGCCTGGTCGGTGCTAATTACATGAGCGCCGTCGGCCGCAATCCCGAAGCTGCCAAGTTCCTGGGCCAGGCTCTGTTGTTTGCCGGTCTGATTGAGGTATATGGACTGCTGGCCTTCGCATCAACTTTCTTTGTAAAGTAGGATAAACCGCGAATGCTTCCAAATATACCAACTAATTTTGCTGACAGTGGTTCCGGCCTCGGCGCGCTGGGCATTGACGGCAGGGCGTTCCTCATCCAGATCGTTACGTTTTTGCTGGCTTTCTTAGTGTTGCAGCACTTTGCCTTCAAGCCGATCGTGAAGCTGATGGACCAGCGTCGCAAGACTATCGAAGAGGGCGTAGAGCTCGGCGAACAGATGAAGAAAGACAAAGCCGCGCTTGATGCCAAGGTGGCCGACGAACTGGCCAAAGCCCGCGCTTCGGCCGACGGCATCATCGCCGAAGCGAATGAAAGCGCTCGTCAGGCTATCCGCGATGCTGAAGAAAACGCCGGCAAGAAAGCCGACGCCATTGTCAAGGAAGGCCAGGACCGTGCAGTCAACGAAATGACTCGCGCCCGCAAACAGCTTGAGAGCCAGATCGTCGGCTGGGTGTCCGATGCAACCGAAGCCATCATCGGCGAAAAGGTTGATGCCAAGAAAGACGCAGCTATTATTGATCGCGTGATTAAGGAGCAGAGCGCTTAAAGATGAAAGCGCCGCGTACCCAGATCGCCAGTACGGTTGCAACGCATACCTACCATGACGGTGTCTCGAAAGACTACGCCCGGCAGGTGGCTGCCTTCTTGCTTGATGAAGGCAGGATTGGTGAGCTGGACTCGCTGCTGCGTGATGTCCAGGCCGATTGGGCACTGCATGGGTACGTTGAAGTGCTGGCACGGAGTGCCTATCCTTTGAGCGATACGGCTAAAAATGACATTGCGGTACGCGTTAAGCCTTTATTTCCTAAGGCCGACAAAATTATTGTCACCGAGGTGCTGGACCCATCGGTGATCGGCGGTGTGCAGATTCGTCTGAGCGACCGTCAGCTCGACCTCAGCGTCGAGGGCAAATTGAACACGTTTAAACAGCTAACTGGAGCCGGAAAGGATTAATGAATGGCTGAATTATCAATAACTGAACTCTCGGCCGATATCCGCGCGGCCATCGAAGAGCTCAAAAACCGCCCCGAAATCGAAAGCGTAGGTGTGGTTACGCGCGTGGGTGACGGCATTGCCTGGATTTACGGCCTGAGTGCCGCGGGCTACAACGAAATGCTTGAGATTGACGGCATTTCGGGCCAGAAGGTTACTGCGTTTGCATTTAACCTTGCCACAGACGAAATTGGTGCTGTAATCCTGGGTGACACTACCGAAGTTAAGGCCGGTGCCACTGTGCGCCTGAGCGGCCAGGTGTTGACGGTACCGGTTGGCCCGGAGTTGGTTGGTCGCGTGGTTGACCCACTAGGGCGGCCACTAGATGGCGGTGACGCTATCAAGACTAAGCAAACCAGCCCGGTCGAGCGGCCTGCCCCGGGTGTACTTGATCGTAAGCATGTACATGAACCGCTGATGACCGGCTTAGTAGCGATCGACGCCATGGTGCCGATCGGACGCGGCCAACGTGAGCTGATCATTGGTGACCGTCAGACAGGTAAGACGGCCATTGCGGTTGACACGATGGTGAACCAGGCTCGCCAGAAGTCCGGTGTTATTAACGTCTATGTCGCCATCGGTCAGAAGTTGTCCAAGGTTGCTGCCTTGCAGGAGCGCCTGAAGCGTGAGGGCGTGATGGACCAGACGATCATCGTCGCTACTTCCCCGTCCGACCCAGCGGCTATGCTCTACTTGGCCCCCTACGCCGGCGCCGCTATGGGCGAATACTTCCGTGACAACAAGCAGCACGCACTCATCATCTACGATGACCTGACCAAGCACGCACAGGCGTACCGCCAGATGTCACTGCTGCTGCGTCGGCCGCCGGGACGTGAGGCTTACCCTGGTGACGTGTTCTATTTGCACTCCCGTCTGCTCGAGCGCGCGGCTAAGTTGAGCGACAAGCTCGGTGCCGGTTCTCTGACCGCCTTGCCGATCATCGAGACGCAGGCCGGCGACATTTCTGCCTACATTCCGACAAATGTCATCTCGATTACCGACGGCCAGATTTTCCTGGAGACGTCTCTGTTCTATCAGGGTATCCGCCCGGCTATTTCCGTCGGTTTGTCGGTCTCCCGTGTAGGCGGTGACGCACAGACCAAGGCTATAAAGGCTGCTGGCGGTGGCCTGAAGCTGAGCTTGGCACAGTTCCGCGAGCTAGCGGCCTTCAGCCAGTTTTCGACCGACCTGGATGCCGACACGCGCCACACTATTGAGCGCGGCCAGCGCCTGACCGAGCTGCTCAAGCAACCTCAGTATGCACCGTATGCCATTTGGGAAATGTACAGCGTACTTTACGCAGCTACGCAAGGTGCGCTCGATGTCGTGCCGCTCGAGAAGATTGATGCCGCCCGCGAAGCCTTACTGCGTGAGCTCAAGGCCAAACATGCCAAGCTGGTTGAGGCTATCAACACCGGCAATAAACCGGAAGACGCCCAGAATGACGAAGTCCTAAAAGTTGCCAAGGAAATAGCCAAGCAGTATGAGGTAAAAATTAGTAAGGAAGGCACAAAATAGCAATGACCTTATCCGGTGAGCAAGAGCAACGGCCTGATCGGAGTGACACAGCTCAGGTCCAACGTCGACGCGCTCATGCTGCTATGGTCGCCGCGGCCCTCGTGGAAACATTAAATGTTGATGCGACGTATCCGGGCTCAGTGAGGTCTACTCTGGTGAGCCTTGATATGTACGGTTCTACGTGGCTTCTTGATCAGAAAGATCCGCGAGGAAACGCTCTCCGGGCGTTCGTCAGGGATTTGGTTGGTATGGTCGAGTGGGCTGATGGTGAATTAGCGAGAGGCACACAGCATGGCTAGTACTATTGTTCTTCGGCGGCGCATCAAATCTATCCGCAACACACGACAGATCACGCAGGCTCAGCAACTGGTGGCGGCGAGCAAGCTGCGCCGCGCGCAGGAATATGCGCAAAGGAGCCGGGCCTACGCTGAACTGGCCGAGGAACTGCTAACTCGTCTGAGTGGGATCGCCGAAGTAGGCCGTGAACCGTTATTCGAGAAGCGGCCGGTTAAGAACCGCTTGTATATCCTCATCACCAGCAATACCGGCCTGGCCGGAGCGTACAATGCCAATGTACTCAAACTGCTGACAGCGGCGGTCAAGGAAGACCAGCAAGTCAAGGTAAGCAGCCATGTGCTGGCTATCGGTAACAAGGGTGCGCGGTTCGTCCGCCGCATCAGCGAGATCGAACTTGATGCCGCCTACCCCGGCTTCGGCGATGAGCCGACGGCCAACGACCTGCGACCGGTGCTCAACACCATTGTTGAGCAGTACAAGGATGGTACGGTTGACGACGTGCGCGTGCTGTCTACCGAGTTTCGCTCAACAGTGAGCCAGGTTGCGGTTACGCAGCAGCTGTTGCCTGCTGAACCAGTTTCGGCCGACCAAGCGACATCGAGCACCATCAGCAACTTTGAGCCGGATGTTGAAACGGTTATTGACCAGGTTGCCACGCGCCTGATTGAAGCGCAGGTCTGGCAAGCTTTGCTGGAAAGCATCGCCAGCGAGCACGCCATGCGCATGATGGCCATGAAGAGCGCCACCGATAATGCCAAGGACCTGATCGACGACTACACGCTGGAGCTGAATACAGCCCGCCAAGCGCACATCACACAGGAACTGGCCGAGATTACCGGCGGGGCGGAGGCATTGAATGGGTGATGCGGCGAGGTACTGGGATGGTGCGGAACTGCCAGAGGGTGGTCAAGTTTTCATGGGGCAAGGCTTGCATGCCAGGCCTGGTAAGCCTGGCCTGGCTCAAGCGGCATTTACGCTTGCTGCAGCAATGCGACCAGATTTGGGACGTGACGACTTGTGGCCAGTAGCTAGAGAGCTAATGCTAACAGGGATAGACGCAATGGCTGGTGGCTCTGAACCCAGCAACGGAACCGATATCGAGGAAATATAGGAGACAATAATGGCAGAAGCAACGAAAGAGAATACTAAGACTGGCAAGATCACGCAGGTGGTGGGTGTGGTTGTCGATATAGAATTTACAACAGACTCGCTACCGGCGATTTATAATGCGCTGACCCTTGAGCACGATGGCAAAACCCTGACACTCGAGGTAGCCCAGCACCTGAGTGAAAGCAGTGTGCGCGCCATCTCGCTGGGCTCAACTGACGGTTTGAGTCGCGGCGTGGAAGTTACAGATACCGGTAAAGCTATCAGTGTGCCCATCGGTGAAGAAACACTTGGCCGCATGTTCAACGTAACTGGGCAGCCGATTGACGGCCAGGGCGGCAAGTTCACTAAGACTGCGCCGATCCACCGCGCCCCTCCGGCCCTGATCGACCAAAGCGGCTCAATCGAAATCCTGGAAACCGGCATCAAGGTTATTGACCTGATCTGTCCGATGACCAAGGGTGGTAAGGCTGGCCTCTTCGGTGGTGCGGGCGTGGGCAAGACCGTGCTGATCCAGGAGCTTATCAATAACATCGCCAAGTTCCACAGCGGTTACTCGGTATTCGCTGGTGTAGGTGAGCGTACCCGTGAAGGCAACGATCTGTACTTCGAAATGGAAGAATCAGGCGTTATCAAGAACACCAGCTTGGTATTCGGCCAGATGAACGAACCGCCAGGAGCTCGTCTGCGTGTGGCGCTTTCTGGCCTGACTATCGCCGAAGGGTTCCGTGATCAAGGCAAGGATGTGCTGCTCTTCGTAGACAACATTTTCCGCTACACTCAAGCCGGCGCCGAGGTGTCTGCCTTACTGGGCCGTTTGCCGTCAGCAGTGGGGTACCAGCCAAACCTGGCCGAGGAGATGGGTCAGCTGCAAGAGCGTATTACTTCCACCCGCGAAGGCTCGATTACCTCTGTGCAGGCTGTATATGTGCCGGCCGATGACCTTACCGACCCGGCTCCGGCTACCACCTTTGCCCACCTCGACAGCACCATCGTGCTTAATCGTGCCCTGACCGAAATCGGTATCTACCCGGCTGTTGACCCGCTTGACAGCTCCAGTACCATTCTTGACCCCGAAATCGTCGGCGAGGAGCACTATCAGGTTGCCCGCGAAGTCCAACGTGTGCTGCAGCGCTACAAAGACCTGCAGGACATCATTGCCATTCTGGGTATGGAGGAGCTCTCTGAAGAGGATAAGCAGCTTGTAGCCCGTGCCCGTCGTATCCAGCGCTTCCTGTCCCAGCCCTTTTTCGTGGCTGAGCAGTTCACTAACAACCCTGGCCAGTACGTCAAATTGAGCGACACCATCAAGGGCTTCAAAGAAATCCTGGACGGTAAACACGATGACATTCCAGAAACCGTCTTCAACCTCAAAGGTACTATCGAAGACGTTGTTAAAGCTGCAAAGGCGGTCAAATAATCGTGATCGAGTTTGCCTTCAAGTCGCCTCAAGCTCCTAACTCGGCTATCGATTGTCCGTCAGCATTAGAACAGCAAGACCGGTGCGATTCCCAAGGAGTAGAGGAGCTGTGGAATGATGGTGGAGTGTTCGTATGTGGAAGGAACAGTTTCTGTCCGTTCATTGCTGGGTTGCTCATAGATGGCGTGCCATCGCAAAGAACAGGAGCAGAGGAATGATCCATTTCCAGCTAGTAGCCCTGACTGGTACGAAGTTTGATGGCGACGTCTACGAAATCATCCTGCCGACGCTGGATGGCGAAATCGGCGTGCTGCAGGACCACATGCCGCTGGTTAGCGTAGCGACTACGGGCGTGATCGCAGTACGCAAAGAATCGCGTGATACTGACCGGGACCGCGAATACTTCGCGATCAGCGGCGGTGTGATCGAAGTCTCTGGCAATAACTTACGTGTGCTGGTTGACGAAGCTGACGCCGCTGCAGATATCAACGAAGCCGAGGCCGAAGCCGCCCACGAGCGTGCCAAACAGCTCAAGGCTGAAGCCAAAGACGAGGTCAGCTTGGAGCACGCCCAGCAGCTTGTCGACCGCACCGCTGTACGTTTGCAGGTCACCAGCTTGAAGCGCCGCCACCAGAAGTAGTGAGCTTTAGAATTCTTGCTGCAGATTGGGCTGTTGGTAGCTTTTCACAGCGTCATCTTCATCAGTTTCGTTATCACTTTGAGTGGTAGTGAATTGTGCGGCTAACGGTTCGCCGCTGAGCGCCCGACCAATGTTTACCGCGAGTTGTCCGCTGGTGCGTGAGACCGCTCGGGCGATGATGCCGCGCAGCTCTATGCCGGTTATAACGTAATGCTTACTGTGGCTGTCGTAGTCCAAGCAGGCTGTGAGCTCCCGCATAAGCGTATCGACGTGCGTCTTTAAAATCTGCTCCCAGGCGGGGTCAACTTGCTCCAGTACAGAACGGACTGCCTGTGCAGTCCGTTCGTCTAGTGTTGTGCCCTTGCTGGCTGCCGGTAACGCTCCTAAGTACCAGCGCATGGTGCTTGTAGTCGGTGTTGGCGGCGCTGCTGCGGATCGATCACTCATGGACGGTACTCCCCTATTTACTAAGTGTCATTATAAGGTGTACAATCGTATAGTTTTGTGATAATTCTCACGTCTAAAGCGTAAAAACGCAAAATAGCAAGCAAAGCTTCGAACATATTGCCAAATCCTTGCCGATCCAGGTTGAAACTGAGTGTTGTGGTTTTGCTGGATGTAATGATGCTGTGCAGTGTACAAAAGAAAGGAATAAACAGGTGAAGAATTCGAGTGGTCTTACCATTGCGAAGATTAGTGACGGCTTAGGTATTGGCGAAGGTAGTATTTCAGCTACCGCAATTGCTGGCAGCGTCGATGCGGATATGATAAACCGGGTGGACGATGCTATTAACTCGCCCGATATCCTGGTGGACGTGAGCCGTGATGATGACGGTCAGTTAGTTGATGATGACGGCTGCGGTGACGGCCGGATGGTCACGGTGGTAATGCGTGGGCGGGAGCTGCTGCGTCGCTCACTGAACCGTGCCAAAGTATTCGGCGGTGGCAGTACGATGGCGATGGCAGATCTGGTGGGTTCCGGTGAGGCTGGCGAGACGCTGCTGGCTACTTTTCGTGTCGCTATTAACGAACTCGCCGAAAAAATGATTAATTTTGGCGCGCATACGGCTGACCAGGCGGTGGGGTCCGAAAAATGTGGTTGTGGTGCGATCGACGAAGCATCGACGGTTATCGCCCGGGTGGCGGAGTACCGGGATGCTATTGCCGACCAGTTTGAGGCGCTTGGCGTATCGGCGGATGGCCTGAGTGACGTGCTTGATAACTTTGCCAACTTTGCCCAGAAGATCGCTAACCAGGAGTATCGTGGTGCCGACGTTATGCAGCTGATCGTTGACCGCGGTAAAATCGTGAAACAACTCGGCGGTAGTCACGTGGAGGCCCGTATCGTTCTTAATTATATCCCGAACAAAACGCTTAACCAGAGGCTTGTTCACTCGATTAGTGATGGCAAAGTAGACATATTCGGCGTGGACGTGTGGCGTATGCAGGAGCTGGCGGCGGATTTGCATCCGGGCGATGAACTTGCTGAGCGCCGCGCCTTCCAGAGTATGCTCGTCTATACACTGGCAGTTGCCGAGGTGCTTACCAAGGGTGATCTGCCTGTTTACGCTATCAAGCCTGCCGAAGTGCGTGAACCAGTATTATCCCGCCAAAGCGTATTGCAGGAATCTCGCTAAGAGTTTATAATCGCATTAAATTAGCGATTCGAAGGAGTTCCAATGTCAGTAGAGTCTATCCGGCAGAGTGCGGATTTTTTTGGTGGTCCAGACAGTGATAATAATTACGGACCTATTACACTGCTGCCAGGCGGAGGTGTGGTCGACCTTTGCGTAGACCCACGTCTGCGTAAGGGGCTAAGTTACCGTCCTGGCATGGTATTCGCTCAGAACGCCGGTGGTCTAGCCGGCCAAGGGATGGACGGAGCGTTGTTTCTCGGTGCGGAAGAAGGTGTTTCAGCCAGTGTCGACCTCGGAATCGCGCTTGCCCAAGAGTGGTGGCCCTACGATGTTGCATGGGTACACCTTAAGTGCAAAAATAATGTCAATGTCGTCGGTATCTTTGATGAAATGGCAAATCCTTCAGATCCGACTTTGGCTACCATGCGGCGGTGGGCGCACAGACTTGACTTCCCAATCGTTGATCAGCATGCCGACCGAACAAAGCGCTCGGCTGGTGTTTTGGCTGATCTGCTCAGGGGTACTACCATTGAACAACTGGCTCAGCCCGACAGCGGCCATCCAAGCTATGATGTAGTAGGTCCGAATGAGTCTGGCGTATATGTGGCTGTCTTGGAGCCCGGAGTTGGCCTCAGGTATGACAACCGGCCAGCAGACGAGGAAATACAAGGCTATGTGGACACGGTAGCGCACTCCACGGATCGCGCCGAGGTTGCGCATGGCTTAAACACAGCACAGCGCCATTTGCTGGCTTTTATCAGGCTAGCGCGTGCTGCTACGACGCGAACACTTCTCATGCGGGACCATGCGGACAATGGTTATTTATTCGAGATGTGGCGCAGCACAGGAGGCGACGCGAAAGTAGAACAGGTAGGCTTCGAGTAGTCGCGGGCGCTACTTGTGTATAGTGAGAGCTTTTACTGATAGGCTCTCTGGCACTCCCCTTTACAAAACCATAACTTCACTGTACGCTAATGAATATTAAGCAAAAAGCGGAGGTTATAAGATATGTTTCGTAAAAATAGGCTCGCGATGCTTGTGGGTGAGTTCTTGGGTACTGCGGCCCTGACGCTGATCGTATTGGCGATCAGCCGCTCACAGCTCAACATCGCCTACTTTATTGCCACGTCGGCCGGCCTGATGGTCGCGCTCATGACGCTGGCACTGGCCGGTATTTCCGGTGCGGTATTCAACCCGGCCATGACCATCGGTCTCTGGACGGTACGCAAACTGCGTACCTCGCAGGCGCTGGCTTACATTGTTGTCCAGCTGGCTGGTGGTGAGGTGGCATGGTTACTGTTCGCCTACTTGACCAAGATCGGCACTATTCATAACACAGATACCTACAATGCTCGTCTACTGGTTGCCGAGGTGGTCGGTACCTTCGTGTTCTCGTTCGGTTGGGCTGCGGCTATTTACCAGCGCTTCAACCTGTTTGCGAAGGCGGCGGCGATTGGTGGTTCACTGACCGCCGGTGCGCTCGTGGCATCAATAGCCTCTGCCGGTTTCCTGAACCCGGCGGTCGCGCTTGGTCTGCGCCAATGGGCATGGGGTACGTACGTGCTTGGTCCGGTATTGGGTGCGGTTATCGGCTTTAACCTCTACAATCTGTTGTTTGTCGAGACTGAGTTGGCTGAGATTGCCAGTTCCCGTGATGAACGGGCTAAGACTAGCAAGCTGAACGCTACGCTTTCGCAATCCGAAATTGAAACTGTCGAAGAAGCCGAAGAGGCTACTGAAGCCAGTAAGGCTACCGCAAAGCGCGCCAGCAGCCGCAGTGCAGGCACAAAGTCACGCAGCAGCACCGCTGCCAAAAAAGCCCCTGCCAAGCGTGGTCGCTCCACTTCGGGTCGACGCCGCAATCCGAACGCTGCTTAGTTAGGCACGAAGTTCAAATGAAAAGACCATCCTGCGGGGTGGTCTTTTGGTGTAGTATCAGTTTTCTTATGCTGCTAATAAACTGTCTTCGAAGCGCTTAATATCCGTGAAGGTGGTGCCGTAGCTCGAGACGTCGGGCATATCGGCGGCCATGACGTGCCGCCACATGGCGGTTATCAGTCCTTTGACGCGCGCAAGCTCATCATCTTTGAATGTAACAATGTGTTCCTGGATTTTGCCGTCACCATTTGGCTCTACGAACACCAGTTTACCTTGCTCTACCGTATAACCACGGAAAGTATGTGAGCCTTGCAACAACAGCTTGTAGCAATATAATTGGAGCTCGTAGCGGTGGCGTTTGGTAGCGCCACTACCTAGGCTGCCAGTCTTGTAATCTACCACCGTAATACGTTTGTTGGTTTCATCGATTTCAAGCAAGTCGATTTTCCCGCTCATGCGGACATCGCCGTACACAACGCCTTCGTCGCGGAAGTTGTACTCAGGGCGATTACCGGCGGTGAAGCGTTGCACATCGTCACTCAAAAACACCTCAAGCGCCTGTTCGCCGCGAGCTTGCTGGACGGCTAGTTGTTCAGCGGTGAGTGGCTTAAGTTCCAATCGTTTGGCAAGATAGGCTTTTACCTGTTCTGCCGTGGGCAGTACGCTATGCTGGTTGAGTTCCAACTGCACCCATTGCAGCGTTTCGTGCATGGCATTACCAAAGTCTACATCTACGCTCGGTGCGCTGGGGAACTTAAGCAAGGTGTTCATGAGGAAACCCTGCGGCCCGGCATGCTCCAGATCGAGAAAGGTCGTGAGGTGCGTTGGACTGAGCTGGTAGCGGCTGAGGCGCTCCCGAAGCTGTTCACGAAGTGGCGGGGTGAGCGTGGCGTGACGGGCTCGCCAGTTGGTTTCAAGGGATGCTAATGCGACGGTATTGGTTGTATCCTTAGCGACGGTAGCGTACTGCGCTGGCAAAGTGCCGCTAATCACGGAGTCGTCTGTCTGCTCGACTTCCGCGAGGTATTTAAGCCGTGCTGGTTTCTTGCCGCCAAAAGTAGCGGCGTGGCTAGTCAGATGTAATCCGTGTTTGGCGCGGGTCAGGGCGACGTAAAAAATGCGCAGGCGCTCGTCCTCAGTCGTGCCGGCGTGGCGGATCGGCGCGAGGTTGGCGGGCAGTGTGATCTTATTGCCATTGCCCCGAGCTCCACTGCCCCAGACATTGTCCTGGCAGCAAAGCAAGAACACATGAGCGAATTCGAGGCCTTTGGCCTTGAAAACCGTCATGAGCTGCACGGCATCGGCAGCTTCCGAGTAGGGGCTGGTGTTGATCATCTGCTCCTCAGCTTCTTCGTATTCGTGCACGAAAGCCAGCAGATCGGGCAGTGTGAGTGAACCTTCGCGCTGCTGCTCGTGTTCGCGCAGGCGCTCGCGCAGCACCGTGAGTTCGGTGGCGGTCTGGTATAGTGTCCCCTGCTCTGCTTCTATGAATGCGCGTAGTGGTGAGCGCACCTGCGGGCTGTCCGTATCGTTAGTTATTACATCATCCGTGCCAATGAGTTTGTCGAGTATGGCTTCCAACGTTTCAGTCTGTGCCTGTCCTGCCAGGCCGTAGAACAAAAGCGCGGCCGGCCGGAACTTATCGCTGGCCAGCAAGAGCTCACTCCAGTGTTTGCGCTGGTCGGCGGCATCCCATGACAGTTTCCAGATATCGCTGACGGCAAAATTCCAGAACGGATAGCTTAAGACCTCCGGCCAGTAGCTGTCGGCGAGGGCGAAATTACGGACATGGATGGCTAGTACCAATTTGCTCATGGTGATGAGCTGTCGCACCACCGGTGCTTCCAGGATATTTTCGCGACGCTCGTACCGCAGCGGGACGCCGTCCAGGTACGGCACGAGCGGTTCGAGGTATCGGTGTTTGGGTGCAAGCACGGCGATATCACTGGGTTTTGTGCCGTTTTTAATAAGTTTGCGGATTTTGGCGGCGACTCCGGCCCGCTCGGCGACATCGCTCAAATATTCGGTACGCGCGAGTGTGATGTTCGGTAGCTTCGTGTTCCGGGCGATGAGCGTTTTATCTAACTTAGGAAAAGCGGCCGACAAATTGTCGGTAATCTGCAGCGCCACATTGCGCGCGGTCTCCAGTATTTCCGGCCGCGAGCGGTAGTTTTCGGTCAGGTTTATGACCAGTACATCCCGGAACAGGTGGAAAAAATCGAGCATATTGCTGTACTGCGCACCCTGAAAGGCGTAGATGGCTTGGTCGTCGTCACCGACGGCCAAGACATTTGGGCGGCCCTCACTTACCGGATTGTCAGTTAGTAGCTCAACCAGGCGTAGTTGTGCCGCGTTGGTGTCCTGAAACTCATCGAGCAGTACGTACTGATAGCGTTCCTGCAGTGTATATTTAAGCTCCAGGTTGTGCTCCAGGGCGTGAATGGCGCGCAGGATCATGTCGTCAAAATCGTACAGGCCGCGGTCGGCCAGGGCTTTTTCGTAGGCTTCAAGGGCAGCCGCGAGCTCGGCTATACGTAATGCTTCCAGGCCGCCGGCCAGTATGTAGTGGTTGTCGGCATTTTTGACCAGCCAGTCGTTTTTCCAGGCGGTGAACGGTTTGGTTTTACCGGTCGCTTCAGCGGCATCAATGGCCAGAGCAAGCTGGTCGGCGGCGAGCTGAGCCAGGTTCTCAAATGGCGGGTGCAGGGGTGCGGTTTCGGCAATATGCGCAAGTTCGGTGTGGATAGTGGCAAAAACCGGTGCCGCCGTATCAAGTTTGGTCGGCATGCGTTTGATGAACGGCTGCAGGGCTTTCGCGATCGCGGGGCTAGCTTGTTCGATAACGGCTAAGTTACCGGCGGCGATGTCACGCAAGGCCTGCGGCGTCAACAGACCGCGTTTGACTTCACTGATGGTCGTCATAAGGTCGCCGAGATGATGGCGGGTCTGTTTGAGCGGGCTGCGGTAGCTCAGGCGTTCGACAATGTCGCCTACGACCTGTCGTTTGCCTAATTCGTCGACTGGCCGCCCCAGCCGGGTTTCGGCAAAGTATTCAGGATAACGCGTAATCAGGTCGCCGCCAAAAGCGTGGTAGGTGCTGATCTGCACATCATAAGCCTCACGACCGATAAACCGGGTGAGTCGCTCACGCATGTTCTGCGCCCCGCTCTCGGTAAACGTCAGGCACAAAATGTTCTGCGGGGCGACGTCGGTCTGACGTAAGATCTGCGCTACGCGGGCACTTAGTAGCTGCGTCTTGCCAGTCCCTGGCCCGGCGATTACCAGCACCGGTCCTTCGAGGGCATCAACTGCCTGTCGCTGAGCGTCATTCAGCGCCTTGTACACTAACTCAAAATCATCCATGCGTATGTATTATCGCACAGGTCAGAGAACCAACGGCAGGGCTATCCAAAGGATTAAGCGACGCTGCCGCAGACCGGGCAGAGATCCTGGGTTTGCAGCTCGGTCGACATCTGTTCGATCGCATCGACCGGGCTTTCAATGTCGTTGAAGGCGGTAAAGTCGGCCGCTTCGCGCAGGAACCAGCCCAGCCAGCCATAGAAGTGGAAATTGCCCCATTCCACAGCCGCCCAGCGGTGTCCGGCCGGCACGACTGACACCGGTTTTTTAGGCCTGTATGCCAGCTTCGGTTCATTCTTGAGTTCACGCACAAAGTTCCCGGCTACAAAATCAGCGTCGTATAGGGCGGTCTGAGCCATACCGCTGTACAGTGTTTCGGCGTTGTCGCCGATCACAAAAACGTTGGTGTCGCTTGGAGTGCGCAGGAATTCATCCACGGCGACTTTTTTGTGCGGCCCCATGTTGAAGGCGTTCGCGGCATAGAACGGGTTGTTGGCTTGTCCGGCTGTCCAAACAACGGTGTGACTGCGGATAGGCTTGCCGCCTACCGTGAGCTCATCGGCTGTTTCGCCCTGCACCGCTTCGCCCAGGTACAGCTTGACGCCTAGAGAGCGCAGCTGTCGCTCCACGGCCCGGCCGACACTTTTCGGTGAACGCGGCAGCAAGTGTTTCATGCCTTCCACCAGGTCGATGTGCACGCCCCGGTCGTTTACGCCGTGTCGTTGCATGACGTGGTGCATATAGCGGCCAAGCTCACCGGCCAGCTCGATGCCGGTCGGACCGCCGCCGACAATCACGTAGTTGAGGTCGGGCTTACCTTCGTCGATAATCTGTTGGTGTAGGTGACGCTTCAGGTCTTCGGCTTCACCGATAGATTTCATGCCGTAACTGAATTCCGGTAGTCCCGGAATGCCGAAGTAGTTGGTCACAACGCCAAGTGCCAGGACTAGCTTGTCATATGGCACAGTTGCCTTATTCTCCAGTACGACTGCCTTGTTCTCCCGGTCCAGGCTGGCTGCTTTGCCTTGCACGAACTGGACCGACTTACCGTGCAGCAGACGTTCGATGGGAATACTGCTTTGCAGCCGTGTGCCGCCGGTAACCGTGTGGTACAGGGTCGGGAAATACCAGAAGTCCGGCCGCTCGCTTACTAGGGTAATGTCAAATAAATCGGCGTGTTTGCTGAGTTCCAGCGCTGTTTTTACGCCACCGAAGCCGCCGCCAACGATGACAATACGCTGTTTTTGTGTTTTTTGTGCCATTTCAAAGCCATTGTAGCAATAACAATAAGCGTTGCGCAACAACAGGACGTGCAGCTGTGGCGGCTAAATCGTCTCGGCTAGCTGCCAGTAGTGCTCAAACAACTGACGCATCATGTTGGCATAGGCTGCGTCTATGACCTCGAATCCGACCTTCTGGTTATTGCGCCAGTGGTAAGTGGCGACAGTATCGTTATAAATGGAGACTTGGTTCTCGAACCGTAGGGTCTCACACGGAATCCGGCGGTGGACGTAGCGCTCCATGAACTCGTCATTCAAAGTGAATGGCTTGTCTTTGTCGCCGGGGTTCATTAATTCACGGATGGTGTAGCTAGCTTTGACGGTAAGTTCGCGGTGCTTTTCAGCCCAATGGCCTTCCGACACTAGGTCGTCAATGGTGCCGCTACCAAATATCAGGTTTTCTCCCTTAGTCTTCAGCTCATGCCAGAGCATCTGCTTGAACCCCTCGCGACCTTCGTAGGCCTGCACCACGAACCCGCTCTTGCCCTTTGTCTGTACTGCCTCAAGTGCTGGTAGTAGTTGTGCAAGTGCGGCTCGCTGTTCTTTCAGCGTTTCTTCACGGTTGGTAACCTCGATCTCCAGACCTGCCGGGTCGCTTGCGACCAAGAACGTGCCACGGTCGTCGGTGCGCCGTGTAACCAGGCTTCGCTTTTCCAGGTCACTCGCTAAGCGGTATACCTTAGTGCGGTTGATGCCAGTGGCGTGAGCAAGGCGCAGATGGGTGCTCGGCTCCTTCAGCAACTCAATGTATATCCGTGCTTCGTCCGTCTGTAACCCCAGGGTGCGCAACTGCTCAACTAAATACCCCATAAGGTAATCCACTGGTTCTACCAGTGTGACTCGCAAAGGTTTGACCTTCCGCAGCACAACCTAAAAAAGCATAATACCCGGCCGTAAGGTCGGGTATTATGCTCATGGTTGTCCCCGCTGAAAGGAAACACCAATCATGTCCACATCAGTAGACTACCACAGTCTAGCCCACTCCAAGTGGGATTGTAAGTATCACCTGGTCTTCATCCCGAAAGGGAGAAGGAGGGAGCTCTACGGTGAGATACGACCCCGCTTGGGTCGTATCTTTCATGAGCTTGCCAACCAAAAAGAATGCAAGATCCTGGAAGGGCATCTCATGCATGACCACGTCCATATGCTCATTGAAGTACCGCCGAAGTATAAAGTCTCCGAGGTCATTGGCTTCATGAAAGGCAAAAGTGCTATCGCTATTGCCCGTGAGTTCGGCGGCAAGTCGAGGAACTACACTGGCGAACACTTTTGGGCAAGGGGCTATGCCATCTCAACCGTCGGGTTCGAGGAATCTGCCATCAGGAAATACATCCGGGAACAAGAGATTGATGACGAAGCTTCATCGGCACAAGGTACTTTCTAATATTGGATAACTAACGTTGCGGGGACAACCGTCGCCTTTTAGGCGACACTACTCATCAAGCCACCGGCTTGCCGGTGGTGTCTGACTTGTCCGATTTGTTCAACATGGTGAACAGTTTAGCAAAAATTACTACATATGCAATACTTTGGACGGCTAGTTCAATGAAGACTTATGCGTAAACAATCACAAATTAAAACTGGTACTGCCGTTTTTGGTTCGTCCCTGATCGTGCTTTCATCTATCTTCTATGGAAGCTACGGAATATGGACGCGGCTGATGGGCAATAGTTTCGGCCCATTCATGCAGTCATGGATTCGAGCGCTGATTGTAATCGCCATCCTTTTACCCATTGCGCTTTACACACGGGTGTGGCAATCAATACGGTGGCGCAGAGATAAATGGCTACTGTCGGGCTTTGTGCTGGTAAATTCTTTTATCGGGCCTTCGCAGTACTATGCCACTACTCGCATAGGTATTGGGTTGACGCTGCTGACCCTGTATTCTGGCTACCTTCTGGCGATGTTTGTGCTGGGTTGGAGATTCAACGGCGAACGCTATTCTGCTGACAAACGTGCCGCCACCGTGCTTGCGGGTGTAGGCTTGGTACTGACGTTCGGCTCCTCACTTGGCCATGCAGCCCCGTTCCCCTTCTTTGCAGCCCTGATCGCCGGTATCTTTATAGGCGCACAGATGCTGACGGTACAGAAGTTACGGTATAACGCGGCGCAGACCAATATTCTGGCTTGGGCGACTGGTATGGTCGGTACGGTCCCTTTAGCATTCCTACTTCACGAGCATGCTCCTAGCCTGCAGGCCCGTGCACAATGGGGCTACCTGCTGGCATTTGTAGCTGTATGCATAGCTTCGTCGTGGTTGTGTATGCACGGTGTAAAGCTCGTTGAGGCCGGTGCGGCAGGCATCTTGGGGTTACTCGAAATTGTTTGGGGAATGCTCTTCGGGATACTGTTTTTCCACGAACGTCCGGCAGGCTTAGTCTATCTCGGTGCAGCCTGTATCATAGCGGCCGCTGCCATTCCGTACCTAAAGGGTTTTAAGAAGCCTAAACAGTATGAAGTTATTGAGGAGGTGCCGGTATGAGTGTGAGCATAGAGAATAATCAGCTGGATTACATGGAGCTTGGCCAGGCGATCAAAGAAGTGTTTACCGAGAGCGGAAATTATACCTTCGACAAGCAGGTGCCAGTACTCAAGGTTGACGGGAAGTACATGGGCGATTTCTTTGAGTTTGTTATTTTTGAACCGCGCCACAGCGAGCCACCCATCATCTACCATACCTACAGCCCATACGATATCGTATCTGGTAAGTCATCACAGTATTGTGCGATATTTCAGTCTGCAGAACTCTTGCTCCATGCGGAGGTTTCGCCCTACGTTAGCCAACGCACCGGTGTGATGTCCTCGTTGGTACTAAAGGCTCTTGGGTATCAAGACATGCCGGATAAGCGGGTATTATTCGTCGGCACGGGCAGAGTTGCTCGATGCGCGCTCGCTGCGTTTAAGTTGTACTTTCCGGGCGTACGGAACATTGACTTTATGAATTCGGGTAGTGACGCCGCCGCATTTACGAAACTCGCATCCGGTCTCGGTATAGAGGCACAGCGAGGTAAGCTCGACGAAGTCGAAGTTTACGATATCATCATTTGCCATAGCTCAGCCAAAGAGCCGGTGTTGACTCCCGAACTACTCGGCCGGCTGAAGCAGGGTGCATTTATTAGTTCGTTCGCCAGTGAGGACCATATGGAGTTGGCCGAAAACTTCTATAACACTACTGAGGCCCAGGTGATCGTAGATTGGGAACAGACTACTTCAGAGGCTGTAGAGCTACAGACCGCGCTTGATAATGGTATCGCCAAGAAAGGAGATCTAATACTGCTCCGTGATCTCCTTCGTGGGACGTACTCACATGATAATGCCAAGAAGTATACTATCTACCGCAGCCACGGTACGCCCATGCAAAATTTGGCATTCTTGCAGCTGCTAATGGCAAACCGGTAGGCTATTTCGAGAGACTCCTCTGGTATAGCGCAGCCAAGCGCTAGTTGTGCTAAGCTTAAGTGGTATGGAAGACATTAAAACTGAACTTAAAAAGCGCGGGTTTAAAGGTGAACTGGATGACTCGGCTGAGGCTAAAGAAAAATACAGCCACGACGCCAGCATGTTCGAGCTGCGGCCCAAGCTGGTCGTGATGCCGCAAGATAGTAGCGATGTGGAGAGGCTTGTAAGGCTCGTTTCTGAAAAAAAGGAATCGATGCCTGATTTGTCGGTTACGGCCCGCTCTGCGGGCACCGACATGGCTGGTGGTGCGATTAATGAATCGATCATCGTCGATTTTAACAAGCACCTGAATAAGGTCGAGCAAGTAACCAGCGAAGAGGCACAAACCCAACCCGGCGTATTCTACCGTGATTTCGAAAAAGAAACGCTGAAGCACAACGCTCTGATGCCCTCGTACCCTGCCAGCCGCGAACTTTGTACGGTCGGCGGTATGGTCGCCAACAATTCCGGCGGTGAAAAATCGCTCGAATACGGCAAGGTCAAGGACTTTGTGAATGAACTGCATGTGGTGTTTGCCGATGGCAACGAATACGTGGTCAAGCCTCTCAGGGGTGAAGAGCTCAAGAAAAAGCTGGCGCAAAAGGACTATGAGGGCAAGATCTACAAGCAGGTTTATGATCTGTGCGAGGCGCACTATGATGAAATTAAGGCTGCCAAACCGCACGTCAGTAAAAACAGCATGGGCTACACACTATGGGAAGTCTGGGATAGGGAGACCGGCGTGTTTGACCTCACGAAGCTTATTGTCGGTTCCGAGGGCACGCTTGGCTTCGTTACGGATATTAAATACCGTCTGGTTCCCCACCGCCCACACTCTGGCTTGCTGGTACTCTTTATGCGCAACATCAACGATCTGGGTGAGCTCATCCCCAAGGTGCTGGAGCACAAACCGGCGACGTTCGAAAGCTTCGACGACCAAACGCTGTGGCTGAGTATTCGGTTTATGCCGAGTTTCCTAAAGTTGCTGGGCTGGAGGCGATTCATCCACCTGCTGATTACCCTTATCCCCGACGGTCTGCAGCTGCTGCGCGGTATCCCCAAGCTGATCATGATGGTCGAGTTCAACGGTGAAACTGAGGATGAAGTTCGTGAGAAAGTGAAAGCGCTGCACCGTGACCTCAAGCACTACCGCGCTCGCTACGAAATCAACGGGTTCGAGGAAGACCCCACCGAGGGCAAGAGTGAAAAGTTCTGGATTATGCGCCGCTACAGCTTTCAGCTGCTCCGGAGCAAGGTGAAAGACAAGCACACGGCGCCATACATTGATGACTTTGTTGTGCCACCGGTACACTTGGTGGACTTTTTGCCGAAGCTGCAGAAGGTCATCAAGAAATATCATTTGTTTGCGACGATTGCCGGGCACATGGGTGACGGCAATTTCCACGTCATCCCGCTGATGAAGATCGAAGACCCTAAGGAGCGCAAAAAGATTGAGCCGTCACAAAAGGAAGTCAACGACCTGGTTCTGAAGTATGAAGGCAGTCTAAGTGGCGAACATAACGACGGCCTGGTGCGCGGTCCGTGGCTGGAAGCACAGTTCGGCAAGCAGATCGTTGGACTGTTCCGTGACGTCAAGCACATTTTTGACCCGCAAAATATCTTCAACCCACACAAGAAATCCGACGCCAATTGGGATTACAGTTACTCGCACATCCGCGACCACTTTTAGAGTGGTATGGGGAAACCGGAAAGGTTTCCCCATCACGCCGGGTACAAGGTATAGGCTAAACTCTCGGGCTGCTTGTTCCTTAGACTACGACTCAAGTCTAAAAGCCTTCGAGGGGGATGTCGGTCTTCTCGGAGACCTTGTGTGCCCATTCAAGCGGGCGCTCGCACTGTGTGTCGCGGAAAACCTGCTCGGTTTCTTCACAGTCGAGGCGCTTTACAGCTTTACAAAGTCATGAGCGGCATCAGTCAGCCGGTCAACAGTGGACTGAGAGGCCTTTTCGTCCAACTTTTTATTAACCCGGTCAAATTCTTTCTGCATATACTTGAATAGCTTGGTAAACTCGCCTTCGTTCATCTTTTCCTTATACTACTTATATGCCCCCCAGCGTTCGCCTTGTGATACTTGCTCAGATGAGCCTTGGGCTGTTTTTGTTGGTCTGCTTTGTGCTGATGCCACATTTTTTGCTCCAGTCGGACGAAGGCGGGGTGAGTAATTACGGGACCTACTCGGCGACGATCATACCGTATACTTTGGCGTTCGGTTTGTGCGGTGTACTGACGCTTCAGGCGGCGCGTGTGTTCTGGACAGACACTGCCCGAAGCCGACAGCTTCGGCGAGTGCTGTTTGGGTCCGGTTGGTTCTATTTGGCTGTGCTCGAATCAACATATTTGTATCAGGTGAGCGGGCTGCTTGATGACATACATATTGCTGTTGGCGTGCTGCTTCTGGTATTCCAGATAGCGACGGCGACATGGTTCGGCCATGTCTTTACGCGTGACGTATTGCAAACTGTTTTGCTTGCGGCACAAGGCGCCGGCTTTATACTTGCGGTATTGACGCTTTTCGGCGTTCTCCATGTGTTGTTTATAGCTGAAGTGGTGACAAGCTTAACATTCGGCTGGCTGCTTATTCGTGTTGTCCGCCAGGCTTGTCCGGATTGTACGGACACTAAAAACCTACGCTAGAAGGCACGGCCGGCTTTCTATAAACTTCACCATCCGGCAAGCGATCGAGCGTGCTACAATAAGCGTAAGAAGGATTTGACCGACGAGGGAAATGAAAACACAGCGAAAAGTTTTGGTGGCGGTGCTGGTATTTTTTACGTTGCTCGCGGCTTTGGCGGGCTGGTACCTGCATCGCTACCCTGTCTCGGTAGTACAGCCGGCGGGTGTGATCGGTCACAAAGAGCGTAATCTTATTATCTTCACGGCCTCAATTTCACTTGTCGTTGTTATCCCGGTGTTCGCGATGCTCATCGGGTTCGCCTTGCGTTACCGTGAGGGCAACCCGCGGGGCCGCTACAGCCCGGATCTGGCAGGCAGCCGTGTCGCCGAGACCATCTGGTGGCTGATACCGGCCATTATGATCGGTATGATCGGGACTATCACTTGGCGCAGTAGCTATGCGCTTGACCCGTTCAGACCTTTAAGCGGCGGCAAGACAGAGCAAGTGCAGGTCGTGGCGCTTGACTGGAAGTGGCTGTTTATTTACCCGGACCAGCATATGGCGAGTGTCAATGTGGCGTACATCCCCGCAAATACTCCGGTGGACTTCCAAATTACCAGCGACGCGGTGATGACGAGCTTTTGGGCGCCGCAGTTAGGCGGCCAGATGTATGCCATGCCGGGTATGTCGACGCATCTGAACCTGGAGGCGAACCGTATGGGTATGTTTAACGGCAGCGCGGCGAATATCTCTGGCAAGGGCTTTGCTGATATGACATTCCGGGTCGTGGTGTTGTCTTCGAACCAGTATGCGAAGCAGATGCAGAGCCTCGGGACCGCTTCAAGCACCGGACCGCTCACGGCAAGCGCGTATAGTAACCTGGCACAGCCTAGTGTGCTACATGGTAACCGGTTCTACCGTTCAGTCGAGCCTGATTTGTATGATAGGATAGTGCTTAAGTATATGACGCCGGTGAGTGCAGCGAGTAACCTGGGAGCGAGTTTGTAATGACTTTGTTCGCTTTCGCTTTGCTGGGAAAGCTGGCCTGGAACCAGTTGCCGCCGAACCCGATTGCCTGGGGCGGTGCGCTTATGGTCATATTCGGCCTTATAGCGGTAGTCGGGCTGATTACCTACCTGCATCGCTGGCAATGGCTTTGGAAGGAATGGCTCACCACGCAAGACCCGAAGCGAATCGGTGTGATGTACGTGATCGTGGCGCTTATCATGCTGCTGCGCGGCGCGGTGGATGCCGGGCTTATGCGGGCGCAACAGGCCGTGGCGGTTGGCGGCACCCAGGGTCCGCTTGACGCGAGTCATTTCCAGCAGATTGTGAGCGCACACGGAACCATTATGATTTTCTTTGTGGCGATGGGTCTGATGTTCGGGATCATTAACCTGGTGCTGCCGCTGCAGATTGGCGCGCGCGATGTCGCCTTCCCGTTCTTAAACGCTACCAGTTTCTGGCTGTTTTTTGCCGGTATGGCACTCATGATGGGTAGCCTGGTAGTCGGTGATTTTTCGGCTGCTGGCTGGCTGGCCTATCCGCCTCTTTCCGAGCTCAAATACAGCCCAACCGTCGGTGTGGACTATTGGATATGGGCATTGCAGATCAGCGGCGTGGGCAGCTTGCTTTCCGGCGTTAACTTTTTAGTGACGATTATCAAGATGCGCGCGCCCGGCATGGCGCTCATGAAGATGCCGCTGTTCGCCTGGAGCGTGCTGACCAGCATGAGTCTGGTGGCTTTTGCCTTCCCTATCCTGACGGTGACACTGACGCTGCTGGCACTTGACCGGACCATCGGTACCCACTTCTTCACGGCTGGCTTCGGCGGTAATGCCATGATGTACGTCAATCTGATCTGGGCCTGGGGACATCCGGAGGTCTACATTCTGGTGCTGCCGGCATTCGGCATCTATTCTGAAATTGTAGCGACCTTCTCGCGCAAGAAACTTTTCGGCTATGTGAGCATGGTATGGGCGCTGGTCGCCATCATGATTTTGAGTTACACCGTCTGGCTGCATCACTTTTTCACCATGGGTGCCGGAGCAGACGTGAATGCCTTCTTTGGCATTATGACGGCGGTTATCGCGGTGCCAACCGGTGTCAAAATATTTAACTGGCTGTTTACGATGTACCGCGGGCGGATCAGATTTGCCAGTCCGATGTTCTGGTTTATGGGCTTTGTAGTTATATTTACAATAGGCGGTGTAGCAGGCGTGATGATGAGCGTTCCGGCCATTGACTACCAGGTGCACAACAGTCTGTTCCTGGTCGCGCACTTCCACATGATGATCGTCGGTGGCGTGGTGTTCGGTTTCTTTGCCGGGCTGACCTACTGGTTTCCTAAAATCTTTGGGTTCCGGCTGCACGAGGGCCTGGGCAAAATCGCTTTCTGGTGTTGGGGCATAGGCTTTGTGACCGCCTTTACACCGCTTTATGTCTTGGGCCTGATGGGGGCGACACGCCGGCTTGACCATTATAGCGCGTCGCTGGGCTGGCAGCCGCTGTTTATCGTGGCCGGCATCGGTGTCGTGATAATCGCCTGCGGTATTGCCGCTCAGCTGCTGCAACTGGGACTGAGTGTTTTGCAGCGTGACTCCAGGCGCGACCTGACCGGTGACCCGTGGAATGGCCGTACGCTGGAATGGTCAGTACCTTCCCCGGCGCCGTTTTACAGCTTCGTCAAACAACCGGTCGTAACCGAGCGCGACCAGTTCTGGGCCGACAAACAGGCCAAGGTACATCACAAAAAAGAATATGAAGACATTGTACTGCCTAAAAACAGCGGCTGGAGCGTAGCTATCGGTGCTTGTGCGTTCGTGTTTGGCGGCACGGTGGTCTGGCACATCTTCTGGCTGACACCGTTAGCTCTGCTGGGTATCGTCGCAGGCATCATTATCCGTAGCATGAATGACGAACCGGAGTACCGATTAACCGCCCGTGAAGTGGAACGGCTGGAACACCAGCGGCTGCGCAAAGTCAAAGCATACGAGGCGTCACAGATATGAACGAAGAACTAGTGTCAGAACATCGGCGGGAATATGAAGCCACCCAGAAAACCATCGTCGGTTTCTGGGTCTATCTGATGACCGACTGCGTGCTGTTTGCCAGCCTGTTTGCAGTGTATGCCGTGTTGCATGGCAATACGTTCGGCGGCCCGAGCGGCCGCGACCTGTTCCATCTGCCCTACGTGCTGGTGGAAACATTCGCACTGCTGACCAGCAGTTTTACCTGTGGTCTGGCGATGCTGGCGGCGCAGCGCAAAGCTAAAAACGAAGTCCTATTCTGGTTGTTCGTGACGTTCTGCCTCGGTGCACTGTTCCTGGGACTAGAGTTGCACGAGTTCGCCAACATGGTACACGACGGCAACAGCTGGCGGCGCAGCGGATTCCTAAGTAGCTACTTTACACTCGTGGGGACGCACGGCACGCACATTACCTTTGGCCTGCTCTGGATGGCGGTACTCGGGGTGTACGTGGCAAAACGCGGTATCACCGAAAGCATTCGTAAGCGGCTCACCTTGTTCAGCCTGTTCTGGCACTTTCTGGATGTCATTTGGATCTTTATCTTCACGGTCGTGTATCTGTTCGGGAGTCGGGGCGTATGAGTAATCGGCCGCGTGTTTCGGAGCATAATGAGCACTCGCTGACATATGGCAAATATGTGGGCGGCTTCCTGGGGTCAATATTTTTGACGCTGTGCGCCTACTGGATCGCGGTGCACGGTCGAGGCGGCTTAGGCATGCTGGAAGTCTCACTGGCGGTATTGGCGGTGGTACAGTTTATTCTGCAGATGGTGTTGTTCCTGCATATTGGTGAGGAACATGGACCGCGCTGGAAACTGGCGGCGGCTGGTTTTATGCTCGGCATCATACTTATTCTGGTCGGCGGATCGGTCTGGATCATGAATAATCTGAATACGCGCATGACGCCGCAGCAGATGAACCAGTATCTGCGCAGCCAAGATAATCTGTAAACTATGCGGCTTAAAGCGTATATAGAGGCTGTGAAGCCGGAGCGCACGTTTTTTAACGTGATGATGACGGCGGCCGGCCTTTTGCTGGCCTCCAAGTGGCACATTGACTGGAAGCTGGCAGCGGCTGCTATTGCTGGAACCAGCCTGTTGGTTATGAGCGGCTGCCTGGCCAATAACGCCACTGACGTGCGGCTGGACGCGATAATGCCCCGTACCCGAAAGCGGGCCAGCGCTACCCGGGCGGTTTCCACGCGCCACCTCGTCTACTTGGCGGCTGCTTTCGGGGTGACTGGATTTGTACTGTTGGCAGTGTGGGTTAACTGGCTAACGACCCTGCTGGGTGTCGCAGCGTACGTGGATTACGTGGTGCTCTATGCCTGGGCTAAGCGTACGACGCCGTGGAGTACATTGATTGGCACGCCGGCCGGCGCGTTGCCCTTAAGTGCTGGCTATACGGCAGTTATGGGACGGTTTGATGCAACTGCGTGGGCACTCGTGTTTGTGATGGTCTTCTGGCAGATGGTGCATTTCTATGCCATCGGTATTTATCGTTTGAAGGATTACAAGACTGGCGGGTTGCCGATCTGGCCGGTCCGTTATGGTGTACGTAATACGCAGATTTGGATGCTGGTCTACGTGGGGCTCTACCTTCTGGCGGTTCGCTGGCTGGCTGTTACCGCCAACATGGGCGCGGTGTTTTATTGGTGTATGACGCTTGTCGGGCTCGTTTGGATCTGGCTGGGCGTGATCGGTCTCCGCGCACAAACTCCGGAAAAGTCGGCACGCCGGATGTTTGGTGTCTCACTATACGTCTTGCTGCTGCTGGCAGTCGGCATAGCGATTGCTCCTCTGACGCCCTGACCCGCAAAGTCTGGTAGAATGGTTCGATGACTGACCACTCTATTCACGCAGCGACCACTTTTCTTGATTCCTGGCTGGGCTACCGTGCTCGAAATGTCGATAT
>Ga0265340_10000153_pt1 | contig 35162 bp, 25 predicted proteins | sample 4CB225metaG_FD_202082 | JGI IMG/M metagenome (GOLD analysis project Ga0265340, IMG submission 202082) | Rhizosphere microbial communities from Carex aquatilis grown in University of Washington, Seatle, WA, United States - 4-CB2-25 metaG | ecosystem: Host-associated > Plants > Roots >...
AATATTGGTCTTTCTGCAACGACCCCTGCACCATTATCTGTTTCAGGTGGTGTTGGAGGAAACGCTGCAGCTATCGTCAACCAGACTAACTCTGGAGATATCTTTACTGCATCTTCATCTGGGACAACAAGATTTACCATTTCGAATGTCGGTAATGTCACTTTTAATTCGACCACTCCTGTTATCACTTTCAGCGGCACTGGAACACTTGCGTTCAATAATGGCACAACTAATATCCTGCAACTTGTTGACACATCTTCTTCACAAACTGATCTCAAACTCGGCGTTGCTAATGCACGCAATGGCATCCTGACACTCTTCTCTTCTGGGCAGAGCTCAGCAAATGCACCAACCCTTGCTGCTCATTCCAATGGTGATGTCCAACTCCAGGCGCCAAATGGAACAACCATTCTTGGAAGTGGATCAGGAAACATTGTTATTGATGGTGGATCAGGAGCAAATCAAATTAATGTACTTCTCAACGGGAGTGGATCAGGAACTGGAGACTTCAACGTTGAATTGAACGGTTCAAGCTATTTCACGCTGAGTCACACTGGAAACAGTACAATTACGCAAGTTGCTGGTGGACAAACCAAGATTGATGCTTCCTCAACGCAAAGTACGCTTGGTTCATTGACAAGTGGCGCTTTCGATTTGGAAGGTAGATCAGGCACTTCCAACAATGTCGGCTTTACTGAAAATTACACAATGACAGCCAACAGTAACACACAGTATGCACAGGATCTAACATTATCCAAGACCCAAAGCGGTGGTACACTTGACGGCATCCGAATTAACAACAATTCGAGTACCAGTAATGGTTCTGTAGGCTGCCTGCTTTGTTTGGTCAATACACCAGCAGTTGGCAATGCAGTAACAGCAGCAATTAAAATAACCGGCACATCAACTGCTGGAGATATCAATACAGGACTTGATCTCAGTGGTGATACGGGAATGACAACAGATATTAAACTCCAAAATGGGGCAACAATTGATAACGATGCACCTGGCGTTATTCATTTTGCGGGCAATACGGGAACAGCGCCTAGTGCTAGTGTCTCTGCCAACTCGACATTTGCAGCAATGGTTGTCAACAACTCAGGATCTGGTGACCTCTTCACTGCGTCTTCAAGTGGATTGAATAGGTTCGTCGTCAAACAAAACGGTAATGTTGGAATCGGAACTGCACTTCCAGCCTTTGGTCTTGATGTTCAACAAAGCCAAGCAGCAACTTCAGCAGCGAGAATCTATAACACGAGTAGTAGTACAACCGCTTCAGGTCTCGATATACAACTTGGATTTACCGGTACCGGTGCAACAACAGAGCACTTTGTTAACTTTGAAAATAATACCGGTGTTATCTTAGGAGATATCAGACCAACTGGTTCAACCCCTACAACTCTTGCCTACCAAACAAGCGGTATCGCTGACTTTGCAGAATACTTACCAAAAGATCCCAACGTATCACTCAATTGGGGAGATCTTCTCTGTGAAGGGACAGATGGTAATGTTGCTGATTGTAATGGCTCAAGTAATAGTATCATTGGAGTCGCATCTGAATTCCCAACATTTGTCGGAGGTGTCGACAACGGAAACGCATCTATTACGGTCGGTCTAACTGGACAGGTAGAGACAAATGTTTCAACAGCCAACGGAAATATCCAACCAGGAGACATGATCACAGAGTCCTCTACTGCAGGAATAGGAGTAAAAGCAACACAGCCAGGAGAAATTGTTGGAAAAGCAATAGAAGGCTACAGTGGAAGCGGCGTCGGACAGATTCTTGTTGCAGTAGAGCCAGGCTTTGGTGATCCAAATTTTGCTCTCTCAAAATTAACGTTTGACTCAAATGGGAATATCGAAGCTGGATCAATAGATCTTAACTCACCAATTACTATTAATGGTCAAACTGTTTCAAATGTAGAAGATGCATTAACTGCACTTAACAATCAGTCAACCAATTTCTCAACACAAATCGCACAGACCAACAGCACTGTCAGTAATCTCTCTGACCAGATTGCCTCAGCGACAGCATCATTTAGTAGTATTGAAGATCAAATTGCCTCTGGCGCAGCAGTTGTTACTAACTTGGCTAACCAAATCAACCCACTTCTTTCAAGCATCAGTAGCAGTTACACTGGCTCATCCTCTGCAATGACAATTGATTCCGCTGGAAATGTTAACATCAACAGTCTTAACGCAGAAACGGAAACAGCACAACAACTCGATGTTACTGGTAACATCACAACCCAAAGTCTTACCTTAAATGGACAAGATGTCGGAGCAAGTATCTCTGCTTTGCAATCAACAGGTGCAAGTCTATCAGCTCAGATGAATGATTTGGATCTGGGACTGAGTAGTTTGGAATCAGAATTTATCTCGCTTTCAACAGAAGTCACAGCCAACTCAACACAGATTACTCAAACCAATAATACCGTCAATAGTCTGTCTGGACAAATTGCGTCTGCAACTGCAGTACTCACAAACCTGGTTTCTGGAATCAATAATAACTACACGGGCTCATCATCTGCAATGACCATCAATGAATTGGGTCAAGTTGGCATTGGCACAACAATCCCCAATTACAAACTTGACATCCAAGATGCAACATCAAGTGCTGTTGCGCAAATCGACAATGAATCAAGTGATGCAACATCCGTTGGACTGCAAATCAAACTCGGCACAACTTCTCCACAAACAACCAATAAATTCATTAGCTTCTTGGATGGCAATGGAGATCAACTTGGCTCCATCCGTGGCAATGGAACCTCCAACACTGTCACCTTTGACGGCAACGGCGGCGACTTTGCAGAATACTTCCAGAAAGCGGATCCAAATGCATCTCTTGCAACTGGAGACGTTATCTGTCATGCAGCAACCGATGGCGTTGAAGCCTGCGGACCAAATAGTAACGGCCTCTTGGGTGTTCTTTCAGACGATGCATCATTCGTCGGAAATGGCAGAGCCGAAAATAATCCTGATGATATCTTGGTTGGACTTATCGGACAGCTCCAAGTCAAGATTGCGCCAGACAGTCCTGTTATTAAATCCGGCGATCCAATCACCTATTCAACAACCTATCCAGGTGAAGCAACCAAAGCAACAGCAGTTGGACAAATTCTTGGAAGAGCCCTTACGGCTTATGATCCAGCAAACGGCAATGGCAAAGTACTTGTCTCAATCAATGTAGGATGGTTTGATCCAACTGTTGCAATGAATGGTAATGGAAACTTAGCAATCAATGGTCAACCGATGAGTACATCACAACTGACCGTTGCAGTGAACAACCTGCAATCAAAGGAATCAGCCTTGTCTAACTTTGAGAACAACACCAACAACTCATTGCAAGAAACACAAAATGAGATCTCATCTCTCAAAGCACAAGTAGCAACACTTTCAGGCCAACTTACAGCTAACCAAGAATCAGCCCAATCATCTATTCCAATGGCATCATCTGAGGGCGTCTTTGAACTCTCTAATTTGTCAGACCAAATCTCACAACTTGAGAAAGATATCATCACTCTCAATATCGGCGGCAGTACTAATGCACTGTCATCTCAAAATGCAACACTTTCAGGAACCTTGAATGTCTATGGCAACACCACACTTAACAACTTGGGTGTCACTGGCAATATCACCGCTGGCGTTATGACAATTCAAGGTCTTGATGCAGCAGGCCAAGCAAGCATCAACACGATTGGCAATTTGAAACTGCAAGACCAAGGAGCGGGTGGCATTGATATTCTTAACGGCAAGATCAAGATCGATATCAATGGCAACTTCATTGCCAAAGCAGCTGTCACCGCAAAGAAATTCAATGTTGATACCAGCGATGTTCTCGCTGCATCACTCGGTACTCTGACAATCCCTGCAGGACAGACACAAGCAATTGCGACAACAAGTGCTCTCACGAAGAATTCAAAGATCTTTGCAACACCGCAAGACACACCGGTGCCAGTCTCAGCGACAAGGTCTGGGAATAACACACTTATTATTAAGATGGCTGCACCACAGTCAGAGGATATTAAGATTAATTGGTGGATTGTTAATTAAGATTAATGATTAAAGAATTTATAAAAATTGTATCGAAATATTTCTTTAATCTTACATCATTAATCTTTAATCAATTTCTGTGGTAAGATAAAAAACAGAATGATTCGTATTCTAAAGAGTTTAATTCAAATCCTTCCCTATCTCTTCGTATTCATTGCCTCATTATATCTTCCCACAGATCCTGATTTAGGTTGGCATCTGAAATACGGAGAATATTTTTTTCAGCATCACCAGCTGATCCAAGACAATACCTTCTCAAGCATGATGCCAATGTATCATTGGGCCAATGGTTCATGGGGAACTGACATCATTACATATGTCCTTTTTAAAACAGGTGGATTCTTTGCTTTAACCATTGCAAGCGCAGCAATTATCACCGCAACTTTCTTCTTTTTCGCTAGATCAGGTGGACTCGAATTTGTTTCAGAAGTTATAACATTTCCAATCTTTATCTTTCTTCTATCCCCACTGAACAGCAGCTCCTTTCGTGGAGAACAACTTTCATACTTATTCCTAGGAGTCCTGTTTTTTTTATTGAGTAGATATAAACCGTCCACCAAATTATTTTTCTTCATACCGCCATTATTTTTATTATGGTTCAATATTCATGAAGAGTCATTTTTGGCATTAGCAATTTTTGTGAGCTGGGTGATTTTGAAAATTTTGCCGGAGGGAATTCGGGTACATCATCAAAAGAAAAAATGGCTATCAAAAGAGTCAGTCTTTTTGCTAAGCATCATTGGGATCTCAATGCTAACTGCGTTTATCAATCCTTTTGGGCCAGCGCTTATTTCAAATGCGTTATCATATATCAACAATCCACTGCTTAAAGATGTTTCCCAGTACCAACCATTTCCACTTTTTTCTTTCAACTGGATGAGTCAAATCATCGTGAGTTTTTTTGTTATAATCTTCGTCATTGCATCCTTTTTCAAAAAAAGAATTACCAACAATTTCCCACTTATTGTTATTGTTTTGACACTGCTTTTATTGGGATTTGACATGAGACGTTATCTGTGGCCCGCTTACTATATACTTTTATTGTTTTGCAATTTGCCCGCATACTTTTTTGCATCATATGGGAATAGATATGCCTATTTAGCAACCTTTATGATATCGCTTATGTCAATTATATTCGTCTTGCAATCCAAACTTCCAATCACCCAATTTGAGTCTATGTCATGGGATACATATTGTACTCTTCAAGAAGTTCCTTGCTCACGTGCTTCTGCCGATTTTCTGAAAAAACATAAACTTACCAATAGTATTTTTTCCTATTATGATTGGGGTGGATGGATGATCTGGAACTATCCTGGAGTTAAACCGTCCATTGATGGACGAATGCATATTTGGAAAGATTCTAGTGGTTACAGCGCAACAGCTGATTATTACAATTACATTACTGCAAAAAAAAGTATTGATGCCTCTTCCTACAATATTGTCTATCTTCCCAATGATCAAAGTCCCCTTGCTCTTGAACTCTCAACGCTTATACAACAAAAAAAATGGAAGGCTGTCTATGTAGATGACAGAGCTGGAATTGCAGTAAGAATTAAAAAATAATTTTTAATTCTTCATTAATGTTAAGTTAAACGAATTACAATGATTCATCTTTTCAGAAGATCAAATAAAGTCCCTTAAAGGCTACTAGATCAATATTATTGTAGCATTGTGTTGCCTTGTATGAGTGTCCCCCCTTGCACTTGCACATCATTCAAAGCTGCAGTGTTGAGTGTAGGATAGATATTTACTCTCAAAGGTAGAGGATTCCCCCCATTGTCTCGAACGATCCTAAAGCAAAATGTCTGGGCAGTACGGTCAAACGTCGTATTATCAATAAGTGAAAAATCCCAAATACTTGTTTGATTTCCCAGGATATTGGTTCTGGAATTGGTAAACGTATTTGATTCTTGATAATCCTGATACTGAGTCGTTAGTCCATTAAAGGTCGGATCTGCAGCATTTGTCGCGATGTTATCCCCACTATTTAACAAACTATTATTATTAAAATTAATCTGTCCGCCGCTTGTGGGGACATTGGTCCATGTAGACGGAGTTCCGCCAGTCGGACTTGCACAAGTCCCACCACCTGGATCCACGTACTGTAGATCATATTGTCTATTCTGGCTTGTGGGAAGTTGATCTGGATAATAAATCAACATTCTTAAACGGAACGCCTGATTGGCCGTAGTTAACGTATATGATGTATCCTGCGCAGTTAAAGCAGTCAATGTCGAGCCACCATCGGCGATATTCAAATTATTAAACCACCGGTATGCAGCTTGCATTTCCAAATTAAGATCAAATCCAAAACCAAAAGCCTCTTCAGGTGTACCATCACCACTATTACCCACATTAGCAAAGAGAGAATTACCCGATGCGGGAAGTGATGTCCAACTTGTGCCATTCCACTCTACATCATATGCAGCTTCATTCGTACCTGTAACAACAGAGTCATAGAGACACATTATGCTTACCGTATTAGCATCTGAGTAGAGCTGTACTGAACGAATTTGGGCGGGAGCTGTCCCAGACAAAGCAGCAATCGTACCAAAGCTTGACGACTGCCATGTGTCATAATTCAAGGTATTATCAGATGCTCCAGAAGGCACAAATACCCACACAGCTTTCCCAGTACCATGCTCCCATATCACATTGCTACTGCGGGAAACTCCATCATTTGCACATGTTGGAGTTGTTGCAGAATATTTAGTCCACGAAGAACCATCCCAAACCGCGAATCCACAGCCAGTAGTCGTGGCAGTGACATTCTGTGTTGCGATCGCAATATTATTGCTGTTGGAGACATCATCTGATGCAGCACTCACCCAGTCGACATTGGCGGCAAATCCCGTCAAGCCAGTTGATGCTTCAGCAGACCACGCTCCTCCGGTGAAACGCCTATAAATGATCGAGGTCGCGCCAGTACCCCACATAAGCATCGGCACCTGATTGCTTGTTTCCCAAGCCATAGAAAAGGCTTCATGAGCATGACCCGAGGCTGTAGTACCGGCGTTATCAACAAGTTCGCTTCCAGAAATAACAGTTTTGTTATCACCATCAAAAATAAATCCACCAACGAAATTACTTGTATCAAGATACCCAACTAGCATATTGTCTGAATTTGCTTGAGGAACAATCCTCACCCATGTCTTTTGACTCGTTGAAGTACCAACTGCTGTGCTCAACGACGAATTTGCTAGAGTACCAGAGTGATCCCAAGTATGACTGCTTGCTGTATAAATAAGATAGTGAATCTGTGTCTGCCCAGAATCACAAAAGACAAGCATAGCATTTCCTGATTGTTGATTGTAGCCAACATCCATATATTGACTGCTTGCGTTAGTTATCGTCATATTGATATCAACATCCTGAGTCCAAGCTGAACCACTCCAACGGAAAACATAGACATCAGCTGCTGTCGCACCGGTACTATTATTATTATCTTCAAGTGCGACTATTTTCTCTCCTGTTAAAGGACTACTAGCCTCTTTAAACCAGCGACTATCAGTTGGAGTATTGGATATAGAATTAGGATTCGTTCCAATAGCAGGATTCCATGTCGTACCCGTCCAAATACGATACCACGTGTTCGAGCTTCCGTTATCCTCAGCCGTGAAGACTCCGGTGTTGGAATTAATCGCATCTGATGCGATCTCCCATTGACGCGCTTCATGAAAGTCTCCTATCTTAAGAGGACCAATGAGGTAAAATTCCGGTGAAACGCGTGGGAATCTAATAAAATATGTAAACGTTTGAGGCTGTCCTGCCGTGAGATTGGCATTCCAGACGATTTTGGTAAAATTGCCATCTTTTACTGTCTGTCCTCCATCGATATGTTCAATTCCAAAAAATGCAGGGACAATATCCTCAACTGTCCCTTGATAATTCTGTTTGGCAGTGACGGTCAACGTCACTGGATAGGGAGATCCTGGATAAATACGTGTTGGGAAGCTTGTACGCTCCACATCAAATTGCACTGCTGGATCAACTTTAAAATAGTCCTGAATTTGCCTTGTTTTTCCATACACAACTGCAGTCACTTTCATCTGGTAAATACCTGGGCCTCCTGTCTGATAGGTCGATTGAAAATCAGCTTCGTTGGTTACTGTCGTCGGCCCACACTGACCGCTATCTTTAATTGTATTATCGCTCAATGAAAAATTTGTTTTATTCCCATCCGGATCAATCACTACCATGGTAAGTGCATCAACTTTATCAAAAAGTCCTGTCGCACAAAGCGTATTTCCCTTATCATCAAGAACGCCTAGACCAATTTTTGCTGTCTCACCAGGTCGATAAATAGATTTATTAGTATTAACTGCAATCACTCCCCAGGTGAAATCCTGATTAATATTTACAACGCCTTGGACTGTTCGAAGTGTTAGGCTTAATTTGTATAGTCCTGGTTTAAAATTTGGAATATCCTGAGGACTAACTAGTAATTCTTTTTTATCTTTATCTACACTTACTGTTGCATCAACCTCTGCGCCATATACAGTATTAACAATCTTTGCTTTCGCAAGTTGATCTAATTGATCTGAGGCTGTGTTGAGAATGGAAGCAAATTTGCTATCCGCCAAACTAAAAATGAATTGAGGAAGCTTACTTGCTTCTACACTTGGCTGATTCGTGCTATTTAAAGGTACTTGCACAATTTGACGCTTCATTAATGGATTGGGCATAGCTGCTTGGAGTGTAGTACTGCTGCTTTTATTTATAAAAAAAAATGCTCCCACAATACCACTTAAAATAAGTAAAAATATTACACTGAGTGATATATTTCTGCCGTTCATGGAGAGTTGGATATACTTATACTATTATATATAGAGGGCTAATTGCAACTGCGATTGTGCCACTATTTCTTTGTACTCTTTGCAGGTGCTGATGTAACTTGTGGAACAGCAGCTTTTGGATTTGGCTGAACAGTTGGAGCAGGCGTTACTGAAGGTGGATTATTCAAATTAGCGACCTTGGGAAGATTGGAATTTTGTAATGCACTATTTGATTGTCCTGCTGTTGCCTTTTCTGTTGATGCTGCTTTTTGTTGTTTTGCGACTGCTGCTTTCAACTCTGATTGTAATTGTACAGCTGTTTTATAATCAGGACTGTTTGGGTTACTCTGAAGGAGTACGACTGTTTGATTTGCGACAGCCAAAGCATCTACAGGGTCATTGTTGTCACGATATGCGATTGATAAATTGTAGTATGCATTTGGATAATCTGGCTTCAAATTAGCAGCATCTGTAAAGTTCTGAATAGCATTATTGTAATTTTTCGTGATGTAATATATCCCACCGACATTCAATCTAAGAGTAGGATTCAGAGGATCCAATTGGATCGCCTGACCGTATGCACTCAAGGAGAATGCAAGTGCATTTTGTGCTACACCATCGATATTGCGATAGATGGATGCAAGTACTTCCCAATTTCGTGGATTTCGTGGACTTAAAAGAACACCTGCTTTTGCTTCGTTAATTGATTGTGCAAGAAGTGTCTGAATTGTCTGTCTGTCTTGAGCACTGAGATTTAATGTGCCATTCTTCCCTGGCTTTGCTCTTGCAGCAATAGCATTTGCCAGTGCGAAATTAGTCTGAGACATATCGACTCGATAAAGATCAACATAAGGATTCAATGTTTCAGCTTTTTGAAGGAAAGCATATGTTTGCGCACCATTAGTATTTGCAGTCTCAAGAGCCCTACGATGGTAGTAATCCGCTGCTGTCATCGTTACAGTATTATAAAGAACAGCAAACGCAGCAACAACATAGATGACAAAGAGAATTATTGGAAATAGATCAAACTGTCTATTCCCTGCCGTTGAAGCTTTAATACCCAATGATAGTTCAGTTACTCTCTCTCGTATAGATTTTTGTGCCATCATCAATACTGCCAAGACAAACAGCGTCACGACAATTGAAACCAATGTTGTTGCATGGATCGCGAAAAGTACTATTGCGAGGAGTCCACTCATTGCCATCGCAGGCAAGAGAACATGTGTATTATCCTGTTCAGCATCCTGTGTGTCGACAGCAAGATTTCTCCAACTGTTAACAAGAATAACAACACAGAAGTACATCAGAGCTAAGAATCCAAAGATACCTACAGTACCTAATGTTTGAAGGAATTCATTATACGAAGTGTCGAATGAGAAGTTCCAGAAAGGAAGCAGATTGAAAGCAACTGGTTTATAGGAAGAGAATGAGAACAAGTAAGAAGAAGGTCCTGGCCCAAAGAAAGGATTATCTCTGAAAGATGTTACTGAGATATTCCAAGAAGTAACAAATGGCAATTGAATTTCTTTAGGGAAATTTGCTTCTAATTGTTGTAACACGTTGCCTGAAAACGGAACGTAAGCAAATATCAATGCTAGCCCTATTACTACTACTGTGACCAAGAAAAGCGGAAGAGTCTTTTTAACTTGATGCGGTTTCGAAAGGAAAAAGCACAGTGCAAATGCAATCAAAAGGGCAACCAAGCTAGGAACTGAAGCAGTAAGCGCAACGGTAACACCAAATAATATTGTTAACACGACAGCCAAAGGCATTGGCATGAATTTATTTGGAGTAATTACTGAAAGAATCGGTAAAGGAAGTAAAAGTAAAAGGAATGCAATTGTTGAGAAAGTTGAACCAGTTGGAGTAAAGTTCACCGCTTTTGCAAAATCAAGCGGTAAGAACATGTGAAAGAAGGCAAGAATAGTAAGCAAAGCAGCAATAACAGCACTACCATACAATACGTTAAGAAACATTTTTATCTTCGTTAAGTCCCTCAGATGAGAAACTGTTACAAAATATAATAGTATATAGACCACCCATGAAGCCGCTGAGTCATGAACGCGAGGAAAATTACCAAAGATAGCTTCATATCTCGTTGGACTAAGATACGTTGATATCAAAATTACTACTAAAAGAACTAAAAGCGGGATATCTAATGGCGTTCTCGTAATGACAATTTTCCCTTTCACTATCCAAGAAAAAATCCAAAGACCAACGAGAAGCGTTGTAGCAACAACAAGAAATACCATCTTTGGCATTTCATAGAATTCAGTCATTTGATTAAAGAAGATAAGTGGAGTTAGTCCTGCAACAACGAAAAGCAAGAAAGTAATAACGTAATCCAAATAGGTAGACAGGCGATTTCTCATAAAATTTGAAATTAAAAGATTAATATCACTATAGATAAAAAGTCTCAGATACGTCAATAGGCAATTTAATTACTTATCCCTTGACACCACGTAAATAAGCCTCCTATAATAAATTTATGGATAATTACTTCTCTTTACGTCAATTTAACGCGTTATACCCAAATGATCAAGCTTGCATTGAAGAGATACTAAGACAAAAATTCCCTGATGGCATCTATTGTACTCACTGCAAAAGGATAACTCGACATTATAAATTACATCAAAGGACTATATATTCATGCAAAACTTGCAGAACCCAAGTCTCTCCTCTCTCACATACATTGTTTGAAAAATCCACAACTCCTCTTAGACAATGGTTCTATGCCTTATTTTTGATGACACAGACAAGAGGGACAATCTCATGTAAGCAACTCGAGAGAGAACTTGGCGTCACTTATAAAGCGGCATGGAGAATGCACAATAATATAAGAAAATTCATGGGACAAAATAATTCGGATCTTTTAAAAGATCCAGAAATTGAAAAATATCGAGAGCGAAAATGGGTTTTCTTTAACAAACTTGAGATTAAAGTCATTCAAAAACAAGAGGAATCGAAAAATGATGAGGATTTTAGTTTGGATTGACAGCACGGCGTATCAGCTCAAAAAAATCTTTTCCAGCATTTTTTCTGCCGCCCTTTTTGAGAAAGTCCTTCAATTTTTTATCTTTAATAGTAAACTTTTTTTTTGTCATGATTTCCTTTTTTAGATATAATACAGACAAATTTTATGCTCCCGTAGCTCAGTTGGATAGAGTACCAGATTCCGGATCTGGGGGTCGGAGGTTCAAATCCTCTCGGGAGTACATTAGTGTCCTCTTTTCCCACCAGCCATCTTATTAATTACACTCATTTCCCAAATAATAAAGAGAAAGGATAGCATAAGAATAACATAAAGCGTTTTCCCTCCGCGCGTTGCCCACGTTTTTAATGGATCTTCGGGATGGAGAAATTCATCTATCTTCTCACGCAGCTCTTCTACTCTTTCCAACAGCCTTTCCACTCTTTCTGAATGATGTTTATGCTCTGCATGTTCATCCTTTCCAGAATGTCCTTTCGCGTCAGATAATTCTTGTTTTAATTTTTCTTGTTCCTGGTCTAGTTGCTCACCAGTTGCTCCCATAGTGGCTTTCATTTGGTCTTGTTCATTTTGAGGGGCAAATTCTTGTGTTTCTTCTTTACTCATAGACGACAATTCCTTATTTGCCAGAGCAATCATGTCTACTTTGTCTTTAGTAGAAAGAGGACTAGCTTCAATAATTCCTATTGCTTCATCTTGAGGCGTATGTGATTGTTTCCATTTACCTATGACTTGTTGCTTGCTATCTTCACTTAGCGGCTCCCCACTCGTAGCAGTGGTAAAGAAAAATCCGTGAGCATCCAGTCTTTCTGCGTTCATTGTTGGATCTAAACGTCTCAGTGCTTCCAGAGGATTACCTTTTTCAATGTCAGAAGATGCTTCATCCATACGTGCTCTTGCTCCCTCTTTGAGAGGATCTCCTGGAAGTTCTATGGGACTATCAGGGATATGCACTCCTGAAGAAGGAAGTCCTGCACCAAATGTAAATATAGGAGGAGGTTGCATCATATGTCCGCCTGTACTTTTATCATCAGCTTTTGGCTGTATGGGTAGAGCCCCTCCTTCCGTTAAAGAGAATCCATCATTATTTTTTCCTGGTTCAGTACTCATAGCTCATATCCTCCCTTAAAAATCTGCATTTGTCAAGCAAATAAGATATAATTACTTCGCATTATAAAGGATATATCAAATAACGGCTTTACGTTACTATTATAAAATTCTTTCAAAATTTTACCAATATTTAGGAGGGATCGCCCCACAAGGGGACTTCCCGCTATAAGAATTTGAAAAAATAATTTAGGAGGGATCGCATAGTGGTCGAGTGCGGCGGTTTCGAAAACCGCTATCTGTCTTTTTGGTAGATCGGGGGTTCGAATCCCCCTCCCTCCGCACTAATTTCTTTTTTATTGTGTTGGTTTTGGCGAAGAAGTTGAAGATTGTTTTTTCACTTTTATTGGGCTACCACTAAATTCATTTTTTAACCACGTATGAACATTCGCCCAATTATCCAATCCATCTTTCGACTCAAGAATATCTTGTCCATCATCTGAAACAGCCTCCTGCAAATAATTCTGATCTGTTAACGCAAGTGAAACTATTTGATAATGATTAAGAACCTGAATATTTTGTATGAGTGTTTTGACATCATCTGGGGTTAAGTCTGTTCGTAAATCATCGCCAAGAGATGACATAAACGGAATAATCTGTGGAATAAAAGAGCTGGCAAATATTTTTTCCTTTACCGCAACGATGAGATTGCGTTGACGCTGCGCTCGACCAAAATCTGTCCCATCTTGCAGTGAATGCCGTGAACGAACATATTTTAATGCCGTTGTACCATCCATATGCTGCTCTCCTGCATCAAAATGGAGATGTTCATAGCGACAAGGGAAAGCATCCTGTTCACTAATAGTAGCACTCGGACTTGCCAACGTCGCAGAAAAAGATGCTATTTGGTCATCAGATAAGCCACAGGTTGCATCTTCCATACCTTCAATAGGATATTGATAGTCATCAAACGCTATTTGAACAGTAATATCAACTCCACCTAATGTATCAATAGTATGAGTAAACCCAGAAAAATCCATACCAACAAAATAATCTATTGGTAGCCCAGTTACTTCTTGAATGATATATTCTGCCATGCGCCCTCCTCCATCAGCGCCGGTAAATTGTGCCTGTTTATTGGGATAATCAGTGTCATCAAGTCCATCCGAATATGCTGCATTTATTTTCGAATAACTTCCATTTATTCCATCTGTCGGAATTTTTATCCAAATATCTCGCGGAATAGAAATGAGAAATACTTTTTTTGTTTTCGGATCAATATGAACAGCAATCATAGAGTCTGTTAAATACGTCCCATCATGATTCCCTCCACCATACCCAAGAAGCAAAATATTAATTGCTGTTTTATCAACAAAAGCCTGCTGAATTGAATTAAGCGCTACCGTTGTCGCATTTTTTGGCCGAGGGATAAAAATTTTTTTCGTGATGCTGTGAAACCAAAGATATACAGCTGCTAAGACAATAATAATTAAGACGCCAACGCAAATGAAAATTTTTTTCATGCAAGTGTCTATTATGCTACAAAATCTTTGATTTGTGAAGGAAAATTTTTGAGCTTTCTACCTTGACATCTTTTGAAAAATCAATCAAACTGAAATCATGCGTATTACTGCCCGAATACTATTTACATTTGTCTTTTGTTTACTACTCTTTTCTTCTTTGCAATTGCCTGCTTTTGCTCAAACAATAAATCAACCATCAAGTACTAACAATTTTCTTACTCCAAATGTTGATTCAAATGTTCCCCAAAACGCTCACGAATATGCACAAATTGCTGTTATCAATCTTCTCTCCGCCTTTATGTGTCAATTAACAGGTATTGATCCGACAAATCCTCGACAAGCATGTTTGGGAGTAGATCCAACAACTGGGAAAATTGGAATGCCTCCTACAACAGGAAGCCAAACATTCGGACAAGCACAAAATCAACCTCAAGTTGGTGGTGCTGCCGTATTATTAACTAACTATATTGCTGCTCTTTATACTCCAGTTATCAGCTCTTCAGAATACTTTGATTATTTAGCCAAAGGTTTCGGGGTTGTTCATCCTGCAATAGCTGCAACTACCACTGACTGCACGACATCATTTGGCTATGGATTCTGCGGATTGACACCTATGCTTGCGCTCTGGACATCCATCCGTGATTTTGCTTATGCTTTACTGACAATTCTCTTTATTGCAATCGGCATTGGAGTGATGTTGAGATTTAAGGTTGATCCGCGAACAGTAATGACGTTGCAAAACCAAATTCCTCGGGTTATTGTCGCAATTCTTCTCATAACGTTTTCTTATGCGATAGCAGGAATTATGGTTGATTTGATGTGGACAGCAACATATGCGGGGATAAATTTTATTTCAGGCGCTTCAAATTCAACAGTTGATCTGTGTAATCCCGATGTGAAACAGCCGCTTGCAAACGTTGCTGAACAAAGACTTCTTGATGAACCAATAAGCTTTGCAAATACGATTTTTAGAGGGTATGGTCCAAATTCAAACAAAAATTATTGTGACAACTTTGCACAATTGGGCTTACTTACCTTATCGAGTGATATAAGTTCAACCTTTGGGGATATAGTGCAGCAATTAATTCAAAATCTTCTTGGTATCAATGTAAATTCTGGCTGCGGCATCACCAATGTAGGTGGCTGCGTCGGAGGATTCTTCTTTTGGATTACCGAACAAATCATCAAACTTATTATTATTGTTGCAATATTAATTGCACTATTCCGGTTATGGTTTGAGCTTCTTAAATGCTATGTCACCTTTTTAATCTTTGTTATTATGGGGCCTTTATGGATTGTCATGGGACTCGTCCCTGGTAGGCCACTGGGGTTTGAAAAATGGCTGAGGATTATTTTTGCGAACTTAGCTGTTTTTCCTCTAGTTGCGTTTCTTATAGTATTTGCACGAGTTCTTGTTGATTCTGGTGGCACTACGCCGCTCGTTCTTGGTGCAGCAACCTCAGCAGGATCCCATGGTGGTGTTCTTGCTGCAGCAACACAACAATCTACTTTCTATCCCCCACTCACTGGAAATCCAAATATAAAGTCAGTTTCTGTACTTGCAGCTCTTGGAGCAATTCTGATGCTGCCGGCAATTCCAGGTATCTTGAAAGACCTACTGAAAGCAACAGGGCAAGGAGGAAAAGCGGCTATGGGATCTTTTGTAGGAGGGCTAGCAGCTGGAGCCGGTGCAGCGACAGCCTTTCCTAAAAATGTATTGAGACGGTGGAATAGCGTCGATGAACACGGGGCACCTAAAGGTGCTGTCGCTGTTATGAAGCAACGCCTCATTCAAAAAACACCATTTGGTAGAAGAGCAATTGGGAACAAGAAGGCAATGCATGATATTAATTATTATCATCAGGGAGATACATCTACTCTCAAACGAAGAGCAAAATGGTATAGCAAAAAAAAGAACCGAGGACTAGAAGCAGGAGCCTATGACCGTATAGGACCAGGTAGGCCGCCTAGACGTGGAACAGACGAGTATTATGACTAGCTTATTTATCTACAACTATTAATCTTAACAATAAGCAAAATATTTCTAAGTGATTCTATTTAAAATCTTTGACGATAAAGATTTTAATATCCCTTAAATATAGCACTCATTATAATACCTGCTGATTCTCCAAATAATGTATCTTTCTTATGTTTCCCGCCAAAAATATCTGTCCAAAATTGACGATTAAAGAGCCGGAATGTACTTGTCTTTGAAATTTTCTTCAACCATTTCATCTGTTTTTCATCAAACATTGTTTTGACAACGCGCGTGTCTGTCATGTTTTCATCGGAACCAAAAACTTCTCCAGGAATCGATTCTATAGCCTCAAGAATATCGGTAAAATGTGCCATGTCATATGCAGGATCAGTGCTGTGCCGTGTGATATGAGCCCACATATCAGCACCAAGCTTCATAAGTCCCCATTGCTTATACGCAAGTACTTTATTCTCTTGTACTTTATTATAATCAATTTCATATCTTCCATCAGGCCTTTGAATGTACTTCCCTTTCTTTTTAAATCCTTCACTTTTCATCCACTTCCACTTTTCTGGATCTGTTTGCTGTAGATCATCAAATTCCTGACGAAATTCGGGAATGTTCAAGATCTGATACCCAAAGATTGCTTCTCCCAGAGGCATATCGCGAAACACATAATTATCTTTTGATTTGCCATCAGGATACGTACGTCCTGTAAAAACGGGAGCTCGCACAGTCATATTCATATTGAGAGCACCGTACGTTTGAAAAAGATAGCGAAGCGGCTTAAGAAATTCTTCTCTCACTTCTTTCTGGAAAGCTGCACGATCAAAACTTACTCCGCGGAACATACTGTCATACTTTGTAAATTTTTCAAAGTCTATTTCATGTGCCCCAAATATCTGATCGTATAATTTCACTCCGTTAGCAAAATGATTTCCGGCATAATCTCGAAGGACATTTTCATCAAAGCCTATCTGATCAGCAATTATTTTATAGTCATTTTTCCCGATATCTTCAAGTTTGACAAGCTCATCTTGCAATAGTTTCTTTCGCTCTTCCGATGTTTTTTCATTCTCAATTTCGTTTATTAATTTTCTTCGCTCTCTCTCAAAATCCATATTTCTCTCGACCATTTCTTGAATCACTTCCATCGGAGTTTTCCTTCTGCTCTTTGTAACAACTTTCCCTCCTTTATCAACCATCTGATATTCTTTCGTCGCGTATTCTACCGGTATCCCTTCAAGAAGAGGAACAACCAGTTGTTTAAACTGTGGGATAGTAAAAGGATTTCCTGTCGATCCGCCCCGCTCTGGCGTCGCCATCTTACGACGATAGCCTTCTGTTCTATATAACGGCACTGCTCCATTATCTGCTGCAAGGGTAGGAAAATCTGATCTGGCGGATGCACCAGTGAAATTAATCATCGAACGCGCCGCTAAACCAGCAACGCCCAACGAATGCCTATCAAGGACGTAACCTTCTCCTTCAAGTTCAGAATCTTCTTCAAACTTTTTATTATTGACGTCTCCTTGTGTACTCACAAGATTTCTTGCTACAGCATTCTCGAGTGCCTTCTGGACAACATCTTCCACTTGTTGTTTTTTCGCCATGCCGTGATTTAAATAATTGATAAAACTAATAAATGCATTTTCATCCTGCACTTCTTGTTTTATCTCTCCTGTTTTTTTATCTTTGAACGCCTTATCAAAAACAGCAGCCTGATCGCCCAATAAATTCCCATACGTGGGGATATCCGTCTGCTTGACAACGCCTTTATGAGTCTGCTTAAGTGCTTCAATCCAATCGTCTCTTTTAAAGAAAGACGAATCTTCTCCCAATACTCTTTGCAATGCTTCAAAATCCGCAAGGTTATAGTACGTAAGAAACATCGTCATTATCGCGGCACCCATTTTATTATCATTGTCTGTCAGATTTTCGTAATCTACTGGCAGTGTGGTGAGGTAATAGAACATTGATTTGCCGAAAGACTTTTTGGTAAGTTTGTTTAAGAAATACTCCTCACCCAATTTTTTTGCTAACCCCTCACGGCTACCCATAGCATGGATATAATGCAAATCATAGGTACGAAGCTGCATTAGTGTCCACGGCAAGAGAAAAACTTGTTTATATAGATCTGTATGTTCATGACCATTTTCATCAGTAAAAAATCGAGTATGATCATAGAAGATTGTTCCAAGATCAACACTGGCAAATTGATCTTTATTAATTTTAATATTAGAGAAATAATTCGTTACATCATCGGTATCAATGTCATACCATTCATTAATTTGCCAATACATCCAGCGTACAAAATTCGCATGATTAACAATATACTTTCCTTTAGGCCTCCCTGTTTGAGGATCCTTCTCAACCTGCATTTTTAGAATGGGGAATTTCCCATTGACACCAAACTCTTCAGGTTTGGACCAGGCAATATTCCAAGCCAACTCTTCCAATCCTTTTGGTCTTTTGGAATCAAATATGTCATTAAGCTCACCTTCAAATTCTCTATCAAGGACGAATTGCTTAATGTAGTCTATTCTCTCAATTTCCAAATCATCATGTAGGAAGGAAAGTTTTTGATAATTTTCTATATCTTCACCAGATAATCCTCTACTATTTTTAACTATCTCTTCACTACGGACTCTCGCCTGTTGCCATTTTGCCTCATCTTCCAAACCGCTTATGACTTCATCAGCAGTTTTTCCAGAACCGATAAAAATTTCAATTGCATTGATAACTCTCTCTTCATCTACTGTTGCTGTTATTTTATCTTTACTTGTCCATCCAAATCGTTGCTTCAACAATTCACGTATCCGTTTAACTTTCTCATCGCTCCAGCCCAACTCAGCCAACCCTCCAATGATTGCACCATGTTCGTTTTTTTCTTTACTTTTTTTAATCTTGTTGCGAAGAACAATGTCAGGATCTTTTCTATCTTCATTTTCAACTTTTTCCTTTGAGATTCGTTCAAACTCGTCATCTAATATTTTCTGAAATTCCTTACTGACGCCTTTATGTTTTGATTTATCATGAGCATTGGGTTCACTATCCGAACGAGCCAAATCTCGCCTCTCAAGCAACTCTTTAGCTCTTTCCGATGCCTCAGCAATTCGTCTTGCTTTTTGTACTTCTGCATCTTCTAATAATTCTGATGTTGAATCTGGCATATTTTTATTATATCGGCTTTTTGAAAAGCCGGTCAATTCCTTTCTTGCTGGCAGTGTAGATCAACAGAAGAAATCGTGCTTTATATTGAGATTACAATAAACTGACAAATTAAGCGCTAAAAGTAAATCCGCGGCCTTTTACCGTCTGTAAATGTTGCGGATGATTGGCGTCTTCTTCTATTTTGCGCCGAAGCCGAAAAATTAATTGATCGATTGCCTGATCTGTAATACCTGCCGTTGATTTATTATCTCCCCACACCATAGAGATCAACTCATCACGTTCAATAACGCGCTGCTCATTTTGCAATAAGTATCGTAACAAACGAAATTCTGATGAAGTCAGTTGGTCTGACAGAACACTTGTCCCTTTATGGATAGTATTTGTGTGTTCATCATAGGAAATTTTCTGCAGTGTTTTTGCGGCATCAGCATATTCTTCTGCAATAAAATCGGCAAGAAGAGGCAGATGAATTGCCCCATCTTTTACTAAACCAACGTCCTCCAAATATGTAGCAACCGTCGGATCAGTAAATTTGCCTTCCAATAAATCTGCTTGTTCTGCAGGAGAAAGTGACTGCCATATTTCACTGAGTGTCTTCTTAATCGTTTTTTGCCCTAACAAGAAAGCTTCCAAATTCTTTATCTCGTTATTCTCTGCAAGGAATGCTTCCAATGAAAGTTTAGTAAGCTTTCCATGGCCAGCGGTGAGCTTAAGGATATGCTGAATTACTTTATCAGGGATTTTTCTATGCGTTAACTTTTCTATATGAGACACCCAAAAGGCACTTGAAGACTTGTCATAAAGTTTCATTAGAACAATTTTGCCTGCAATGAACTCATAATAATCTGCAAGCAAGTCAGGATCGAGAACATCCTCAAGGGGACGAGTTACAGAAAAAACAACAGAAAAACGGTATTTACCTCGATTGCGGAGAATTCTCAAGTCAGCAAAAAAATCTGCAGTTACCGCTGGCACATATTCTTCAAATCTATCAAATAAAAAAACAATTGCTATCTTTTTTTCAAGAGCCATATAGTCAACAGCCTCTTTGAAGCCTTGAAAAAGAAGAAATTCGTCTTGAAACTTTAAATGCTCCCTAAAAATATCGCCAACAATCTTATTTTCTTCTTTCATGCCTCTTTCCCTCAATGATTCTGTAAGATTAAGAAATAAATATTTCATAACATCTGCGAGTGGACGGTTGCGGATTTCCGAAAAATCGATTAATACGAAATGACTTGCTTCTTGAAAATCACCAAGCTGTTTTTGCCTAATTCCTTTGTTATAGACCAACACTTCGAGAACCGTTGAACGATTTACTCCAGGAAGACCAATCAACTGACAGGAATTCCCACTTCGCAAGTATTCAACAATTCCCTTCAGTTCTTCTTTCCTGATATCTTCAGGAAATCGTGCAACAAAATGTTCATCAAACATACTATACTATCTATTGTACTGAGTATCTAACAATTCTTCAATTGCCCCTCTTGATTTTCTTCTCATAACTTTGTACGCTAAAAGTATGACTTACCTTGCATTAACACTTCCAGGCGGACAAACAATTAATCCTCCTGCGGGAATCCCAAAGGGAGGAATTACTGTTACATCGTCAGTCATTGGGAATGCAGTAACGATTATGCTTATCATCGCTGCAATTCTTTCACTTATTTTCCTTATTTTAGGCGGTATTCGATGGATTACCTCAGGTGGTGATAAACAAAAAGTTGCATCAGCTCGTTCACGCATAACTTATGCTATCGTGGGACTTGTTGTGGCAATGGGAGCTTTTTTTATCATCAATGTTATTGGCTACTTCTTCCATGTCAAATTAATTGGGTTTTAATTATTGCACTATTGACAAATGAAAAAGCAGTAGGCTATCATGAATATAGATATGAAAAAGATTATTGCAATCATCCTTACAACAGCTTCTTATTTTGCTTTTGCCATCTCTGCTTTTGCTCAAAATGTTAGCCCATGTAATAATACAGGGGCTTTTGGTAAACTCTGTAATTTAAATGCAAATAATCTTGGCGGGATTGTTGGTGCAATTGTTACCTTTATTCTCATCATTGCCGTATTAATTGCTCTTGCCTACTTAATTTGGGGTGGTATTCGATGGATTACATCAGGCGGGGAAAAAGCAAAAGTTACCGAAGCTAGACAACATATTATTGCTGCAATCATTGGATTAGTAATCGCATTCTTAGCATTCTTTATTCTTTCACTTGCTCTTAGCTTCTTCGGCTTGAGCTTCTCAAATCTTGTTCTCCCAAATATCTCTAATCTCGCTGGCTGATCTTAGGTTAATTTCTCTTCTTGCTTTTTTAAATATGTATTTGCTACGCTAGGTATATGCTTAAAAAAATATTTTTAATTTGGTGTCTCTTCTCCTTTTATTTCTTCATCGCACTTGCAAGTCCTTCTCTCTCAAATGCTCAAACTTGGGGCAACTGTGTTGAGACAGAAGGCAATGCCCAAATAGCATCACTGCAGTGTGTTCCAGTTGTTTTTAGCTATATTGTTACTGCAGCCCTTGAATTTGTCGGAGCAGTCGCCGTCATACTTCTGGTTTATGCAGGTATTCGATTTATCACATCAGGCGGTGATCCCAAACAAGTACAAGCAGCACAAAAAATTATCACTTATGCAATCATCGGGCTAGTTATTGTACTGAGTTCCTTTGGAATAATTCTCTTTATCAGCTATCTTACTGGCGCGAAATGTATAACCACAATAGGCTTCTCAAGCTGTAAATAATCATTATTTCTTTTCACAAAAAACGGTTTTTCTTATAGCGTTTGACCTATTTTGTTGGGGTTGCAATCAAATTTTTCACGTTATACACTCTTTGTGATACAACGAATTCATCCGAGTTACAATAATCCCAATTGATCCAAATAGTCAAAAAATAATCTTTGGACGAATGCTCTTCGGATATATTCGTAATTAATTTATGGATAATCATCCTATCCCGCAAGACGTAACGGGATTTCAATTCAAATTAATAGGCGCAATGACAGTAAAGCAATTTGGCTATGTTGCAAGCGGAGTCATCATGGCCGTAATACTGTATTACATGCCTATTCAATCATTTTTAGGAATATTATTGAAGATATTCCTGATCCCTGCTTTAGGATCGAGTGGTGTTATTGTTGCTTTTGTTCCAATTGACGGGAGACCTATCGATATCATGACAACAAATTTTGTAAAGGCAATCTTTTCTCCAAACCAATACATATATTCTAGACAAGGGAAACAATTAAGTTTTAGCACTATTTCTGTTTCAAAAGCACCCACTGCAAAAAAGACACAACAGAAAGAACAACCACGTATTGATAATTCCTCACAACTTAGTCAAAAAGAAGAAAAATTAAGAGCATTACTACTTAGTTCTCGTGGACAGATGAAAAATGCTGTCGATAAAAAAGAAGCAGCGTTCCTAAAAACATTAACATTACCAACACAATCCCCTGTTCCGACATCACACTCTATTACGCAAACACCTTTATCAGTAGCAGGAATGCACCCTGTCTCTACAATTTCGTCGCCAGTAATACAAAAGATACCACCTCCTATTGCGATTCAACCACCTAATTCTCCATCGCAACAAAATAATTCTAATGATCTTTCAAAAAAAGAATCCGAACTCGAACAAGAATTAAATAAAGCAAAACAAGAAGATTCATTAAGTAAAACGCCTGCCATGCATATGGCAGCTCAACAAAAAATTGACTTACTCTCAAAACAAATAGAGCAAGTTCATGGGCAAAAACAGAAACTCGAACAAGAGTTATCACAGCTGCAACAACAACTTGCAACAGAAAAGGGCGCAGCCATGCCATCAACACAACCAATAAAAACAGCCACACCAACTCAAGACCCGCAACACGTTAGAGTTATTCCTCAAGGGGTTACAAAAAAAGTCGGACTACCTCATATTTCTGATTCACCAAATGTTGTAGTAGGGATTGTAAAAGATCCTCGTGAGAATGTACTGCCGAATATTTTGGTTGAAGTAAAAGATAAAGATAGCAATCCTGTAAGAGCTTTTAAAACCAATCAGCTTGGACAATTTGCATCAGCAACACCATTGAGTCCTGGGGTATATACAATTGAATTAGAAGATCCAAAAAATCAACACAAATTCGACATAGTACAAATTACGGCAAACAATCAAATTCTTTTGCCAATCGAGATAATTTCACACGACGCAAGAGAAGAATTGCGCAAACAATTGTTTGCAAACTAACATATGGCTGCTCGAAAAATACATTCAACAACACAAAAATTTACAGAAATTGTTGATTTTGCTGATAATATAGTCGTACTGGAAGGCGGAAACGCATGTATGATTATTGAAATTACAGCAAGCAATTTTGCACTACTATCAAAAAGAGAGCAGGACTCTCGTATTTTTTCTTATGCAGGAATGCTTAATTCGCTTTCTTTTCCTATTCAAATTCTTATACGGAACCGCCGAATGGATATCTCCTCTTACATTCATGAACTTGAAGAAATTATAAAAAGCACGAAGAATGAGCAACTTGCTGCTTATATTGAATATTATAGCTCTTTTGTAAAAGAAATGGTTACGGTAAATGTTGTTTTGAACAAATCGTTTTATATTATTATCCCTTTTTCATCACTTGAGATGGGAATTACCGGTGCTGCCACACAAACTCAAGAAAAAAAACAAACGCAAAAAGATGCTTTTATTACTTCAGCAACGAAAATATTAGAAAATAAAGCAAATTCTCTTCTTGGTCAACTACAAAAGTTTGCCACTTCTGCAAAGGTTTTGGAGAAAGAAGATCTTATTAAACTTTTTTATGAAATTTATAATGAAGACACGGAAGTGGATATTGAACAAATGGAAGCAGGAGCAGACGCTCCTGTTATTAGAGGAGGAGGGCAACAATGAGCTTATCATTTCTAAAAACATCTCCTGCTCAAAGTAAACAACAGGTGAGTAAACCAGCAGTTGTAGTAAAAGCGAAACCGCCAGTAAAAACACAGCCAAAAAAACAACCAGCTAAACCTACTGCTACAAGTCCGCTCCAAACATTTGAGAAAGGCCTTACCAGCGTTGTCGATCTTATTGCACCGTCGTCTGTGGAAGTTGACTTTCGATATCTTCGCGTGGGTGATTCTTTTTTTACAACACTTTTTATCGCCGGCTACCCACGCTATGTCTCGCCAGGTTGGCTTGAATCTGTTATTGATTATGATCATACACTTGATATCAGCATGTTTTGTTATCCCACTGCTTCAACGGACGTATTGGCAGATCTGAAACGAAAAATTGGAGAAATGCAGGCAACACTTGCCTCTGACGCTGAACAAGGAAAAGTTGCTGACCCAACAGTTGAAGCGGGACTCGAAGATGCGCTTGGTCTTCAGGAAGAATTAGCAAAAGGCATTGAGAGATTTTTTCAATTTGCTTTTTATATAACAATTTCTGATCCTGATTTAGTAAAACTGCAGGATACAGTCAAAAATCTTCAAACATCGCTTGGTTCACTTCTTCTAACAGGAAAACCAGCTACATTACAAATGGAAGAAGGCTTTAAGTCTACGCTACCGATGGGCCAGGATAGATTATATATAACTCGAAATATGGACACGACATCACTTGCATCAACCTTTCCATTCACTTCTGCTGTCCTCACACAAAATAAAGGCGTTATGTATGGAGTAAACCAACAAAACGGTTCTCTTATCATTTTTGATCGTTTTTCTCTTGAGAATGCCAACGAAGTTGTTTTGGGAAAATCTGGTGCAGGAAAATCTTACACAATCAAACTTGAAATCATGAGGCAATTTATGCTTGGTGCTGAAGTGATTGTTATCGATCCTGAAGGTGAATATGAAACCTTAACTCCAGCCCTTGGAGGCGAAGTCGTTGAATTTTCTTCAGGTTCTGCGGTTAAAATTAATCCCTTTGATCTTTCTGATGTTTATGAAGAAGGCGAAAATGAACTTGGTTTAAAAATTCTCTCTCTGCATGGACTCTTAAAAATCATCACAGGCGACCTTGATGCAGAACATGATGCAATTCTTGACAGAGCACTGATTGAAACGTATCGATCTAAAGGCATCACTACTGACCCCGCAACGCAAAAGAAACAGCCGCCTTTGATGGAAGATTTATATAAAACGTTATTAGGTATGGAGAATCAAACAGCACGGGAACTTGCCTATACTCTTGAAAAATTCATTAAAGGAAGTGCTTCAGGTATTTTCAATCAACAATCGAATTTTGAAATTAATAATCCACTTACTGTTTTTTCTATTCGTAATCTTGAAGAAGCATTGCGGCCTGTTGCTATGCATATCATCCTTGATTTCGTTTGGACAAAAGTCAAACGAACTCTAAAAAAACGTACTCTTATTCTTGATGAAGGATGGTACATGATGAAATATCAAGACTCAGCATCGTTTGTCTATTCTATTGCCAAACGTGCAAGAAAATATTTCTTAGGGATGACAACAGCAACACAGGATGTTGAAGATTTCTTAAAAAATGAATATGGCAAAGCTGTCCTGACAAATTCTTCTATTCAGATCCTTCTCAAACAAGGTACTGCTGAAGTCGATATGATTACCGAAACATTTTATTTGTCTGAAGGAGAAAAAGCGCTTCTTCTTTCGGCAGATGTTGGAGAAGGATTATTCTTTGCTGGACAAAATCACGTTGCGATGAAAGTTTTCGCAGCGCCGTTTGAACATGAACTTATTACTTCAAACCCACAAGAGATTTTGAGAAAACAACAAGAAGCCGAAAGAGCTGCTCAGGCAAATGCTGGACCAACAACAGAACAAACTGCAGTGCCGATGACAACGCCGCAAGCAACTACATATACAACACCAGCTACTCCTGCAACTAATGCCTCTCCAGCATCACCTACGCCTTCTACGCAACAATAGCCATTTTACCTCCTCTTTTTGTTCTGCTACTATTAAATTATGCCAAATGTTAATAAATGGGGTGCTAATTTTGGAAGACGTATAGGTCAAGCTGGAAGAGAAGGAAACTTTGGAGGCAATGCTGGAAGAGCGATTGGGAATGCTATACCTAAGGCTGCTAAAGCAATTCCTGCTGTTGGAGGTGCTTTAAATCGAGCTGGTGCTGGATTGGGAAGGGGTATAGCTCAAGCTGGAAGAGAAGGAAAGCTTGGGGGCAATGCTGGAACAGCTGTGGGGAATACTGTTAAAGGTTTGGGGAAAGCTGTTGGGGAAGGTGCACTCCAATTAATACCTGGCGGCATTGCCGTTTCTCAAGCAATAAAGAATCGCAAAATTGTTATTTTCGCAATTATTGCTATCATCATTCTTTTTGCTTATTTAGTTTTCCAATTAAGTGGCGGATTACTCAATCCCCAATCTCCTTCTTCGCAAACCTCATCAGCGAATCCTCTTCAGGTATATGTTACTTGTAACCCTTCAGGGACTAAAGATGCCCCATTACAAGTGGGAAGCACATCTGTTTGTACTATAATAGTCACAGACACTGAAAGCCCCGATGATATTACCATTGTTGCAACTGTCGCTCCTTTTGCACAATATGTCCTTAAATCGGCAACATATAACGGAACCTCTGGGGGGACTTATGCTGCAACAACGGGCGGCGATACGGTAACGTGGGATGCTAAACAACTCAACATTCCGCTCACCTCACCAACTTTTACTCTTACCTTAACAGTCAAACTTACACAACCTTACAACGGCGCCGCACAAGGCGGCCCAATTTCTGTTATAGCAACCCCTGCTGGAGGAGCATCTGCAACGAATAATGATTGTCATAGTGTTTATTCCGCTTATATGTCACAAATACAAATTGTTTTAACACGACTAAATATAACCGGCGCTAACTATGGTGATCCGAATTGCGCTTTAGTAGAACAAGATCCAAATGGCAACTGGATCATTAACAAAGATAAAGAACTTGCGTATCTAAAAACAATACTGCCGACACAAAAAGCAGAAGGAGTATTTACTTGTATGATTCCTAACGAAAGTTCATATAATGCGGATGCGTTTAATCCTGGTTCAACAAGTGCAACAAATGGTTCCGGAACGCCAGGCGCTTTTGGGCTATTACAAATGAATGCACAAGGATTTTCCAATACTGGTCAACCATCAGATGTTGGTGATGTTATATGGTCACAGCAACTATCAAATGCTGTAAACTGGGTAAACAATGTTCATGGCGGCCTTTGGCATGGAGATTATAATGGTATACCCAATTATTGGCCAACTTCGTATAACGCATGTTTGGCGCAGTATGGCATGTAATTATGTTTAAAAATCTAAAATATTATTTTAATATGATGAAAAAAAATAGAAAGCAGGATATTGTTGCTATTATTCTCGCTCTTATTTTAGTTTCTATTGTTTTTGCTATTACAATAATTATTGTAGCACCACCTCCTACTCCTAAAAATCCGATTCCAACAGTAATAATACCAACGCCAATACCAACGCAACCAATTCCACAAATTATTTATAACTCTCCTGATGGCGCTAAACTTGCAAATAAAATTATTCACAGAGTTACTCTTTCTACACCAGACTCTGCTGCAAAGACAACAACATTAACTACAATTTTGAAAGGAGATAATTCCGGTGTGATTTATAAAAATTCTGATGTGAGTGTTGAATATGTCAAATCAATGGATTTGTTTATGGCTGATATTCTAACTCCCAATATTAATGAAGCGAAATTAGAAACAGTTACTTGGTTTGAGAACCAAGGATTTAGTCAACAAGCTGTCTGTAATTTACCAATTATGTTCTACTTAGATTCAAGCGTTTCATACCAACTACAAAAAACCGTTCAATTCAGTCCCTTAGCGAACGGCTGTTAATTTGTTGCTTGATAAAAACTATTCTTGTAATATGTAAAGTGAAGGTTTATGAATAAAGATATACAACGCTGCGTTTTCATATTTGTTTTCCTTTTCCTTTTGATTGTCGTGCCTTATTCAATAGACTCCTACGCTCAAGATGCAACAACGAGCGCAACAGGATGTTTCATTCTCAACCAGGGTAACCTCCCAAGCGGAGCACCCCTTCCTGCAGGATGCGATAGTGGAGGTAGCGTAAGCGGCTCTTGTGGGGCGGTTGTTGATTGGGACAATAAAATCGTTGCAAAATTAATACCAGGCGTACAGAATTTATATAATAATCTTACTATTCAAATTAAAAGTAATTGCGCAAGCAGTACTCCTCCACCTTGGTTCGAAAATATGTATTGGTGTACTTATAGCGTAGTCGATGCTTATAATCTTGCTGGTTTAAAAGGTATGACAACAGCAGATGATGGAGCTGTTATTTCAATGCATAAATTTTTTAAGCAACAGCAAAATGGCTATGTGTATGTAGAATATGAAAAAGCCTCTAATCATTTGGCAGCGTTACAACAAGTGAAGCCTGGGTATGCCATGATGTTAGAAGCAAGTTATTTACAAGAGAGTGGAGATGAACATGTTATGCTTGTTAAGAGCATTACTATTGATAGTCATGGGAATGGTAAAATTATCGTAGACCAATCAAATTCTGGCAGCCCCAACGGAACATTCCCTATTGTAAATGGTGAGGTGCAAGGGGCGTGGATTCCTATTGCTGCCTTTGGAGGACACTCCTAAATATGATATTCTAGATTAAATAGTATGGACAATACAAATAATACAAATAGTGTAGATTATTCAACTCATAATACTTTATTAACTACACTTAAAAATTCTTTTCAAAATCATAGAGAATATTTTTTTCTAGCAATACCCCTCATATTAATTTTATTATTTATCATTATAACCATTGCTTTTTATTCTCCTAAAAAGCCTTCAACCGCTAATAACTTACAATCTCATCCTACTCTTCCACCTAATAACTCTTCACAAAATATATCTGAGCAACCAGCATTACCTATAATAGCTACAACACCTTTAAATAACGCTACAAGTGTAAATATTTATCCCGCTGTCTCTGCTACATTCAAAGATCCACTTACACGAACTGAGCAAACTGCTCTCACATTAAATGTTTCTCCCTCGGTGCCAGGAAGCTCAAACTGGTCGAGCGATGGAAAAACTATTACATTCATTCCTACTCAACCTTTTAGCACAAATCAAAATTATACAATTATTCTCTCTTCAAATAAGGGATCGTATTCATGGGGTTTTACAACAATGTCGGTTGATAATGTCAGCCCAACAGACCAGGCAAAAGAGCAGACACAAGCGGATCTGAATTATGGAAAGCACGAACAGTCCGTTAACAATAACTATCCTTGGTATAATGATCTTCCTTTGCAAACCGACTCTTATTACTTCTATTTTGATCTTAATTCAAAATCTTTTATCGGGATTCTTTATCCTTCTAATTCTTCAAATGAGTCAATTGATAGTCAAGTTGCCAGTATGAAATCAGATATACAAACACAACTTACTAATATGAACATTCCTTATACTAATTATCCTCTAAATTGGGAAGTTACCCCTGAACCCTAATCGGCATGATGAGATGAAGAAATGATTCATCGTTTTTTATTTTAAAGACTCCTGGATTTAACGGTCCTATCATATCAAAAATCAAATCTTTTTCTTCCACATTTCCTAGAACATCAAGTAAATATCTCGCATTAAATGCAATTTCATTTTCTTCGCCCGTTAATGTTGCATCTACGCTCACTGTGTTTTCTCCACTTGATGAAGATCCTGACGAAACAGTAATTATCTCTTTAGACAAAGCTAACTTAATAATATTTGCTGAATCTCTTGCAAAAACAGAGCATATTTTTACCGCCTTCAATAGTTCTTCCCTATCAAAGGCAACACTTACCGAAAAATCGGATGGAATAATTTTTTCAAAATTGGGAAATTCCGCTTCAATCAGTCGACCAACAAGAAGTGTGTCTCCTTGTTCAAAAAGCACTTGATTCTGTTCTTTTGAGACATACATTACGATATCAGAATCACTTTCTTTAATTGCCAAAAGCTCACGAAAGACGCGTGCAGGGATAATAAATGATGCATTTTCCGATTTACTTTCTGTTACTTTATAATGTCTGAGAGAAAGACGGTAACCATCAGTCGCAACAAATAAAAATCCTTGTGATTCTTTTCTCACGAGAATACCTGAGAGAGCGGGTCTTGTTGATTCCTGACTAGCTGAGAAAACAACTGATGATATTTCGTTTTTAATATCTTTTCCGGAAAGAACAGCGAGTTTTTCTCCTTTTGATTCATAAAGGCGAGGGAATTCTTCGCTACTAGATGTCTGAAAAACACTTTTAGTTCTTTTGGTTATTACTTCAAGTTTGTTATCTGTTAACTGCATAGAGATAGAATCATCTGTTAACGAAGCAATGAGTTCTGTAAATAATCGTGCAGGAACGGTCGTTTTTCCTTTTTCTTCTATTTTTGCGGGACAAATAATCTCAATCCCAATTTCTAAATCTGTTGCTGTTAGTTTTATATAATCATCATAGGTTTCTATAAGAATGTTAAGAAGTATGGGTAGTTGATTTTTTGTTGAAATGGCTCTGTTAAGAAAAGAAAGTTTTTGTTGGAGGTTTTGAGTTAATAAAGTAATCTTCATATATATCTATTTGTAGTTGTTGTAGTGTATATGGAAATGTGGAAAAAAGCAATAAGTAGTGAGCTTATAGAAATTGCTTCATTGTTGAATTATTATATTGTTTAGTCGTTTAGTTGAACAATTTAGCAATAAAACCATTTACCAAGCGATTAAAAAATTGTATATAGTTATTTTTTTAAAAAAGAATATCAAGGGTAAGATTATGTGGAGAACTTGTGGACTAAAATGGGTATTATTTGTTTAAAACTTTAGCAACATGAGTAATCCCCTTTTTATCCACGAAGTGATTTTGTTATTCCCAAGATATCCTCAGTGACCTGCTCCTTCTTATCCACAAGGTCTTTGATTTTATCCACACCATGAATGATTGTCGTATGGTCTCGCCCACCCAACAAATTACCTATCTCAACCAAAGTGAGCCGCAACTCTGTATACAATAGATACATTGCCACCTGTCGAGCTTTTACCAAAGAAGCAGTTCTTTTGGGTCCTTTCAATTGTGTTGTTTTAAATTTATAGTAAGAACAGACATAATCAATAACATCATCTGCATGTAAATGCTGTCTTTTCTCTTCAATCATATTTCCTAAAGCCTGTTCTGCCAACTCGATAGTTATTGTGCTGTTTGAAGTTGTTGCTTGTGTTATAACGCGAAGAAGAAGACCTTCAAGGCTTCGTGTGTCTTCCGCTTTTTCAGCAAGCAGTGTCGTTACATCAGGAGGAATGACAAAACCAAATTTTTGTGCTTTAATTCCGACAATTGCAGCTTTAAGTTCAAAATCAGGAGTTGAGATATCAACGGTTAATCCTCCTGCAAAGCGAGAAGAAAGCCGTGCTTCGAGTTTTTTTATCTCCTGGGGTGGACGATCAGAAGTGAGACATATCTGTGAGCCATTATCAATAAGAATGTTAAAAGTGTGAAACAATTCTTCTTGGGTTGCATCCTTTCCTTCTATAAATTGGATATCATCGATAATAAGGATTTTTGCTGAACGGAATCTCTTTTTCATCTGTGCTGTCTCATGATTGCGAATTGCTTCGACAACTTCATTGGTAAATTCCTCACTAGTAATATAAACAATTTTGTTCGCAGGATTTTGTTGGTAGACGTCATTGGCAATAGCATGCATAAGATGTGTTTTCCCGACACCAACCGGACCATAGAGAAAAAGCGGATTATAGGAAGACCCGAGATTTGTTGCAACAGTTTGAGCAGAGACAAATGCTAATTGATTCCCTGCAGAAACAGCAAAATTTTGAAACGTGAAATCTGCACGAACGCGAGGAAGGTGTCCGATTGTCAATGGTTTCTGAGGAGCATCTTCTCCAACAAAAAGTGGCGCGTCTTTTCCTTCAATATTTTTTTGTGGAAGGGCTTTTGTAATAAAAAGTAAGGAGACATCGCTTCCGCACTGTGTTGAAAGAATTGTTTCTATATCTTTTTTGAAACGTTTTTGTAACAGATCAATGATCATTGTCGAAGGAGCAGCAATTGTTGCAATATTTTCTTCAAGAGAAAGGAGGTGAGTATTTTTAAAGAGTGTGTGGAAATTTGCTGAAGATACGTTTTTTTGCATTTCCTGCATTACATTTTTCCATAGTTTTTCAAGCTTTTCGTCCATATGTATCGTTGTCTGTAAGCAATTAAATATTGTGGATAACTTTTTGTCAAGGACTAAAACAGAAAAGTATCAATAGAGTCATGGATATCGGAAGTATCAAAAGCTTTTATTTTGTTTTTACACCCTTGATGCTCCTGATACTTTGATACTCTTGGTACTTTTATCAAAATATGGTATACTTAGGCATATGCAAAGATTAACGAAAAGTAAAAAGCTTAAAAGAGTTCGCAAACATGGTTTTTTGGGGAGAATGAAAACAAATGACGGAAGAAAAATGATAAAGCGTCGTCGAGATCAAAACCGTAAAGATATATCTGTTTCTCTCTAAACTTCATGTTAGCTCGAGAATATCGTTTGCCCGCACATATAAAACTCTCTCATACGCGTTTTTTTAAGACATCTCTGTTTAGCTTTAAATATACAAAGAATGAGCTGACTGTAAGTAGATTTGCCTTTATTGTCAGAAAATCAGTCGATAAGCGTGCCGTTGTTCGTAATAGAATTCGTCGAGTCTTCCGTTCGTGTATTGAAGAATCGCTTATTCAAGTGTCACAGGGCTATGACATGCTTTTTTTCTTGGAAAAAGGTATAATAGACGTTACGAGAGACGAATTGCTGAAAGAAGTCAGCAAAGCACTCAACGAAAAAGGGTTATTAGCTTTAAAATGAAAAAAGTCCTTATTGCAATCATAGATTTCTATCACTATTTTATTTCTCCTCTCCTCCACCAATTATTGGGGACAACAACTGGCTGTAGGCAAAACCCAACCTGCTCTGTCTACGCACAAGAGTCAATTTCAAAATATGGTGTTCTTAAAGGATCTGTTTTGTCATTGCGACGATTTAGTAACTGTCAACCATTTTTTAGCATATGAATTATTTTGATATCATTCTCGTTAATCCAATACTCAATGTCTTAGTAGCAGTTTATCAATTATTGATGGCTCTGCATGTTCCTTCGGCATTGGGTTTTTCAATTATCCTACTAACGATTATTGTCAGACTGATTCTCTCTCCTCTTCTTCATCAAAGTCTCAAACAGCAAAAGAAAATGCAACAGATTATGCCGGAAATCAACAAACTTAAAGAAAAACACAAAAATGATGCAAAACGTTTGCAGACGGAACAAATGGCGCTTTTTCAGAAACACGGCGTCAATCCTGCTTCAGGCTGTGTCGTAATGATTATCCAAATCCCCATTCTTATTGCGTTATATCAGGTGCTTTTAGGTTCTGTCTGTTTGACGACAAAAGGAGCACACTCATTATGTTTGCCAACAGCAAATGCGGTGAATGAGCGTTTGTACTTTAATGGGTTAAAACTTCATGAGTTATGGAATACGAGTTTCTTTGGACTCTCTTTGGGACATACGCCTTCTCAGCTTCTTAGCCAGGTTGGTTTTGGAATTGTTCTCGTTGCCGTGTTAACAGCTTCTTTACAGCTCATTCAGTCAAAAATGATGATGGCGCCTGCAGCGCTTATGCCGAAGAAAGAGAAAAAATCCGAAGAGGATTTTGCAACAGCATTTCAAACGCAATCCATGTATCTGCTTCCCTTAATGGTAGGCTTCTTTTCTTTTTCCTTGCCTTTTGGTCTATCTTTGTACTGGAATACTTTGACAATTTTTGGTATCATACAGCAGTACATAATTCAAAGGTGGGGTGGGCTGGTTGATTGGTTCCCCTTTTTGAAGGATACACAAGAAAGTAAATATCAATAATTATGGAAAAAATTGAACTAACAGCAGCTGAACGTAAAGAGGTTGAATCATTAATTGAAAAGTTTTTTCGACTCCTTGAAATTGAAGGAACGTTCACATTGGAAGAGCGAGACGATATTTTAGACGTCATGATGGAAACGCAGGATACAGGAATTGTCATTGGCTATCATGGTGAAGTTCTTGAATCACTTCAGCTTATTTTGTCACTTGCGATTGCCAAAAAAATTGGACGTTTTGTCCGCGTCTCAATTGAAGTTGATGATTACAAAAAGAACAGAACAGAATATCTCCATAATTTGGCAATGCAAGTAAAAGAAAAAGCTCTTGCTGAGAATAAAGAGCAAGTGCTTTCTTCTTTGAAATCATGGGAACGACGCATTATTCATCTTTATCTTCAAGAAGATGAGCAAGTCACCTCTGAATCATCAGGAGAAGGAAAAGATCGCGTCCTCATTGTAAAATCTAAATAGTCTTCGTGGAAGGCCCCCATAGGCAAAAATAAAAAGTAAATATTTGCATTGATTTTTTTATAGGGTTATTGATAGTATTGGGATATTCATGCAGAAGGTTGAACGTTTTCTCTTTTATTGCTTTATTCTTTTTCTTCCGACGCAATTGGGCAAACATTTCTGGCCAGACTTCTCTTTTGTCTCTGGGATACGAATTGATTATCTTTC